>Ga0208225_1000364_pt1 | contig 11233 bp, 10 predicted proteins | sample LakMenEpi15Jun10_FD_150701 | JGI IMG/M metagenome (GOLD analysis project Ga0208225, IMG submission 150701) | Freshwater microbial communities from Lake Mendota, WI - 15JUN2010 deep hole epilimnion (SPAdes) | ecosystem: Environmental > Aquatic > Freshwater > Lake > Epilimnion/Euphotic zone ... | reverse complement strand
ACGGCGGCGCACATCGCCAGAGACCCGCTCGATGATTCGTTCGACCTGAATTTGGTTCGCGAGAAGTTCGCCAAGAAGCGCAGCGGCGTTAAACGGGTGCTGCTCGACCAGCAAGTGCTTTCAGGCGTCGGCAACATCTATGCCGACGAAGCGCTCTGGGCCAGCAAACTGCACTACGACCAGCCGGCCGACAGCCTCTCTCGGGCAACCTTTGAACTATTGATGTCAGAGGTTCGCCGCATTCTCGATGCCGCGGTTGCCGAAGGCGGAACCTCGTTCGACGAGCAGTACAAGAACGTGAACGGCGAGAGCGGCTATTTCGAGGTCTCGCTCAACGCCTACGGCATGACAGATCGGCCGTGCAATCGTTGCGGCCGGGCCATCAAGCGAGAATCATGGATGAACCGTGGCTCGCACTTCTGCCCGAACTGCCAAAAGCTGCGCAAACGGGCGTAGCCGAAGGCATCCGTGGGCTTGGCAGCCGTCAAAAAAGGGTCACCAAATAGGGTAATTTTGTCTAGTTGCGGTAGCTAAGCCGCCATTTTTTGGAAAAAGGGAGTGAGCAAGCTGTATCTCAAGAGCCTCACCCTGAAGGGCTTCAAGTCTTTCGCCCAGCCAACCACATTCACTTTTGAGCCGGGCGTAACGGCCGTCGTTGGCAAGAACGGCCACGGCAAATCGAACGTTTTTGATGCAATCGCCTGGGTAATGGGTGAGCAGGGCGCTAAGTCGCTTCGCGGCGACAAAATGGACGACGTCATCTTCAAGGGCAGCGCTACTCGCGGGCCGCTTGGACGAGCCGAGGTTGCGCTCACAATTGACAATTCCGATGGTGCACTGCCAATTGAGTATTCAGAAGTAACCATCTCGCGAACCCTGTTTCGCAGCGGCCAGAGCGAGTATGCGATTAATGGTGAGAGTTGCCGATTGCTCGACGTTCAGGAGTTGCTGAGCGACTCGGGCCTTGGTCGCGAGATGCACGTCATCGTGGGTCAGAACAAACTAAAAGACATTTTTCAGGCGAGTCCAGCCGACCGTCGCGGGTTCATCGAAGAGGCCGCCGGAATCTTGAAGCACCGCAGACGCAAGGAGCGCACCGAGCGCAAACTCGAAGCGATGCAGACCAACCTGACTCGCCTTAGCGATCTCGCCGGTGAAGTGCGTCGACAGTTGAAGCCTCTTGGTCAGCAGGCAGAAGTCGCGCGTCAGGCACAGGGCATTGCGTCGGTGGTTAGAGACGCAAAGGCGCGAATCATCGCAAGCGACATCACCGATTTGCACAATGCTCTAGAGCGCACTGCCAAGAGCGAAACCGACACCAAGGCAGAGCGCAACATTCTGCAGCAGATCATCGAAGCAAACACCGGCCGCATGCGAGTGCTTGAGGCCGCACAGGTTTCTGGTGAACTCGATGCGGCACGTTCGCTTTCATATCAGTTTGACGCGATGGGCGAGCGCTTGCGCGCGCTGCTCACACTGGCCAATCAAAAGGTTGCACTGCTCGGCACCCGTGCCGATGCCAGCGGAGCGCAGGTTGACCCCGCGGCTATCGACTCAGAGGCCGTTGCGGCCGAAGCGCAGATTGTCGTTCTCGCCGAAGCGGTCGAGACCCTGAAGTCGGCACTCGTCGACGCAGAAGCTGCTCGCAACGAGGCCCGAGACATTCTTGAGCAGTATGACAACGAGATTGCCGATCAGAACACGTTGCTGTCACAGTTCGACCTCGAGAAGGCACGCCTCTCTAACGAGGTCACGGTTGCCGAGTCTCGCCTAGCCGGATTGCGCAACGAGATGGTTCGCCAAGACGGCACGCTCAACGACGCAACCGATCGACTAAATGCCGCCAAGGCTGACTACGAGGGCCTCGAAGCCCAGCTACAAAGCCAGCAGGCTGGCGATGGCTCGCTTCAGTCTCGCTATGACGCAGCACAACGTGCGGTGAGTGAGGCGACCGCAAAAATCGAAGAGATTCGCGACCAGATTCACCAGGCCGAGCGCGAGCGCGACTCACTCGAGGCCAAGCGTTCGGCACTAGATCTAACGCTGAACCAAAAAGACGGAGCAACCGAATTGACCGCCGCCGGATTGCGCGGTATCCGTGGTCTGGTTGCAACTCACATGAAGATTGAGAACGGTTTTGAAAACGCAATCGCGGCTGCACTGGGCCCGCTTGCAGATGCGCTGGTTGCAGATTCGCGCGAAGAGGGCTTGGCCGCAATCGAGCACTTGAAGAACAGCGATGGCGGTCGCGTCGAGCTGATTGTTGCGGATGTTGATGCTCGCGGTTCTGTGCCAAACATTCCAAAAGTTTCGGGTGCGCGTTCGGCCACCGCCGTTGTTGAGGCTCCAAATGGAATTCTTGCGTTGCTGGCAAACGTCGTGATTGTTGATGACCTCGATGCCGCACGTGAACTTTATTCGAGAGACAAATCGGTTGCAGAGTTGGTGCTAATCACCGTCGACGGTGACGTGCTTACCAAGTCTGTTATCCGTGGTGGTTCGCAGAGCAAGCCGTCGAAACTGCAGTTGGTAGCCGAGCGCGATGCAGCTGAGGTTCGCATTCAGCAGGTTCAGGCGCTGCTCGAAAACAGCCGCGGCGAATTGGCTCAGGCTAGATCGACCGAAGACGCCTCGAAGCAAACCGAGAAGAATGCACTTGCCGAACTAAACCAGCACGATGCTCGACTAGCGAAAAACGCTGAGGCTCTTGGGCGTGCGCGAGTTGCGGTTGAGGCAGCAGAGGCAGAGTTGGCTCGTATCTCGCAGGGCGTTGAATTGGCTCGTCAGGGCATCGCTGCCGCTGAAGCCGAGCTGGCCAAGTCTGTGCTGCAGCACGATGAGTTTGCCTCGCAGGTTCGACCGGTCGTCAGCTATGAGAACCGTCAGACCCTGGCCGACAACCTCGAGCAGCAGCGCAACAGCGAGCTGAACGTTCGCGTTGAGTTGGGTGCCGCCATCGAGCGCTTGCGCGTTGAGCGTGAGCGCGCAGCAGGATTGCGGGCACAGATTGCCGAGGCCCGCGAGGCTATCGAGAGGTCGAAGGCCGCTGCCGCTGCCCAGGCCGCGCAATTGAAGTCGGCCGAGCAGGTTCTGCAGGCGCTGCCAGCCCTGATGGACGCCGTGGCCGAGAGTGCCAGCGTTGCCAAGGTGGCACTGCACGAGCTCGAGCACGAGCGCAGCAACCAGAACCAAGAACTCGTGCGTCTTCGCGGCGAGACCGCCGGACACCAGATGAAGCTAAGCGATCTGATCGAGGGTGTTCACAACCTTGAGTTGCAAAACCACGACAAGCGTTTGAACCTGGCCAACCTCGTTGCCAAGGCAAGCGACGAACTCGGTCTCGAGCAGTCAATTCTGCTTGCCGAGTATGGCCCAGATGTTCTGATTGACGACGAAGATGCCGAGGGTGGCAAAAAGCCTTTCAATCGCGAAGAACAAGCCAAGCGCCTTCGCGAGGCCGAGCGTCTATTCGAGCGACTCGGGCGAGTCAACCCACTTGCCCTCGAAGAGTTCAACGCGCTCGAAGAGCGTCACAAGTTCTTGACCGATGAGTTGGCTGACGTCACTCAAACTCGCAAAGACTTGTTGCAGATCATTCATGACCTCGACGAGAAAATGCAGCAAATCTTTAAGAGCGCCTTCGACGACACAGTTCGCGAATTCTCAGCAATTCTTCCTTCCCTCTTTCCGGGCGGTGTCGGCACGATGACCCTGAGCGACCCGAGCGACTTGCTAACCAGCGGAATCGACGTTCGAGTGAAGCCAGCCGGCAAGCAGTGGCTGCCGATGTCTCTTCTATCGGGTGGTGAACAGTCACTAGGTGCTATCGCATTCTTGATGGCAATCTTCAAATCACGACCTTCGCCGTTCTACATCATGGATGAGGTTGAGGCAGCTCTCGACGACGCAAACCTCTCGAGACTCTTGGCCGTGTTTAACGACTTGCGCACCAACTCGCAGTTGATTCTGGTCACACACCAGAAACGAACCATGGAAATCGCAGACACCGTTTACGGTGTGATCATGGACGAGGGTATGTCTCGAATCGTCGGGCAGCGCCTCGAGCACAGCGCCTAATGGCCGGCTTGTTTTTCTGGCGTAAAAAGCGCGAGGCCCCAGCCGATGTTCCTGCTAACGAGAGCGCTCCCGAGGAATCGGTAGCGCCAGCACCTGTTGAGCCAGAGAAGCCAAAAGACAAGAAGCCGCGATTCTTCAAGCCGAAGCCAAAACCTGAACCCGAGGCTCCAGCAGCAGAGCCTGCGCCAGAGCCTGCAGCAGAGCCTGTCGTCGAGGTTGAGCCTGTCGTTGAAGTCGTGCCGGAGGTCGAACCTGAGGTCATCCCCGAGCCCGAAGTTCAGCTCGAGCAGGTTGAGTTGCCGAAGCGCAGCTTTGCCAAGGGCATCAAGTCGCTATTTACGCGCATCAAGTTTGACCTCGAGAATCTCGATGATCTCGAAGACACATTGATTCAGTCTGACTTTGGTGTCGATGCCTCTGCCCAGATTGTTGAGCAGGTGAAGCAGCGCGCGAAAAAGAGCGGCGCGAAGACCGAGGCTGACTTGAAGCAGATTCTGGTTGATGTGATTGCCGAAGCGCTTGAACGCGAAGACAAGCAACTTAACCTTGCCGACGGAAAACTTCCTTACGTGATTCTGGTTGTCGGAGTGAACGGCGTTGGCAAGACCACCACAATCGGCAAGCTTGCAAACTGGCTAAACGAGGGCGACTGGCGAGTTGTTATCGGCGCGGCTGACACTTTTAGAGCGGCCGCTGTCGAACAAATTGCCACCTGGGCAGAACGCGCAAACGCACAACTCATTCGCCCAGACTCCGAAGGCCAAGACCCGGCGAGCGTGGCGTTCAAAACTGTCGAACTCGCTCTCAAGAATGATGCCGACGTTGCAATCATCGACACCGCCGGACGACTTCAGAACAAAAAAGATCTGATGGCTGAGCTCGACAAGATTCGCCGAGTGATTGATAAGCAGGCTCAGATCAGCGAGACCCTTCTGGTGCTCGATGCGACCACCGGTCAGAATGGACTGGTTCAGGCCAAGGCTTTTGCCGAGGTTGCCAATGTCACCGGAATCGTGCTGACCAAGCTAGATGGCACGGCAAAGGGCGGAATCGTCTATTCGATTCAGCGCGAACTGGGCATCCCGGTTAAATTAGTAGGTGTTGGCGAAGGCATCGCCGACTTCGCATTCTTCGATGCGCGTGAATTCGCGAAAGGATTGGTCGGCTAATGTTTGGCAATCTTTCAGAGCGCTTAGTCGAGACGTTCAAGAACCTTAGAACTAAGGGCAAGCTCAGTGCGGCCGACATCGACGCAACCCTTCGCGAGATTCGCCGTGCGCTGCTTGAGGCAGACGTCGCCCTAGAGGTTGTCAAAGCCTTCACCGGCTCTGTGCGCGAACGTGCCATGGGCGATGAGGTCTCTAAGGCGCTGAACCCCGCCCAGCAGGTGGTTCAAATTGTCAACGAAGAGCTGGTCAAGATTTTGGGTGGCGAGCAGCGCAAGCTCGAATTCTCAAAGAAACCGCCAACTGTCATCATGCTCGCGGGTCTTCAGGGTTCGGGAAAGACCACCCTCGCCGGCAAGTTGGCAAAGTGGCTCAAGGATCAGAACCAGACCCCGCTGTTGGTTGCTGCCGACTTGCAAAGACCGAACGCGGTCAATCAGTTGCAGGTTGTTGGTGAGCGCGCGGGAGTAGATGTCTTTGCGCCAGAGCCGGGCAACGGCAAGGGCGATCCGGTCAAGGTTTCCAAAGACGCCATCAAGCACGCCGAGAAGAAGCAATACAGCGTTGTGATTGTTGATACTGCCGGTCGCCTTGGAATCGACGAAGAGTTGATGAAGCAGGCTCGCGATATTCGCAAGGCCACCGACCCTGACGAAGTTCTTTTTGTCATCGACTCGATGATTGGTCAAGACGCCGTAAACGTTGCGAAAGCATTCGAGGATGGCGTTGGCATTACCGGTGTCGTTCTAACCAAGCTCGATGGCGATGCTCGCGGTGGTGCTGCGCTTTCGGTTGCTTCGGTCACTGGCAAACCAATCATGTTCTCGTCTACGGGCGAAGGTCTCGATGCGTTCGAACCGTTTTATCCCGACCGCATGGCAAGTCGAATTCTTGACATGGGTGACGTGCTCACTCTCATCGAACAGACCCAAAAGGCTTTCGACGAAGGTGAAGCGCAAAAGATGGCCGACAAGTTGGCCACCGAATCGTTCACGCTAGAAGACTTCTTAGAGCAAATGCAGCAGCTTCGCAAAATGGGTTCACTGAAGAGCATGTTGGCGATGATGCCAGGCGCGAATCAGATGAAGGCTCAACTCGATAACTTCGATGAAAAAGAGATCGATCGAACCGAGGCCATTATTCGTTCAATGACGCCGACCGAGCGTCGCCAGCCGAAGGTGCTCAACGGATCTCGGCGACTTCGAATCGCGAACGGTGCCGGCACAACCGTGACCGAGGTCAACTCGCTCGTGAACCGCTTCGAACAGGCCGCAAAGATGATGAAGACCGTGGCCAAGGGCGGCATGCCTCAGATGCCAGGTATGCCTGGCATGCCAGGGATGGGCGGCGGCTTCATCGGCAAGGCCAAGAAGAAAGACAAGGGCAAGGGTGGTTCGAAGTCGGGCAACCCGGCCAAGCGCGCGGCTGAAGAAGCTGCCAGACGTTCGGGCGAGAAGCCGAACCAGGGCGGGTCGGGCTCAGCCTTCGGCATCTAGCCCCATCCGTGGCAAATTGGTTGGCGCTATCGGCGTTTTTCTGGCAGAATAGAGCGGTTGTCTGCGCTTGACCCTCTAACCAAGCGACAAGGATGACCCCTAGAGCTTGAATACCGAGTGTGCCCCCACGCTCACGGTTGATTGTTCGCCCCAATACAAAAACAGGAGCATTGTGGCTGTAAAAATCCGCCTCGCGCGTCACGGAAAAAAGCGTGTACCGCACTATCGCATTGTCGTTGCCGACTCACGCACTCACCGCGACGGTCGAGTAATCGAAGAGATCGGCCGTTACGTGCCAACCGAGAACCCATCGGTCATTGAAGTTAACTCAGAGCGCGCACGCTACTGGCTTGGCGTTGGCGCACAGCCAACCGAGCAGGTAACCGCGCTTCTTAAGTTGACCGGTGACTACCAGGCTTCGAAGGGCGACAAGAACGCAAAGAACGTTGTTCAGACTAAAGAAGCTAAGGCAGCATTCGTTGTCGACGCAGCCAAGAAGCCAGTGCTTCAGGCTAAGGAAGCTCTTGACAACAAGAAGGCCAAGGCTGCTCTAGAGGCTGCCGAAGCTGAGAAGGCTGCGAACGCAGCAGCAGAAGCAGCAGAAGTTGCAGAGAACGCATCGGCTGAAGAAGCTCCTGCGGCAGAAGCAGCGGCAGAGGCGGCAGCTGAAGTTGCAGCCGAAGAAGCTGCAGACGTAGTTGTTGCGGCTGAAGAAGTTGTTGAAGCAGCAGAAGCAGTAGCCGAGGCAGAAGCCGACGCCGCTGAAGCAGAACAGGCTTAATTGTGCTTGCCGCTGCGCTCGAACACTTGGTTAAGGGAATCGTCGACAATCCTGACGACGCTACCGTAACCGCACGCTCAACCTCGCGAGGCGACTTGCTTGAGGTTCACGTGCACCCAGATGATCTGGGTCGAGTGATCGGGCGCAACGGACGCACCGCCAAGGCACTGCGCACCATCGTTAACGCGCTTGCCGATGGCAAGAAGATTCGCGTTGACGTGGTGGACACAGATTTCTAGTTCAACCACTCTTCGCGTCGGCCGTCTGGTCAAGGCCCACGGCCTAAAAGGCGCATTCAAACTCGAGCTTTATACAGACTCTCCGAAGCTTCGCTTTGTCGAGGGTGCCGTTCTAAAACTTCAGGTTCCTGAGTCTTCACCATGGTTTGGCAAGACCGTTACCGTGTCTGAACTTCGCTGGTACAACACCATGCCGGTGCTCTTTCTCAAAGAGTGCGAAGACCGCACAATCGCCGACACCCTGGTCAAGGCAATCTTGCTGGTCGATGTTGCCAACGACGAAGTCACCAACGAAGAAGACGCCTGGTTTGACCATCAACTCGTGGGGCTCAAAGTCATCCGTGATGCAGTCGAAATCGGTGTGGTCACCCGAGTAGATCACTTGCCATCGCAAGACCTCCTCGCTGTAGAGACGACTGCCGGCGAAGTTCTGGTTCCGTTCGTGAAGGCAATCGTGCCGGTGGTCGACATGAAGAATCGCACTCTGACCGTCACACCTCCGCTTGGTTTGTTTGAAGAAGTCGAAGAACTACAAGAAGTTGAAGAAGCCTAGAAATGCGCATCGACGCCATCACGATCTTTCCTGACTTCTTTCAGGCGCTCGATCTTTCACTGCTCGGCAAGGCACGCGATAAGTCTCTGCTCGAGTTTCACGCTCACGACCTTCGCGATTTCACTCACGACAAGCACCGCACTGTAGACGACAGCCCATACGGTGGCGGCGCGGGCATGCTCATGAAGCCTGAACCCTGGGGAGACGCGCTCGACAGTCTGCTCGGAGCAGAGGGCTTTCACGACGACACCGCCGTGATATTCACGTCACCGGCTGGCGAAGTTTTTAAGCAGTCGATGGCGCACGAGCTCGCAGATGTGAAGCGAATCATTTTTGCCTGCGGTCGCTACGAGGGCATCGACCAGCGCGTAGTCGAGTATGCCCGAACCCGAGCCAATGTGCGCATGGTCTCGATTGGCGATTACGTGCTCAACGGGGGTGAGGTTGCAGCCATCGTGATGGTTGAGGCAATCGCCCGACTCATCCCTGGGGTGATTGGCAACGCTGAAAGCCTGATTGAAGAGAGCCACACGGATGGGCTGCTCGAATACCCGAGCTACACCAAGCCGGCCAGTTGGCGCGGGCTAGACGTGCCTGAGGTGCTCACCAGCGGCAACCATGCGGCCATTGCCAAGTGGCGCAAAGACCAGCAAATCGAGCGAACCAAGGCCGTTCGCCCAGATCTGCTTGGAGAATAGCCCAAACTGTGGCAAACTAGGCAGGTTGCCAACCGCAAGGTGCTCTGCCGCAGGGGAGCCTGGCAAAAACCGAAACATAAACTAACCCGTTGTTGACCTGCGCGCAGTGACAGAGATGGATTCAAAATGCACATTCTTGACTCAGTAGACGCAGCAAGCCTGAAGTCTGACATCCCAGCGTTTCGCGTTGGTGACAACGTCAAGGTTCACGTAAACATCATTGAAGGTAACCGCAGCCGTGTTCAGGTTTTCCAGGGCGTTGTTATTCGTCGTTCAGGCGAGAGCATTCGCGAGACCTTCACAGTTCGCAAGGTTAGTTTTCAGGTTGGCGTAGAGAGAACCTTCCCGGTTCACTCACCAGTAATCGACAAGATTGAACTTGTTAGCCGTGGCGATGTTCGCCGCGCGAAGCTTTACTACTTGCGCGACCTTCGCGGCAAGAAGGCAAAGATTCGCGAAAAGCGCGACAACGCATAGTTTTCGACTTAACCTTCTTCTATGGCTCATCTCGGGCAAAGCCCGCAAGACACTACTTCACCAACCATGCCTAAGCGCACTGCGCGTGAAAAGTGGCGTCGCCTAAAGAAGAATGTTTTCGTATCGTTCTTCATCGATCTGCTCGTCATCGTTGCCACCGCGCTAGTTCTTTCGCTGTTGGTTAAAACCTTCCTGATTCGATCGTTCTTCATTCCGAGCGGATCCATGCTCGAGACACTGCAGATTCAGGATCGAATCATCGTGAACGAACTGGTTCCCGAGGTTGTCTCGGTTGAGCGCGGTGACGTAATCGTTTTCAGGGACCCTGGCAACTGGCTTGGCACGGTTATCAAGCCCGAGCAAAACTTCTTCGAAGCAAGCGGCGAGTGGTTTCTCTCGGCTTTCGGCTTCGTCGCTCCCGACTCGACCCAGCACCTGGTGAAGCGCGTTATCGGCGTGGGTGGCGACCGTGTGATTTGCTGCGACGCCGACAAGAAACTCACCATTAACGGTGTGCCTATTACCGAGCCGTATCTTCCTGAGGGCGTTGAGCCAAGCGTTCTCGACTTCGACGTTGTGGTGCCGAAAGACGCGTTCTGGGTTATGGGCGATAACCGCAGCGGCAGCGAAGACTCTCGCTATCACCAAGACCTGCCGAGCAAGGGCTTCGTCGAGAAGAAGCACGTGGTCGGTCGCGCCTTTGTGGTCTCGTGGCCTTTCGCCAACTGGCAGTGGCTAGATAACTATCCAAATGTCTTCAAAGACGTTCCCAAGCCTTAGCCTCGAGCAGACGCTCTTCGACTCGGGGGCTAAGTATGTTCTCGGGGTCGACGAGGTTGGCCGCGGAGCGGTAGCCGGGCCGGTGGCCGTCGGAGTAGTCGCAATCAACATCGAGAAACTCGCAGAGGCCTGGCCGGCCAAGCTGCGCGATAGCAAATTGCTCAGCGAGAAGGCTCGCGAAGAGATCTTCGAGCCGACAGCTATCTGGGCTTCGAACTGGGCGGTCGGCATGGCCAGTGCCCAAGAAATCGACGACTACGGAATTGTCTGGAGCCTCGAGGTTTCGGCCAAGCGAGCAGTAGACCAACTCAACCTCGACCTCAGCGGCGCCATCGCCATTCTCGATGGCACACACAACTGGCTGGCCCGCGCTCCGTTTGCCGTTCACGTTCAAGCCAAGGCCGATCGCGACTGCGCCAGCGTGGCCGCGGCTTCGGTGCTCGCGAAGGTTACCCGCGATCGGCTGATGATTGAGTTGGCCGAGTCTCTGCCCGCCTATGGCTTGCAGGGCCACAAGGGTTATGCCAGCGCCGGGCACATGGCGGCCATCCGTGAGTTCGGGCCGAGCGTCGAGCACCGTAAAACCTGGCTCACCCGCATTCTGGCAGGCGGGTCAGATGCTGTCGGCAAAGAGGCCTAATATTTGAGCATGGATGAGAACGAGATCGAAGACTACGACAGAGAGGCCGAGCTGGCCCTCTACCGTGAGTACCGCGATGTCGTGGGTACTTTCAAATTTGTAATTGAGACCGAGCGACGTTTTTACCTCGCCAATGAGGTTTCGCTAAACCGAGTCGACACCGCAACCGACTTCTACTTTGAGCTAAACATGCAAGACGTTTGGGTCTGGGACATCTACCGCACCGACCGCTTCGTGAAGACCGTTCGCGTGCTGACCTTCAAGGATGTCAACGTCGAAGAGCTAAGCGGCAAGGCCTACGAATTGCCAAAGGAATTCGCTGTAGG
>Ga0208225_1000353_pt1 | contig 11412 bp, 9 predicted proteins | sample LakMenEpi15Jun10_FD_150701 | JGI IMG/M metagenome (GOLD analysis project Ga0208225, IMG submission 150701) | Freshwater microbial communities from Lake Mendota, WI - 15JUN2010 deep hole epilimnion (SPAdes) | ecosystem: Environmental > Aquatic > Freshwater > Lake > Epilimnion/Euphotic zone ... | reverse complement strand
TTCATCGCAAGCGATGAGTGCCAAGGCATCAGATGGACCTGTGTGTGCGAGGATGTTTTCAGCGAAGTTCATTTTTCCTTGGGGAAAGAATCGGTGCTCCCAAAGGTTGCTCGCGTTGTTCGAATCGCTGGGGCCCAGATCACCGATTAACCCGAAGTGCTCCCAGACGTTTCGCCAGAAGAGCCCCGAGTGATCGATGCTTTCGCGATGTAAGGATTTGGCTAGATATGCCGCGTCGAAGGGCGTTTCCGCGGGGGAACGCTCATGATCTTCATTGCCTGACGAAGGATTCGGTTGTTCACGAGCGCTAGCGAGCAACTCCGGATATCTCTTAGAGATGAACTCGAAGAGATTCGAGGCCCGCATTTGCTCGATAGTCGGATGCCAGATCTGTGACGCGTTGCTATTCATCGTATGCCGCGATCGCTCGCCTACGCTTGGGATGCATCGATGGTGTCGATCAACCGACTTGCATTCCCTTGAGCATCGATTTGCCAAGGGATCCACACGAGTGATAGTTGTTTGACTTTCGTATCGGCTTTACGCAGAGGGATCTCAGTCGCTTCGAGCACCAAGTTCTCGACGGAGAAATCCGTTTTAATCCGTTCGACATCGGCGATGCATTCACGTTCCATCTCATCTTTTTGAAGAATGAGTTCTTCAAGAGTTTCTTGGGCGCGTGTGATATCGCTTTGTTTATTCGAAGCGGCGGTCAAATCGCGAACGGCGGAGCTTGTACGAGAACTCCCTCGCGAGCTTCCTTTATTGCCAAGCAGGGCTCCTAGGATAGAAGTACCGATGTTGACTAAACCATCCATCCGTTTCGACTTGGCTTCCTCGACCAATTTGTCGACGCGTTGTTGTGCGATCATTACTTTGGAATGGAGCGTCCGGAGTTTGTCGGCGTATTTGTCGCGGATCTTGTCCATTTCCTTGTCGCGCGCTTCGCGTGCGGCTTGGGCGAACTCCATTCTCGCGTCGAGTTCGCTCAGCCCCGGCGCAGTGGTTTGTTTCAGTGCTTTGCAGCTATATACCACACACTTTTCGTGACGGAAGAGATATTCAGCGAGCTCTTTTTCCCAAGCTTTATAATTCTTGATTTGGAGGACTTCGGTGGGTGGTTCGCTGAATCGAAAGCCTGATTCAGGATCATCGAATTGATAGGATTCTGGTTCAAGTCGCGAAGAAGATTCCCATAGGTGTTCAGGTACGCTTTCGCCGAGTTCGGCGAGGATCTGAAGATCGGACCAAGCGTCTACGTTACTCGCGGCGCGGACGAAATGGACACTAGCGCTAGCCATAAGGCCAGGACGGTATTCCAGCTTGTTGCTAGCGCGGAAGGCTTTGTTGGGGACAAAGTATCGCACATCGATTCCCGCAGGAAGAATTGGAGGTGCGGAAGCGGATTTGTTGCTTGAGGTGGATTGTGACGAGGAACCGTGCGTGGGGAACGGTTGGTCGCCGAAGATATCTGGAAGACTTGTGTTCGACGGAGTTGGGGGTGTTCCAGAGGAAGGTGTTGCTGCGGAAGAGTTGGTTGCGTCTGAGGGCTGAGTTGCGGAAGGTTTCGCGAATTGCTTTTTCTTTTCGAGCATCAGACCGGAGACTTCCGGTTTGGAAAGTGGTCCACGGAGGAACGAGAAGGCCCAACGGGTTTGAAAGATGGTGGGTGCGTTATCGTTGACGTTGTTGAGAAGGAACACGCGTTTGCCCAAGGCCGAGAGGTTTTTGTCCATCGAATTGCGGTCGAAGGAGGAACCTTGTTGCAACGAGGCGCCTTCGAGACCATCGAGGACTCGGTCTTTATCGCGTTGTGTTTGCAATCGTCCCAGGAACCAAGTTCCCATGTTCGAAAGCCCCTTGTAGTCAAGGTCTACGGGGTTTTGGGTTGCGAGCATGATACCCAAGCCGAAGGCACGAGCTTGTTTGAGCAAGGTCATCATCGGTGCTTTGCTCGGTGGTTTCGCGGATGGAGGGAAGTAGCCGTAGACTTCGTCCATGTAGAAGATCGCGCGGAGAGCACCGGTACCGTTTTGAGCTCGCATCCACGATAGGAGTTCGTTGAGCAGGATGGTGACGAAGAACATTCGTTCCGAGTCGTTTAAATGGGAGATCGAGATGATCGAGATCTTCGGTGCTCCGCTCGGGGTGTAGAGCAGTGAATCGATATCGAGCGATTGTCCTTGCATCCATCCTGCGAAGGAGGGAGATGCCATGAGGTTGTTCAACGACATCGCAAGTTTCGCGCGGTCGTTTGCTGGGTAGAACGAATCGATATCGATGACCCCTACTTTTTTGATCGGCGGGTTTTGGATGGCGCGGATCATGTTTTCCATCGAGAGGTCATTCCCTTTCGTCCAAGCGTCCAAGAGGATGGTTGAAAGGAGGATATGTTCGCGGCTTGTCAGGGGATCGGCAGAGATGTTCAGCAGTGCAAGTAGCCCTGAGACGGCGCTGGAGATTTGATCGCGAAGGGCTTCTTCATCCTCGCGGACTTCCTTCGAGGGGGCATCGAGGGAGTTTAGGACCGTCAGAGGAACGCCTACGTTGCTGCCAGGTGTGTAGATGACTTTTTCGATTTTGCGAAGTGTCTCGATATAGTCGAGGTTCATCTCCCAGTCTTTCAGTCCGTTCGACCAAGCCGAAGCGGTCGATTCTGCTGTGCGGTTTAGGATTTCATCGTCGCTAAGTCCGGCGTCTTCTTCGGTGCGTTTCGCGAGGACTTCGGATTTATCGAGCCAAGGGCGAAAATCTTCGCCTCGCAGTTGTGGAAACTGAAGCAAGAGGTTTCCCAAGTCCCCTTTGGGGTCGACGCAGATGATGGGAATGCCGTCGAGTGCGGCTTCTTCGAGCAAGCTGACGCATAGACCCGTTTTGCCGCTTCCGGTCATCCCGACGCACAGTGCGTGGGTGGTTAAATGTTTTGACTCGTAGTGGACTTGCGACTCAGTGCGTTTCTTTTCAGCTAGATCGTAACGGCGACCGAGATAGAAACTTCCAGGGAGATTCATCACGACGGACATACAAGTCGGTTCCTACAAGCACTGTTTTACAGAATAAGCAACTGGAATAAGTCTACCGATTCTTGAGATTCTCGTCGACTCGGTCCCGCCACCAATCGTACATGTCGAAGAGGGATTCTCGAAGATTTTCGCGGTGCTGGTTGCGTGAGCGAATCCACTCGGGAGATCGCATCATTTCGTCGAGAAGGTGCCCGATGGAATCCTCTTTGTTCGGTTCGTTTTGCTTGAGCAATTGGGTTAATACGTATTGTTCGATTTGCGGGGTCATCTGCGTTTTCCATAGTTCTCGGAACCCATAGGGTAGGGAGTGCGAGGTCACTAGGAAAGTTCGTCGAAGAATGGTTGCGAGATGACGGGTAAAGGGTATGCCCCATTTGGGAAGTTGCTCGTAGCCGTCGACTAGGCACACCGAGTGGTTCGTCAGGAGTTGCAGGGTATGCTTTAGGCAACGGCTCGGTGATAACGCGGAGTTCAAAAAGAGTGGCTTGCTTGATTGGTTTGCGTGGCTCTTAAGAATTTCCGAGTGAATTTCGGAGAGCAAAGTAGATTTCCCGGTGCCATGTGGGCCGACGATGGCAAAGAACTTTCGGGAGCTGCGATGTTGCGAGTGGCTGGACGGTTGTGCTTGGGAGCGATCCTTTGAGGGAAGTCGCTGCTCTGAGGCGATGAGTTGATCTACGAGTGATTGCGTGGTGACTGAGGAGTCGAAGTGGAAGGCGATTGCGCCGGGTTGGAAGAATCGGGTGGCGAATGGATTGCTAGTTGGGGAGGCAGGTGAGTCGCTACCATTGGCGTTGCTTGATTCCATGATTTAGACGTGTTGCAGGAAGAGTGGCTGCTTGCAGGAAGAGTAGCTGCGAGTTGTCTACTTCAAACGTCGGTTGGGAACTTTAAACTTTGCGGGTTACGGTACCGAGGTAGAAGGGTTGTTGGGCCATTAGTTCGGTGCCATCGCTAAGAAAGAAGCGTACGCGAACGCACCAGGAGATAGTTACGAGTTTACCTTCGTACGAGAGGGGTGAGAGAGGAAGTGGGCAAGCTACACGCTGAGCGATACTCCAGTCGATGGAGGCGAGAGAGTTCCCGGATAGTCTTTGGAAGTAGTGTACGCCGAGGTCTTCGGTTCCTTTGCCCTCAGTCACCCAGCAGACGGAGCTTTCAACGGCGACAATAGAAGCGTCGTCGACATTGGTGACGCGGTACTCGAATTCGAGCGAATCACCCGGCATGTAGGTAGGTTGTAGTCCGAGAAGCCGAATCATGACGCAGCCGATGTGCGATTGGGTTGTGGTTGGGGATGAACCACGACGGGGAAATTTCGGGAGTACGAGGGCCATCGGTTTGCCTCTCCATCGACAATGATTTTCCAATGGATCGCATTATGCATACTTTGGAACGAATGCATCGCTTCGTTGGGGACAGAAAACTGACACTCGAGTCTCAGCGGATATCCCCAGTCGATACGATCCCTACCATGCGTCGCGATTTCTTGACTGTAAACGATCTGTCGTTCGGTTCGCACGTCGGTGCCGAAATGATACGTGCTCTCTTCTTCGCAAACCAGACGTACTGAGATTTTCTTGATAACAAGTCGTCCGTATTGGACTACTTCCAAGCGGTAGGAACGACCTGGGAAGAGCGGTAGGTCTTCGATCTCGACGGTGGTCGATCCGATACCGATCGTGCGGACGAAGGAACGGAAGAAGAGTCTAGCGGATTGAACACCGATATAGATACCGGGGATGAGCAAAAGCAGAAGTTGCCATGGTATTCGCGAGGCAAATAAACTTCCTGCGGCATAGACAATGAAAACCGCGATCATGGCGTTCCAAGCCATGGCGAAGATTCCTGTAGCGACCAAGCCGGCGTTTTCCCGCAGGTGACTTGGGAGTCGGAACGCGAGTCGAGCACCTGGGCTATCAGTAAAGAGCCTCAAGTCTGGAATGTTCGGAGGGGGGATTTTTTGAGATTGTTTTCGTGCGGGTTCGGCAACGAGTCGTCGCTGAGCGATGACTTCTCGATGCTCATCGCTGGTGACAACTTTCAGCACGCGGTACCAGAATCCGACAACGCCAAGGATTGCAAAGGAGAGGCTGACTCCGAGGAACAGCCAGAAGCCGTGAAAAACTTTGATAACTTGGGTGCTTGGCGACATGACTTGCCAAGTGATCAGCACGGAGGAGAGGAATACACCCAGGAGAAAGACAGCCGCGAAGAACAGGGCTTCGCCGAGCGAGCCGATAAACCACCAGCCCGACATGCGTCCCCCGCGTTTTTTACCCCAAAGCCGCAGTCTTGCTCTCCATTTACTTTTCATTGGCTTTGGGATTTCGTTCGAACACGGGGGAGAAGAATTCAGCGGTGCTGTGGTGAGCAGCACCGCTTATGCATCGGACCTACGAGGTTATTATTCACCAAGCCAATTATTCCGCGAGCAGTTTGGCGATTGTTTCTTCGATTTCGCGTGCGTTGTCGGCACCGGAACCGATTTTGACCAAGCGAACCAAGCCTTGTTTATCGATCAATACGGCATGTGGGATACCGGTGACGAAGTAACGAGCTTGCATGTCACTCTTCTCAGGGGTTAGCATCGTGCGGTGAGTAAGTTCATGTTTGCCGATGAACTTCTCGAGCATTTTCATTTCGTCTTCGAGGGAGACCGGTTGTTCGCTTCGAGCGATCGCTGATTTTTCGTCATCCCAAGCGTAGTTGTATTGTCGAGTGACTCCGAGGATGGTCAGGCCTTTCGGGCCGAATTCTTCGTTGAGGTGTTTGAGGTGTGGGAAGGTAGCGATACATGGCCCGCACCATACCGCCCAGAAGTCGATCAAGACGACTTTGCCTTTCAGGTCGGCGAGTGTGCTCAATGGTTCCCCGTTGACCCATTCCATAGGGTCGATTTCAGGAGCGGGTTTGCCGATCATTGCGACCAGTGCGCGGCTGCTTTCGATGGTCCGTTCCATCGCCTTGGAATTCTTGAGGAAGTTATCGATGGATTGGGTAACCAAGCGGTCGTCGGAGTCGATACCTTCGAGAAGTTTCTTAGCGTTTTCGAGGGCTTTCGCAGCGGTGTCGGGAGCGGATCGGGCATTGCGTCCGACGAAGGAAGAAACCATGCTGACGTAGTTGCTAACCAAAGCGCCGGTAGGTTTATCTTTCAGGATCGACTCGGCAAGAGCTGAAGCCTTTTCAAAGATCCGTCCAGCTTGATCTGCATCGACGACTTGTGACTGCATGTTCCAGAGTTGGAGCATGAGCATTTGGTTGGCGTTATTTGTGCTATCTTTGTTGAACAGTTCTTCGCACTTGGAGATATAGTCCATCAATTCGGACTTGAGCGCGTCGACTTCTGCGGGACTTGCAAGCTGAGTCTTAAGCCGCAGCATATCGGCAAGGGTACGGTGGTCATTGGAAAGTTCATCGGCCTTGAGTTTGCTGCGAGCGATTTCAACGCCTCGCGAAACCCATGCGGATGCTTTATCAGGGGCGATCGATCGGGCCATCATTGCGGCCAGTGGCAATGCGGAAAGGGCTTGAGTGTCGCTTCCCTTTTCGGCGGCTTCGAAAGCCGCGTTCACGGCGGTCTCGAATTGCTCGATCGCTTCATCGCGACGGTTCTCGCGAACGAGGAGCGAAGCGACTTGTAAGCGTCCGTTGAGTCGGGTCGCGAGCGGAGCGTCGGTGTTTTCCTCGATCAGTTTTTTCGCAGCGTCGACATCTTTCGCGACGATTGCTTTTTGAAGTTCCGTGGTGAACTTTGCGGCCGGATTTTCTTGTCCATAAGCAGCCGGGATCGCGACGCCGGTTGCAGCGGCACCGAGAAGCAAAGAGCCGGTGATTAAAGTACGAACAAACCAAGAACGATTGATAGAACGTAGTCTTGTTGGCATGGGTTTAGCTCGCCATCTTGCGAAAGAAAATAAGAAATCTCTGTAATGAACGTATGGGAGGAGCAAGCAGACCTGGAGCGCGCCACGGAGAGTTTGGCGCTCAGGGCTCTTCGCTTCATCATACTCTGGAAGCGGTCGTGTTGTAACTCATCGAGCGGGCATCTGCGAAGAAGTCGCAGATGCCGAAATTAGACACTTGTCGTAGTAAGATTTACCAGCAGGGGGATCTGGGTAGGTTCCAGCGTTTTAGTCCATCGATTGATGGACGTTTGCCAAACCTACTCGTCCTCTTCTTCCCCATCGGCATCGTCGGAGTCGGAAGAAAGATCCGGTGGGGTTCGTCCATCATCTGGGATCAACCTGACGACGTCACGAGGAGGATCACAAAGACTATCGATTTCGATCGAGATCTTCCACGTCACACCGTTTTCGTCTTCGAAGGATTCGCTGTCTTCGAATTCAGGGTCTTCAAGAAGGTACATCGTCACGAGTCGCAGAAGCTGATCGACATCATTCATGTCGTAGGAGTCGGCGTGGAAGCAGGCTTCTACGTCCATGGTTTCCAATTGGCAGTTTCCGACGGTGTCCATCATAACCCAGTCGTCGTCGATTCGGTACAAGCGAACGTTGGACCATAGATCCAAGGGTGGGATTTCGTTCTCGCGACAGATCTCGGCGGTTTCCAAGAACAGTTCTTTGTCCCGAAGGACTTCGCCCTGAGGGTTGAAGTAGCCGATAACTTGAGGCAGTTCGAGCAGTTCCGCGATCACTTCGTTGAGTAGTTCGAGTTCGGCTGCTGGGTCGAAATCTGCTGGAATCCAGTTATCTTCGTTTGGTTCAGTCTTGCTATCGAGTAGGAAGGTAGTGCGCAATCGCAAGAAGGCGGTTGCTTCTTCGACCGCTTCTTTCGCCTCAGGCCATCGCCAGCATTGCTCTTTGGCACGCTCGAGCGATTCGGGGAGCAAGTAGGCTCCGAAATGGCCAGCAAGCCAAGCTTGGTGAACCGGCGATTCAGAATTGTCGTAGTCAAGACTATCAGGCCAGGGCTTATCGACTACGTCGACAACGAATTTCCCTCCGTCTAACTTGTGATAATCCATAACGACAGCCGGGCCGCAGATATCCAAGGAGTCCATGCCCTCTTCCATCCGTGCGATCACTGGATGATCCTTGAGCACCGCTTCTATTTCATCCAGTGTCGGGGCTGACTTGAGCAATAACACCATCGTTTGCACAAACATCCTCGGTTCCATCGTCGATTTCCTCTCCCGCTCGGTGAATTGTTGTTCGTCTAAGGATGGAACCCCCCGTCGAGCTTTCAAGCGGTTGCCACGACGAGAATATTACCAGGATTCCGTCTCTCGCGAATCGATTTCAGGGTGATCCGTCTTGATTCCATCCGAGATTTTTGGGAAACGACATGGTGATCCTTGAACACCCGTGAAGCTTGCGGAGTGCTAGCAACCTAGCTTTGCGGGTGGGCAAGTAAGAGATTCGGTAATGAAGTCGGGCTCTCGCTGGCGGTGGGAACCGATGGATGGGAGAAGAGCGGGATGAATAATCAGATGAATAATCATTGGGATAACGGGTGGTGAATTGAGCGAATCGCTTGAACAGGGAATGAGTGAAGCTCAGAGGATGCTGCAAGAAGCGGTCGAAGCGTTGGACGCATCGGAGATGGCGATGCACGAAGTCGGTTTGCGTCCGTTGGAACTTCGCGATTGGAGTAACGAGTTGCCCAGCTTGCAGCGTCATTCATCTCCACTCGCTGCGTCGGCATCGGTCGGATTGCAGGCAGGTGAGGAACTTGGTGTTGCGGAGCAAGAATTGCGCATCGAGTTTGGAAGGGTCCAAGTCGATGGTGAGCAACTGATCAACTTGGGGGCTGGAGACGTGTTGACCACTGACCGCGCGAGTGAAGCACCGGTCGATATATGGGTAGGAACTCAGCGGATGGCTCGAGGCGAAGTACTGGTGCTTGATGGCAAATTGTGCGTCAAGGTGACAGAGTTAGATGTCGCTGCAATCGAAGCGTTGAAGCGAAGAGATGAGGCTGGAGCATGATAAGACTTGCCGTGCGCCAAATTCGGTTGCTTGATTGCTCTATGGAGTTGTTCGCGACGAGATTGTTTGCGATGAAGTTGTTCGCGATGGCATTGTTCTTTTGTGCAATTGCTGGCACGGTACAAGCTCAGGGAGCAGTGCAAGCTCAGGGAGCCGTGCATTCCCCGGGAGTGGTGCAAGGCTCCGGAGCGATACAAACACAGGGAACTGTGCAGGCCCAGCGACCAGCACAGCGAACTGCGCAGCCGAACGGACCTGGCGTTCCTAGCGGTGGTAATCTCCTGGCCGGCAGCATGGATCGCAGCAGCATGGATCGCAGTAGTCTTCACGGCGGTGTAGAAGCATCAGGGCTGCGTTTGGCAACGAGTGCACCGGTAGAGTTGCGTAAGCCGAGTCGACCGATTGGGGAATTGCAATCAGCGCAAGGGCGTTCGCGTGGATCCTCAAGCGGATTTGTAAGTACTTTGTTTTCGCTTGGACTGGTGCTTGGATTGTTTCTGGCAACGGCGGCTTTGGCGCATCGATATATGAAGCCACCTACCAAGCAGGAGTTGCCATCTAGCATCATGGAAGTGCTTGGAAGTATTTCGTTGCCGACGCAGCCGCGTCAGCAAGCGATATTGATGAGGCTTGGGCAACGGGTATTGTTGCTTAGCAGTCATGCTGGTCAGACATGCACCTTGGCCGAGTTCACCGATCCAGAAGAGGTCGCATCGTTACTGGCTCAATGTCGCGCTGAAGGTGGCAATGTCAAGAAGAGTCTTGATCAAGATCAAGGCAAGAAAAAAGCAGGTGGCGATTTCCGCAACCTGCTTTCATTCGAATAAGGACTTGCTGAAATCGGTTCTTTCAGCGGTCTTCTTTATTTTTTATTGGTTGAAGGCTTCTGCGTTGATGACGGCTCCATCACCGCGTGCGCAGAGCAGCATAAGAATCCGCAAGTCGATTGATTGGCTTAGATATTGAACCGAGGCATCGCCAAGTCCGGCGTGAGCACCGCTACCGTGGAATGCATAAATCTCACCTTGATTGGTGCAATTTAGCGAGCACTTGTTCGGGCTTGCTGCATTGGTGGTAGAAGAGATATTTCCGTATTGAGGTGGAGTAGCGCCGGAATTAAACCAAGCTCCATCGACAGCGATATCGTTCCCTTGGTGAGCCCAAGGACCGTTCATGTAAGGGTTCGTTCCACCAGCATATTCTTCAAGCCGGATGTTGCTGCTGTATCGAGCAGGTCGAGCGGATGCTTCAGAGAAGGTGATGGTGTTCGACAGACCGTCGGTGATAGCTGCGAGCTTGGTGAACTCGTTGGTTGCCATGCCGCCTCGAACCCCCGCGTCCCCAGGGTAAGGAGGGTTGTTTTGGGTCAGTACATTCCAAACCGCGCCGGCCCCGTTCCAGTTTCCACGGTTAACGGCCATGTAGTCGGTCGTTGCAGGTCGCCAGTCACCTGCCGATCCAGCGAAGCGATTTCGATCATTTGTGCCGAGCCGAGAAGTATCGACAAACTTCTCACCGGGGGAGGATGGGCAGATGTATGTTGGGATTGGGCTCGATGCAGCTGCACGATTTTGCGGAGCCCACCAGTCAAGTTTCGAATTGTACCCGCCTGGTGCGCCAGCCGTTTGAGCGTTTAGTACTGTGGAGGCTTCGATGAAGGGAAGGATGATGGTCAGGAAGCACTGGTTGGCGTAATGTCCATTTTGGCTTCCGTCGAAGCCATCCTTCCTGAATTCCTTTAGCTGATCCCGGACGGTTACGCTTGCAGCACCCGTTCCGCTGAGGTTGATGCTCGATGGCGGCAGTTTTTTGCGAGCAGACTCGAAGTTTGCAATGGCTAAGCCGACTTGTCGGATGTTGTTGCTGCAACTCATTCTTCGAGCCGCCTCGCGTGCAGCTTGGACTGCAGGGAGTAGTAATCCGACCAAAACGCCGATGATGGCGATCACCACCAGCAGTTCCACAAGGGTAAATCCTTTGGTTTTCCGAACTATTCCGTGTTGCTTGGCCATGTGCCTGTCCCGATCAAAAAATAAGGAAAATGAAGTTCCATCGTGCGGATTTGTTAAAAACTGACGGAGTCGCGTCCATCCGCAATCAGTTAACGTTATTTCAACGGCAATGATGCTTTTGAAAAGGGGCGAAAGCCGAAAATTTCCTCGATGGCGGTTTTGAAAGGTAGCTCTGATATCCTTGGCTACTCGCAGAATCTGGCCCGTGGGACCTTGCACGTAGCTTATTGGCGGAAAAACCCACCATAACGGTTTTTTGAAAGTTTTTTCTTTTTTTGGAGTATCTCCCCCCCTGAATCCCCTCTAATCCTGTTGAAACCCGCGAGTGTTGCTCCGACAATAGATAGGTTATTAGTTTGCTGAGGCAACGTGGATCGACCAAGACTTGGCTCATAAAATCGGATGAGAATGGCCTATGCTAAA
>Ga0208225_1000346_pt1 | contig 11551 bp, 10 predicted proteins | sample LakMenEpi15Jun10_FD_150701 | JGI IMG/M metagenome (GOLD analysis project Ga0208225, IMG submission 150701) | Freshwater microbial communities from Lake Mendota, WI - 15JUN2010 deep hole epilimnion (SPAdes) | ecosystem: Environmental > Aquatic > Freshwater > Lake > Epilimnion/Euphotic zone ... | reverse complement strand
GTTTGCAGCTTGGGCTCCTCTGCTGTTATTTGCGCCGATCGCTTATGCTCGAGCCATGCGAGCCCTAGTAGAGTAAGTGAATCGTAGAGTAAGCGGATCTTCGAGTAAGCGAGATCAACTAGTTCAAATGCAAAAAAAATCGGCCCACCATTTCTGGCAGGCCGATTTTAGTCGCTTGTATCTTAACCCTAGCAATCGTGTTCGCAATTAGCGAACGCGGGTGCTGCTAGCTTGAATGATACCGCGATTGGTGTTCAGGTAAGCATGTGGATCAACCACTGGTGCTGGAGTTGCCATTGGAGCAGCAACTGGGGTGCTTCCGCAGGAAGTGCATCCTGCTGGAGCTCCATCGCATGCGCCGGTATCGCAAGCCGAAGCCGACTTCTTAGCAAACAACTTGCCGAGCAAGCCGCCATGACGCTTCTTCAATCCGCATCCGCTGTCGCAACCGCCAGCGACTGCGCCGTTGCCTGCACAAGGATCGCAAGCAGCGATTTCAGCGCCACAGCTTGGGCCGTTGCCGCCGATGCCGCCGATGCCGCAAGCTGGAGCAGCGATTTCAGCGCCGCAGCTTGGACCTGCTCCACAACCAGCTTGTTCAGCACCGCAGCTTGGAGCTGTGGTGACGCATGCTGGGGTGGACAATGCAGCGTGCTTAGCAGCCAACTTCGCATGAAGATTAGCCTTAGCAGCGTGCAAGCGAGCCATCTTGTTTGCATGTGCAGCAGCAAGCTTGCACTTCAAACCCTTCAAGCCATCCAAAACTGGAGTGCGTACAACTACAGGACGGCAAGCAGCGGTTTCAACGCCACAGCTTGGACCGATGTTTCCACCGATTCCGCCGTTACCTGCACAAGGATCGCAAGAAGGAGCAGCAATTTCAGCTCCGCAGCTTGGACCTGCACCGCAACCAGCCATTTCGGCTCCGCAGCTTGGACCAGCGCCACAACCAGCTTGTTCAGCTCCGCAGCTTGGATCTACAACCGAGGTATCGCAGCAGGAGCTCGAAGCACCAACGCCACGTCCACCCAACAGACGATGAATCAGATCGCCACCGAAGCTTTGTCCGCAGAGGGTAGCACCTAAAACCATCGAGCCAACAATCATGTTCCACTTCATCGAACCAAATCTCCCTTTGTACATTGGGTCACTGACCATCGCAAGCGATCGTCGACATGGCGGAGTTGAGACCGATTTCGGCGCACGAAGTCGCCGCCGAAATCGCCCTCTACTGGCGCGGCTATTGAGCGATCGCGTTGAGATCGCCCGTGTGACTTCGTAAGCCCCACTTCCATTGGCTAAGCCCTTCCGTACTTGGACTTTCGCCACCCATGTCTTCAGTCGCCTCAATCTTCAACGCTCCGAGCACGGCTCAAAGCATTGAATTCGAATCGCGATGGTTGTCGGCCGAGTCTTCCATAGACCCGATCAGTTCTGGGTCACCGACAATTTCGCATTCCATCTCACCAATCATCCTGCCCGCCCTTGCGGGCCATCCGTCAGCAGGTTGAAACTTGGTAAGATGCGATGACGAGGGAAACTATCGGCAAGCAATCAAAAAGCCTTGAACCGCCGAATGCTTTTTTCCAAAATTGAACCCAGATAGGAACTTACGTAAATCTTAACGCGCAGGAAGGCTTCGACAGTTCTTCCGATCGCACCATCGAACTTCTTCGCTATCTTCACATTTCCTTACGCACGCTTTGCCGAATAGGTATAATCGTCAAAGTCGGTTACCAGACGCCCGTTGCTCCCACCTCGCCTCTCGCTCACCCCCAAAACCAATACGCCCCCCAACACGCCACCCAACACCGCGCCCTGACAGGTCAACCTGCAAGCGATTGGACGGCGAACCGTCATTTAGAAGCCTACTGCTAATCCCTTTATGAGAATTGCTTACCTAACCGCTGGAGCCGCTGGCATGTACTGCGGCTCATGCATGAACGACAACGCAATCGCCAAAGAATTGCTAGAGGCCGGTCACGATTGCGTTCTGATGCCCGTCTACACCCCGATCAAAACCGACGTGGAAGATGTCAGCGTTGGCAAAGTCTTCCTCGGGGGCATCAATGTTTTCCTAGCCCAAAAACTCAAGTTCTTCCGCAAAGCACCCAAGTGGATAGAGAACCTGCTAAATCAACCTTGGCTGATCCGACAGCTTACCCGCAACGCCGGCAAAACATCGCCTAGCTTCCTCGGCGAGCTTACCGTATCCATGCTCCAAGGTGTCGAAGGAAACCAACAACAGGAATTCGACGAATTGCTGCGTTGGCTAAAAATGGATGTTCGCCCAGATGCGATCATCCTCACCAACCTGCTCATCGGTGGAGCCATACCCGAACTTCGCCGCAACGCCGACGTCTGGGTTACTCTTCAAGGCGACGATATATTCCTTGACTCCCTCCCACAAGCCTATCGCGAGGAAGCGATAGCCAAAATGATAACCCTGGTACCGAGCGTCCAAGGTTTCATCTGTCACTCCGAAGATTACGCTTCGCGAATGTCAGAACTCCTTCATATCCCCTCCAACAAACTTTTCATCGTTCCACTAGGTGTCGAAACCGACGACTTCCTGCCAGACCCACAATCGCCCACTGCGAACCGAGGCAACTCAAAAGACATTCATCTCGGTTACCTCGCCCGACTAGCACCGGAAAAAGGACTCCACCAACTCGTTGATGCTTTTATTGCCCTTCGAAAAACCGGTAACTGGAATCGACTGAAACTCCATGTTGCCGGCTGGGCAGGCCCCCAACATGCCCCTTACTTGAAAGAACAACAGGCAAAACTCAAAGCCGCCGGCCTTGAGAATCAATACAACATCCTCGGAAGCGTAAGTCGCCGACAAAAAATCGACTTTCTAAATTCCATCGACCTGTTCTGCGTTCCGACCACCTACGCCGACCCGAAAGGAATCTATTTACTCGAAGCCGTCGCCTGCGGCTTGCCATATGTCATGCCCGACCATGGCGCTTTCCCGGAACTGCACCGCCGTATTACGGAACATTCCCCCCAAAGCAACGGAGCGTTATACGCCCATGCTTCCCCCGATGACCTCCGCGATCGCCTCGAAAAGACTCTGCTCGGATTGGGCCCGAAATCACAAGCCGCCCCCAGCCTCATCTCCGAAATCGATATCGCAACCCACGCAAAACGCTTGCTGTTGACCTTGCAAGGCAAGCCCAGCAACCCCTGAGCCTCTACGGATCCTTGCAAAACACTCCCGCGAAGTTTCCCAACGAAACTTCACCGCACGTAGTCGCCGAAGCGAAAATCGCTATACTTCTGCGTTTTTCAACACGGTGACCTAACCCCTGACTTGGTATGACCGAACCTATCGATTCGCTCCAAACCGAACGAGTACTCGTCCTCGACTTCGGCTCTCAGTTCGCACAACTTATCGCACGACGGGTCCGAGACCAAAACGTCTATTGCGAAATCGTCCGCCACGATATCTCAGTCGAGAAAATCCTCGCACGCAAACCGATCGCGATCATCCTCTCGGGCGGACCTTCGAGCGTCTACGATGCGAACGCACCGAAATGCGATCCGAAACTCTTCGATCTCGATATTCCGATTCTCGGCATTTGTTACGGCATGCAACTGACAGCGCATTCCCTCGGCGGGAATGTTCAAGCATGTCCGGCCCGCGAATACGGACGCTCGCGACTCGAAATCAAAAACCAAGAAAAACTCTTTGCCGGCTTCCCTTCAGAAATCGATGTCTGGATGAGCCACGGCGACCAAGTCCAAAAGCTACCCGAAGGCTTTGAAACACTTGCAGGCACCAGCACTTGCCCCTTCGCCGCAGTTCGTCACACCAAACGACGCATCTATGGATTGCAGTTCCATCCCGAAGTCTCCCACACAGCGCTCGGCGGAACGCTGATCCATAACTTCCTCTACAACGTTGCAGGATGCCAAGGTCTCTGGCATCTGGCAAACTTCGCCGAACAGACAATTCAAAACCTCCGGCAAAAAATCGGCTCTGATCGAGTCATCTGCGGGCTATCCGGTGGAGTCGACTCGTCAGTGACTGCTGCACTGCTAACCAAAGCCATCGGCCCTCAACTCACTTGCATCCTGATCGATAACGGTTTGCTACGAAAAGACGAGCAGACCGCCGTCATCAGCGAATTCACCGAACACTTCAAAGCCGACTTGCGCGTCGTCAACGCCGAAGCCCGATTCCTCGGTACACTCAGCGGTATCCGCGACCCTCAAGAAAAACGCCGACGTATCGGCCATGCTTTCATCGAATGCTTCAAGGAAGAAGCCCTCAAAATCAACGGAGCGAAGTACCTTGCACAAGGCACACTTTATCCCGATGTGATTGAAAGTGGTGCCGCTCCCGATGGCCCCGCTGCCACCATCAAACTACACCACAACGTCGGCGGACTCCCCGAACAACTCGGCTTCGATCTCGTAGAACCCCTACGAGATCTATTCAAAGACGAAGTCCGAAAGCTTGGCATCGAACTCGGATTGCCCGACCACCTCGTCTGGCGTCACCCCTTCCCAGGTCCTGGACTTGCTGTCCGCTGCCTCGGTGAAGTAACGCGAGCAAAGCTCGATGTGCTTCGCGAAGCCGATGAAATCCTCATCGATGAAATCCGAAATGCAAACCTCTACCGAGAGACCTCGCAAGCCTTCGTCGTCCTTCTCGAATCCCAAAGCGTAGGGGTGATGGGGGACGCTCGTACGTATGAAAATGTAGCTGCCGTGCGATGCGTCAATACCGACGATTTCATGACCGCCGACTGGAGCCGACTCCCCTACGATCTTCTTGCTCGTGTCTCCACACGCATCATCAATGAAGTGCGTGGGATCAATCGCGTTTGCTACGACATCAGCTCCAAACCTCCCGCAACCATCGAATGGGAATAAACCAACTTTATGAGCCGACAATATATCTACCAAATTGAAAACCTCACCAAACGCCATGGCCAAAAAGAAGTCCTCAAAGACATCTGGCTCGCGTTCTACCCCGGTGCGAAGATCGGTGTACTTGGCTCCAACGGTGCCGGAAAAAGTACACTCCTGCGCATCATGGCCGGTATCGATAAGAACTTCGATGGAGTCGCACGACTAGCAAACGGGTTCACCGCAGGATACCTCTCCCAAGAACCACAGCTTGATCCTGAGAAAAACGTTCAAGAAAACGTCGAACAAGCCGTTGCGCCGAAGCGAAAGGTGCTCGATCGATTCAACGAGATTTCGAATCTGCTCGGGGAAGTCACCGACGATAAACAGATGCAGAAACTCTGCGACGAGATGGCTAAACTACAAGACATCATCGACGCTCAGAATCTGTGGGAAATCGATCGCCAAATCGAACACTCCATGGCCGTGATGAACTTGCCCCCAGGAGACGCAGATGTCACTAAACTCTCCGGTGGCGAACGACGTCGCGTTGCTCTCTGCAAACTACTGCTCGAACAACCAGATCTTCTGCTCCTCGACGAACCGACGAACCACCTTGATGCCGAAGCCATCAACTGGCTCGAACAACACCTTGCCCAATACCAAGGGACCGTCGTGGCCGTAACCCACGATCGATACTTCCTAGATAACGTCGCTCAATGGATCCTCGAACTCGATCGCGGCTCCGGATTCCCCTTCGAAGGTAACTACACAGCTTGGCTGGAACAAAAACAAAAACGACTACAAATCGAACAAAAGTCCGCTGTAGCAAGACAGAAAACCCTCGACCGTGAACTCGAATGGATTCGCATGTCACCCCGAGCGCGCCAAGCGAAGAATAAAGCGCGTATCAGCGCCTACGAACAACTCGCCGCTCAACAGTTCGAGGAACGACCAGAAGAACTCGAAATCCAAATCCCACCCGGGAAGCATCTTGGAGAAGTCGTCGTAGAAGCAAACGATCTGAACAAATCCTTCGGTGATAAAGTCCTCATCGATAAACTCAACTTCCGACTCCCTGCCGGAGGTATCGTTGGTATCATCGGACCAAACGGAGCCGGTAAAACGACTTTGTTCCGGATGATGATCGGCCAAGACAAACCCGATAGCGGAACGATCCGAGTCGGCGAGACGGTCGAACTCGGTTACGTCGACCAATCCCGCGACTCCCTAAACCCTGAGAGCACAATCTACCAAGAAATCTCCGGTGGACTCGATTGGCTCGACATGGGTGGCAAACGGATGAACTCCCGCGCCTACGTGTCTAAATTCAATTTCAAAGGGACCGACCAAGAGAAAAAAGTGGGAGTCCTCTCCGGTGGGGAACGCAACCGAGTCCACCTCGCCAAGCTGTTGCGACGCGGATGCAACGTCCTGCTCCTCGACGAACCGACCAACGACCTGGACGTCGATACCTTGCGAGCCCTCGAAGAAGCCATCCTCAATTTTGCGGGATGCGTTGTCGTGATCACCCACGACCGCTGGTTCCTCGACCGGATCGCAACCCATATCCTCGCCTTCGAAGGTGATGGCTATGTCCATTGGTGCGAAGGAAACTTTGACACCTACGAGCAACAACGCCGAGAACGACTGGGGATCTCCGCCGAAGAACCTCAGCGTTTCCGATATAAGAAACTCTCGAATTCCTAACCTTTGTCCAAGACGCGCACTTTTGGCTTTGGTATATTCCTAATCTCGTTCAGACTCTCCCTTTTCCAAGGAAACTTGACATGAATCCATTCGATATTCTTACGGAAATCCTCAACGCCGGAGCAGCCCAACAACAAGGTGGCGGCCAGCAACGCCGAGGGAACCCAGGTCCCGATATTCTCAAAGATATCCTCGGCGGTAGCCCAGCCGGCGGCCGTGGAAGCTCCGGTGGGGTTCAATTCCCAGGAGTACTCAAAGAAGGTCGCGGCGGATCGAGCGGCAGCAAAGTTCCTTCCGAAGCCGAACTCGAAGACATGCTCGGCGTCGGACGTTCTTCACCACAGTCCCAGCAAGCACCACAGTCCAGACAAGCTCCCCAGTCCCAGCAAGCTCCCACTCGGCAATCTGCCCCAAGCAACACTGGGCGTGGAGGTGCATCGAGCGATATTTTCGGACAACAACCCACCCAACAGCCGCCACAGCTATCCCAAGCCGAACAAGAACAGATGGAGGTTCTCATCCGCGCGATGATCTACGCTGGCAAAGCCGATGGCCGAATCGATGCGAAAGAACAACAAGCTATCGTCGAACGGATCGGTAATACCAACGAAGCCACCATTCAGTTCTTGCGCAAAGAATTTGCCGCCGCTACGAGCGTCCGCGATTTCGCTTGGTCGGTCCCCCTCGGGATGGAATCCGCCGTCTACGCCGCTTCCCTCTCGACAATCGATGTCGACACACAAGAAGAAGTCGACTACCTTCGTGAACTAGCTCATGGGCTAAGGTTGCAACCAAAACTCTGCAACCAAATCCATCAGCAATATGGCGTAAAACCCATTTTCTAAGTCCGGCTATTCTTACTTTTTCGACCACTGAAACCCATCGTGACTCAACCAGCGGAAAACCACGGAAACCACCCCCACAAAAACTTTATCGAGCAAGAAGTCGAAAAGGACTTCGCTGCAAAAGAAGTTCTTCAAGGGAAAACGATCCAGACCCGTTTTCCGCCTGAGCCCAACGGTTACCTTCATATCGGTCACGCAAAAAGTATCTGCCTGAACTTCGGGCTCGCTCAAACCTACGGAGGTAAATGCAACCTCCGTTTCGATGATACGAATCCGAGCAAAGAAAGTCAGGAATACGTCGACTCGATCCAACGCGATGTGCAATGGCTTGGGTTTCAATGGGATAACCTGTTCTACGCTTCAGATTACTTCCAACAACTCTACGACTGGGCTCTTCAGCTGATCCAAGAAGGTCACGCGTTCGTCTGCGATCTCAACGCGGAACAAATGCGTGAATATCGAGGCACCCTGACGCAACCCGGCAAAAATAGCCCCTACCGCGATCGATCCGTCGAAGAAAACCTCGACCTGTTTGAACGGATGCGAAAAGGGGAATTCTCCGAAGGTACACGCACCCTGCGAGCCAAAATCGACATGGGGGCCGCCAACCTAAACCTTCGTGATCCCGTCCTGTACCGAATCATGTTCGCTCACCACCACCGGACAGATAACAACTGGTGTATCTATCCGATGTATGACTGGGCTCACGGACAATCGGATTCCATTGAAGGGATCACACACTCGATCTGTACCCTTGAATTCGAAAACCATCGACCTCTGTACGATTGGTTCTGTCGAACCCTGAGAATCTTCCACCCTCGCCAAATCGAATTCGCTCGACTGAACCTCTCCTATACAGTCATGAGCAAACGGAAACTTCTACAACTCGTCACCGAGAAACATGTCGAAGGCTGGGATGACCCCCGGATGCCGACCATCAGCGGACTTCGCCGACGCGGCTACACCCCCGAGTCGATCCGCAACTTTTGCGAAACAATCGGGGTCGCGCGATTCAATGGAATCATCGACGTCCTCGTCCTCGAAAATGCCGTTCGAGAGCATCTCAATAAAACCGTATCGAGGTTCATGGCTATCCTCGACCCGATCAAAGTTACCCTGACGAACTACCCCGAAGATCAATCAGAAGAACTCGAAGCAATCAACAACCCGGAAGACCCCCAGGCAGGCTCGCGCAAGCTTCCTTTTGGCCGGACGCTCTTCGTCGAACGCGATGACTTCATGGAAAACGCACCATCGAAGTTCTTCAGACTCAAACCAGGCGGAGAAGTCCGCTTGAGATACGCGTACATCATCAAGTGCGAAGAAGTCATCAAAGATGCTAGTGGAAAAGTCACCGAACTGCGATGCACCTACGATCCGGAAACCAAAAGCGGATCGGGCCCGGCAGCAGAACGAAAAGTAAAAGGAACCATCCACTGGGTTGCCGCCAAAACAGGGCATTGTGTGGAAGTCCGACTCTACGATCGACTCTTCCTCTCGGAGACCCCGGAAGAAGCCCCAGAAGGGAAGACATTCCTCGATAACATCAATCCCAACAGCAAGACAACCGTGCATGCTGTCGTCGAACCTTCACTCGCTCAAGTTCCTCCGGGCACACGAGTGCAATTCGAACGCAACGGGTATTTCTGTGCCGACGAAGTCGATTCGAAAACCGGATCTCCTGTCTTCAATAGGATCGTCACTCTAAAAGATACTTGGGCCAAGATCCAAGCCAAAGAGTAAAGCGCCTTTGGGACCCCGGGGGATTGCCATGCATACTTTTGATCTCTCCATTCCAACCTCTGGCGAATATGGCTTGGTGACTCGACTTTGGTGCGGCGAGAGCTCTCCACGCTACATCCTCGCAGTCGTGCATGGCTTGGGGGAACACGCTCAGCGTTACACGCATGTCGCAGAGTCCTTTGTTAACCACGGTGCTAGCGTATTGGCTTGGGATCAAAAAGGGCACGGACGAACCGGTGGGGCTTTACCTCATTTTCAAGTGTTGCTCGATGACCTCGGCAGTGTCGAAGCATATGTTGCAAGCAAGTATCCGGGAGTGCCGCTGGTATTTTACGGACAAAGCCTCGGAGGAGGGTTGGTAATCAACTATTTGCTAAGTCGCAGTAGCCAAGCGACAGGAGGAATCGCCACCAGCCCATTGCTACGCACGACCGTTCCTCCTCCTGCATGGAAACTTGCCGTGGCAAAAGCGCTCGGTAAACTCTGGCCTTCCTTCACCCTCTCGACCGCAATTCGCCCAAAAGAACTGACCCACGATCCTGCGGGCGTAAAAGCTTATCAATCGGATCCATTGGTACATCAACGCGTTTCAGCCGCACTAGGCCTCTCCATGCTCGAAGCGGGTGAATGGTCCATCGCAAACGCTAATAAGCTTGCCACGCCACTTCTGCTCATGCATGGCACCCAAGATCGCATCACTTCTTGTGAAGCCAGTGAAGCATTCTCCAAAACTTCTAACACTTACTGCGACTTCCGGGCTTGGGATGGCTTATACCACGACATGCACTGGGAACCTCAGAGGGAACAAGTCCTATCCGCCATGCAGGACTTCATCGATCGCACTATCGCTTCCGCATCGCATCGAGCAACACCGCGAGGATAATCACTCCGCCGGTAATCATTCTCTTGATCGGATCGCTAATCCCCATCTGAGCCAGTCCAGTCTGAAGGATCGAGATAACCAGCACCCCAAAAAACGTGCTGATCACCGAGCCCTGGCCACCTCGCAGACTCGTTCCCCCGATAACACAAGCAGCGATGGCCGATAGCTCCATCCCCACCCCAGCGTTTGGATCGACCGTGGAGAGTTTCGACGACTGCATGATCGCGGCTACACCGCACAAAGCTCCACTGAGGCAATAAAGAGAAACCAAAATGGGAGTTGTCGAGATTCCTGACATCCGCACCGACTCCGCGTTCGTCCCAACCGCGACTGCCAACCTCCCCAACACTGTTCGATGCAACATCCATTGCCCTAAAAGGACAATCATGACGCTGAACAGAAAGGACGGAGAAAGCCCGATGGCCGGCAAAGGCTCCGATATCCAACCTAGGCTACTCCCAACATACTGGGTCGTCGAATCGGACATCCAAGCCGCTGCACCGCGCGCCACCTCAAGCATTCCCAAGGTGACGATAAAAGCGGGAATCCTAAAGTAAGCGCTGATCCACCCATTAAGGCCACCACAAAGCGCTCCGAGCAACACCGCTCCCCCCGCCGCCAATGCCAAAGGCCACTTATGCGATAACAACAGCACCCCTAACAAAGATCCCGAGAAAGCCATCACCGATCCGACTGACAAATCGATTCCACCCGCAATCAAAACCAATGTCATCCCGACAGCAACAACAGTGATGTCCGGAATCGTATTGGCGACGGTCAAAAGCGTTGTAGCAGTAAAGAAATTCTTGGTCATCGCTCCAAAGAACAATACCAACGCTGCAATCGCAACAAGCAGTCCGCCATACTGAAGAACGATCGCCTTGATTCGGTTCGCTTGCATGAATCTCGTACTCGATGAATTCAAAGGATAACCTAGATGGCACCACAACAGTCTAGCTGCACCGCTAACTACATTTTGTTTTCGAACGGCGAAGTATAAACCACACCGAAGTATCACAAAAGAGAATGGTGTCTGGTGTTGCCATTAACAAGCCAGTCTGACTTGTCCGACCTGTCAGACTCGTCAGACTCGTCAGACCTGTCCGACAAAACTCCACCGAGGCGCGCTGGACCCACAAGCTCGGGCCACCATTTCCATCCCCTTTCCGCTTGTCGCACTTCGAACAGCATCGTCACAAAATGGGACTGCAATACCGCTGAAAACAAACTCGCCGCTCCTCCGATACCCCTTCCATCAAAACCCAATCGCGAAAAGAAAAAAGTCTCCACGCCATAACCCCAATGATTTCGTTGGGATTCTTGCCTTTCAGCATCGGCGAAAACAAAAAACGAAATCTTTTTCAGCCAAACATCGCCGTTCGGCACGCTCTTCGCTCTTACCTTCATTCATCAAGACAAGTGAACAGCTGGCCAATGGGATCGAGCGCACGAGTCGAATAGAAATTTCCGTTGCAGGAGTTGCAGAAATGTTTGTATCCGTTTTGTC
>Ga0208225_1000343_pt1 | contig 11555 bp, 14 predicted proteins | sample LakMenEpi15Jun10_FD_150701 | JGI IMG/M metagenome (GOLD analysis project Ga0208225, IMG submission 150701) | Freshwater microbial communities from Lake Mendota, WI - 15JUN2010 deep hole epilimnion (SPAdes) | ecosystem: Environmental > Aquatic > Freshwater > Lake > Epilimnion/Euphotic zone ... | reverse complement strand
CGGCTTCCTCGGCCCGCTTGCCTTGAAGTAACGACTAAAGTCGAGACCGTTCACCCCCAAGATTAAAGCGAATTACTATTCAATATTTAGTTGTTTGAAAGGGTTATTTTACAGCTTATTTTTAAATACTGTTAATTCGATTACTAATCGTAATCAGCATCAGATTTCTTGCCCTTTTTGCTACTACTTTTTCCAGTGGTGCGCCTAGATAACTCACGGTTTACCTCCCTAGTCATCTGCTGCTCCATCAATGTATTTCGCTTATCATGTGCTTTCTTACCCTTTGCAACTGCAATCTCAACCTTTGCTTTGCCATCTTTAAAGTAAAGTGAAAGGGGAATTAGGGTTAAACCACCTTGCTTAATTACTCCTGAGATCTGAGCAATCTCTCGTTTATGCAAAAGTAATTTGCGATCTCTTCTTGGTGGATGATTTGTCCAAGAGCCTTGGTTGTACTCAGGAATATGAATACCACTTACCCAAATCTCACCATCTTTAGCCATTGCATAACCATCAGTTAATGAGGCCCGTCCTGCTCTTAAGGATTTAACCTCAGTGCCAGTTAGTACCAACCCACACTCATAGACCTCTTCAATAAAGTAGTCATGGCGGGCGCTTTTATTTTGGGCAATTACTTTCTTGCCTAACTCTTTGACCACAAGCAACCCCCAATCTTTCAGTTGTGCGGAGGTGGTTAAACCTTTAGATATTTACGCAAGGTGAGCACTGATGCTAACCCGGAAACAAATAAACCTGTTAATAACAGCCAGGCACTTGCCACCCAAACATCTCGCCAGGTGAAAAACTGGGTGAAGGTTAAAAGTGGCGCTACCTTTGCATCCACCACCGCTTTAAATGCAGATAAAAATCCAGTTGAGACTAGCCAGCCAAATACGGCGGCAAAGATACCCTCTAATAAAAATGGCAACTGAATTGAAAAGCTTGATGCACCAACTAGCTTCATTACCCCAGTCTCCCGCCTTCTATTAAAGGCAGCAATTCGCAGGGTGTTACTAATTAATAACGCAGCGGTTAATACTGATGCTGCACCTATTGCTAATGCACCATTTCGCAATACACCTAGTAATCCAAAAAACTTTTCTAAGATTGCCCGTTGATCTTGCACAATATCAACTCCTGGCCGGCCGGCAAAGGCACTTTCAATAACTGCAAACTTGGTTGGGTCTTTTAGTTTTACCCTAAATGACTCAGGCAGCTGATCTGCTGTGACATTTTGTGCAATTGCTGAGCCTTCAAATCTTTCTTGAAAACGTTTGAATGCTTCAGTTTGTGATTCATAGTAAACCTCTTGCACAACTGGTAGCGCTTGCAGATCTCGTTGAATGCCAATCTTTTGGTCCTGAGTGATTACACCACTTGCACATGATTGTCCTTCAGATAAGGATCCACAGAGAAATATTGAAACCTCAATCTTGTCATACCAATAATCCTTCATTACTCGCACCTGTGAGTTTGCCAGTAAGCCAACACCTAGAAGGGACAAGGAGATGGCAACAGTAATTACCACTGCAAAGGTCATTGTTAGGTTTCGGCGCAGGCCTATGCCTACCTCACTCATTACAAACTTAGCGCGCATTTGGTAACCCTATCTTTTTCATCTTATCTTTAACCGGTATAGCCATAGACACCACGGGCCTGATCGCGGATTACATGGCCACCTTCTAATTCAATTACTCGCTTTCGCATTTGGTCGACAATTCCAGCATCATGAGTTGCCATTACAACTGTGGTGCCCTCTCGATTGATGCGATCTAGTAATTTCATAATGCCAACTGAGGTAGCTGGATCTAAGTTTCCAGTTGGCTCATCGGCAATCAAAATTGTGGGCCTGGAAACATAAGCTCTTGCAATGGCAACTCGTTGTTGCTCACCACCTGATAACTCACTTGGCTTACGATCGCCTTTTTCTTCAAGTCCTACTAACTCTAAAACCTCTGGCACATCTCGGCTAATCTGTTTTTTGGAGTAGCCAAGAACATGTAAAGTGAAAGCAACATTTTCTGAGACAGTTTTATTTGGCAGCAATCTAAAATCTTGGAAAACAGTTCCAACCTGTCGGCGTAGCTCTGGCACCTTATGGTTTGCCAAAGTATTTAAATCTTTTCCTGCCACATGAATCACACCTGAGCTTGGTCGCTCCTCGCGCAGTACTAATCTTAAAAAGGTTGATTTTCCAGAACCAGATAAACCAACTAAGAAAACAAACTCACCCTTAGTAATCTCTAGGTTGACCCCATCTAGGGCAGCTTTATCTTGTTTGGGATAGAGCTTTGTGACATTCTCAAAACGAATCAAAATCAAAACCCCTTAAGGTGAGTGCGCTGATCAACTAGTGCTAGTTTAGATAAGCAACCACAATTAATTGGTGATTTAATGCTGATTTTTGCAATATAAAACTGAGAATTTACGCTTGCCTGTGAGATTACTCGCGCCCCTTGCGCCATTTAATACCTGCCTCAATAAATCCATCCAAATCTCCATCTAAAACCGCAGATGGATTTCCAACTTCAAAATTTGTCCGCAGATCTTTCACCATTTGATATGGAGCAAGTACATAAGATCTCATTTGATTTCCCCAAGAGCCAGAGTTATCACCCTTTAGTGCATCCATTTTGGCACGCTCTTCTAATCGGCGTCGTTCTAATAACTTAGATTGCAATACCGCCATTGCAGTTGCTCGATTTTGAATTTGTGATCTTTCATTTTGGCAGGAGACCACAATTCCAGATGGTGTGTGGGTAATTCTTACCGCTGAATCGGTGGTGTTAACACCTTGACCACCAGGGCCAGATGAGCGATAGACATCTACTCTTAAGTCTTTTTCTTCAATCTCAATATGATCACTTTGCTCAACTACTGGCACAACCTCAACACCAGCAAAGGATGTGTGGCGGCGCGATTGGGAATCAAAGGGTGAGATACGAACTAATCGATGTGTTCCCTGCTCTACCGAAAGTCTGCCGTATGCATATGGGGATGAGATTCGAAATGTGGTTGATTTAATTCCAGCCTCTTCAGCATATGAGGTCTCTAAAACATCTATTTTGTAATTGTGGCGTTCACAAAATCTTACATACATCCGCATAAGCATTTGTGCCCAATCAGCAGCCTCTACGCCACCAGCCTCCGATCTAATGGTCATCAGCGCATCCCGCTCGTCATACTCACCGCTTAATAAAGTCTGTACCTCAAGATCATTTATTACTTGAGTTAACTCATCTAACTCTTTATCAACCTCTTTAAAAGCAGATGCCTTATCACTTTCATTTGCTGATAACTCAACCATTACTGGCAGATCATTTAATCTACTTCGAATTGAACTTATCTTATTTATCGTTGATTGCGCTCTGGATAATTTGCTTGTAATTACCTGAGCTGCTTGGGGATCATCCCAAAGATTTGGCACACTAGCTTGGGCTTCAAGTTCGGCAGCATTTTCAATTAATTTCGGTAGGTTTAAAACCTGCTCAATTGACTTAAGGGTGATATCAATCTTGTTGATCTCATCTTGATAATCCCGGGTAGCCATAGGGCAAGGGTAATCTAATTAGGGATGTATACCGAACTTGCGCCAACTTGAGTGGAGATTATCAATCTATTTAACGCAACAGATTCCATAAATGGTATCTGAATTGGCATATTGCCAGCGATCGAAACTTGAGCAGATACTTCATATAGTTCACATTTAAAGTGATCTACTTTGATTTGTTTCTCATGCAATCTGAGTTGATTAATCAATTGGTAAAACTTGGCTTGAGCTGCCATGCAATCTAGCGGCACCCGTTTGTCTCTACTAAATCTATTTACCTCGGCGTAGTAGGCAAGTGTGTTTATAGATTGAGCAGATCTATTAATTGCCGCCTCAGCAAGATTGGTTAATTGCTTTTTGACTGAGTAAGCAGAGGCAACATTTATCGAGATAAAGGTTAGTGTCATGGCAAGTAGAAAAAAACCAAATGAGAGTGGGATCAACGAACCACGGCTCTTGCCAAAAATTATTGTTTTTATCGCCATAGATCAACATACTCACTAGCTGATGCCTTTTCACTTTTGCCAACAGTGATAGTTGCGGTGACCATATTTCCAGGAGAAAAACATGGGTAGAAGCTGCAGAAGATATTTAATTCAATCTGCCGCAGTTGATTACCACTTACTGATCGCTTTGATTTATAAATCTCTACTACTTGATGGGCCCTGGCCATTGCTAAATCCGCACTTGGTGAAGTAACAAAGGCTCGCACCGTCTGCCTGGCTAGGTTTTCACTCTCTGAGATCGCAAGAGTCTTACTGGAGACAGTTGTAATCAAAATTAAAAAAGCGGTAAAAAAGGGCAGGGTGAAGATAACAAACTCTGCTGTAGCAGAGCCAGCATCTGATTTTTCTAAAAACCTAATTGCTCGCATCTTCATCTACTGCAATTGCCAAGATTTTCTTACTAGCAAGATTGCCAAAATCAATAAACTTCTTTGTATCACTCTTTTCATCAACAACTAATACAGATCCACCGCCGATAAGTGGGTATCGCTGATAGCTTGCACCTGAGCCAGTAATTGCTGTGGTTGCTAACTCTCCTTGATTTAAGTGAGTTGAACGCATGACATTAAATTGCATAAAGATCAGTTGAAACATCACTAAAAATACAAAAACCTGCGGAAGTATGGTTAGTAGTGATTCAACTGATCCGCGGTGCTGGGCAAGTAATAGCTTGCGCAACTACCTGATACCGCCCATTGCATCCAATGAGTTGCGCAAGATTGTGGTTAGTTTTGGCGCAGCGATTGACCAGATGCCAGTAACCAAAGCAGTGGTCATAAGTACTACTAATACCCAGCCAGGCACATCTCCGCGACTGTCGCTCTTAATAAAAGCAGTAGCTTTAGATTTTAAGAGGAGATTTATTCGAATGATTTGCATTGTTAGATTCATATAGCTCCAAAAGTTTGTGTATGGAAACTATAAAGAAAAGATTGCTAGTAATGCATAAAAAATAAAAACTGTGGATTACTAGTTGTAAATCTACTTACTGCTAGAGACCGATCTCAGTCAGTGACTTAGATAGTAACTCTAAGCCTAACTTGGCATCACTTTCAGAGATATTGCATGGTGGCACCATGTGAATTCGGTTGAAGTTATTAAATGGCATCAAACCATTTTTCTTACAGGTTGCCACAATCTCATTCATCTTTGGACTAGATGCACCATATGGCGCAAGTGGTTCACGTGTTTTTCTATCGGTGACCATATCTACTCCCCAGAAAACACCTGCGCCTCTAATATCGCCAATTACCTGATGTTTTTTCGCTAACTCATTTAATCCAGGTCCAAGTATTTTCTCACCAATACTGGCGGCATTTTCTACCATCTTCTCACTCTTCATTACATCAATAGTTGCAACTGCAGTAGCGCAAGCAAGTGGGTGACCAGAGTAGGTAAGCCCACCTGGGAATACTCGCTCGTCAAATGTCTTCGCAATTTTTTCTGGAATTATGACTCCACCAAGTGCCACATAACCTGAGGTAACACCCTTAGCAAAGACAATTAAATCAGGGGTTGATTTAGAGTGCTGGAAACCAAACCATTTACCAGTTCGACCAAAGCCAGACATAACCTCATCTGCAATCCAAAGAATTTCATACTTGTCACAAAGTGCTCGCAAGCCATCTAGATATCCTGCAGGTGGTACTAACACACCAGCTGTTCCTGGTACTGATTCAATTACGATTGCTGCAATTGTCTTTGGACCTTCAAAAATAATTGTTTGCTCTAAATGCTCAAGTGCTCGCTGGCACTCCTCTTCCTGATTAGTTGCCCAGAAAGCGGTGCGATAAAGATATGGACCCCAGAAGTGCACATGTCCATAACCAAACTCATTTGGAAATCTTCTTGGATCACCAGTTGCATTTATCGCAGAGCCAGTATTGCCATGATAAGAACGATAGGTAGATAAAACTTTGTGCTTGTTGGTGTGAAGTCTGGCCATTCGGATCGCATTTTCTACACCATCTGCGCCACCGTTTGTAAAGAAAACCTTTTTAAAGCTATCACCTGCTACCCCAGTGATTCTTTTTGCTGCTTCATTTCTTGCCTCATTGGCATGTTGTGGCGCCACAGTTGCAAGCACATCAGCCTGCTCCTTTATCGCTGCAATTACCTTTGGATGTTGATGACCAATATTTGTAAAAACTAATTGACATGAGAAATCTAAGTACTTCTTGCCATTGAAATCCCAAAAGTATGAACCGGCGCCGCCGGCAACTGTCATAGGTGTGATCTGCCCCTGTGCTGACCAAGAATGGAAAACATATGCACGGTCATCAGCAAAAACCTTTGCTGCCTTATCTGGGTTGTTCTCTGGGGTACTCACTTTGCTCCCTGGTTGGTTGGCCTGACTTGATACCCCAATCTAATCACTTCCTATCCCTTTTTGGTAGGAAGGGGTAATTTCATAGCGGTAAATTCTTTGAGGTAAGGTTGAGATATGGAAACTATTTCACACTGGATAAATAACCAACTTTCATCTGAAAAATCAGAGCGCACTGGTGATGTATATAACCCAGCGACCGGCCAAATAAGTGCCAAGGTAAATTTTGCAACAACTGCAACTATTAATGCTGCAGTAGATGTGGCTACAAAAGCTTTTGAAACTTGGCGCCATAGCTCACTGACTAAGCGCACCCAGGTGCTTTTTGCATTTCGTGAATTAGTAAATCAAAATAAGGAGCAAATAGCCGCCTTAATTACCAAAGAGCATGGCAAAGTATTAAGTGATGCTTTTGGTGAGGTAACACGCGGACTTGAGGTAGTTGAGTTTGCCTGCGGTATCCCCCACCTACTTAAGGGCGGATTTTCTGAAGAGGTTTCAACTGGCGTAGATGTTTACTCAATCCGTCAGCCATTAGGACCGGTTGCGGTAATTTCACCATTTAATTTTCCAGCCATGGTACCAATGTGGTTTTTCCCAATTGCAATTGCCTGCGGCAACACAGTAATTGTTAAGCCAAGTGAGAAAGATCCAAGTGCAATTATGTTTGTGGCCCAATTACTCAAAGATGCTGGATTACCAGATGGTGTCTTTAACGTAGTTCATGGCGATAAGGTCGCAGTTGATGCATTGCTAACACATCCTGGAATTAAATCGGTTTCATTTGTTGGCTCAACACCAATTGCCAAGTATGTGTATGAGACTGGCACAAAAGCTGGCAAGCGAGTGCAGGCATTAGGTGGCGCGAAAAACCACATGATTGTTCTGCCAGATGCAGATTTAGAGTTAGCTGCAGATGCGGCAATTAATGCTGGCTTTGGCTCAGCAGGTGAAAGATGTATGGCGATCTCAGCGATTGTGGCGGTTGAGCCAATTGCAGATAAATTAATTGAGAAGATAACCGAGCGAGCAAATAAGATTAAAACTGGTGATGGCACAAAGGGTGCTGATATGGGTCCACTTGTTACCAAGGTGCACCGAGACAAGGTCGCCTCTTACATCGCAGCTGGTGAAAAAGAGGGTGCCAAGATTGTTTTTGATGGCCGAAAAGTTGAAGTTGATGGCGAAGGTTTTTGGCTTGGGCCAACCTTATTTGATCAGGTTAAGCCAAGTATGAGCATCTATCAGGAAGAGATATTTGGACCAGTACTTAGCGTTATTAGAGTTAAAAGCTATGACGAGGCGTTAGCGCTAGTAAATAGTCATCAATATGGAAATGGCACTGCCATATTCACCAATGATGGTGGCGCAGCCCGTCGCTTCCAAAATGAGGTTGAGGTTGGCATGGTTGGTATCAATGTGCCGATTCCAGTGCCAATGGCTTACTTCTCATTTGGTGGTTGGAAGAACTCTCTATTTGGTGATTCACATGCGCATGGAACTGAAGGGGTTCACTTCTTTACCCGCGGCAAGGTTGTTACTAGTCGTTGGTTAGATCCAAGCCATGGTGGAATTAATTTAGGTTTCCCGCAAAACACCTGAGTTAGCTGCGAAGAGTTTTAGCAAATTCCTTAAAGTCATTAACCATAAAATCAACCTCAGCCTGACCATGGGCAAGGGAGATCAACCACTGCTCATCTAATCCTGGTGGCGTCATAATTCCATGATTTAGTGACCAGATAAATGAAAGCTCGGCAATTTGGAAATCTGTTGCTTTGTAATCGCGATAATTTCTAACTGGTCGATCAGACCAGGTTATGCAGCCTTTCACACCAAAACCAACGGTGTGTGCTGGTAATTCATACTCATCGATAATTTCACGGATTCTAGTTAACGCTTGAATATTTAATGACTCAGCTTTTTCAAGAGCTTCTGGTGTGCAAAGTTTGTCTACTGCTCTAACCGCTGCCATGGCCAAAATATGTCCATTAAATGTACCAAGGTGTGGCATTCGGCCATCAGTTACAGGTTTCATAAACTCTGTTTTTCCACCAAATGCTGCCAGTGGAATTCCACCGCCAATTGATTTTGCTAAACAGATTAAATCTGGAATCACACCAAGTCGTTGAGCAGCACCTTGTGGACCTGCGGTTAAGCCAGTCTTGACCTCATCAAAAATTAAAACAATCTTGTACTCATCACATAAGGCTCGCACTGATTCTAGGTAACCCTCATCTGGCAAAATGATTCCAACATTTTCCAAAACAGGTTCCACAATAAAGCAGGCAATTTTGTCTGAGTATTTCTGGAATACCGCTTCAAGTGCTTCCACATTGTTGTACGGAACCACATATGACAAACCTGGAACTGCGGCATTTCCAATTACTGGAGTTGGTGCATCCGCTGGTCCTGCTTTATCTAGTGGTGGTTTAGTTGAAACCATTAGTGCATCACCACTTCCGTGGTAGCCACCTTCAACCTTTACTACGCCCTCTTTGCCGGTGTAGGCGCGGGCAGTTCTAACGGCATACATAGTTGATTCAGTGCCTGAGTTGGTAAATCTGATCTGATCAATTCCAAATCGACGACATAAACGCTCAGCAGCATCTCGAGAGTCAGGAGATGGTGCGGTGTATAAGGTGCCGATATCTAATGTGCTCTTAAGCTCTGCCATCACCTCAGGGTTTAAGTGACCGACCAACATTGAACCAAAGCCCATGGAAAGATCTAGCATCTTTCGCCCATCCACATCAACCATCCAGGCGCCTTTGGCTGATTTGATTGAGATTGGATATGGATCAAATGATTGAAAGGTTGAGTGCGCCCCTAGTGGAATAGTTTTAAGTGCAGTTAAGTACTCAGAGCTTGAGCTGCGAAGATTTGATTTATATAAATCTATTTGTTGTTGAAATAGTTTTTCAAGACGAGAAGAGTCCAGCGGTTTTGAATGTGTGGGAACTGAACGAAAGGTTTGGTTGTGGTGCGTTTGTGTTTTCATGCGGGTTTGTACTGTCAAAGGGTCCTAATAGACCGAAGTTTGGCGTGCACTCTCCTAGTCGAACGTTATGTTACTAGGTGAGTTTAGCAGAGTTAAACTTTTAAGCAACTACGATAATTTCATGCGTAATTTATTGTAAATTTGTTGATAACAGTATTTTTATAATAAATCAATCAATTTTAATAAGCAATAAGTTATTTAAAGCAGGTATTATCTATAGATGGTTAATAAGCGGGTAGATCTTTCTGATGCGCAAATAACCCATTTAAAAAGTTTAGTTACAGGTCAAGTTTCAACTAATGAAACAATTTTAGATCAACATGGCAGAGATGAATCTGCTATTCCACCAGTTCGTCCATCTGCGGTGGTAATGCCACAAAGTACTGATGAGGTTTCAAAGGTTTTGGCTTACTGCAATGCTGAGAAAATTCCAGTAGTTGCTTTTGGAGCTGGCTCATCTTTAGAAGGACATGTTCTGCCGTTATTTGGTGGGATCTCACTAGATCTAACCCAGATGAATAAGGTGGTAGAGATTCGAGGCGATGATTTGCTGGTGCGAGTGCAACCTGGTGTTCATCGAATGGCTTTAAATGAGAAATTAGCTAGCTCAGGATTATTTTTCTCAGTAGATCCAGGAGCTGATGCAACTTTGGGTGGCATGGCAGCAACTGGCGCTGCTGATAACTCAGAGATTCCAGTAATCGCAGCATGATGACCATCAACTTGGATATTTGCACCTAACCTAAGTAACTCATTTACAAACATAAATCTGCCCTCAAATACATTTTCAGTTACTAAGGATGTGCCCTCAGCAATTGCATTTAGAGCAATTACCATTGGTTGTAAATCAGTTGGAAAGCCTGGATAGGGAAGTGTTGCTACATCAACTGCAATTGGGCGTTTATCCATCTTTACTCTAAATCCATTACTAGTAGTTGTTACTACCGCCCCTGCTTCAACTAATTTGTCTAACGGCACCTCAAGATGATCTACTCGCCCATTTTCAATTGTGATATCACCTTTTGTCATAGCAGCAGCAAAGGCCCAAGTTCCGGAAACAATTCGATCAGCTAATGTGGCATGTGTTGCAGGTTTTAATTCTTTAACACCATCAATAGTGATGGTATGTGTACCAAGTCCAGTTATTTTTGCGCCCATTGCAATTAGAAATTCACCAAGATCTACAACATCTGGTTCACGAGCTGCGTTATCAATCGTGGTCCTACCAGTTGCCAAAGTTGCTGCAGTCATAATGTTTTCAGTAGCGCCAACACTTGGAAACTCTAAAGTGATAGCCGCACCCTTAATTCCATTAGGTGCGCTAGCAATAACAAAGCCATGTTCAGAGTGAATTTCTGCTCCCATATCTTTTAAACCATTAATATGAAAATCAAGTCCTCTTGATCCGATTGCATCTCCACCAGGAAGTGCTACTTCAGCAACTAACTCTCTAGCAATTAGTGGCCCTAATACATTTATTGATGCGCGCATCTTTCGCACTAAGTCATAATCAGCTCTATGACCTAATTTTTTTGGTACTTGAATAATTACTTCATGTAATTCATTATTTACTTTAACGCTACATCCCAACCTAGTTAATAACTCCGCCATGTAATCAACATCTGCGATAGCAGGTAGATTTGTAATCTTTGATTCACCAGGGGCGAGCAATGTTGCCGCCATTAATTTAAGTGCTGAGTTTTTGGCTCCAGAAACTCGGACCGTGCCAGATAATCTGGCTCCTCCAACTACCCGTAGTCGTTCCATAATTCCCCATTGTAATTGCTTAAGGTAGGGTGAGTTCATGGTTAATTTAACCCGTATCTACACAAAAACCGGCGATGATGGAACTACCTCACTAGGGGATATGAGCCGAACCTCAAAAAATGATCCACGCCTTGAGGCATATGCCACCGTTGATGAAGCTAACTCTGCAATCGGAGTTGTATTAGCACTCGGTGGTATTAAAGATGATGAAATTATAAAACTTCTAGTCAGAATTCAAAACGATTTATTTGATGTTGGCGCAGATCTTTGTACGCCAATAGTTGATAATCCAACTGTAGAGCCATTAAGAGTTTTAGAATCACAAATTGATTATCTAGAGAAGCAAATTGATAAATATAATGAGTCATTACAGCCACTTCGTACATTTGTACTTCCATCTGGAACCCC
>Ga0208225_1000336_pt1 | contig 11634 bp, 10 predicted proteins | sample LakMenEpi15Jun10_FD_150701 | JGI IMG/M metagenome (GOLD analysis project Ga0208225, IMG submission 150701) | Freshwater microbial communities from Lake Mendota, WI - 15JUN2010 deep hole epilimnion (SPAdes) | ecosystem: Environmental > Aquatic > Freshwater > Lake > Epilimnion/Euphotic zone ... | reverse complement strand
TGAATCCAGAGAATCACAAGCGTTACATGCACAACTACAACTTCCCACCATATTCAACTGGTGAAACAGGTCGTGTTGGTACACCAAAGCGCCGCGAAATCGGTCACGGTGCACTAGCTGAGCGCGCATTGATTCCTGTACTTCCAAGCCGCGAAGAATTCCCTTACGCAATCCGTCAGGTTTCTGAAGCGCTTGGTTCAAATGGTTCAACATCTATGGGTTCTGTATGTGCATCAACGCTTGCACTATTTAACGCAGGTGTTCCACTACGCGCACCAGTTGCAGGTATTGCAATGGGTCTAATTTCAGATGATGTTGATGGCAAGGTTGAATACGTTGCTTTGACAGATATCTTGGGTGCAGAAGATGCATTCGGAGACATGGACTTTAAGGTAGCCGGAACTAAAGATTTCGTTACAGCTTTGCAGTTAGATACAAAGCTTGATGGAATTCCAGCATCAGTTCTTGCGGGCGCACTTTTGCAGGCTAAGGAAGCGCGACTTGCGATTCTAGATGTCATGAATGAAGCAATCGATGCACCAGATGAGATGAGCCAATACGCTCCTCGAATCATCTCTGTAAAGATTCCAGTTGATCAGATTGGTGCGGTAATCGGACCTAAGGGCAAGATCATCAACCAGATCCAAGATGAAACTGGCGCAGACATTTCAATTGAAGATGATGGAACAATTTACATCGGCGCAACCGATGGTCCATCAGCTGAAGCTGCTCGCGCACAAATCAATGCAATTGCAAACCCACAGATGCCAGAAGTTGGCGAGCGATACCTAGGTACCGTTGTGAAGCTTGCTGCATTTGGTGCATTCATTTCATTGATGCCAGGTAAAGATGGCTTGCTCCACGTATCTCAGATTCGCAAGATGCATGGTGGAAAGCGCATTGAAAACCTTGAAGATGTCATGAAGGTTGGCGACAAGATTCAGGTAGAAATCGGCGAGATTGATCCAAAGGGCAAGCTCTCTTTGGTTCCTGTTCTCGAAGATGGAACAACACCAGCTGCTGAATAAATGTCAGTAAAGCGCTCAGTTCACTCAAGTGGCCTGCGCATTGTTACGGAAGAAGTTCCGTCAGTGCGCAGCGCCGCTGTGGGAATTTGGGTCAATGTAGGTTCTCGTGATGAAGCATCGGCTACTGCCGGTGCTTCTCACTTTTTAGAGCACCTACTCTTTAAGGGAACAACCAGTAGAACAGCGCTCGAGATTTCATCATCTATCGAATCTGTTGGCGGCGAGATGAATGCCTTCACTTCGAAGGAGTACACCTGCTTCTACGCCCGGGTTATCGATACAGATTTACCAATGGCAATCGATGTCGTTAGCGATCTGATTACATCTTCCATCGTTACAGCCCTCGATGTCGATGCAGAGCGCAAGGTTGTTCTTGAAGAGATTGCTATGCGCGATGATGATCCCAGCGATTTAGTGCACGATCTCTTTAGCGATACTTACTACGGAGATACCCCTATCGGGCGCCCAATTCTTGGAACAGTCGAATCCATTAAGGGAATGTCTCGCAATACAGTCTTTAATTACTATAAGAAGAAGTATCTGCCACAGGATTTAGTTGTAGCAGTTGCTGGAAATATCAAACATAAGCGAGTCGTTGAGATGGTCGAGCGAGCTCTTTCGCGAGATAACTTCCTCGATGTCATGGCAGCGCCGGTATTGCGACCAAATACAGTCGTAAAGAACTCAAAGCAGCAATCTGTCGGACTTCTCTATAAGAAGAGCGAACAGGCTCATATGTTCTACGGAATGGAAGGCGTTGCTCGCGCAGATGATCGTAGATTTGCAATGGGCGTTCTCTCTGCTGCTCTCGGTGGCGGAATGTCATCGCGGTTATTCCAGGAGATTCGCGAAAAACGCGGACTTGCTTACTCGGTCTATGCCTATGCTCAACAATTTGCAGGTTCTGGAGTCCTTGGCTTCTATGCAGGATGTAATCCAGCTAAAGCTACTGAGGTTGTAGAAATCATCCGTAGCGTGCTGGAAGATGTTGCAGATAATGGCATGACGCACGAGGAGATCGAACGCGCTAAAGGTGCGGTTCGAGGCTCACTTGTCTTAAGCCAAGAAGATACCGGCTCTCGCATGAGCCGAATCGGCAAGAATGAAATTGTGTACGGCCAAGTGATGGACTTTGATGACATTCTCAAGGCGATTTCTCGAGTAAGTGCGCAAGACATACATGAAATTGCTAGCGAGTTCTTGGTCAAAACGCCTACCCTTGCACTCGTAGGTCCATTTAAAAATGAGTCGAAATTTGAGAAGGTGCTTTCCAAATGATTAAAGTCGCAGTTCTTGGTTCTCGTGGCCGTATGGGCTCTGAGGTAGTGAAGGCTGTAACCGATGCCAGTGACCTCGAACTTGTTGCAGCGTTAGATCTTGGAGATTCTCTCGACACCTTGGTAACTGCGGGTGCTCAAGTAGTTGTTGACTTCACAACACCAGATTCAGTGATGGCCAACCTAGAGTTTGTCATTTCAAAGAATATTCATGCAGTTATCGGCACTACAGGCTTTGATGATGCACGTATCGCCAAGATCAAGAGCTTGCTCTCGACATCTAAATCAGGCGTTCTAATTGCACCAAACTTTGCAATCGGCGCAGTTCTGATGATGGAGTTTGCAACAAAGGCTGCGAAGTATTTTGAATCAGCAGAAATTATTGAACTGCACCACCCAAATAAGGTCGATGCACCATCAGGTACGGCAGCTCGCACCGCAGAGCTCATGTCAGCAGCTCGCAAAGAGGCAAAGCTTCCTGCAATGCCTGATGCAACGACATCATCGCTACCAGGTGCACGAGGTGCAACTGTAGGAGATGTGCCGGTGCACTCTGTTCGCCTTCGCGGACTTGTGGCGCATCAAGAAGTATTACTCGGTGGAATCGGAGAAACTCTCTCCATCAGACACGATTCAATCGATCGAGTTGGCTTTATGCCAGGTGTATTACTTGGCGTTCGACAAGTTGTTACGCATCCAGGGCTGACCTTCGGCCTTGAGAACTTCATGTAAGTCAGAGGATATAAAAATGGCACAAGCAGATATCACAATGTATGGCGCCGATTGGTGCGGAGATTGCCGTCGTTCAAAGCGCCTCTTTGAAGAACTTGATGTTCAGGTAAATCACATCGATGTTGAAGTTGATAAATCAGCAGCTGCAAAGGTCGTTGAAATCAATGGGGGAGCACAATCGATTCCGGTCATTGTCTTCTCAGATGGAACTCATCTAACCGAGCCTTCAGATAATGACTTAAAGGCAAAACTGACCGCTTTAGGCATTATTTAAAATCTAATTAGCTTTAAAGCCTGTAGAGCACTGCTGAAGTAATTGCAGCAGAGATAACGACAACAAAGTAAGGCGCCTTAAGCGCTAAAGCGACGACTGCAACGCTTACTCCTGCCAGGCGTTGATCAATGGCCCACTTTCCATCTTGAGTGATTGTCTGCACGCCAACAAGTGCGCTCAGTAGAGCAATTGGTATCAAGGTATTGATTCGCAGCATTCGAGGATTAGTTAAATACTTCTCTGGAACGCTATGTCCTAAATATTTGAGCAGGAATGCAAGAGTGCTGGTCCCAATAACTCCAATCCATAAAGCATTCATCTAGCGCACCTTCCAGCCAAAGGCAGCTGCAAGAAGCGCCGTTGCAATGATCGGCAAACCTGCAGAGATAAATGGAGATAAAAGGACCGCAAGAAGAATTGAAGCCACTGCCAGGGTTCTTTCAAGCTTTCCGGTAAGTCGCGGCCACACAAGACCTAGGAATGCAGCGGGAACTGCAGCATCGAGTCCCCAAGAAGATGGATCACCCATCGCTTGTGCACCGAGTGCACCTAGCAAAGTGAAGAAGTTCCAGAAGATGTAAACACCAAAACCTGTAAGCCAGAAGCCTGCTTTCATCGCATCAATGCCGAGGCTCTCTTGTCCAACTGCAACACCTGTTGATTCATCGATTGTTACTTGAGCTGCAATAACTCTCTTTACCCCACGCACTTTAAGGATTGGCGCCATTCGTAATCCATATAAACCATTTCGAATGCCAAGGAGAGATGCTGTTGCAATTCCAGAGATTGCGCTGCCACCTGCGCCCATAACGCCAACAATTGCGAATTGCGATGCTCCAGAGAAGGTCAACAGTGAGAGCAGACAAGTCTGAAGAAGTGAGAATCCTGCGGCGATACTTGCAGCACCAAATGCAGTTCCATAGAGGCCAACTGTGAAGGAGACGCTCAGACTCTGGGTCGCGGTGGTGCGGTTCACTCTGGACACGCGGACATTCTGCCCTAGATATCCATAAAGGGTAGGGGGGTTAAAAGATAAGGTGCGCTCATGTCTGAAACAGTGATCTTTAGAGACGATGTATCGGTAGAACTCATCAAAGCAAGCGCAAGTGATGCAGATGTCATTTGGGCTGCACGTGTATCAACTGCCGGCGAACAGTCGATGGATGAGATAGGTGAAGACCCTGCGCGTTCTGCAGGACTCATTAATTATCTTGCTCGCGAACGTCATGGATCACCCTTCGAGCACACCTCAATGACATTCTTCGTTTCAGCGCCCATCTTTGTCTTCCGCGAATTTATGCGCCATCGCATCGCTTCATATAACGAGGAGTCTGGTCGCTATCGCGAACTCAAGCCTGTCTTCTACATTCCATCAAAGGAACGTAAGTTGATTCAAGTTGGTAAGACTGGTGCGTACACATTTGAAGATGGCACTCCAGAGCAATTTGAAATCTCAGTCAAGGCGATGAAAGATGCATATCTCATCGCATACGATTCTTACCAGAAGATGCTTGAAGCAGGTGTTGCACGCGAAGTTGCACGTGTAGTTCTGCCTGTTGCGACATACTCTTCAATGTATGTATCCATGAATGCCCGTGCTTTGATGAATTTCTTATCACTACGTACTGCCCGCGAGGGGTCGCATTTTCCAAGCTATCCTCAACGAGAAATCGAGATGGTTGCAGAAAAAATGGAAGCGGAATTCGCAAAATTGATGCCTTTAACGTATGCGGCATTTGAAAAATCTGGTCGTATCGCGCCGTAAGCGATAAGATTCACAGATGAGCATTCAGCCTCCTTTCGGTCGATTAATCACCGCGATGGTGACCCCATTTAATAAAGATGGGGCAATCGATTGGGATGGAGTTGCAAAGCTCGCACAGCATCTTGTTGATACAGGACATGATGGAATCGCAGTTAACGGAACAACCGGTGAAGCCCCAACAACTAAATCTTCTGAAAAACTTGAGATCATCAAGGTTGTAAAGAGCGTCGTCGGAGAGAAAATTACAGTTCTCTCAGGTGCTGGAGATAACGAAACTTCTTACACAGTCGAACAAGCAAAGCGATCACAAGATGCCGGAGCAGATGGCCTTCTCGTTGTCACTCCTTATTACAATAAACCACCTCAGGCAGGAATCGAAGCGCACTTCCGCGCAGTAGCGGCAGCGACAGATCTTCCCATCATGATGTATGACATTCCTGGTCGCACAGGCGTTGAAATTGAATCCGACACGATCGTCAAACTATTTGATACAGTCGAAAATATTGTCGCTCTCAAGGATGCAAAGGGAAATATCGCTGCAACATCATGGGTAATTAAGCGTTGCGGCGTTCCTGTCTATTCAGGTGATGACATTCTTAATCTTCCATTCTTATCTGTAGGAGCAGTTGGTTTTGTATCTGTCTGCGGCCATACAGTTGGAAAGCAACTCAAGGCGATGTTAGAGGCGTGGTTTGCAGGTAACGCTCCCCGTGCCCTTGAAATTCATCAAGAGTTATTGCCAGTCTTTACTGGAACATTCCGCACACAAGGTGCAATTTTGACTAAGGCAGCGATGTCGCTCATGGGACTTCCTGGAGGAACTACTCGTCTGCCACTCGTTGATGCAACCGAAGCACAGATTGCGCAGCTACGCGTAGATCTCACTGCTGGTGGCGTCAAGCTAAAGAATTAACTAATGACACAACATCCCCATCCAAACCTCGGCACGCCTGGAAAATTAGTTAAAGATGCTCTGCGTATAGTCGCTTTAGGTGGAATCTCTGAGATCGGTCGCAATATGACCGTCTATGAGATGAATGGAAAGCTCCTGATTGTCGATTGTGGTGTCTTATTCCCTGAAGATAATCAACCAGGAATTGATTTGATTCTGCCTGACTTTAGCTATATCCGCGATCGCCTCGATGATGTCGTTGGAATCTTTCTTACACATGGCCATGAAGACCATATCGGCGCAGTTCCATATCTATTGCGCGAACGTGGTGATATTCCTATCTATGGATCACCACTGACCATCGCTCTCATTTCAGCTAAATGTAAAGAACACCGCGTCTCTCCGCTCACTCGCGAAGTCCGTGAAGAGATGCGCGAAGATGTTGGACCGTTTGAACTCGAGTTTGTTGCAGTGAACCACTCGATTCCAGATGCACTAGCGGTTGCAATTCATACAAAGGCCGGGACCGTTTTACACACCGGTGACTTTAAGATGGATCAATTGCCTCTCGATGGTCGCATCACAGATCTGCGCACCTTCGCTCGCTTAGGTGAAGAAGGCGTCGACCTCTTCCTTGTTGATTCAACAAATGCTGATGTCCCAGGATTTACTCCATCTGAGCGCGAGATTATGCCCGCACTCAATCGAGTTATAGCTTCTACTAAGCGCCGAGTAATTGTCGCCTCATTTAGCTCACATGTTCACCGCGTTCAACAAGTTATTGATACTGCCGCGCTGCATAATCGCAGAGTTGCATTTATTGGGCGGTCAATGATTCGCAATATGAAGATTGCTCAAGATATGGGCTACCTCAACGTCCCATCAGGAATTCTCTTCGATGCACGCGAACTCGATAATTACGATGATCGAGTTGTTCTCATCTGCACTGGCTCTCAGGGCGAACCAATGGCAGCTCTTTCGCGTATGGCCAATGGCGATCACCAAATTCGAGTTGGCGATGGAGATACCGTCATTCTCGCCTCATCTCTCATTCCAGGAAATGAAAACTCAGTCTTTAGAGTGATCAATGAACTCACACGTTTTGGTGCAAAGGTGGTTCATAAAGCTAATGCAATGGTGCATGTTTCTGGCCATGCAGCAGCAGGCGAACTTCTCTACTGCTACAACATTGTGAAGCCGAAGTATGTAATGCCAGTTCACGGCGAATGGCGACACCTAAAGGCAAATGCTGAGATCGCAATTGAATCTGGAGTTCCACGTGAGAACGCTTTCATTATTGAAAATGGAATTGTTGTAGACCTTGTCAATCATGAAGCTGAAGTTGTCGGAGCTGTTCCGTGCGGATTTGTATATGTCGATGGCGGAAGTATTGGAGACATTACCGAATCTTCACTTAAGGATCGCAGAATTTTGGGCGAAGAAGGATTTATCTCCGTCATTGTGGTTATCGAATCGCAGACTGGAAAAATTGTTGCTGGCCCCGATATTCATGCTCGCGGATTTAATGAAGATGAAGCGCTCTTTGATGAAGTTAAGGGAGAGATTGAGAAAGCTCTTACCGCCGCTGTTGCAGAAGGCGTCAATGGAACACATCAACTTTCACAAGTAGTTCGTCGAACAATTGGGGGATGGGTGGGTCAGAAGCACCGACGCCGTCCGATGATCGTTCCCGTAGTCGTTGAGGTTTAAACGGCGCGCCTAAGCAGCAAGAAAAAACTCTCCACCTAAGATTGAAGGTGTGGCTAAGACGAAGAAACGCACATCCTCACGGTCGATACCCAAGGTAATCGCATCTGGGCTAGCCACATTCTGGCGCTTCATCGCTAAATCTCTAGGCGCATCGATTCGATATGTAGCCCGTGGTGCCCGTGATTTAGATCCGGAACATCACCGCGATGGAGCAGCGCTACTCGTTCTTATTCTCTCCCTTGCAGCTATCGCAGGTACTTGGTTTCATGCAGATAATTTCGTGGGAAGAAATCTTTACTCATTCTTCTACGGTGCATTTGGTCGTGTAGGAGTTCTCACTCCTCTGGTGCTGATCTACTTTGCTGTAAGACTCTTTAGAAAACCAGAAGATGGACATATAACAGGTCGAATTACTGTTGGAACCCTCACCCTTCTCATTAGTGCAACTGGGCTAGCACACTTACTAAATGGATCTCTAGGTTCAAGTAACCCAATGGGAGCTACCGCAATTCGTGAAGGCGGGGGATTGCTTGGCTATTGGGTAGCTAAACCATTGGTCGCACTCATGACATCTCTCTTGGCATATCCACTTCTCTTGGCAATATTCTTCTTCGGTTTGCTGATTATTACCGCAACCCCAATCTCTAAGGTCGCTTCGAAACTTCGCGTTATTTGGGTCTGGCTCTTATCTAAGAAGCCATCGCGACGAGAAGACAATTTTGAAATTTCAGATACACCACCATTTGAATCACCAGTAGTCGCATGGAATGCTGATTCAGATGATGGGCCAGATGATGAAATCAGCGAAGATGAGTTTGATGAAGAGTTCACGGTTGAGATTCCCAAGGCTCCACTGGATACTCAACTCAAAGAAGCGCCTAAGAGCGATAGACGCCCAGAACAGTTATTGCTGACAAGCGATACTAAGTATGAGTTACCGTCTCACGATCTCTTGAAGGTTGGACCAGCGGCAAAGGCTAAGAGCAAGGTAAACGACACCGTTGTTGCTTCATTGACCGAGGTCTTTAAGCAATTTGAAATCGATGCAGTCGTTACTGGATTTATGCGTGGACCAACGGTTACGCGCTATGAAGTTGAACTAGGAAATGCGGTTAAAGTAGAGCGAATCACTGCACTTTCAAAGAATATTTCTTATGCTGTTGCAAGTAGCGAAGTTCGCATTCTCTCGCCTATTCCAGGTAAATCAGCGGTAGGAATTGAGATTCCAAATGCCGACCGCGAGATTGTTGCGCTCGGCGATGTCATGCGCTCGAGTGTTGCAGGACAAGATCACCACCCAATGCTTGTGGCTCTTGGTAAAGATGTAGAAGGTAATTTCGTCTGTGCGAACTTAGCCAAAATGCCTCACTTACTTGTAGCTGGAGCAACGGGTGCAGGTAAGTCATCGATGATTAACGCGATGATTACCTCTATTTTGATGCGCGCTACACCTGATGACGTTCGATTAATCCTTATCGATCCAAAGCGTGTAGAACTCACCGCTTATGAAGGAATCCCACACCTAATTACACCAATTATCACTAACCCCAAGAAGGCATCTGATGCACTTACATGGGTAGTCCGTGAGATGGATCTACGTTACGAAGATTTAGCAACCTTTGGCTTCCGTCATATCGATGATTTCAATAAAGCGGTACGTGCAGGGAAAGTTGTAGCCCCACCAGGATCAGATCGTGTTGTTGAACCGTATCCGTACCTTCTCGTCATCATCGATGAGCTTGCGGATCTCATGATGGTTGCAGCTCGTGAGGTCGAAGAGTCAGTTGTGAGAATTACACAACTCGCACGTTCTGCAGGTATTCACCTCGTACTTGCAACGCAACGTCCAAGCGTTGATGTTGTAACAGGTCTCATTAAGGCCAATGTTCCATCACGTTTATCCTTTGCGACGTCATCTCTTGCAGATAGTCGCGTTATTCTCGATAGCCCAGGAGCTGAGAAACTGATTGGACAAGGCGATGGCCTCTTTATTCCTATGGGGGCTAGCCGCGCAATTAGAATTCAAGGTGCTTATGTTTCAGAGCGCGAGATTGAAGCGGTAACAAATCACGTTAAGAAACAACTCTCACCTCGATATCGTGATGATGTAACCCAGGTTGCTCAAGCAAACAAGAATATTGATAAAGAGATTGGCGACGATCTAGAGATTCTCATTCAAGCAGTTGAGCTTGTAGTTAGCACCCAATTTGGTTCGACCTCAATGTTGCAGAGAAAGTTGCGAGTTGGTTTTGCAAAAGCTGGACGGTTGATGGACCTCATGGAATCCCGAGGAATCGTCGGACCATCTGAAGGATCTAAGGCTCGCACAGTCATGGTTAAGCCTGATGAAATTGACTCAGTGCTTGCCACGCTTCGCGACTACTAAACCAAAATTTTAGAGTTGGATTTAGGGGTGAGATGACCCTTCAGGGGTCAAAACGGTTCCCTTACCTCTACTGCTGGATTTAGAATCAGGGTATGACCACTGGCAGCGAATTACGCGATCGTCGCGAGAGCGCTGGGCTTTCTATTGAACAGCTCGCATCGTTGACGAGCATTCGCATGGGTTTAATCACCGAGATGGAATCAAATAAGTTTATTCATTGTGGTGGTGACACTTATGCGAGGGGCCACCTCAAAAATATCGCTCTTCGTCTAGGTCTTGAACCAAATCATTTTGTTGAGATGTATAACTCCGAGCACTCAATGGATCAGCGTGCGATTCATGATTTACTTGCAGAGAACAATATCGCTTCAATCCCGCGTGAAGGCAAGACCTTATCTTGGAAAATTCCTGCTCTGATTTCAATAGTTATTTTGTTAGTTATTGGATCCATTCAGATTGTCATGAGCAATCAAAGTACAGAAGTTGTGGCCCCTGTTGTTAAGCAGAGCGCAACACCTACTCCGGTAGCAGAGCCAACTGAAACCGCGACACCAACACCAGTTGCAGAACCGACAGATACATCCGCCGAAGCTGCAGGTCCAGTGACTCTTAAGTTATCTGCTGTTCGTGGAAACTCATTTATCAATATTGTTGTTGATGGCAAGAGTGTTCTCAAAGGATCTATCTTCCAAGGTGATGAGAAGAGCTTTACAGGAAAGAGTTCAATCAGCCTCTACCTAAGTAACCCTGCGGGAGTAGATGTAACTCACAATGGCAAGTTATTGGCCCCACTAGGTGGCCAGAATCAAGAAGTTCGTCGAACCTTCAGATAGGTCATCCCTTAACTTTCAATAAGGCTGTAGCATCACCTGCATGTCGCGCACGGTAGCTATAGTCACAATGGGCTGCGCCCGTAATGAAGTAGATTCCGAAGAGCTCGCGGGCAGATTAGCGGCCGACGGTTGGACCTTAGTTGATGATGTTGAATCTGCAGAAGTTGCAGTTGTAAATACATGCGGCTTTATCGAATCTGCAAAGAAAGATTCAGTTGATGCGTTACTTGAGGCAAACTCACTTAAAGGTCATGGAACGACAAAGGCAGTCGTCGCAGTTGGCTGCATGGCAGAACGCTACGGAAAAGAGCTTGCAGAAGCACTTCCTGAAGCAGATGCGATCTTAGGTTTTGATGATTACCAAGATATCTCTGAACGTCTGCAATCAATCATCAGTGGAAAAGCGCATACGCCGCATGTGCCACGAGATCGCAGAGCGCTCCTGCCTATTGCGCCATCTGAACGACCAGCAGCACGTGATGAGAGTTATGCATCGTCACTTGGAGCAGGTGGCTCACTCTTCAGAAAGCGCTTAGGAAACGCGCCATGGGCGCCCTTAAAGATTGCTTCAGGCTGCGATCGACGTTGCTCATTCTGCGCAATTCCTTACTTCCGAGGCTCATTTATTTCACGTCGCCCCACAGAGATTTTGCAGGAAGCGAAGTGGCTTGCAGACAATGGCGTCAGCGAACTATTTCTCGTCAGCGAAAATACTACGAGCTATGGCAAAGATTTAG
>Ga0208225_1000333_pt1 | contig 11723 bp, 7 predicted proteins | sample LakMenEpi15Jun10_FD_150701 | JGI IMG/M metagenome (GOLD analysis project Ga0208225, IMG submission 150701) | Freshwater microbial communities from Lake Mendota, WI - 15JUN2010 deep hole epilimnion (SPAdes) | ecosystem: Environmental > Aquatic > Freshwater > Lake > Epilimnion/Euphotic zone ... | reverse complement strand
GAAGAGGGAAGAGGGAAGGATCGCGTAGGGGAGGGGCGCGTAGGTTTTAGATTGGAGCTGGCTGGCTCCGTGAACTCTGTGCCTCCGTGTTTCCAAAGTCCGCGCATGCGTTCTTGGTCTGTGACTCTTTCTTGAAACACAGAGTCACAGAGGCACGGAGGGAGGGTGTTACGGCGGTACGGAAGTAGAAGCGTGGGACTGCGGTCCCAATTGCGATTTAGAGCTTCGATAGTAATTAGAGCAGCGGTAGTAATTCGGGTTCGGGTGAACGGATGGAATCCCCCGTGCAGTGGTAGCGAGCTTCGGTGTACTCCGCGACTTGCTCGGCAGTCTCAAAGTACATTTCGTAGACAGCATCCTCGTCAAACTCGCAGTTGTCGGTCGAGTAATCGCGGCAGATTTGTGGCCTAGTGTAGTAGATTCCGCAGCGGTGGTCTTTTTGTAGGTGTTTGCAAGTTGTGTGGACGAGCAGATACCACACATCGTCTTCTACGAACACGCTCGCCCGATCGTGGAGCAGGTACCAACGCATGAAATCGAAGTCTTGTTCGCTGGAAGGCTCATCGATGGGAAGAGCAAAATACTTACAACATTTCGCCGTGCAATAATCGCAAAGGCATTCTCCTTCGGGAACTTGATCTCGTTTCGGCGTTTTCCCATCGATGGTTTTGGCGGGAAGTAGTTCTAGGTCTACAATGCTAGTCATCGTGCGCTCGTCTTGATGTTGTTCGTAGTCAGGATGTGGGTCATTGTTGGGTTATCTCGCCGCATTGGATTCGGCGTGATAGTCTATCGAAAGTATACCTCACGAGTGTGCATGAAAAGCGATTCACAATCAACCCCCCGCCGATGATCTCTCGCATTGATTCTTTGCTCACCAAATCAGAAATTGGGGATTTCCTCCAAAGTCTTCAACTTCGGCCCTTGAAATCGGTTCGTTGCCGAGTAGACCGCTGTGATCAATCACTCCCATTCGAAACTTCGAATGTCCCTTGGTATCCTCGCTATGGACGTCAATTGCTCGATTCTACGGTGCGGCCAGGTTCTTTTCTCGCCTATGCGTCTGCTGATTACTACATCCAAGATTCAGCTTCGATGCTTCCCTTGCAACTCTTGGATCTATCCCCAGATGACTGGGTATGCGACTTGTGCGCGGCACCGGGTGGCAAGGCGACAGCGATCGCTGAATCGCTGGGTGAGGGGGGAGTGCTGGTCGCTAACGAAGTGATCGCTGGCCGCGTCGATGTCCTCCGATATTCCTTAGGTAGAACAGGTCGAGCGAATTTCATTCAGACCAATTTGGATCCGGAGCGGTTGGCGATCGAACTATGCGGACGATTTGACAAAGTTCTGGTGGATGTGCCTTGCAGCGGACAGTCGCTCCTGGGGCGAGACCAACAAAGCGAGAGCGCATTCTCCGATACCCATGTGCTTCACTGCGCTGCTCGTTCCCAGCGGATACTTCGCCAAGCGATGTTGTTACTGCGACCAGGTGGGCGACTGATTTTCTCGACCTGCACATTCTCTCTCGAAGAAAACGAGGATCAAGTGCGATGGATGCTGGATCTTTATCCGGGCAAGTTCCACCCCATGGTTTGCGAATCTCTCTTGTCTCAATCACTGACTCCTTGGAAATCGCCGGTCCAAGAGGGGGCTTATCGACTTTGGCCTCACCGAGATCCATGCTCAGGCGGATTCGCCGCTGGCTTGCAAGCTGGATCTGACTGGGATCCTCATCAAGCTTGTGCAGACCAATTGCTCCAAACAAAACCTATCAATACCCCTGGAGAGAAGTGGAAGGAGCGACGCGAAGATCGAGGAGGACGCAGCCATGCGTCGAAGCGTAAGGAAAAAGCCGGGAATCGAAAAAACAACACCGAAGGTGATCAGGGTTTCGATGAACTTTTTGAAATCACCGCTGCGATCGGCAAATGCAACCTATCGATGGAGATTCAGGATTCGAAAATAATTGGGTTTGAGCGAGGAACTTACGCGTTCCATCAGGAATTTCCCCATATCGGACAAGGTACCACCCTGGCCGCATATAAGCACGTCGCCCCTTACAAAACGCTCACAACGAACAAACCGCAATCAGCCCGCAAATCGTCTGGGGCGAACTCCAAAGGAGTCGCCCCTCTAGAACCGTACCACGCAATGGCAATGCTTCAATCACACCTGTTTGAGTCGAACTCTCGCGTTGAACTCGACGATGTCCAAGCACAACGTTTTGTTCAAGGGCAAGCGATCGAGGAATCGAGCTCGCAGAGCGTACAAGCCGGTTGGACGTTGGCTTGCTGGCAGGGAAAGCCATTGGGATGGCTCAAGGGAGTTGCAGGTCAAGAAGCGAACGCAGGAAAAAAAACGGGGAGATGGAATAACCACCTCCCCGTTTGGGCTCGTTCAACTGCAACCGCAATTACTCAGTCTGCAGAGTCATCGCCATAACGACCGGTGCCGAAGCATCGCGACCTTTGACCAAGCTGATCTTCTTCATCGGTTTCTTCTCTTTTGGATTCACAGCGAAGTAACGGATTTGACGACCATCGAGATCGAAAGCGAATTCGCTTTTCGGAACATCGACGCGACGGATGTAGTCAGCGAAATGCTCACCGTTGATCAACGGATGATCTTCAGTGGTGTCATCTTCATAAGTGATCCGAACGATCATGCTTGTGGATCCTTCGCGTGTCGCTGGATAAGACCAACCACCAACACCGCTCAAGAAGTGAATCGCGACAGCCGAAGCATTGCAAGTCACATCCACACTTTTTGGCATCTTCGGTGCCATAACACCGTTCGGGCCATTGAGCATAATCGCATTCGGAACTCGATCCTCTTGTGGATCGATCAGAACGAATGGAACACCCTTGAACATCTTGGGCTTCCAATCTGGGAAGACCAATCGCTCGGCCATACCAGCTGGATCGAAGAACATTCCACGGGTGGTGATCGATGTCGCAACCGAAGCGATCGAGAGTGGCACGTACTTTCCTTTGCTCGTTAGGAATTCGAGCAAGTCTTTCATTTCATCCTTGTTCATCTGGCTTTCGAAGCCTTCTGGCATCAAGGACTTCTGCGAACCAGTCATTCGCTCAATGTCTTCTCGAAGAACAACTTCTCGTTTGCCTTGAACGTTGATCAGCTCGATCGATGTCTTGCTTTCGCCAGCCATCATACCGGTGACAACCGTACCATCGGTGGTCTGAACGTTATAGGTTCTGAAGTTGCCTTCGACGCTACGGTTCGGATCAAGGATGTTGATGAGCAATTCTTCTTTCGGATGAACCGACATTCCGGTGAGCTCAGGACCGATCTGGTTCCCCATTTCGCCGTGCTTGTGGCACAGGGCGCAATGCTTCTGATAAAGGAGCTTACCGTTGTTTGCATTCCCCTTGTCGTGGGTCGTATCGGTCCACGAGGCAACGAGTCGTTGTCGGTCGGCGTTCGGAATCCCACCGGAGGACTTCATCATCGCAACGGCTTTCTCCCGAATCTTCGCATCGGGATAATCGCGTAGGAGTTGGCGTTGATCGAGTTGCAGATCGTTGATGCTCAACGCGCCCGCTTCAATCGATTCGATCAAGTCCTTGGTGGAATCGGGACGAGCCAACATGACTCGGATGCTGTTTCTCAAGAAATCTGGTGGAAGCGACTTGGCTTTCTCGATCAGAGTCTTCGTCAAACCTGGAGCTTTCGATGCGCCGAGAGCTGCGACGATTCCGGACGAGAATTCCGGAGTCGATTGCGGCGTGACTTGATCAAGCAGCGTATCGACAACCTTCGGATTCACCGCTTCGAGAATCACCATCTGCTTGGCAGCTTGTAGTCGTTCATCGTTTGGCGAGTCTGCTTTGCCCAAGCGATCTACAAGTTCCTTGCGGATCGATGCAATGGCTTCGTCAAGCTTGCGAACGCCAAGGGCGGTTGCGAGCTGAACGACTTGACCTTTGGTCTCAAGAGGCATGTCACCGGAAAGCCAATCAGAGACGAGCCGGTTGCTGATATCCTCAGGCAACGTGACTTGGTAGTCTTTCGGCCAACCTTCGACTAACCCACGAATCACAGCACCGGTGATTTGTGGATTGGAGTCTTTAGCGATCATGCCGCCGAACGCTTGAGGCGAGAGTTTATTTCGCGCTGCGTGTTCGGCGACGATGGAAACTCGATTCAAGAATTCAGGGGATGCTTGAAGTGATTTCTCACGAAGCAAGCGAGGCAGGACTTCCGGAGCGTGGGCACTTGCGGCACTTGTCCACGCATCGAGCAGCCAGCGATCTTCAGGACCGCCACCTAGGGTTACCAAGCTTGGGTTCGAAAGCCGTTCACCGATCGACTTGGTCCCTGTGGAGACCGCTTCGGTTGGGCAGTCTGCGAGCTTGAGCATTGCAGCCAATCGCAATTGCGGGTCATCGGACTCCAACGCTCGGCTACCTAGAATCGCTTGCAAGGTAGCGCTGTTGGGTTCTGCGGCGGCGATCGCATTGCGCAAAACTGCATCGCTTGGATGCTTGAGTGTACTGAGCAATGCGTCACCGTTCCATTTGCCATGGGCACTTAGCACCCAAATTGCATGGACTGCAGCTGGATCGTTTCCGATAGCGTCGACTTTGTACGCGAGGGTTAGAGCCGCGAGAGCCTTGATTGTCTCATCGGATAACGTCGCTTTCTCGATCAAGAGTCGTTGGGCAGCTTTGCGCCAGAACATGTTGGTGTGCTGAAGTGCTGCCACGAGCTTCTTCTCATCGGAAGCGTTCAAGCCACCTTTGACCAATGCATCGGAAGCTGCCAACTCTTGAGCTGAAAGCCCTTTCTCGCCGTCGTAGACCACGCGGTAGACTCGGCCGAAGCGTTTGTCTCGCAGCTTGGTCTCGTATGCATTTCCCTTACCGGTTTGAAAACCGTTAGGAGTAGGGTTGTGTTGAACGATGAAGTTGTACCAATCGAGATACCAAACATTCCCGTCTGGACCGACTTCAGCCATGATTGGCGAAGCCCATTCATCGTCGCTTGCGACCAAGTTGAATGGGTTTGTCGAGCGGTAACCAGCTCCATCGCGATTGAGAACAAAACCACCGACGATGTGACCGGTTGGTTCGCAAACGAAAGCGATTCGGTTCCACCAATCTTTGGGGTAATTTCGAGCGGTGTACAGTGCGTGGCCAGCCGCAGCGGTGTAACCACCGTGCCAGTCGACTTGACGAACCTTATCGGTCACCGACGCGAACTTATAACCATCAGCGATGTTGCTCAAAACCTGTGGAGCCCACCCTGAAACTTTTTCGTAGTAGCGGTTCGGTACCGGCATAAAAATGCTTGGGTTGCCGTTAGCGGTCGAACCGAAGATCAACCCATCTTCGCTGATTCCAATCCCCCACGTGTTGTTGTTCGTCGATCGAACGAATTCGAGTTTGGCAACACGCACGGAGTGTTTATTGAAATCATCGGTACGGTCGGCGGAAGCTTTACCTTCTTTGTCCAATGCGAATGCAGGTGCTGTTTCGTCCGAAGCGCCGGCGGTAAGAGCAAATCGCCAGAAGCCTTGACGGAACCCTTGTTGTCGCTCTCCGTTGATGACGGGTCGCGAATCGTTGTAGCCTTGCATCCCCCAAACCCAGTTATCTAGGCCCCATTGGAAGTTGCTTACGCCACCGTGGGTATCGCCCATTCCCCATCCTGTGATGAGTTCTTGACGGAAATCTGCGACATCGTCGCCGTTGGTATCTTTGAGATATACCGTTTTGGTGCCGTCTTGGACGACGACACCGTCTCGATAAGCAACGATGGCCGTTGGGATGCTTAGGTGTTGAGCAAATACAGTGAACTTATCAGCCTTTCCGTCCCCATTCGAATCTTCGCAAATTCGGATGCGGTCTCGGCCTTGACCTTGCGGTTGTAGTTCGTTCGGGTAGTCAACGGTTTCGCAAACCCAGAGTCGGCCGCGATGATCCCAGTTCATAGCGATCGGTTTTCCACCGAGACCAGCGAGGCTCAAGTCGGCTTCGCCTTCGAGTGTGTTTGCTTCCATTGCCCAGAGTTTGACGGAGAAATTCTCCGGAGCAACGTAGTGTTTGATCGACTCGGTTGCAGTGAGTGGGTCCTGCATTTTAGTCATCGGTTCAGCTTGGCCACCTCGAGCACCCGGTTGATAGTTCGGGATCTCCTTGCCAACTTCGGTGAAGGTAAAGGGCGCTACATCAGTTCGAGCAGCCGATAGTTTAGGGATATCGAATCGGTTCGAATCGCGGAAAGCCGGGAGGGCTTCCGGGTTGCGTTGGCAAGCCCAAGAGATGCCGCGAGCGACGAGGTTTTGGAAGCCCGGGTTACCCCAAGTATCCATGTTGTGTCCCCAAGCGGTGTAGAAGACGCGACCTTTTCCGTGGGTGCGTACCCATGTCCAAGGCTCGGCCGAAGTCCCTTCAGCAAGTTTTCCTTGGCGGCGTTCTTCAAGAACAATCCGATCCTTGGAGTTATGCATGTGGTGCACATAGGTTTCATCCCAGCTTTCGAAACCACCGAATCCCTTCATGATGGGGTGTTCGGGCTCGACGATATGGGTTGTGAAGCGTTCGCCACCGTGCTCTTTAAATTGAGCACCGACGAGTTCTACGTAGGCTTTCGAGTTGCGGAAGCAGTACGATGCGCAGTGCAAAGGAACGATCCCGTGGCCTTCGGCAACATAATCGAGCATTGCCTTTTCTTGTTCAGGCCCGAGTTGATCGATATTTGCATAGATCAACAACGCATCGAATTCTGCAAGTCGCTTTGCGTTCAAAGAACTCGGTACATCTTCGCTGTAAGTCAGCTCAATGCTGAACTTCTTCATCGATGGACCCAGAACGCGGTACAAGTCCGCTGGACGATGGTGACCTTGGTCTCCGAGGAAGAGAACCTTTAGCGGTTTACCTGTCGTCTCGTTGTTTTGCGAACGACCGACGTTCACCGAGGAGAACAGGAAGGTAAGCAGGAGAGCGACCAGCATTGGGCCCCCTGCGGTAAGTGGCATGCGGCAGGAACTGCGCTTGCCATAGAATTGCCTAAGCATATTAAACATCATGGTATCCTGAGGATCGTTGATAATGGTTGATTTCACTAGTGGATTGGCACCGGTGAGTTAGTTTTCTATTTGGCGACTGTTTAGCCGAGGGTAAAGTTAGCCGAGGGTAAAGTTAGCCGAGGGTAAAGCCTGGCAGTTGAACAATCTTGCCACCTTCGACGGCGCTTTGGTGAGCACAGATTCCGACGCAGGTCCAGTTTGCCGAAGTAACAGCATTGGGCCATGGATCTCGATTCTCTACCAGTGCACTTACGAACTCGTGGACCAAGTGTGGGTGGGAACCACCGTGGCCGCCACCTTGGATGAACGACAGGTGATCCGCGTCTTGAATGGATTGCGTAAATGGTCGAATCGGTTCAGGAAGCAGATGAGCATAATCGGGAACTTCGACTTCCGAAGCGATCTCATGTTCGGGCTTCTTGGCCGTGTGCATAATATGCGGCTTGCCTTCGACCAGCGACCATTCGAAGCTCTTCTTGGTTCCATACACATCAAAGCTTTCGCGGTATTGACGTGCGGTATCGAAGAGGAACCGCCAAATGTGGGCGGCTACATCGCTGTCCTTGATCTTGATGTGGCAAGATTCGACCGCGAAGGAATTCCCGGACTTCTTGGCTAGATCTGAGCGAATGGTTCCAGAGCCAAAACAAGAAACGTATTCGGCGCGACCGTTTAGAAGTCCGAGTACTGGGGAAACCACGTGGGTTGCGTAGTGCATGGGGATCATGCGTTCCCAGTATTCAGGCCAACCTTCCATGTCTTGTGGGTGCGATGCAGCGAGGTACTGGATCTTGCCCAATTCCCCCTTTTGATACATTTCTTTCAAGAAGAGGAATTCGCGGCTGTAGACGACCGTCTCGGCCATCATGTACTTCAATCCGGTCTTCGCGACTGTTTCGCAAATCTGATCGCATTCTTCGATCGTCGTAGCCATCGGAACGGTACACATGACGTGCTTACCCGCATTGAGGGCTTTGAGACTCATCCAAGCGTGATCGGGGATCGGTGAGTTGATGTGAACGAAATCCACGGTCGGATCTGCAAGGACTTGCTCGTAGTCGGTGTACCGATTCGGAATCCCGAACTTGTCGGCCGTCTCATGCAATTCCTTTTCGTTGCGTCGGCACACGGCGACAACTTCTGCGTTGGGATGCCGTTGATAGATCGGAATGAATTCCGAGCCGAAGCCTAGACCGATCATTGCAACACGAACTTTTTTCGCCATTCAAATGCTCCTGGATGTTCAGTGGGAGAGGATTTTTTAAGTAGTTGTTTTCGACGCAAAGTGGTTTCAAGCGACCGAATGAAACCACCGTTCCATGCGATTAGTGGCGTATGAGGTTCCATTCCGCCAATGGTTACACAAGGATTTTATCCCAACAATGTCGCAGAAGCCCTAGCCGGTCGCCATGAAAAATTGCGCAAAAAACCTAAGATATTTTACACGGCTGGTGGCCGTGCGGATGAGCGATGGGGCGTGTGCAGTAGCTGCCTCGTTGACACTTCGGGTTACTGCTTCGTGGCCTACGGCCACTTTATAACCCTCAAGATATCGCTAGACACTAAAACCCTGAATAACCAAAAAAGGGAACCTGTGAACCTTTCGGAACCCTATCTCAGCCATCCCAAGATTGACCATCCCAAGCTACCACGCGCTCGAGCCAAGTGACTAGCGCATCGCTGAAGAGATCCAACAGTAATGCACCCTTTTCTTTAGTTGCGAATCGGGGCTCACCGATGTAACCAGGCACCGTGCGATCTTGGGTCTTCCAAGCTCGAACTCCAGGGCGGAACGGGTTCCCTGTTGAGACCGACTCAAGCCCCTTGTAGTCGCGAACCAAGTCGGGTCGAAGTTGCAGTACCATGGAAGTTTCCCATTCACAAGCATGACCCATGTCGCGCTGAACGATCGTAGGATCGGTCGTCCAAGGTTCAACACCGAGCCCCCAATATGTCGTCATCAACAGGAGAAGGTCCTCGCGATGCGAGTACTTCTGCCGAATCTCAAATGTGGCTTGCTTTGCAGGTACATCATTGCCACCGTGACCGTTGATAAAGACGATACGTCGAAATCCTTGTTCGATGGCATTGTCCATCAAGCTGCAGAGCATATCGAGATACGTTCTTGGTGCGGCGGAAAGCGTACCGTTGAAATCGAGGTGGTGGTGGGAGTTTCCAAACCACTGCACGGGTGCGAACAGGACTCGATCATGCAATCGCGGTTCAATGCGATCGATCAAACCTTGGGTTAGCAACGTATCGGTCATCACAGGCAAATGCGGACCGTGTTGCTCGATAGCAGCTATCGGAAAAACGATGGGGGTGTCGGGTGCCAAGTCTCGGATTTCGGGAGCTGGAAGTTCATGGAACAACACGCGAATTTCGCTTTCTGATCCAGTGGATCGTCGGAGGGAATCAATCGAATCGAGGCACAACAGAAACTGGCAAAATAACGCCTTAGGTGATCTGTTGTTGGCAAAAGTTGAAAGGTCTGTTTGATTGGCTTATGGATTAGGTAGCTCGAACTCTTTGGGAAGAGTCGCGTTGTTACCTTCAGCCCAAGCACGCGTGGTCAATTCAAGTTTCTTCTTTGTTGGACTGCTTGGGTCATCGAGCAACAACCAAACGACCTTCTGGTCTTTTTCATTGGGATTCTGAACGGTCGTTACTGGGTTTGCACGGCGGACCAACGCGGTTAACAAGTCGCGGACAGGGGTGTCGGAGTAATCGAAGTTGCGAATTTGCTGATTGCGTGTGATACCATCCTTTTGAAAGGCTGTCCCGTTGATAGCCATCGGTATTGGTTCGTTATCTGCACTTTGGCTTTCCTTCAACTCCGTCGCTATGGCTTGCAAGACGACTTCGAGTGACTCTTGCTCGATTCGCAATTTCACTTTGGTTGCGAGCAAGTCATCGATTGATTTCGAAGCTGTCTTCGGTGCGGTAGTAGTCGTTGTTGGCTTTTCGCTTCCCGTCTTAGACTTTCCAGCACCACTGAGCGCGACATCGCTTCCGACTTGCAAAGCCATCCATGATCCGATAGCAAGATTCACAGCGGACTCTTTAGGAAGGTAAGCATTGAAGACGACTTGGCCATCTTCAGCGCCGGATCGAGAGTACTTGTGCAATGCTCTAAGCATTTGGGGGAAACGATTCGCGATCGGGCGCCAATAAGTTGCGGCAGGCTGGGCCGTAAGCTGACTTTCCACTGTATCAGCAGCTTCGGCAAGTTTCTTTCTAAGGTCGACTGCATCGCGAGCTGCGCTTTGCAAGTCGTTCCCAAAGGTTCGGTATTCCACATAGAACTCGGGCTCGAAATGCACACGGCATAACAAGGCTTGAACGCGATCGTCGACGATCTCTCGCATCGCGTCACGCACTTTGCCTGAATGCTCTCCAAGCCACTCTTTACCATCCCCGAAAAGAAAACTCGGTGCTGCCAATAAGGTAACGTCCGCTCGAGAGTCGGTAGATTGCAAAAGTGAATCAAGTTGTCTTCTTAGCGGCCCCGACTTGCCTTCACTCTCAAACATCGGCTTGAGCAACTCTAGCGGTCCGATCGTCAACCGCTTTACTTGATCTTCAGCTTTAGAGCTAAAATCATCCGTCACGGCCGCATACGATCGCCCTTCGGAATCCTTTGTCCAATATCGATATTTTTTGCTCCCAACATCAAGCGTGTTGGATTTCCAAGACTCGAAATCGTTGAGCATACTGCTAAGTGGGCCGGGATCTTTTCGGCTCCAACGCAGTACATTGTGATATGTGCCAACGCTTGCACCCGGATACCAACCTACTGCAACTGTGTTGAATGCGTCAGTTGCGACGAAACCAAATTCCGGCAGACCACCAGTACCCGAAGTTTTGGACGACGGATAAACACTCGACCACCAACTCGCAAGTGCAGACACACTATTCGATGTGGACGCTTGGCCCGCAACAATCTCTTGCTTCAAGAACAATACCGCTTCAAGCCCAGGTGGAAGCATCTCGGTCGAGTAAGGAGCACCGACACTTGGAGGAGTCCACGGGACATTCGATGCGTCGCTCTGGATCGAGAAAAACTCCAGCATGGGATCGATAGCCGACGCACCCTCTTTGTTCGCTCCTTCAGTTTTAACAACTGGAGTCGTATTATTGGCAACTTCGTTCGGCTTCGGCCCCTTCTGAATCGTCACTATGCCTTTCTTGTTCCCTTGGAGAACAACAAGCAATAAAGAGAGCAGTAAGATGGAGCAACCGACAACCATCGGCATAAACCAAACGGGTCGCTTCGGTTTTGATTTCTTTTTGCCAGTAGGCATCCCTTTGCCAACCGCTTTCGTCGGCTTGCTTCCGTCTGCCGACTTCGACTTGGTTTTCGGCGCCGCAGTAGCCGAAGCTGGTTTACTTGCAACGGGCTTGCCTGAATTCGTTGTGCTCGGGGACTGTGTATTAGTCGTTGGCGTAGTTACAGACGGCGTACTTACAGACGGCGTACTTACAGACGGCGTACTTACAGACGGTGTACTTACAGACGGTGTACTTACAGACGGTGTACTTACAGACGGTGTACTTGCAGACGGTGTACTTGCAGACGGTGTACTTGCAGACGGTGTACTTGCAGACGGTGTACTTGCAGACGGTGTGCTTACAGCCGGTGTACTTACAGACGGTGTACTTGCAGACG
>Ga0208225_1000331_pt1 | contig 11742 bp, 8 predicted proteins | sample LakMenEpi15Jun10_FD_150701 | JGI IMG/M metagenome (GOLD analysis project Ga0208225, IMG submission 150701) | Freshwater microbial communities from Lake Mendota, WI - 15JUN2010 deep hole epilimnion (SPAdes) | ecosystem: Environmental > Aquatic > Freshwater > Lake > Epilimnion/Euphotic zone ... | reverse complement strand
CCATTGCCCAATATTCCCCACTGCTGCCTCCCGTAGGAGTCTGGGCCGTGTCTCAGTCCCAGTGTGGCCGGTCGCCCTCTCAGGCCGGCTACCCGTCGTCGCCTTGGTGAGCCATTACCTCACCAACAAGCTGATAGGCCGCGAGATCATCTTCAACCGAAAAACTTTCCAAATCCGCGGATGCCCGCAGATTTCATATCCGGTATTAGCCCCGGTTTCCCGGAGTTATCCCAGTGTTGAAGGCAGATTTCTCACGTGTTCCTCACCCGTTCGCCGCTAATTCACACCCGAAGGTGCTTCATCGCTCGACTTGCATGTGTTAAGCACGCCGCCAGCGTTCGTCCTGAGCCAGGATCAAACTCTCCATAGAAAGTTTTCATCTTGGCGATCAGACAAACAAACTGTCGTTTAATTTGTCATTTATATACCAAAGGAAATCAACGGGTATAGCTTTTTATGGCTATACCTCATTGAGGTATTTATATATTTGCCGTGGTTGTTAATTAATCAAAAAGCATTGTAAAACAATGATTTTTCGCTATTGAAAGCATGACTAAGTAAGCCACTATTGGCATTGACTTATGGCACGCTGTTGAGTTCTCAAGGTACGGATGCGCACTGCTTTTCAGAATTTCTCCTGATTTTCAGGGCAGATCGCCAAACTTAGTGCATGCACGCAGGCGCGGTCAAACCGCACCTTCGAGAGTTACTAGATCTGGCTGACGCTCAATTTCTTGGGCATCTGTGCCTACTGTCCGGCCTAAATCGTCCGTTCCCAGCAAGGAGCGTAACTATACATAGCAGGCTCAGACCGGTCAAATCGGGTCAAGGGCATGTCGGCCGAGGTGTTTTAACCCTCAAGATAGCGAATTATCCACGCCCGCTAGCGTTTTCAGACTGTTTTGAGCGTTTTAGGCTAATTCGACGGCAGCGAGATCTCGCTTACCTTTTCGCAAAACCGCATATTTTCCGCATAAAAAGTCGCTTTTTGAGGGTCTGAAATCCTCGCCTGAAATCTTCTCATTATTGAGATATGCGCCACCCTCTTTAACGATGCGTCGAGCAGCTGATTTCGAGTCAACAACGCCAGTTGCTGCTAGGAGATCTACCCATGTTGGAATTTCTTCTTGTGCAGAGATTGTTGTTCGTGGAAGTTCTGCAAGTGCCGATGCAAGAGTCGCTTCATCTAATTCAGAAAGTTCGCCTTGACCAAATAATGCACGCGCAGCAGCTTCGACACGTTGCGTTGTTTCTTCTGAATGAACCAGCGAGGTTAATTCGCGTGCCAATGCACGGTGCGCTTCGCGCAAACCTGGGTTTTCATTATGTGATTTCTCGAGTTCCTTGATTTCATCATGGGATTTGAAGGAGAAAACCTTTAAGAAGTTGATGACATCTTTATCATCCGAGTTCAACCAGAATTGGAAGAAAGCGTAAGGAGATGTCATTTCGGGATCTAGCCAGACAGAGCCACCCGCGGTCTTGCCGAACTTAGTTCCATCGGCCTTCATCAGTAGCGGAACTGTAAGTGCGTGACCACTTCCCTGCTCAACACGTCGAATCAGATCCAGGCCTGCAACGATATTTCCCCATTGATCTGATCCGCCAACTTGCAGTGTGCAGTTGTTGCGTCGAAACAGTTCGAGGAAGTCGTAGGACTGTAAAACTTGGTATGAAAATTCGGTGTAAGAAATTCCACCAGCTTCAAGTCGAGCAGATACCGAATCTTTGGAAAGCATTTGATTTACGCTGAAGTGTTTACCGATGTCGCGTAAGAATTCAATTGCGCTAAGTGGCGCTGTCCAATCAAGGTTATTAACAACTTGGGCAGGGTTCTTTGGTGCATCAAAATCTAAAAATGCAGAAACTTGCTTGCGGATGCGATTGACCCAAGCTTCAACTATTTCAGTGCTGTTGAGCGTGCGTTCTTCATTCTTTCCACTTGGATCGCCCACTAGGCCCGTTGCGCCTCCGACAAGGGCGATTGGGTTGTGCCCAGCTAATTGGAATCGGCGTAGAACAAGAAGTACTACAAGGTTTCCGGCGTGCAAGGAAGGAGCTGTTGGATCAAAACCGCAGTACAAAGTGATGGGCTTTTTGAGCGATTCAAGGAGTGCGGCCTCATCAGTTGATTGGGCTAATAATCCACGCCAGCGAAGATCTTCAATCAGGTTCATGCGCTCATCATCTCTGAAAATGCCTTCTGCTTGCTGGCAATTTCCTTTTGGGTTTTAGTGTTTGTTTTCAGTGCCTCTTCGATCTGTTGCGCAACTAATAATGGAGCGGTGCCGCCAGATGTTGTACGAGAGCTAAGTGCTCCGTGAACAGTTAGGACATCACGAACTCCCCCATCAAGTTCAGGATGTATTGCAGTAAATTCTGAATCTGTTAATTGATGAAGTTGGCGATCTGAAGTTTCACACAGTGCAACACACTTACCTGCTGCTTCATGTGCCTGCGCAAATGGGACCTTCTTCTTCGCCAAGTAATCGGCAATCTCCGTGGCCAATGAGAATCCAGTAGGAGCAGCAAGTGCCATTTTTTCGCGATCGAAATGGGTAGTTGCAACCATTCCCGTCACTGCAGGCAGGACTAGAAGTAAGGTGTCGATGCTGTCAAACAAAGGTTCTTTATCTTCCTGAAGATCACGGTTGTATGCGAAAGGAAGACCCTTGAGCATCGTTAAAACACTCATGAGATTTCCAACAAGACGTCCTGACTTACCTCGTGCAAGTTCTGCCATATCTGGATTCTTTTTCTGCGGCATAATCGAAGAACCTGTTGAGTAAGCATCTGCAACCTTGGCCCATGCAAACTCTTGCGATGACCATAAGGTCCACTCTTCGCCGATTCTGGAGAGATGGTTGCCAATCATGGCGAAAATAAACAACGCCTCTGCAACATAATCACGATCGCTGACCGCATCAATGCTGTTGGCAAAGGTGTTCTCAAAACCCAAATTCTTAGCGGTAAAGGCTGGGTCTAAAGGAAGTGATGAGCCAGCAAGTGCGCCCGCACCTAATGAGCTCACAGAAGTTCGCGCTAACCAATCATTGATTCGATCGAGATCGCGTGCGAATGCATGTGCATGCTTTGCTAACTCGTGACCAAAAGAAACTGGTTGTGCATGTTGAATATGTGTAAATCCTGGCGCTGGATCATTGATGTATTCAGCAGCTTTTTCTAGAATCGCACTTTGCAGATTGGTGAGAAGTGATGCAATCTCGAGCATGTGATCTATCGAGAAAAGGCGAAGATCAGTAGTTACTTGATCGTTTCGTGAACGGCCAGCTCGTAGTGCTCCCCCGACTGGACCCAGTTTTTCGGTTAATCCACGTTCGAGTGCACTATGAACATCCTCATCACTATCAATCGGCAAGAACGAGCCAGTTGAAACCTGTCCAGCCAAATCATTAAGGGCAGCCTGAATCGCATCTGCATCCTTTGCAGAGATCAGCGAGTTCTTTTTTAGGACAGCCAAGTGCGCCATCGATGAACGAATGTCATAAGGGGCTAAACGCCAATCAAAGTGAATGCTTCTGGACAGGGCAAAGACTGAGTCCTCCGGACCCTGCGCAAAACGTCCGCCCCATAGCGCCATTACTTTTTCTTCCCATCACCTTGTGCGTAAGCGAGCAATTCTTTCGCTAAATGTGCTCCACCAGTGGGTTTCTTCGATACCAAAATAATCGTGTCGTCCCCAGCGATCGTTCCGATAACACCAGTGAGCCCAGCATGATCCAAAGAACTGGCAAGAAATTGCGCCGCACCTGGCGGCGTATGGATAACTGCCAAATTAGCGCTGTGATCAACCGAGAGAATCAATTTCGATGGCATTGGCGTGCTGCGAACGATTGCATCTTCGGAGCTTTCGCGAATTTGGTAGGTACTTTCGCCATCCTTATTGCGAGCACGTACGGCTCCAATCTCTTCAAGATCCCGACTTGCCGTCGCTTGAGTTACTTTATAACCAGCCTTCTTAAGCAGAATCACTAAATCTGATTGGGAATGAACCAATCCGGCTTGAATCAGAGTAATTGCTTTAGCTCTACGAGCAGATACTGATTGCGCATTACTTGCCATCGCTCATCACCTTCTTAAAAATAGTTATGAACTTCTTGATCTGAACATCGGTGACGATAAGTGCCGGTGCTAGACGAATCGTGGTTGGGTTGGCGGCATTGACTAAGACACCTTCCTTTTGTAAGGCGCTAGCAACATCTGATGATTTCAAATTCTCGAGTTCAATACCAAGGAGTAAACCAGCACCACGGACTTCTGCGACTCCGGGAATTAACGCAAGTTCCTGCATTAAAAAAGCGCCCTGCTTTTCAACTTTCTTGAGAAGCTTTTGCGACTCTATATACTTAATTGCAGCCAAACCTGCCGAGGTCGTTACGGGATTGCCACCAAAGGTGGAACCGTGATCCCCCGGTTGGAAAAGATCTGCAGCCTTACCTAACGCGATCATCGCACCTAGTGGTAATCCTCCCCCTAGGCCTTTAGCGAGTGTGATTACATCTGGAGTGATTCCCGAATACTCGTAACCAAACCAATCTCCCGTGCGGCCCATTCCAGTTTGCACCGCATCAATGACGAGTAAGGCTCCTTTTGCATCACACAAAGCCCGTAACTCTTGCAGATAATCTGCTGGCGGAACAATTACTCCGGCCTCTCCCATTATTGGTTCGATGATCACCATTGCAGTTTTCTTAGAAACTGCTTTACGCATTGCTTCTATGTTGCCGTACGGAACATGTTTAACGCCTTTTATGAGCGGTAGAAAAGGTTCACGTTTTGAAGGTTGCCCTGTTAGGGATAACGCACCCATTGTGCGTCCGTGAAAAGCGCCTTGGGCTGCAACAATTCGGACCTTTCCTGTACGACGAGATAGTTTTAACGCCGCTTCGTTTGCTTCAGCACCTGATTGGCAAAAGAAAACCTTCGCGGTCTTATCCCCCGTCATGGATGCAAGTTTTTCTGCAAGTTCTACAGCGTTGGGGTGAACATAGAAATTACTCACGTGGCTGAGCACTGAAACTTGTTTACTGACCGCTTTAACTATTGCCGGATGTGCATGGCCCAATATGTTAGTTGCTATGCCACCCAAGAAATCCAAATACTGCTTGCCGTCAGCATCGGTAACAACAATGCCTTTACCTTTCATGAGCGCAATCGTTGGCGATCCATAGTTATTTTGAAGCGCATTACTCCAACGGTTGATCATTGTTTTGTTTGTCATGCAACCACCAACGTTCCGCCTGTACCAGCAAGAGCTGATGCAAAGCTATCGGGATCTGTACCATCAATAATTCGAACTGCTACAGCGCCAAATGACAATGCATCAAGGGCGGCTTGAACTTTTGGTGCCATACCTTCGGCGAAACCAGCTTTGATCGCTTCAAGATCATGTGCAGAAATAGAATCAATCAACGTGCTCTTATCGGGCCAATTGCGGTAAATCCCAGCAACATCGGTCATCACAATCAGTTGAGAAGCACCCAAGGCTGCAGCAATAGCAGCGGCGGCAAAATCGGCGTTCACATTTAACCCGGTTACCAGGTCAGCATCTGATGAAACTGGAGCTACAACTGGTACGAATCCATCGTCGATTAATTCTAAGAGTTGAGCTGGATTTACAGACTGCACTTCTCCAACGAAACCAAGATCCGCTGGGGTTCCATCGATTAATGTAGTGCGACGCTTTGCAACAACTGTTGGCAATGTACGTGCAGAAATCGCTTGAGCTTTGATGCCCGATTTGCTCAAAGTTGTCGCAACTTCCTGACCAACCTGATTTACCAAAACCTCTTCAACCACATCAAAGATTTCCTGAGTGGTGACTCGGAACCCACCAATCCAATCACTTGTGATGTGCTGCGCTTTCAGGGCGGCATCGATTTGTGGTCCGCCCCCATGTACAACTACAACCTTTTCGCCCGTGGCAAGGGCGGCAGAGATGGCTTTGGCAAAGTTGCCATTCTCATCCTTCATTGCATGCCCACCAAACTTAACGACAATCATGATGAATACGCCGAATTTTCATGAACGTAATCATGCGAGAGATCATTAGTCAGAATCGTTGCGGTCGAAGACCCAACCTTTAGATCTATTTCGATTTCGACAAGACGGGCAGCGAAATCGACCGTTGACTTGTCGGCGTCCGGTGCACTGTTTGTGCACACCTGAACTCCATTGAGCTTTACATCAATAATTAAAGGATCAAGGTGAGCATCTGCCGTACCAGCCGCAGCCAAGACGCGACCCCAGTTTGGATCCCCACCAAAAATGGCAGCTTTCAGCAAGTTGTTGCGTGCACAGGCTCGTCCAACTTCGACTGCGTCTTTTTCTGTAGCGGCATTTACAACTTTAATTGCTACCGTTTTAGTTGAACCTTCTGCATCGGCAATCAACTGGTCAGCTAACGAACCACACACCTTCATCAGGATCGCTTCGAGATCGGAATCAGAAACGCTGACACCACTTGCACCAGATGCCATGAAAAGCACGGTGTCATTTGTAGATGTGCACCCATCAGAATCAATTCGGTTATATGTTCGATCTGTAACGCGTTGGAAGATTTCTTGAGCGTTGTGTGAAACAACTGCATCGGTCATAACAACCGATAACATGGTTGCAAGGGCTGGAGCTAACATGCCTGCACCTTTTGCTATTGCGGCAAATTCGGTGCCATTAATCGTTGATGTAGCGATTTTGGGAACAGAATCTGTAGTCATGATTGCCTGCGCGCTAGCCTGCAATCCATCACGGCTCAGAACAGGTGCGATTGCGTCGAGCCCGGTCAAAATCTTTTCCATAGGCAGAAATTCACCTATAAGTCCGGTTGAACAAACAATTACTTCGCCAGCTGAAACATTCAGTAAATGACCCACATGCTCTGCCGTCTTATGCGTATCTGCAAACCCCTGTGGCCCAGTGCATGCATTAGCTCCACCGCTATTAAGTACTGCTGCTCTTACAGTTCCGCCTTTTGCCACTTGGCGTGACCAAATAACTGGCGCAGCTACCACTTTATTTGAAGTAAAAACCGCAGCCCCCATGAAGAGTGGGCCTTGATTCTGAATCAAGGTCAAATCGAAGGCACCTGTGCTTTTTAATCCTGCAGCAATAGATGCAGCTCTAAACCCTTGCGGAAGTTTCATGCGCCAACACCGTCAAGTGCAAGTCCGCTAATCTCTGAAAGGCCACAGATTAGATTTGCATTTTGAATTGCTTGGCCAGCGGCGCCTTTTCCAAGGTTGTCGATAGCAACTGATACAACCAAACGATTCGAGTGCTCATCCACCGCAACTTGAACTTGTACTTTGTTGCTTCCGGTAACAGCACTGGTCTTTGGCATCTGTCCTTGTGGCAAAAGATCGACAAAGAATTCGTTCGCATAATGCTGAGAAAACAGATCGTAGGCCTGTTCCGAACTGATGGGTTTAACGAGCCTTGCCGTAATTGTTGAAAGGATTCCACGAGGCATTGGAGCAAGAATCGGTGTAAAAGATACTCTCGCCTCTTTCTGCGCAACTGCTGACAAGGCTTGTTCAATTTCAGGAGTGTGCTGATGTACTCCACCGAACTTGTAGGAGGTCAAAGAATTCATAACTTCGCTACCAATCAAATTGATTTTCGCGCTTCTTCCCGCGCCTGTTGTGCCAGAAGCTGCAACAACGACGATATCTGAACAATCAATTACGGAGAGCGCTGGTGCAATTCCTAAAGAAATTGATGTTGCATAGCAACCAGGGTTGGCCACCTTGCTCTCGTTTTTAATCGCTTCTCGCTGACCCGCAGCAAGCTCTGGCAAACCATAAACCCAGGAACCCGCATACTTTCCCCCATAATACTTTTCCCATTGCGCAGCATCTTCTAATCTGTAATCGGCACCAAGATCAACGATCTTTATGTGTGCCGGAATTCTTGCAATCAGTGCTGCAGATTCACCATGTGGCAAGGCCAGAAAAACTAAGTCGATTGCTGAGAAATCTATTGAATCTGCGGACACAAACCGACGTCCTGCGTAGCTTTGAAGTTGTGGGTGAACAGAAGTGACCTGCTCTCCTGCATTCGAATGCGCGCTGACTACCGTAACTTCAAAGATGGGATGTGTAGCCAGAAGTCTTAGTAACTCTCCACCTGCATACCCGCTTGCACCAATGACCGCTGTTTTCATGGGTCCAGCGTAAGGGATTATCTATAATTATGCAATCTTATGCATAATTATGCGGTTCGAACCACAGCTCCGCACTTAGCCGTTGCTACCGCCGTAGCCGATTCACGCATAGCTGAAACCTCTTCACCCGTGAGAGTCCGATCAGAGGCACGGAAGACCAAGGTGAAGGCCAAGGAAATTTTGCCATCGCCAATCTTGTCATAGCGATCAAACAAGGTGATGGATTCAAGTAGGTCTCCGGCACCTTCACGCAAAGCGGCTTCAAGATCTGCCGCGCTTACTGTTTCATCAACAATCAAAGCAACATCTTGAACCGCGGCGGGCATGGTCCCCACTGTTGTTGGACGAACTAATGCTGAATCCGGAAGAGCACTGAGCGCCACGGCAAATGCGACCGAACGCTCAGGTAGACCGTAGGCGGCAACAATGCGCGGATGTAGTTCTCCGGCGTGTGCAACCGCTCTACCGTTAACGATTAACTCTGCGCAACGTCCTGGATGCCAAGGTGCTAGGTCAGAGCGAGCAACGCTCCATTCAAGATTGCACAGCTGCAAAATATCTTGGGCAAAGGCGATCGCATCCTGCCAGTTATAGGCGCGCGATTTACCTTGCCAATTTTCATTCTCGGTCTTTCCAACAAGCAGACCAGCAACGTGATATCCCTGTGTCGGTACGCTGGCAAAGATTTCGTCAATAATCTTTTGATGAGGACGCTTGGAGAGGTCAGGCGAAATCGCAGGCACTAACTTTTGCGAACTACGAAAGATTGAGCCCATCTCAAAGATTGCGAAATCTTTAGCTCCACGACTGATGTTTCGTTGAGCAACTTCAATCAGGCCCGGTACTAGATGAACACGCATTAACGGGAACTCTTCAGACATAGGGTTTGCAACCTTGTATGTTGAAGCTCGTTCTCCTACAAATCCCATGGAATCTATCGTTGCTTGATTAGTAAATGGGAAAGTTTGAACTTCGGCTAAACCGCGACTTGCAAGCATTGTCGCAACAGCGCGACGGCGCTTCTGCGTCGGAGTCAACGATGCGTGTAATGGACGCGGAGGCAAAATTGATGGAATCTTGTCGTAGCCGATCATGCGGGCTACTTCCTCAGTAAAATCCGCTGCCGTCAGTAAATCCGCGCGCCATGAGGGTGGATCGATGGTGAAACTTTTCTCGTCTACATCGCAACCAATTACACGCAGCAGTTCGGCAACCTTTGCCGGTGGCACATCAAAGCCCAGGGTTTTTGAAACATAGGAAGGATCAATAGTGACCAAAGGCGCATAGATCGGTTCTCCATCAACAACTGTTGCCACATGCTTGGCTGAACTATGTGCCGTAAGAAGTTGGACGAAACGCGCTGATGCGAATTCAGCTAATGAAGGATCAACACTTCGTTCTAAACGACGTGACGCCTCTGAAGAGAGTTTGTGGCGACGTGAATTCTTAGCAATGCATACCTCACAGAAGTGAACCGCTTCTAAAGCGATCTCTGTGGTTGTCTCAGTTATCTCAGATGAGAGGCCGCCCATTGTTCCAGCTAGCGCCAACGGTTGTTCATCATCACACACCATCAAATCATCAGGATCTAATGTGCGCTCTACCCCATCCAAAGTCTTGAACTTTTGCGCCTTACCTGCGCGCTTGATCGTTAGTCCGCCCTTGATTTTCGCCTTATCAAAGGCGTGCAGAGGCTGCCCTAGTTCAAGCATTACATAATTTGTTACATCCACAACTAAAGAAATAGAGCGCATACCCATTTTTTCAATGCGTCGGCGCATCCAAATCGGAGTTGTTGCTTTTTGATCAAAATTTGAAAGCGTACGAAGATAGAACACAGATGCAGATGATTTCTCGCCAATCTTGGCAGTCACGCCTTTACCTGTGTCTTCAAACTTTAATGCGCGCAAGGCATCAACAGGATCTGTGAACTTTAGATCTAATGAGCCGGCTACTTCGCGAGCTATTCCTCGAATACTTAAGGCGTAACCACGATCAGGATTGACCGCTACATCAAAGATAACATCATTGATCTGCAAGGCTTCAATTGCATCAGCACCAATGGTTACTTCACTTTGCGCAAAAACCATGATGCCTTCGTGATCATCGCTGATACCAAGTTCACGGGCTGAACAAATCATGCCGTTGGAGGTTTTACCGTAAGTCTCACGTGCACCAATTTTGAAATCCCCCGGGAGTACAGCACCAGGAAGGGCGGCCACGACCAAATCCCCCACTGCAAAATTTGTTGCGCCGCAAATTACGTGACGTGTTTCGCCTTCGCCACAATCAAGACCAACGTAGCGAATGGGTTTTTTGAATTCGGTGATTTCTTCAATGGAAAGAACCTTTGCAAACTTCAATGGCCCAGTTAAATCAGCGCCCTGCTTGATGATCTCTTCTACTTCGAAGCCAACCCGGATGAGCCCATCAGAGATTTGCTCAGCTGTGACTGAAGCAGGAATATCAACAAACTCTTTGATCCACGATAAAGGAGCGCGCATTACAGACCAACTCCAAACTGACGTGTGAAGCGCAAATCGCCTTCAACAATGTCATGCATGTCCGTGATTCCATGGCGAACCATAAGTGTTCGTTCCAGACCCATTCCAAAAGCAAACCCACTGTAAATGTCGGTGTCGATACCGCAGGTTGCTAGAACCTTTGGATTAACCATTCCGCAACCGCCCCATTCGATCCATCGGTTATTAAAGAAAATATCTACCTCAGCACTTGGCTCGGTGAAAGGGAAAAAGGATGGACGAAGTCGTGTTGTTACATCTGGACCAAACATGTGGCGCGCAAAGTTATCAAGGGTGCCCTTTAGGTGCGCCATCGTGATTCCTTTATCAATGACAAGGCCCTCTACCTGATGGAATACCGGACTGTGCGTTGCATCTAGTTCATCTGCACGAAATGTTCGACCTGGACACACAACATAAATTGGTGGCTGCTGTGTCAGCATGGTGCGGATTTGAACTGGAGATGTGTGTGTACGCAAAACCATCCCTGATTCAATCGGTTCGATAAAGAAGGTGTCCTGCATTGTTCGAGCTGGATGATCTGCTGGAATATTAAGCGCGTCAAAGTTCAGCCAACCTGATTCGAGTTCGGGGCCTTCTTCTACTGCGAAACCTTGCTCGATGAAGAAATCTGAGACTTCATTTTTAATGATTGAGATCGGATGCAACCCACCACGATGTGAACGATTTACCGGCAAAGTTATGTCCACAACTTCTTCGAGCAATACTTTTCGATCGCGTTCTGCTTCAAGCGCGGTCGTTGCCTCAGCTAGAGCCTGGGCAATTGCAGCTTTAGCCTCACCAATCACTTTTCCGAAAGATGCTTTCTCTTCAGGAGAGAGTGCACCAAGTCCACGTGAAGCCAGAGCGATAGGTGACTTATCTCCGGAATGGGCTAAACGGGCGACTTTGAGTGAATCTAAATCAGAAGCGGAGGCGAAAGCCTTTCGGGCATCTTCAACCCAGGATGAAATCTCCTCAACGCGCATAGGGAGAACTCTATCGGGAACAGCCTTTTTAACGCGGCATATTTGATAG
>Ga0208225_1000326_pt1 | contig 11864 bp, 16 predicted proteins | sample LakMenEpi15Jun10_FD_150701 | JGI IMG/M metagenome (GOLD analysis project Ga0208225, IMG submission 150701) | Freshwater microbial communities from Lake Mendota, WI - 15JUN2010 deep hole epilimnion (SPAdes) | ecosystem: Environmental > Aquatic > Freshwater > Lake > Epilimnion/Euphotic zone ... | reverse complement strand
AGGTTCGCTGGTGGACGTTTGCCGGAGGCTTAGCAAACGCTTTGATAGCCGGATCGCTCAAATCGCAATGCGATGTAAAGAGTGATAATTTGTCTCTCAGCTTCACGCAGGCATCGTCACTGGAGAAGGTTGAAGAGGTCATCCGTGGTATCCAAGTTGAGGCGGTTCGCCCTATCCCTGATGCGGATGCAATGGAGAATCTCAAGTTCTCCGAATGCCTATCCCCCTCGATAGCTGCTGAGGTGTTCAATTCCCGATTTGATGACCGAGTCGGAGTCGTACAAGCCATTGAGGAGCTGCGACGAGTCGTCCAAACATCACAGAAATGATTCAACAAACATGAGCAAGCAGAAAGCCGATTTCCTCCGACTTCCCGTGGTCTCAGCAGGGGCTGAGTACCTCGTCATGGGCTACCTGATGCGCCGAAATATCCTGACGTACAAGGCCCCGCCTAATAACGAGGGATACGATTTGATCTGCATTCATCCCAACCCACGTCATCAGCTAAAAAAGAGTGAGCTTGCGCAGGTGCGGGTGCAAGTGAAGAGTCGTTATGCCACTGATTGCGACCGTGGGTTTCCAGTGAAAGAAGAAAGCCTTGACGCCTTCGACTTTCTTGTCGTTGCCTTTCTGAATATCGGCAAGTTTTTCAACAAGAACGATGGGTCCTCCGGCGAACATGAAGCCGAGTTCTTCACCCTTCCAAACGAATTCATTCGGCAGCACCACGACGCATCATCAACATGGCAGAAAGTAAAGCTGCGCTCGCTACAGCAAGAGATTCTGAAATTCAAGAATGAGACTGGATTCGAATTAATCGCCGAGAAGTTAGGGATTCCACGGCCTCGGAAGGAGCGTAACTAATGGCGAAGAGTTACCGCGGCAGTCAAAAGCATATTTTGGACCTGTTGGACTCAGGACAATCGGGGATTTCTGCACTGAACGGTCTGCTTGCCTCATTTGATGCACAGATTACCGAGGCAGATGTTATGCGTCCGAGCGGGACAATGGCACCCAGAGAGTTTTACTTGCCACAGTTCTGTACTGAGTATTGCAAAGACCTTTTCGACTTCTCATCGATTATCGATTGGTGGGTTCCTTTTCCTTGGCGACCGCCAACGTGGGACTTGATTTCGACATTCACTGCAAACAATGGAGGAACTGGAATCCTTCTCGTTGAAGCAAAAGCTCACGAAAACGAATTTGACTGGGATGGCAAGAAGTTGAAGCCACAATCATCGATTGGATCAAAAAAGAATCATGCTCAGATTGTTCGCTGCCTAACAGAAGCCAACGATACTCTTTCTGCCTCAATTAACGACTGTTTCCGATTGTCGGTTGATTCACACTACCAACTTTCAAATCGTGTCGCTCATTTATGGAAGCTCGCCACTTGCGGAATCCCGGTTATCCTGCTTTACGTCGGGTTCATTAATGATCAAGAAATTGACTCATCCTACTTTCGTGACGATGAACATTGGCAGCGAGCGATGAGTGGATATTTACAAGGCGTCGTGCCCCAGTCGTTTCTCGGTAGCATTCACCAAATCGATCAGAATGGCCCAATGCTAATGCTGAGTCGGAGCCTTGCAGTGCTATCTCCTTCTTCATCCAGTCGCAGCGCTAGTTGCTAACTCTCAAAATTGGAACCGTTCAATGACACGCATTCAAATTAAAGGTGGCGAACATCCAGTCGGAAAAATCTTTGGGAAGGAGTTTCTTTTTAGGATACCTCTTTACCAACGACCCTACGCGTGGCAACGGGATCAGGCAGAAGAACTCTTTGATGATCTTCTCGGCTTCGTGGGAAATCATCCTGTAGATCAATGGAATCCCTACTTCCTCGGAAACATCGTTGTCATCAAGGAGGACCATAAGCCAGATGCTGATGTTGTTGATGGCCAACAACGACTCACAACGCTAACGATTTTGCTTTCCGCAATTCGTTCGCTCATGGCTGAGGACTTTGCGAAGGGATTGACGGAGTACATCTATGAGAAAGGTAATGCGGTGGAAGAGACCGAGGATCGTTTTCGGTTGACGCTCCGTGAACGGGATGCCAAATTCTTTCAAGACTACATTCAGAAAGAAGGACAGCTCGGTGCACTGTCCAACCTCAATGAGGCAAAGCTGACTGACAGTCAGACGAACATCAAACGAAATTGTTCGATGTTTCTTGATCGATTGAAGGCTCTCCCACCAGAGACGTGTAAAAAGTTGGCGCAGTTTATCATCAAGCAGTGTTTTTTAGTCGTTGTCTCGACTCCCGATTTCGAATCAGCCTACAGAATTTTTACTGTCCTTAATAGCAGAGGTCTTGATCTCTCACACGCCGACATTCTCAAATCCGAAATCGTCGGACAAATCGCAGTTGCAGAGCAAGACGCATACGGCGAGCGTTGGGAGGAAACAGAGGAGCTTCTTGGGCGGGAAGCTTTCGCTGATCTATTCTCGCATATTCGCACCGTGTACAGGAAGCTGAAATTGCATGGAACTGTGCTGAGTGAATTCCGTCAGTATGTCATGACTGATGGCACTGCCCCGAAAGTGTTGATCGATGAAGTGATCGTACCCTATGCAACGGCGTATGCCGAAATCAAAGAGGCTGACTATGAGAGTTCAGCGGGAGCCGAGAGGGTCAATGAACTGCTTCGCTGGCTTGGGCAGATCGACAACGCTGATTGGTTGCCCTCGGCAATTCTCTACCATGCCAAACATTCCAACGACACACCGAAACTGACGAAGTTCCTGGTACTTCTTGAACGGCTTGCGGCTGCGATGATGCTCACCAGAGCAGCAGTCAATCAGAGGATTGAGCGTTACGCAAAAGTCATTACTGCGATTCAAGCAGGTGACGACCTGTCGATCTCCACCTCGCCGCTTCAGTTGTCAAAATTTGAGATGAAAGCAGCACAGGATGTGCTTCGCGGTGACGTTTACCACCTACTGCCAAAGGTACGAAAGTATGTTTTGTTGAGGCTCGACTCTGATCTTTCAGGCGGAGGTGCCACATACGATCACGCCATCATCACCGTCGAACACGTCCTTCCCCAGAATCCTAAAGCTGGCAGCCAATGGGAGGCATGGTTCCCCGACCACAATGTGCGGCAAAAGTGGGTGCATCGACTTGGTAATCTGGCACTTCTGAGTCGCAAGAAGAATAGTAGTGCCAGCAACTACGAGTTTGACAAGAAAAAGGATAGCTACTTCAAGCGAGAGGGGATATCTCCTTTTCAGATAACAACTCAGGTGATTTCGCAGAGTGTATGGACGGAAGACGTACTGAAAAAACGGCAGGAAGAGTTGCTGAAGAGGCTGTTTGAAGTGTGGGATTTGGAATGAGTCAAAGCAAACGATTATCCGAGAGTTGCACAAGCCAAAAGGTGGATGCCGAAACGGTTTTCCACGTTCTCAAGGAACTTCAAACTGTTCAGCCTTTTCCATCGAAGGGACGAATCGCCAAGAACCTTGGATTGTCACTTCCGGTACTCAAGTCTGAAATCGGAAAGGCCACCGGAGAAGCCTACTCCTACGTCCTCAGCACGATAAAGATCCACCGCGAAGTCGCAAAATTCGAGCAGCACGGGTCGGCACCGAACTTTCAGGGGGGCGTTCTGACGCTCTGTACCTGCAAGCACCAGATGCGTGCAACCCGATCCGCCAAGGACTGGCAGGGGGGTTGGGTCGCTGGTTTTACCAGCAGCAAGATTTATGCTGGACGGAACTGGCTGTTCTATCTTGTCAAGATAGATGCTGCTCACGAGGCGCATTCCGATATATGGAAGGCGATGGCGGTGAATACCAGAAATGCGAAGGCGGCAGACACGAATTTTCTCGGCGATATCTTCAGGCCAAAGTCGCCACATCCCACTGGCGATGCTCGCTTCACGCCTGGTCGATACTTCGCACCTACGGTCCATTCCCACCGGCAGCACCGTGGAGATAAAGGCTGGCAGAACGACATACATTACGGTCACGCAGACAAATACGGGCATCCATCGCTTCTAGTTGGCGACCCACGGAACACATTCCTCTGGGACGAACCAATGATATCTTTCGCTGCTAACCACTGTCGCAATTTCTTCAAGTGGGCGTCACTTCCAGAGCTCTTTGCCCAGCTTCGGGAGGCGAAATGACGAAAGCGTTCTACTGCATGTGGGCATCGCCTCCGGAGGTTGAGGATTTCAGTAAGCACTCACTACAGGGAGGTATCCGGGCCAATCTGCCTGAGTACCTCCCTGTGGTGAGCGCTTTCCATCTTGCTGTGTTTGAGTAATACAGACGGTGGTTTAACTCGATCGATCACCGACATCAGATATCGGTTGCCCCAAACGCAATGGCTTTCGCGGTTATGGAATTCCCGCTCCGACTCACGTTCCTGGGAGAGGCAATTCGCACTCGCCCTACGGTTGTTTGAACGATAGGCTGGCTTCAAGGCTCGCCACCTTCTCACGGTATCCGTTAAGTTCATCCATCGTGAACTTTTCGGATTCCAGGAGTTCACTTTTCAACTTCTCCTTCCCAGCTTTTGTCCAGCTTTTGCGCATTTTCTCATTAATCGCTTTTCGCTGCTCATTGAGGGATTGGGCGTGCTTCTTTTCCAATCCGGCAAGAAGACGTTTTGCCGATGACAAATCCCTGTCTTCGATGGCCTTATCTAATCGTTTTCTCAGGAGGTGCCACCTCAAGAGTGCAGGTGTCGCGAGCAAGAATGAGATTAGCCCGCAAAAAATCAATAGAAAGAGTACGCCGAGCATGTCTCCGGCTGCGATCATGGTCCTTCTCCTGTATTGCCAAAGCTGAATCTGTGATTTCTTGCAGTCTACCCAGGAAGAGCCCCTCGTCCAAGTGGTGCGTGTGTAAGCGCACACCACAGGGAGGGTGCTGGGTGAGGTGATTACGCTAGGATTTCTGTCGTTTGAGCTTCGCTGCAACTATCGTGCAAGTTCGCGTTACTTGCTTCTGGTCCCCCTTGTAACGACTCTCATCTTCACGATACGCCCGAACCGTCTCGGGATGTTCTTGCTTCCAGGCGTCGTGCATCAGCTTCGCATAGTCGGTTTCTCCCGCTACGATCCGATCCAGAATGTTCCTTGGGTACTTCCATGCATCAAGACGTTGACGTTTGGCGGACTCGACGTTTGCTACGAGACACCATACCTTCCGGCCCACTGCGGCCTATCGCATCAACTGCTTGACACTGTTGTTTTCGATCGGAACCTGTCGTTGCTGACAAGAAAGGTCAGAGCTTACAAAAGATTGAGGATGTATCTGACACTGATAAATCGATTCCAAGCTAGCGGGTATCGAAAGACGGGGGCGGTGGTTCACGTCGGCGATCAAGCAAAATTCAAGCAAACCACCAAGCAAACTTTAAGCAAAGCGGGTAGCAAACCACAAGCAAAATTCTCAAAAAACAAGAATTGCAACATTGTGACAATGGGCGAGGTCATTTCGGATGGCGAGTTAGAGTCGTTATGGTAGGCTGAATTTTGGTAGACGACTGATCCTCGTCGTACGGCCCCTTGGGGGTTGCGAGTTCCAAGGCTCGCCCCCCCTGGTGGTCGGCCTTCGTTACCCCTTGGAGTCTAGGCTGTGCCCACGTTTGACAGTCTTGCCGATGCGTTTAACCGGCAATCCTCTTTAGCGATCCATTGTGCAGTTCGAAACCCGTGCAATGTTATCGACGCGATGGTGTATCCTGAGCGTCTCATTCGATTTTATGGAAATCCCTTCGAGGAATCGCTAGCCGAATCGAAAGACGGAGAGATTCAGCAGGTCTCACTGTTCAGCGATTGCTCGAATGACCATCAGTCGCTTGAGGACTGGCGTGGTTTTGCTACCGAAGCTGGCTTGAAGTTGATTGAAATCGGTTCAACGAGTAGCACAACCCTCCTGCATTCGCCAGCGGCTGAATGGACTCTAGCCTGCTTGAGAGCTTTAGGAGGATTGAAAACCGATTTTGTCGATCAAGAGCAGTTCGACCAACGCAAAGGGTTTGTCACTAATCTGGTGAACGCCTGGGGAATGTCATCACTGGTGTGCCTTGAGTTGGCAAAGGGCGGCGTTCCAAGGGCTAAGCCCGGAGGGAATGATCCTGAAGTTGGTGTTCAAGATTGCGATGGGCTATTCGATGATGATCGCATTTTGGTTTGGGGTGGCATTCAATTCCCCCTGACAACAAACCAAGCTCTTGTGTTTCGGTTGCTTGTTGATGCGTATCCCGACGATGTTACGGGTCATGCTTTCGCGGGTAAAGGAATTGGCGCGTTACGTGATTCATTTAGATTCAACAAGAAAGAACGCCAAAAGCGGGGATACGATTACTACCCTTGCTGGTCTTTAATCGGCCCGGGGTCAGTTAGGGATTCAAAGCGATTGATTGATCCTAGCGTTGTTCGAAGCAATCCAAAAAAGTTTTCAGACCCCCAACATAATCCCCACAAACCCCCAGCGTAGCCCCAAGCGGGGTTTGCATACTTCCTGCGTCGGCTGATCGTCGTGGTCAGCGTTGATTCAAACGTAGGAGGTTGATTGTGGATCATTCAAAACCAAGTGGGGGCGACCTGTGGCCCCTTCGCCGGATGGCGGCCCGATTGGGGGTCACTAGCAAGTGGCTGCGTGAGCAAGCTGAGGCGGGTAAGATTCCCGGGCTGCGTGCAGGTGATCGATGGCTATTTATTCCTGACGTTGCATCGGCTGCGGTGCGTGCGATGGCGGGGCAAGCAGCGGAACGCAACCAAGGGGGTGCATCGTGCTAAGCCCCCGAGAATTAGACGCCTTCGCCGACGCGATTTCTGAGCGTGTTGCGGCCCGTCTTTCCAGTTCGGGTCGGCCCGTTGATGCGATGCTCGATGTTCAGGGTGCTGCGGATCTCCTTGAAGTTTCACGACCGACAATACAGCGACTGGTAAGAGCTGGGGTAGTCCCTAGTCGCAAGATTGGACGTTCTAGGCGATTTGTTGCTACTGAGCCTCTAAATACGAAGGGGGCAATCATGGCGAGTAATCACCACAATGCCCCCCGGAGCAATACGCAGGAAAAATCTATCACCCCTCCCAGCGAGGATGAAGCGATTCGCTTTTTAATCGCTGAGATTCAACTTGCAAGGCTCGCAACGGAATCCCGAGAGCGGTATGCCGTTTTTGGTTGCGAGTGTCCCGTCTGCCGTGAGATTCGCGCTAGCGATGGGCCTGAATGCGGGTCTTTGGCTTGGAGGGCTCAGCGATGAAACAAGGAGCGCACATGCATCCAAAATTCAAGTCATTGGCGAAAACGTTGAATCTTCGACAGTATGAAGCTGTTGGGATTCTCGAGTCTATCTGGATGATGGCTTGCCAGTTCGCTGGTGAGGATGGCGATTTATCGCGATTTAAACATCAAGAAATTGCTGACTGGGTGGATTGGCGTGGAGACTCGGAAGAATTGATTCGAGCGCTAGTGGATTGCCGCTGGTTGGATTTGATCGATGGCTCTCTGAGAATTCACGACTGGCTTGAACATCGTCCCTATTACTTGAAAGATCGAACTCGAAAGAGGCAAACACCAACAAGGTTCGATGATGTTTCAGGATGCTCCACGAGGCTCCAGGAAATTCCAGGAAGTTCCCGGAAGCTTCCTGGAGATTCCGACCCCAGTCTAGTCCAGTCCAGTCTAGTCCAGTCTAGTCCAGTCAAGTCAATGCATAACAGTAAGGAAACCGCTAAGGGTTTCTCCCCTCCATCGGTCCAAGAGGTTCAGGAATACGCCAGGACCCGATGCCTAACAATCGATGCCGAGCGGTTTGTAGATTTCTATCAATCGAAAGGCTGGATGGTGGGAAAGACCAAAATGAAGGATTGGCAAGCGACATTGAGGAATTGGGCTAGAACACAACGGGAACAAACCGGCAAAACGCTTTCACCAGAATCGAAGAAGGGAATTGAGTATGTCAACTGATCAAACCCAAAGCGATGAGGATGCGCTGATTGGAGGGCTTTTGGTTAAGCCTGATGCGATCTACCACGCGATGCAATACGTTGAACCAAAAGACTTTTCCGACCATTCGCTCGGCTTACTGTTTTCCACTATGCAAACTCTTTTGCAGGCATCCGTTCCCTTGGATGGGAACAATGTGCTACGGGAGTTGAAGCGCGCCGGATTGTTAGATCTTATTGGTGTTGCGAGATATGGAAAGCTTGTTCAGGAGGGGTTGCCTCACCACGTCCAGTTCTACAGCGAGAAAGTAGCCAAGCATTCACAGATTCGCCGCCTAGCTTCCGTCATGGATTCTATGAGCGATGAGTTAACGCAGGCCAACGCTGACCCGTCCGACATAGCCGACCGCATCCAACGGGCTCTAGTGGATGCTGCTGTTGTGCGGGCGGATGATGTGCATTCCGCGGGCAAGCTGTGCATGGACGAATTAGAGCGATTGGAATCACTTAGAACGGCGGGCGCATCTGGAGTCCTAGCAACTGGCATTCAATGCATCGATCGGGCATTGGGTGGTGGGCTTCCGATGGGTGTAACGGTGCTAGCTGCTCGTCCGAGTATCGGCAAAAGCGCATTGGCCTTGGAAATAGCCTGCCGCGTGTCGGCCGTCGGCAATCCTGTGTTGTTTGTTTCGCTGGAGATGTCCAAGCAACAGAACGCCCATCGATTGCTTTCAAGGCAAGCAAATATCTCGATCGCGTCGATTCAGGGGGCGGGCTACTGCGAAACGGATGTTCCGAAACTTATCAAGGCCAGCGCAGATTTAAACGATTTACCCCTTAGAGTCTGGCAAGCTTCCGGGGCGAGTGCATTGAGAATTGAAAGCCTCTTACGGCTGCATAAAGCAAGGCATGGGCTTAAGCTGGCGGTGATCGATTATCTTGGACTTGTTGCAGGTACTGGCTATCGATCAAGCATCTACGAGCAAACTACCGCGAATTCGCACGCATTCGCAACTATGGCCAAACGGCTGGATCTCCCGATTCTACTTTTGGCCCAACTGAATCGGGGGGCCGAAGGCGAACGCCCAGAACTGCATCATCTTCGGGATTCTGGAGCAATAGAACAGGATGCCGACGTAGTTGCGTTTCTCCATCGAGAGCAAAGAGACTCGCAGGATGCGGAATTCATTCTTGCAAAACAACGGCAAGGCAAGATTCAGGCCGCCCACCTGCGTTTTGAGCAAGGCCGGTTCCTGGATCCTACCGAAGCATTCTCGACCGACTTCGCTTTTTCGGGAGGTGCAGTATGAACAGTCCGCAAGATAACGATATAGACCGCGCTCGTGCCGACCGGAACAAACAGCAGGGACACCGCTCCGATCTTCTTGGCGTTAACAATAAGTCGCGACTGGGAAATCGGGGACGGGAATACTGGCTTCGTAACTGGCGGGAGATTCAAGCAGAGGATCGAAACGCGTTCCTCACAAGGATACTTCTACCAATCCGCACAACCTGGATACGAGCCTAATTCGAGAACGGCGATGTAAGCGATCAGGAGTGTCGTTACACGGCGGAACGGAAGCAAGTAACGCGAACTCTTCGGATAGATGCTGCAAAGCTCAAGCGGTAGCAATAAGTTGGCCAGGGCAAATTGGCCCGGGTACCTCCCTGTGGTGAGCGATTACAAATGTGTTCCGGCGACTCGGAGATTGTTGGGTCATCCAGTACGACGCGAAGATGGTTGTGCTGCACTCTCCAGGCGGTTTATCTTACATCGCGAGACTACTTGTCGATCCGAGAATCCCGGTTGGCACTTCGGGGCCTGTCTTGGACGACCAGGCCCTGGCTGCCTATCGGAAAATCTACCACGAGATTACCCATGATGTGGAGGAAGCAAGGAGAGACAACGATCACTCGCGTATCATTGAACTAGAGAAACAAAAGGAAGCGTTCTCAGCTGAGATCGAAAAAGCGACTGGTCTTGGAGGAAGGAGACGAGAGAAGTCGGATCCAGAGCGGGTACGCAAAAACGTCTCACATGCGGTCACTAGAGCGATCGATGCTGTTGCGTCGGAGCACGAGTGGCTCGAAAAGCATCTTCGAAACTCGGTCATTTGACGGATTTTTCGGGAAGAAACCTTGCAGTGCCTCGTTTTCCTTGCTGAAGCGTTCGCGGAACGCATTTTGTAACCTTTGTTTTTCAAGGAAAAAACCATGCGAGGAATTCGAAACATCGCTCTCGGGCTCTCTGTTTTTGGAGCAAGTCTTTTTGCCGGTAGTGCTTGCCAAGCATCTGATTGCTACCACGGGCAAGTTAGGTACAAGACAGTTACTGTCTACCAAACGGTCAAAATCCCTCAGTATTCGTATGTCACCAAGTACCACTCTTGCGGTACGCCATACCGAGCCCAGGTTGTCACCTACAAGACCACCACCGTGCCGGTACAAAAACAAGTCCGAATTGGCTACTGACCTGTTGGAAGTTGGCTTTTTGCCCCTTATCTTACTGGGGATGAACGTCCAACCTGATCTCGATGCACCCGAGTTCATCGCCCGCTTGCGAGCGGGCGATGCTTCCGCTTGGACAACTGCAATCCAAGAACTGGGTTCTGATCTTCTAGCCTTTGTAAAATGTCGCAGCTACTCAAACGCCGACGATCTTTGCCAAACCATGTGGCTAAAAGCATGGAAATCTCGGGAAGGTTTCGTCCATGGCAAGTTGCGTGCTTGGATATTCTCCATAGCTAGAAATCTGTTGATCGATGAGTACCGTCGCCAAAAGAATTCGCCCGTGAGTACCGCAGCCGATGCGATCGATCTGGCCTCAGATGCGATTGATGAACCAGATCCTCGTCTTGATGCACTCAGGGATTGCATGAACGCGCTTGACGAACGATGCAGGAAATTGATTCAAAGATTTTACATCGAAAACACATCCACCTACGATCTGGCATTGGAATTAGGTATCGCCGAGGGGACGGTCGGGTCTGGCACGAGTCGATGTCGCCAAAAACTCAGAGACTGCATCGAGAAAAAATGAAATGAACCCCGTCGCACTAGAACTGCCAGAAGATAAATCGCAGTGGCCTGCATGGTTCGAACACCAACTCGTGGGCTCAGATCTTCGTTTGCTTGTCAGGCAATTGGAGCTTCTTGCTGGTCAGACGACTCCATTACCCGACGGGGTGACCTGGGAAGAACAACTGCGCGTGGAATTCTCGGATGCGATCCCCGGTGTTCTCTCGCGTGGCTTAAGCAGCCTGTCGTCTGCGGATCTGCAGCGATTGATTCGTAGGCCCCGTTTATTGCTGGCTCTTCAGGAGCGTGTCTTTACCGATGGCGGAGAGTATTGGAAGAATCTCAGTAGGAGCGATGCATCTGCTCAGTCCGTCCAATCGCATCAAGATAGCTTTGCTCAAGAAGTTGAGCGTCAAACCGTGAAGCTAGCCACCAACCGAGAAAGAACCGTATCGACAAGCAATACGCTCAAAACAATCCTTTACTTCGCCAGTCTAGCTGCCACGATCCTGCTCGCGGTCTATCTTCTACGTCCCGCATCCCCTGGGCGTTATTTTGCCAGAGAAGGTTTGCTCACCTCTGCGGTCAAAGGCAACGATTTCTGCAATACCCTTGCTTCGGCCATCCGAGAAGACTGGGATCCAAATTCGACGGACGCCGTCTTTCGACGTCAACTTCAAGAACTCAAAGATTCTTGCAACCGATTGATCACAGCTCCATTGCCACAGCTCGATGCCCAGGTCGCTGGTGACTTGCGGACTCGGTGTTCGAAATGGCAGGCAGCCTTGACCGACTTGCTCAGTGAACTCGACTCGCGGCGTCCGGTCGTCGAGGTGCAACGGGAAGCCAATGAGTTAGTGGGACGGTTGGTCAAAGTACTCGGCGAACTGGGATAAGTCTCTTTCTCCATCAAAAATCTTTGGATGCCAA
>Ga0208225_1000324_pt1 | contig 11914 bp, 1 predicted proteins | sample LakMenEpi15Jun10_FD_150701 | JGI IMG/M metagenome (GOLD analysis project Ga0208225, IMG submission 150701) | Freshwater microbial communities from Lake Mendota, WI - 15JUN2010 deep hole epilimnion (SPAdes) | ecosystem: Environmental > Aquatic > Freshwater > Lake > Epilimnion/Euphotic zone ... | reverse complement strand
TGGAGGAAACAAGTGTGAAACATGATGTGTCCTCCATGCCAAGATGGACACCTGCTGAGAAACGTAAAATGGCAAGATGCGAAATGAAGCCTTAGGCTAGTGAACTATCGGACAAACGATGATTTAATAAAATAAATCGTTGATACCGCAGCACAACCATCCTGCAGAACAGCCAAACACCATCCCGCAACAACGCGGGATGGATCAGCTGAAACTCCAGGAAATGACGCTAATTCAGTCATAGAACAGCGCTACCGGGTTTTCAGCGCTGCGCGAGCAGCACAGGAAACGAACCGACTCTTGCTCTGCAGGTCCAGCAAGACCCTCAAGTCACTGGAGCGCAAAGCCAAGAACACCACTCCAAAGGCCTCATCGCCAACAAATCACGCCCCACAACCGGTAACTAGCCTCCGAACCCATTAGGAACCAGCAACATGGCAGGTATGTCTGGGCGACAGGGGCGGGTAACCAGGGCAAGCAACAATGGCAGCACGTCCCGAATCTGGTGCTCAGCATTACTATTTATTTAATTATACTGAGCATCATCAATGGCAGCACACAAGCAGCAGCGATCAACCCCGCCCTAGTCCCCCAGAATGGGGCGAGCCCTGATCAATGCGGCAGCGCGCGCTCTCAACACGCAGTGCATGGGACTCCAACCACGCGCACGAACAATAATGATGCATGGACGCAGCAACTAGCCACTTACCAGCCCCATGCATCACTACCACATGAAGTGCTCACCCCACCAGGGACCACTTCATCTAACACTCTGCTCCCTGGTTACAACCAGCAAGCAGACACAATCCTGCTCCCTGGCTCATGCCAGCAAGCAGTTAAACACTGGTACTATCCACAAAATAGACACCAGTCCCAAGCTGGAAGGTACACCACAAACACCCTCCAACTAACACATCCCAATTTGATATGCCCCGCCTGCCATGCAGCCACCAATTTGGATTGCAGCCAGGTCATCATCCCAGCTATCCCGACAGTTGTATCCCAGGGACAGAGTGGGCAAGACACAACAGCACCAGCCTTGGCCAACAGGTCCACGCTGAGCAGGGGAGTCCTACCACAGACTCCGCTGGCCAGACCCACGCTTCCAGCATATCAGCTCATACTGGTGTGCAAGGCCAGGGGGACATTCCCCAGCTCCCTGGCAGCAACTCCCCTCCATGCAGCAGTAACCCTCAAACACGCATGGGAGCGGATGGTGGCAGGCCCGCTAACACCCACCGCAATGCCCTCCAAACCCATGAGTCATATTAAGGACCCATGGGACAGAGTCCAGGAACCCACACAGCAGGGCCAGCCACGAGCAGACCCAGCAATCGACCTGGCAGCAACGTCAGCAGTATCAAAAGAAGCACAGCTGACAACAGCAGCAAAGACAGCTCAGCACAAAGCAGTCACAGCACTCAACGACCTGCTGGCAGCAGCAGCCACAGCAAAATTTGTGCTTGACCAGGAGCATCTGGAAGCATACATCTCTGAGGTGCTACACCCCCTCAGAGACACCTACTACCAGTCCCAGGAGCAAACAGCAACAGCACAGCAGCAACTGAAAGCCCACCAGCAGACAGTGGCAGCCCAGCAGCAGGAGGGGGCCAGCACCCCTCTCAAACAGACCGTCCCAGTCCTTGGGACATCGACAAAACACCCTGATGATGCCATCCAGCAAACAGTCAGCAGCTTGAAAAGGGCCAGACATGCTGATGGAAGCACCTCAGCAGGAACAGAAGGCAGAAACCCCTTCTCCAACATGGAACCGGTAAGCCTGTCAACCCCAGAAAACGTATACGACCTACCACCACCGAAACGGTACACCAATGACCATCATCTTTGCTGCACCTACCCAACGCATCATGCAATACCCATAGGGCAAATAACCATGATGCATCCCACCAGTTTATTTACACAAAAACCAAATGAACTGCACAACCCAGACATACACGACTTGATCACTATGCCTGACCTAATCACTACTGAGAAACAGGCAACAGCCATGTTTCCCACACAATCAATGCATATATTCTTCTCATCCACACCAATAGAATACATGCATCCCCTCCCTCACCACCCTCAAAACACCACCACACCAGCTATGCACACACACATCATCTGCATAAGCACCAACTGCACGACCAAACGGTCACCCAGGCGTTCTTTGAGAATCCCTGGGGTTATCTCCAAAATCCCTCCAGCCTCGGCTGGAGCGATTTTACCACCCATACCACCAGCACACCCAACAGGGTACCTGGTAACACATTCACACCCAATGATACAACAAAATACCACTAAAAGTGCTCACCACATCCCCCCCCACCTTCCCACAACGAAGCTGGGGGAACATTACATCAACATCACAACCGCCACCAGGCAAAGTCGTGATAATGATTACTCACACTACCCACCCCTGTGCCCCCATGCAACCATGGATCCCACAGGACAACTAGGGAACTCCCCCCTCCCCCAGGCCAGGCTACAGGCAGGCCCACCCTGGCTCAGGACCCAACCAGGATCCCCCTACCACTCACCCATGCAAGGCCAACCACAGCCTGCCAGGGCCATGAACGAATTACATCTATCGCAGAGTAATCCGCTGTCTTACCCCTGTCTAACACAGACCGACTGGAACACCAGAGGTCACACTTTGCCACCCTCCCACATATGGAACAGGGGCTTGGCAGCTACTGTCATGTTGTACGCATTAATTACATTATGTGTAAAACTGAATACTTTCATACCTTGCGCAGCCAGCAATGACGACCAACCAACTGAGAAGAGGCAATCACCCTGCCCCCGCTCAGGAAAACCCCGTATCAAACGATACATATATGCAATACAGCATAACAAAAGCACCCCACCGCACTGGCGCAGGGCAATCCGAATCCAGCTGCAAAATCACAGGCAGCGGACACCGGCCATCTTAACCCAACCCCTTCTGGAAGCCATAGAGCACAGAAAGGAACCCATAAAAGGCAGATACAAACAAACTGTCATCTACATTATGCGTCACACCAGACCACAAAAACAAGGCCCAACCCTCACATGGCAGGCCAAGCCCCCACCCCGACCAGCAACACTAAACACAGGTCGGCCGCAAACGCAAAGGAATGCCAGCCCAAACGAGCAACGCATTACCCACGCACCACGCACACCCACAAAGTCACACTCCCCCCATACCCAGCCTCGACAGGCCGGAGGTGGAACCCGCTCCTCGCCCGGAGCTCAACAATGTTTCACCCACGCAGGAATGCGTGGAGAAGCACAACAAAAAGCATACTGCGGGATACACGCCTTAAATGCAATCCTGGGCCAACATGCAATCACTGGTGCCCAGATGACAGCATACCTAAAGGCCAGATTCCCCCAGCATCACCGGAACACCAACCCCACTGATTATCACTATGATAATAATGGGAATTTCTCACTAGAGGCAATCAATAGCTTCCTCTACGAGAGATGCCCCACGCAGGTAACTTTTATCAGTCTCCCGCATACATACCCCCATCCAGCGGACCCCACCACCAACAGTGGGAGAACCTGGACATTTAATTACACCCAGTGGAACAAAGACTACATCATGAGCCAATGTCCCACAAACACCACTGCCTTCCTGGTCAACTATCCTGGCCACTGGACAGCAGTAATCCAATCACCAGTCGATCAACACTGGTACCACATAGACTCATTAAAATACCGCACTGATGAGCTATTCAATAAACTCAATGATGAATCCTGGCCCCAAGGCACATACAACGCCATGGTACCAGAAAATGGATACACACTGGGCCAAACAATCATCCACCCACCTAGTGCGGAAAAACAAACACTCCCAGCAGACCTTACTAGCCTGCACAGTGTCAACACATTCCTTCTCCACACGGAGACTGAACCATGCCGAACTATTCCCCAGAGAACACACCGGCCTAGACAAAGGCAGCGACCAAATCCAACACCTCCACTGGATTCTCGCACCAACCCCAACCCAAACCCCGAAGTCATCTCACTACTGAATGACCACCCAAGTAGTGAAGACAAACCCACCCCCTCAGTACCCGAGGTGATCCTGTCCCCACAAAAGACAGAGCACCTCCAAACTGACCCCCAAAACCTTGCAACAGAGTTCCTCCCAGCTCTACCAAGGAAGAAACAAAAATCCCAGGGATTGCAACCACAGGCAACCCCCGCTCACCCTAACCAGGCCACCTCTAAAGTGCCCAGGGATTCTCCCGCACCTACCAGACGAGGGCAATACAAACCCCCCGCCAACAACAAAAAAATTACTGACTTCTTCACCAAGTCAAGTCAGCAATACACCAAACCATCACACTCCCCCACCCAAGAGGAGGGAAAAGATGCAAACCCACCCAGCCTCATCCAATCGATGACGCCCCCGAAAACATATGTTGATGGGAAAACGACTCCTACGCCCATCACACAACACACACATGGGGGCCCATGCTTCACAGCATGCACCATGAACATCCAAGGTCTACGGACAGCCCAATTGATGCTCCAAAAATTACAGGACACTCAATCCCCGGATATTCTGGCCCTCACAGAAACCAAATTATCCCCAAAACAAAACAAAGCCCACTGGGTCAAAAACCTGCTGCCCAGCTACAGGGCTATATCCTCCGCCCTACCAGGGGTTAACCCCTCAAGAGCAGGAGTAATCCTCGCCATAAAGAGAGAATTCTTTGCGTTCGGCACACTCATCACACATGAGACACCCAACCATCTCCAAGGCCACGTGGCACACATTACGACCACCAGGCCACAATCACCAGATATGGAAATTCTAGGTGTATACTGCCCACCCACCACCCCGGGAGCAATACAAATCCGGCAGCAGGTCTACCAATATATAACAGACCTCCGAGCCAAATACCCACAAAATGCCATGCTGGTCATGGGGGACTTTAACGCCGCCCTGTACCCAACAGACAGATCCTGCTCTGGCCCCAAACCAGAGGACAAGGCCCACCACACTTTCACTCAGGAAACAGGCCTACAAGCCATCCCTGAACCTCAGCCCCGACAAAAAACATGGCGAAAACACAACGGTGCCACCGATACCAGCCGTATCGATGACATACTATGCCACCCACTCCCAAGAGGGGCGCAAATCAAAACCATCTCCACCACGGGAGAAAACACAGACCATAACATCCTTATGGCCTCCATCCCATACACAAGCATGGATCTTTTCCCACCCCCCCCTGAGCTCACTCAGGAAAAAGAGAAGATCCAAGCCATAACCAAGCTTGCTACCCCTATCTCCAAAGAGGATAGGCACAAGCTCACAACCCAAGCAACTCAGGAACTAGGTCCTCAAATCAACTCTATCCTGACAGCAACCAACACCATTATGGAACAAGACGTCATTCCACACTGGAATCATGTCTCCACCCTGGATGGACGTCATCCTACCCCCCTCCACTCCCTCCAGGGACAGGAGCCAAGGCTAATAATCCAAAAACTGGCCGATGAAATTACACTCATAGCCCAGCAGACCCAAACAATTGCACTCAGGGTTTGCAAAACCAAGCAAACCATGAACACTAAACGAACGCTGCTCCGCAGGAAGGAACTCGCGCTCTATAAAAAGCTTACAAACACAAGACATGCAATCAAGTGTTTGTATAGCCAACCAAACCCACTATCTATACAGATCGTGCAAAACTATCTGACATGGAGAGCCACATCCAGGCCTACATACCAGACCAAATGGGAACAAAAGGCATACCAAACAATGCCAGCCCCAACCGAGGAAGCCGCTTTAACCACCAAAGAGGGCCTCAAGCACATAGAGCGAGACATTCGTAAGCGAATACACGCCCTTACCACTCACACAGAGCTCCAACGGAGACAACGTGAGAAATTCAACATACAAAAACTCCTACAGACCCGACCCAGAATGGGACACTCTGTAATAACAGGGAAACTGCACAGATCCACCAAAATGGACCTCAGGGCAGTTAACACACCAAACGGTATATCCACCGACCCATATAAGATCAAAACTCACATTCAAGAGTTTTACACAAACAAGACTTCCCCCCCGGGAATCAGGAAAACTGGAAAATACCTCCCAAAAGAAAGGGAAATTGATCCATACCCCTTCAACCCCGCCACATCGTCCACACCAGACGTTATGAGGCTAGCAACCAGGGCCACGGAAACAACAGCCCGCCCAGGCCTTCACACCGCCATCTCTGATCCCACAGCGTTCAGAGATGTCATCAACTCGCTCAGCCTGGGAAAAGCACCAGGACCTGACCGCATCCCAAATGATATCCTCCGAGCACTCCCGTACGAGGCCCTAAAGGCCCTCCACAACCTCATCCAAATTATGTGGGCAACCGGCATTACCCCACATAGTTGGAAACACAGTACCACAATCCTTCTATACAAAAACAAAGGAACACCCATGGACCTAACCTTCTATCGAAGAATAGGCCTTGAATCCACGCTATACAAAACATGGACATCAATGGTGTGCAAAACAATGGCTCACCATGCAGAAACCCAAGGAATCCTAAGCGGATCCCAGGGAGGTTTTCGTGCAAAGCGCAGCACCCACCACCAACTAGAGACACTCGTGTCCCTGCTGGAGGATGCTAAACTGAACCACCAAAACCTTTACATCCTCCAGGCTGACCTATCGGAGGCATTCGACACCCCAGATCATGACAAGATGCTCTGCATCATGTATGACCTTGGCTTTCCCACAGACAGCATAGAGGTAGTCAAAGACCTTTACACAGGGGCCCAAACAGAGATTCACACTCCGTTCGGACCCACAGATCCAATCCCAATCAACATAGGGACAATCCAAGGGGACAGCCTCTCTCCCCTCCTCTTTACCATATATCTGGAACCCCTCCTCCGATGGCTCCAAGTAGGAGCCAGAGGTTACTACCCCAGAATATATGGACCCAAAACTAAAGCAAGCACGGACACACCATCCAGCTTCTTTAGCAACAATACCTTTGCGGACGACATCACGATCCTCACAGGGGCACCCAGCGACATGATCATCCAGGTGGACAAACTGGATCGGTATGCCAAATGGGGCAACCTTCGAGTGAACGCCTCAAAAACCTCAGGCACAGGCATCCTGCATGCCCAACTGCCCAACACCCCCACCTGCCACTCCACTATAAGGAGACAGATGGACCCAATCAGGATTGCCGGGGAACCCATAACCATTACCCCCCCAGCATCCCCATTTAAACTCCTCGGAGTCTGGTTCACAATGGACCTCAACTGGAAATACCAACTCCAGGAAACACTCAAAAGTGCTCGGACCAAGGTGTATAACCTCACCAGGTCTCTAGCCTCTACCACCCAGAAACTACTGGTCCTAAAAACATGCATTAGGCCGGCAATCACATATGCCTTCCCGGTCATGCCATACACACCGGAAGACATCAACCTCCTGGACACAATCTTGACCCAAGCGGCCAAGAAAATATACCGACTCTCGCCCGGCACCTCAACAGCCTTCGCGAGAGAAGACATCCACAATGGGGGACTGGGAATCACCTCCCTCGCTGTGGAATATAACACCCGAGCGGTCCAAAGTCTCACACGGGCACTCAATGATGAAACAAAACTAGGTGACCTCACCAGAGGCCTCCTAAAAACACAACTCCATGCCCTCTCCAGATCGGACAGAACATGGTTCCCAAAATACGCATTTAGGGTCAAACAAGCCCTAATAATAAAACAGGCGGGACTGGCCATAAAAACAAGCCAGAACCAGCAATACCATGTCCCGGACTTGCCATGGATCCCACAACCCATGGATAATACCGGCACAACACCCACACAATACCCCCTACTCCGGGCACCAAAAAGCGTCCGCCTCCTTTGGAGCGTAGGGATGAACCACATCAAGGAATTACTCACCCCATGTGGGCAATCCATGATCTCCTCAGATGACCTCTCTAGGAAATACGGAGCGGGCATCAAACCAAAACACAAAAGGGCACTCAACGTCCTTACCACACTCCTACATACCTCCCCATCAGATCAGGGACCAGGTATAAAGGAGTCCTTCAAAGCCAAACCCCCGGCAGACCGCACAATCCACCAGGCATACCACGAGTGGGCCAGGGACACCATCACCAGTGAGGACCACAAAGCCCCACAGGTACCAATTACCATGCTCTTCGAGCAAGCTAAAAGACAACCACCTATCCCAGAGGAGGGCCGCCTCTCCCTGGATATAGGCCAAAAGAAGAGGAAAATCACAGCAGCCTCATCCAGGCTAGTGATATACCCGGAGGGCCACAAGACCCAACCAAACCCCTCACCCCAAACGGAAACCCCAACAACAACCAGATGGGAGAGGGCCTACCAACAAATCCAAAGACTCCCAAAGGGTCTCACTGCCCGCTCGAATGCCAATCGACGGGAAAAAATGCTGAACATCTATAATAATCTCAGCACAAGAGATGACGTCATCCAAGAAGTCACAGCTTATCGCATCACCAAATCTCCAACAGGAGAGGGTGACCCACAACACCAGTATCTTGTCAAGTGGGAACCCACCACAGCACAACACTGGGAAATCCAACTCCTCACAACCCATGGCATGCCATACAAAATACAACACATGACCATGGTAGACAACCACAACCTCGCAGAACGCCACACATGCGAATACTGCGAGGAAAAATCAAACCCCTCAGGGGAAGACCTTCACCTGTGCACCCGATGCCACAGAGCATACCACTCCGCTTGCACCCCTCAACAAGAGGAACATAGCTGGATCAGCTCCGAGGAAACCCCAAACTGGGAATGCCCGGACTGCCACAAATATCTGACGGCACGAAAACGCCGGTGCAATATTCCAGAACAGCAATACCAGGATGACACAAAATGTCACCTAGTACAGTATGAACCCTCCTGGGAGCCCGAGGAACTGGTCCTCCAGCACCCACACCTCACTCATCAAGCCACAGCGCTTAAAACAAAATGTCATCAACCCAGACCTCCTAAAAGACGTCTGGATGCTGACCAACCAGATATCATCCGACAAGGCCTATGCCCACACGATGAAGGAAGATACAACACCACGATTGGATCCGCAACAAGGAAACAACTGGTGCTACACCCCCATCCCATCCACCCTCACAAGGATATACACCCAACAGGATCGTATACCATCCAGTTGGAGAAGGACCCACAAACCCCAATGGCCATCATATATGGACCGGAGGGTCAATACATAAACCAACTATCCCAAAAGGTTCTCGAAACACTCTGGGCGAGATATCATCGCACCCAGAACACAAACCAAGCAATTCAGCCCACCACATTCCCACAGGATGTGGCCAAACTGATTACAAGGTATCAAACGGGATCCTTCAACAAAGAGGGCCCAGAGATCCATACAGATGGACAACAATCACTCCCCCAAGAGGTGATTGATGCCCTAACCACACACTTCCCGGGAATAAAAGATAGACTGGCAAGTCCCCTCACTACACACCCAGGCATAGACATATACTGGAGTGCACACCCCCACGATGCCCTCTTCGGAGCACATCATGATGCATACAGTGTGAAATGGACAGGATGCTCCCTAGCACACCCAGAACACTCACCAGAAGCCACCACCCAGGCAATCAAATGGGCACTGCGGTCCGCACAGGCCACACCCCAACCCACCCTCACGATAGTGTTGGCATACCAACCAGCACCAAAGAAGGGCACCAAAAAACCACCCCCTACTCCGTATTACCAGAGATGGGTGGACACCTACCCAACCCAGTGCAAGGTGGCAGCCACACTGGAAGCCGGTAACGAAAAATGTCTGGTCCCAAACACCTGGGACCTGGCACACCCCACTGCCTCCAAATCCAAAGAGACATGCACCATCCTCATCATAGCGAATGAGGCTGGTTACCAACAATACACACAATGGACGACCATCCACAAATGCTTTAACGGCTCCATCCAGCCTGAAGCAACCCACCACATCACCATCCCCAATCATCAAGGGATAGATGCCCCCAACGACACCCTATATCAACCCCACAAAAAGATAAGGGACTTTCCCACAGACCACGTCCCTACTCCTGCTCGACCAACGCAAGAGCAGGCACGAAAAGCCATAGAGGCAACCTACCCAAACAGGTTCCCTCTAAGATGGAACTGGCAACAGTTCGCCTACACAGATGGCAGCATCATACCCGATACCAAGAAAGGACCGGGTAATGGAGCAGCAGTCTATCTCCCTCCAGGGTCTGCCCCAGGAGTAATAACGGACACCCACATCCCAATCATCCCGGGAGAGGGTCCAGATACAACCATCAACCAAGCTGAACTGGCAGCAATATGGGTCGCCCTTGACAAAGGAGCCACACATATTGCTACAGACAGCCAAGGAAGCATCTATCAAATCCAAAAGATGCTCAACCGACCACACGATATGAAGGAACATAGGCACAACAACCTAATCCGACGCATCGTGGAGGTAATCAAAAACAGCCCCACCCCCATCACCCTATACAAAGTGAGGGCACACACGGGCATACATGGCAACGAAATGGCGGACCAAATAGCCAAAAACGTCGCCATAGGTATTACGCAAGAGGACCTCATCACAGACGTCCCTGCAAGCAATGAGAGGCATAACCAAATCTGGATATATCAAACCCAGAAGCCCACCCCCAAAGACCCAAATCCACCCCCCCGACCCCTGCCAACGTTGGATGGACATCTGCGCAGCATTTTCCACCAACAAGACAGACTAGGGATGGCGGATACAAGAACCTGCTACTATGCCAGCTGGCAAACAGCAGCAACCCAAATGATACCGGAGGAGTCTAACAAATTCATGACTCATCCAGATATCAAACCAAGTGAGCGCAGGACCGCAATCCAATACAGATGCGGCCAGCTCTACAACAACAAGCTAGGCCAACGCTGGGGCCATGTCCTCACCTCCAACTGCCCACTATGCGGCAACATGGACGGGGGACATCACATCGCAAGTGGATGCAAGAAGCTCCACAAAATGTACACAGCCAGACACCACCAAGCTGGCCGCACTATCCTCAAAGCCATCCTCCACGGAGAAAGAGCAGCAGAGGTAGCATATACCGATGTTGGCTCCACGGCCAACATGGACAAAGACAGGGTACCAGCCATCAACAAAAGGCAAGATATCCGTCTTTCCAACACATCCTCCAGGCCGGACATCATTATGATATCCCGCCACCACAACACAGACAAAGTCCAAACCATGACCCTGGTTGAGATCAAGTTTTGTAGAGACTCGGACCCAGAGCCACAACTGGACCGGGCCACCAAACAGCACCAGCTCCTTAAGGAACAAATGCAGCGCACACACCAATGCAAGGTCAAGATCCTCCCCATCCTTATTGGAGTGACAGGAGCTATATATCGGACAGACACAGCCGACGCACTCAAGCAGCTGGGCATCAAAGGCAGCCTGCTCAAACGCACAATGAGCACACTTCATCAGCAAGCAATTCACAGCCTGCGAGATATTGTCAGCACCAGGAGAAGACTGGAGCGCACACAGCAATCTGCCAGAGGCAAGGAGGACCAGCCGGCCAGGAGGAGGGAGCCACTGGGGGACACACTTTCAAGGCCGGCCGTTAGAACTAGAGATTATGGATAGAATTTGCATGAACTTGTGGAGGGACGGAACTGCTGAAAAGCAGAGGGGGAACGGTGACTCACCCACAGTGTATTCCACAAAACGGGAGTCTTCCTTAATTCAACCAGGGCCATGCCCGTGTGTAACGACTTACTTACTTACTGTTTGGCTGTAGTAATCATGGGTGCAATGTGAAAGAAGGGCAAGGCTCTCGTGCTTTACCTACCTGCGACTCATACCGGGTGAGGTGGTGTTGGACTC
>Ga0208225_1000318_pt1 | contig 12024 bp, 9 predicted proteins | sample LakMenEpi15Jun10_FD_150701 | JGI IMG/M metagenome (GOLD analysis project Ga0208225, IMG submission 150701) | Freshwater microbial communities from Lake Mendota, WI - 15JUN2010 deep hole epilimnion (SPAdes) | ecosystem: Environmental > Aquatic > Freshwater > Lake > Epilimnion/Euphotic zone ... | reverse complement strand
GAAATCAAACTCCCGTCGGGGATCACGATCTGCATTCCGCTAACGGCTGCCAACTCGCTCGCTGGAATACTCGAACAAGTCTCTTAAGCGATGCTCGCAATCAACCCTCTACAATATTAATGGAACCATCGGTTCCATTCCCTACCGGTCTTCTGTTCTTGCTGTGTTCGCGTCCGAAAGTGCTTGTGTATAGTAAATGCTCGCATGCGAAAGCCCAGGACGGAACTGTGCGATCCAGCTAATCATCGTTGCTGCTCCCGACTTCGAGATCGAATTCCGCCCAGGTTGACCTGTTGGACTTAGGACTCTGATTGGATCCATCAACATAGATTTCTACATCCTGCGGATTTGAAACGCTTACACGATATCTCCCGTTCTGGATTTCGATTGTCTCCTCCATCTCTCCTGTTTCGCATTCAAACGATCCTACCAACTCCTCAGACATATCCCAAATTGTGACCTTCGCCTTATCGAACAAAGCGACCCTCAATGTGTGAGACGTTTTAGTCTCAACGGTCTTTCTTTTCACCCGCTTAAGGCTCTCGACTCGATACTTCTCGAGCTCTGATTCATACGAGGCTTGGTCTAGCCCATGCTTGGATATCTTAAGATGTCGGTGCAACCGCAGTATGTCCACCTCATCACACGATTCAATTATTGGGCGGGCATGTGTTGATAGGATAGTTTGGTGAAATCGCTCCCTTAACAAGTGCACCAGCTTTTGCTGTTGCTCAGGATGCATGTAGACATCAGGTTCGTCGAGGACGACTATATCCTCTGACGAGGTTCTCGATATGAACCAAACGATTTGAAGCCACATCTGAAGCCCGTGTCCGAAATTGGAGATTTCCGCAACAAATCCATCATCTGCCAACATCAATGATAGGTAATCGTCATATTCTGCATCGGATGCGATGAATTCCGATATCCTGAGCCCTTCCCAGGTTTGCTGGAACAAAGTACGGAATACTTCGAAATGATCGTACATGTACCTTATCTGGTTACGAAAGTGACGCGACGACAACTGAGTGTCGATGCAACGTCGAACGTAGTCTCGCTTCAGCACCCGTTCCAAATCCTCCAATGGCCGAATCTGAGGCAAAATAGAAATCGAAGGAAATTCGCATTCCTGGACTCGCGCTTTACTGATCGCATCCAACCCCCTTGGAGTTTTTGCCTCCGCGTAAACCGCACCTTCTTCCCCAATGAACGTTTGGATGGAGCTCCCGTTTGAAAATCTCGCTTGGATTTCTGCCGGCGGGGACTGATATCGAAAAAACAACGCTTCAGGATTACGAACGGGTTCAAGAGCGATCGGAGTAACGCCGTGACCAGAGCCATCGATCCAACTTGGACGGGCCGTAAATTTACCCATCTTGAACCGTGTGATCGCGGTCGCAATGATACGTATTGCATCAAATGCAGACGACTTCCCCGCGTTGTTGCGTCCAATCACAACAGAGAAATTTCGAAACAGGATTTTCTGATCAGCAAATCCTTTGAAATTAATTAGGCGTAGTTCTTCAATCATGGCGTGGTAGTCCGTCGTCTAGTTGGCTTGTTGTTTGGTGCATATCACCCCTGCCATAGCCCAGGACTTGCGGACATCGGCAATGAGTAATTACGGAACTATCAGCACCTTCTGTTCCCGCTCAAATTGGTATGGCGACGGGTGGTCGAGTATTGGATGGGAACGTGAGGGATTGTAATTGGTTTTGATGTACTTGAACACAGATTTTTGGCTTCATCGATGTCCACCTAGCTAACGCCTCAGGAGCTTACTTATCATGGACGGTTACCATCATCCAGAGGAGGTCCGTGTGTATCGGTAAGAAAAAGGCGTTACGAAACGGACGGGAAGCAAGTTACTTAAGCCCGCGGAATCGTTGTAGCAAAGCTCAAACGACAGAAATCCTAGCGCAATCAGCTCACCCAGCACCCCTCCCTGTGGTGTGCGCTTTCAAATGCTCTGACACCGGGCAATTCAGGTATTTGTGTGGATTGCCGAATCGGATCCCAAAAGTTCACAAAACAACCTTTTTTAAAGATGCGAATCGCTGGATTCCCAACTGAATTGCAAGTTGCTTCCAACTTGCGTGTTCAAAAGGGTACTCTACCAGCGCAGATACCCATGGTAATATTAAGGTTGTTTTTTTGTTCTTGCTAACCTATTCCGTGGAGTTTCTACTTACGAAAGCGGTAAGGCCGTCTCTTATGGAACACAGCATCGGCGTCCATCGTTAACGGCCTGATCTTTTTGAAAACAACGAAGAATTCGAACTGGTGGTGAAATGACGGTGAATCAAGTATTTAGAATACAAAACGGAGATTCATATGGCGGACACTAAACAAACCACTTCGCATCCCGAGGCGATGAGGGATTCGGTGATCAGCATGGCGGTTGAATCCTGGCGATTTGGACGAGTATTCGACCGTCTGCTCACCAAGCTCGATGCCGGAGAACAAAGCCGATACAAAAGCCAGTTCCGTTGGTTCATCAAAAAAGTCGATGAGGCTTTGGAGAATGCGGAACTGAGGATCGTCAACGTAGAGGGTCAGCCTTTCGATCCCGGCATGGCCGCCACCCCGCTAAATATCGATGAATTCGATTCGAAGGATATCTTGATAGTCGATCAGATGCTTGAGCCTATCATTATGGGAACAGAAGGTTTGGTTAAGACCGGAACCGTCACTTTGAGGAAGGTGTTACGATGAGGAATTACGTCGGCATTGACTTGGGTACAACGAACAGCGCGATCTGTTCGTATGACGGTACCGAAACCCGCATCTGGAAGAGTCCTGAACAGAATGATGTGACTCCATCGGCGATCTATATCGACAGGCGTGGAAACAAGCAGATTGGTTATACTGCTTACAACATGGCTCCGCACAGCCCGGATAACTCCGCGATACTGTTCAAGCGATTGATGGGTACCAGTACGCCCATCAATCTTCCGGCGGTCAATATTACGATGACTCCAGAAGAGTGCTCAGCGGAAATTCTAAAGGTTTTATTCGGTTACCTGCCGGAGGAAATCAGGAATGATCCCGACACTGGAACTGTGATCACGGTTCCTGCTGTATTTAACCAGATGCAGAAGGATGCCACCATGCAGGCCGCCAGCATGGCAGGTATCGGCAAGGTCGCACTCATGCAGGAACCGGTGGCGGCAGTAATGAGTGTGATGCGTACACGTAAAACCGATGGCATGTTTTTGATCTATGACCTGGGTGGCGGCACACTGGATATCGCCATTGCCCAAAGCATTGGAGGGCGGGTCAACCTCCTCGCCCACGGCGGTATCGCTATGTGTGGCGGCCGGGATTTCGACCGCGTCCTTGTCGATAACGTTGTCCTCCCCTGGCTGCTGGAGAACTTCGACCTCCCAGAGGATTTTGCTGTGAATCCGAGCTTCAAGTCGCTGCTTCGTCTGGCCATCTGGGCCACCGAACGCGCCAAGTTTGAACTCTCTGCCCGCGAGGATTCCGTCATCAGCCTCTCGGAAATCGAGGCCCGGGTAAGGGATCTGAACGGCAAGGAAATCTATCTCGATATTCCTCTGCAGCGTGACACCTACGACAAACTCATTGCCAAACGCGTTGATGAATCAATCGAGTCTGCCCGGGAAGCGCTCAGTAATGCTCATCTCTCTCCGCACGACCTGCAACACATTGTGTTCGTCGGTGGACCGACCAATTACAAACCCCTCCGAGACAAAGTTGCCTTTGAGCTGGGTATTGATGGAAACACCGATGTAAATCCCATGACGGCCGTGGCCGAAGGTGCAAGCCTGTTTGCAGAATCCATCGATTGGAGCTCCCAGAACCGGTCACGCAAAAACCCCCGTGGACAAATTTCCTCTGGTGGTGGATTGGCGCTGTCTTTTAACTACATTGCCCGAACACCGGAAATGAAAGCCAAGATTGCTGTTCTTTTGGAAGGGCAGGCTACCGCTGGCTCCGAGTTCCAGATCGACAGTGTCGATACTGCTTGGACCTCCGGCCGCCTGGTTCTCAAACATGGCGCAACCATCGATGTCACTCTGGCAAAAGCCGGTGATAACACGTTCAAGATATTTGTGTTCGACGCTGTCGGCGGCCCCATTGCCTTGGAGAAGGACAAGATCGTCATAACCCGAACCGCTGCTACAGTCGATGCCATTCCGGCCTCTCACTCTGTTGGCATTGAGGTGTTGGAGAAACTAGGTGGACGCCCCTTACTTCACTACCTAGTCAAGGCTGGGGATACATTACCTCGCAAAGGTAAAATTCTGTTTAAAGCTGCTGAATGTCTGAAAGCCGGTACTCCTAATTCACTGAATTTTAAATTATGGGAAGGTGAGATTGATGATCCAATTCAAGACAATCGTTTTATAGGTGCTCTTAAAATTTCTGGCAAAGACTTTGATTCTGGAGTCATTCCGGCAGGTGGGAATCTGGAATGTGATTTTGAGATCCTGGATTCAGGAAATGTACTCTTGGAAGTTACTATACCGGATATCCAGGGTATACGTTCTGGCAACTTCTATTCATGGCAAGGCATGGGAGGGTTTGACTATTCATCGGAAAGAGCGCGGAATCATATCGTGGAGGAAGGGGAGGAAACGATAGAGCGTATTGATGAAATTGAAGAAGTGGTTCAGAACCCTAAACTAGATTTAGCCAGAAAGAAACTTGAGTCAGCCTCGAAGCTTGATCCTAATGAATCTGACCCGGAAACCGCCAAAGAAGCCCATGAAAGGGTCCTTGAGGCCAGAACTCTTCTCGCCCAAGTCCGAAAAGAACACCTCAAGGAGATTCGCCAAATTGACCTTGACGGTCTGATGCACTTCTTCAACAAACGTATCCGAGCGCATGCCCGTCCATCCGAGGCGTTGGCGTTTGACAATCTGGCGAAGACTGCACAGCGATCAATCGACCAAAATGACAATGACTTCGAAAACCACCTAGATGAGCTGAAAGGCAAAAACTTCGAGATCCTATGGCGGCAGGATTGGTTTGTGGTCGAGCGGTTCAAATCGATGGTCCGCTCACCTCATATGTTTGCCGATAAGCACCGTTTCGCAGAACTCACCCAGGTCGGCACACAGCTTATGCGCTCGGATGACATTGAGAAACTTCGCGCCGTTGTCGCCCAGCTTTCGATGCTTCAGATCGGCCGGGGGCCAGACAACGAGATGTTCGATGTAGTCAACATTATCAAGGGATGATTTATGGCGACGGATTTATGGCTGCCATACGGGTTTGAGTTACCGGACGGATCGAAAATCCGCTCGCTCCTCTATTCAGGAGAAGAGTGGCAGATTTTCGATACCGATGGCTCGAACAATATCTTGTTCACGCGTCCAGAACTGGCAAGGAAATGGGACGATCTCGGCTTTCTCAACGAATCACTGTTCGGGGAAGTCGCATTCGGAAGTAAATCATTCCGGAGCTTGAGCAGCCATAAAAAATACATACTGGCGGGAGTCGAATATTTAAAGTCCCCGGAAAGCAAGGTCGATGCACTGGCTTTTGCCTTCGCCCTCAAAGAGTCCCGAAAGATATCTGAGGATGCCTCTTTCCATGATGCAGTTTATGTGGAGCAGTATTCCAGACTGCTCCCGACTTGGACGCTGACGCCCAACGTCGATGATGAGGTCGTTTTGGGAACCTGGATCACCGGTGGGGTTGTCATCTCCACGGAATCCTTCCGGCGTTTGGCTAACCTGACCGGTTGGATGCCTCCCGGTGACCTGGCTGAGATTGTGAAGGCGGCCGGGTTTAGCGTACCTGCGGATGCGGGCCTACTGGCAAAGCGCAAACGCGAATCTCAAGCCAAGAGCGACGCGAAAGCAGCGATTACAAGGGTGGCAACCGAACTTGAACAAATGCAATCGCTCGATAAACCGACAGATGCCAAAGTTTTCAAACTTCCAGGGCGACCTCAACTCGAAGAGTTTTTCAACGAACACGTCATCGACATTATCTTCAATCCCGAGAAATACCAAGTCTTGGGAATCGAGTTCCCATCCGCCATCGTCCTTCACGGTCCACCGGGCTGTGGCAAGACCTTTGCCGTGGAACGCCTTGTCGAGTTTATCGACTGGCCCTGCTATTCGATTGATTCCAACAGCGTCGGTAGCCCCTACATCCACGAAACCAGCAAGAAGATCTCCGAGGTTTTTGACAAGGCGATTGATGGCGCTCCTTCCGTTGTCGTCATCGACGAGATGGAATCTTTCCTTTCGGATCGGCGTTCCGGCAGCTCGTCCGGCTTGCATCACGTCGAGGAGGTCGCGGAATTCCTACGTCGGATTCCGGAGGCCATCAAGAACAAGGTTCTGATCATCGCCATGACGAACCTGATCGAGATGATTGATCCAGCCATTCTTCGCCGCGGCCGCTTCGACCACATCATCAAAGTAAGCATGCCATCAAGGGAAGAGGTGGCATCCCTGGTGGACTCACTCTTGACCAAGCTGCCGAAATCCGAGGACCTAAACGTTGAAAAGCTGCTAGATGCGCTTACGAATAAGGCACTCTCCGATTCGTCTTTTGTAATACGCGAGGCCGCGCGGCTTGCTGCCAAGGCCGGAAAGACAGAGCTCGACCAAACGAGCATTGAGGCTGCATTGAATAGTCTTCCGAAAGACCGAGAGATAAAGAGCAGCCACATCGGATTCGTCCGGGATGAGAAGTAACCGGGGGGAGTATGGACCTTTTACAAAATCCTTTTTACATGCTACAAGCCAGCCCGCATGATAACAGTCGGCGGATCATGGAACTGGCTGATGAACGAAGTCTTCTACTTGACTCAAGTCAGTGCACGGCGGCGTGTTCGGAGTTAACGATCCCCCGGAAAAGGCTCTCCGCTGAAGTCGCCTGGCTGCCAGGCATAGGGCCAAAACGTGTGGGAGAAGTTTTGTCGCTTCTCGAGTCTTCTCCAACGGATTTGCTTGCGGTCGATAACCTGTCGTCAATTGCTCGGGCAAACCTGCTTGCGGCAGGCCTCGCTCGTTTGCCGGACCACAATAGCAAAGACGTTACGAAGTGGATTCTTGAACTTGCCTGGGCGTTTGAGGACCTCGACGCTGATGAACTGTGCGAGATCATCAACGAGGAACGGACTGTTTCCGGTTTTCGGGAGGTGTCGGACCTCTCAGCAGTTGAAGCTGAAATTCAGGAACGGCGGAGACACTATCGCCAGATCATCAAATCGGCTCTGGACCACCTTTCCCCAAAAGAACTCGTGGCAGCAGTTACCGCTTCGGTTGCTTCCGCTACTGAGGATGGCGAAGAACTCGGACCTGTCATCATAGCCGACCTGGTCGATTCGTATGAGGTTGAAGCGCAGGGATTCCTTAATAAGGAAGAAGGGAACATAAAAGCCCTCGTCGAAAAACTGCAAGCCGCCGTCGATGCAAAGCGTTCCGATTCTACATTGTCCCCCGTGGTGAACCAGCTAATCCAAGTGGTGAAGAACTGGGATACCGTTGCCCAGCCGATTCAGGTTAGCGCGAAGAGCCGAGGGCTCGATCACGACGCGAGTCACCGCGTTGCAAGTCTGGTTCGAGGTCTGGCGATTCATATGTTCAACGCGCACGACAAGCTCGATTTCTCGCAGCAGCTTACCAATATGCTGCAGGACGTGTTCAAGGAGGTTGGCAAGGTTGCCGAACGCACCGCTGAAGATGCAGATACTCTTGGTGGGATAGCGGCGCAAAGGGTTCTTCATTCAAAAGTTTCAGAAGTCGAAGAACTCACGACCCAGATTAAAGCCGAGGTTGATGGTGGGCGACCAGATACATTTCTATCGCCAAAAATATATCAGCTTTGCCAGCTTGTCTTGAATTGGAAAATCGATCCCGAGCATGATGCGAGTCAACACACCGCATGCGTTGTTCGGAATTTAGCGATTCATATGTTCAACAAGCATGACAAGCTGGATTTTGCTCAAAAGCTCACAAGTGCACTTTTGAAAGTGTTTGTTGATGCTGGTGAAATTTCTGATCGCCTTGCCGATGATGCGAAGGCTCTTCAAGAGGTAGCGGCAATCCGAAGCATGCTTAGAGCTGGAATTCCGCAACCGGAAATAGATGCCTACCTGGAAAATGTAAGAAGTGGAAGGACCAATTTTACGCCACAAGAAGCGATTGATTTTTGGAGAAGCAAAAAAGGACAGCAATCCGAATCATCAACCAGACCTTCCGACAAATCGACAACCCACGGAGAATTATTAAATCGTTCCTTAGGGAATCCCCAGACTCAACCTCGTCAGACCAGCCCCAATCTATCGCCCCCCGCCACTTCGCGACAGGAATCAGAATCGTTGCCAGTCTATCCGCCTACTTCCACGCGGCCCCATCTCTCATTTTGGCGAATCCTTCTCCGGATTCTCTTCTGGGACCTACGCATCACTTTGATGGTATCGTGTGTTGTAGCTGTTTTCATTACCTCTCTATTTGAAAAACAGCAACCCATACAACCTTATACAGCAAACCCTTCAAACCAATCGAAAAACTTCGCGTCGACATCTTCCACGCCGAGACGCTATACCTATGTTCGCCCATCGACCGCGCCTAATGGACGCGCTTGGCCAGTCCGCGCGAGTTACATCCCCGGATATCCGCAATTGGCAGGAGGAGGCCTCTCTTCCGTCACCGTTGACAACAGACGGAATAGCTCGGACGTTTTTCTCAAGCTCGTATCACTCAACCAAGTGACGGCATATCCAGTTCGTTTATGCTTCATCCCGGCATATTCGCAATTCACTTTTCAGAAAGTCGCCGCTGGCACTTACTATGTCCGTTATCGTGACCTTGAGTCGGGCGGCTATTCGAAGACCGAGCCATTCACACTCGAAGAGATCAAAACATTTTCGGGAACCGAATTCAGCAATCTGAGCCTAACGCTTTACAAGGTCGCTAACGGAAACATGAATACTCAGACAATCGACGAGTCGGAGTTTTAGACTGAATTAGCTTGTCGATTCATTACACACGACGCTTCGAAATATGTGTATGTAACACATTAGCTTTACTGTGTGCCGTCCACTCTCGATCTGAATGGGCGCTGCCACCGCAGACATCCTTCGGTACCAACCAGTTTTTTCAACTACTGGCGTGCTCTTCGCTTGGCTGCAGTCATTATGGCTGTGCCCTTTTGTCCCGGCGATCCTGCTCGCGATAGTTACGGACGTTTTGGCGGTGTTTTCCAACGATCCGGCCAGAACTCCTGGGGACGCACCGTACCAAGCCAGCAGGTGCATGATTTCAATCTCCAGGTACATCCAATATCGATCTTCTGACCCTACGTGTTGGCAAGGGCGCCTATCACTAAAGCATTACGAATCCCCGCTCGAACGCCCCAATGAACAACTCAGTAATCTTGGACCCCGGTGCCAGCATTACACCAATGTGTCCTTAATAGCAGTTGGTCATCACCTATCCCGAATACTCCAACAAGAACTCGTCGAACGCATCTCGGTTACGGAAGACTCGGAGCTAACAAGAAAAACTCTGGTTGTGCTCTGGTGATACTGTTGTACATTGGTGGTGGGTGTACTGGCGACTGAGGCTGACGGTGAGATGAGGGACCCCGGCATGAAATATTTGTGCGAAGCGGAAGGGAGCTAATACCATGGCTGGTGATAAGGATAAGAAAGGCTTTTCTGGCCTTCTAGACCTAGCGTCCACGATCAGTGAAATCAATGAAACTATAAAGCCGGAACCAAAAGAAGAGGCTGTCGAAGTCAGCGATGTATGTGAACCCATAAGGTCGGAACCGAAAGAGAAGGCTATCAAAGATAGCGACGTGAAAAAGGAGTCTCGTGAAGCGTCGCAGAGTGCTGGGGTTTCCATCGATCCAAGCCCAGCATTACCTACGCAGGATGCAGTGAGACAACCATACCGCGGTGAGAGCGAGCGTATTAAGGAATATAATCCATTTGTGTTGATATTTGCTTTGTTGTTTACTGTAGGTCTTTTTTATAGCATTGTTTCAAGTATTAACAACGCGAAAAGTGATCCAGTCTTGGCGTCCAGAAAGCTAGAAAGCAATTCAAGAAAGACGGGGGGGGATACTGGCAATAGCGTGATGGATTTTCCTAAAAACACATCTCCGGATTCCACTGCTTTGCATAACGATTTACCGCAAAAGAAAATGAGCAGTCAGAATCCACAAGATAGTGTCGTATTGCCAGAAGCAAAAGGTACATTCATCCCCAAGAAAAATGAGAGCAAAGAACTTGCCGAATCAGTTCGTACGGAGGTGAAACCGTTATTTGGAGGAAACGAGAGAGGCCAAGCTCGCCTAGTGCGTGTCGATAATGGATCTATTGTTCTATCTGACGGAAGACGTTATCCAATCATTGGATTAAGTGTTAATGATTTTTCGCATTTGATGAGTAAATACAATGCAAAGTCGATAGGCTTTCAGGTGCCGATTCACTTCATCGACCGAGAAAGGACTTGGTGGGACAGAACGCTAAATTATAGTCGTACGGCGAAATTATTTGCGAAGTCCGGAACTACGATAATTCTTTTTTCGCACGAGAACAAATACCATAAAATCGAGTATTCGAACCTCTCAGCCAATGATAGAAGTTACATTGACTCCATTCCATTCTTTCTACCCTTGAATGACGATCCTTTTAGAGGGAATGAAGACCCCTTCGACCAAATCGTGGTTCCGGATCTCGACGACCCCTTCAACCATGACACGACCCTGCTTGCACCATGATCCGTTCGGTTAATATCCCGTATTGTGTCGCTACGCCCCCTTCGAGTTACTTTATTTGTAAGTGAATCCATGTAACTTGTGAGTCGGGCGACCGGACGCCGAGGTCGGTAGGATATTGAGATGGGCCCGTATCGATCGTTTCTGCCTAAAAACTCCTACTTATAGCGAATCTTCGTCCCCTTTCGGCTTTGAACCTACACACGTATCGCCTCTTTTAGCATCGCGATTTCCGCTTTGTGGCCGCGATGGGATCGGAATCGCCGTCGGAGGACATTCGGGCCGCGGATGCTGGGATGCGTCAAAGCGACCAAGTTCATACGACCTCGATACCCTTCGAATCGAACGCCGAGCCGGACAGGACCTAAACGATCCAAGTCCGCGAACTGCTTCGCTGTCTGCCAATCGCTTAAATCTCCTGAACGAAACGCGATGGTGCGTGGAACGACAGTCCCGAGCGTCAAAAGAAGCTTCGGCCGAATAAACTTGAGTTGCTCGATGAAGAATGCTCCGCACCGTTCGATGAATTCCAAATCAGCGGACGCTGGACTCGGACCAATGCTTATCGCTCCCCTTCTCATACCCATGAAGTAATTCGTGAAGAAGCATTCCGTCGGAGAAATACCAACTTCACGAAGTAGGGACAGAAGGTTACGCCACGTTGGTCCTGACGTCTCATCACCACGCTTGAACGACCGGTTGTATGCTGCCTCAGAATCGAAGTCATGGCCCAAGATCATGACTTGACGATGACTGGTCGCACGCGATCGAGAAGATTCGGTTTGCCAAAGCCCCGTTCCGCCAGGAAAAAAAGCGGTTCCCGAAATGGGCCTCGGGATCGGCATCATCCCCTTAGGATAGGGCTTGACCATCTGAAGCATTCTTCGCAGTTCTTGCATGAGCACGCTCTGGATTGATCATGGAGGGAGGCTGAAGGGTTTTAGCTGCACGATGATAGATTCTTCGAGAGGATCGAGGAATGTGAATTAACTCTGTTTTACTGTAAGCGTCCATCACAACCAGTAGCTTGATGGGCTGCGCGGTTGTAATTCGCGGTGTATTCTTCAGTAGCAGATGCCGCCGGTGTCCGCCGGTCTTTGGCTATTGCAGTTCCACGTAATCGATAGCTGATGATGCTCTCAATATACATCCAACTTCATCCGAAATGCGCTCGATACCAATGCGATCAAGATCGCATTGCGGATCACCTGCTCAGTGAGCTGAGCTGGGTTCTGTCGCGACAATGCGGTTGCTGATCGGTGCTTAGGGACAAGGAGGCGTGATTTGACCGAATTTGTTATCGAC
>Ga0208225_1000313_pt1 | contig 12135 bp, 2 predicted proteins | sample LakMenEpi15Jun10_FD_150701 | JGI IMG/M metagenome (GOLD analysis project Ga0208225, IMG submission 150701) | Freshwater microbial communities from Lake Mendota, WI - 15JUN2010 deep hole epilimnion (SPAdes) | ecosystem: Environmental > Aquatic > Freshwater > Lake > Epilimnion/Euphotic zone ... | reverse complement strand
CTTTCTTCTTAGATTGTAATAGTTCTAGTCCTTTTTTACCTGTTAATTGTGTAAGAATTTCTTCTTGTAAAGCTTCTCCTTGCAGATTAGGTTGTGTTGATTTTACATAATCTATTACGGATTGTATTGGAGATGCTTCTTCTCCATAATAAACCATAAAAGGAGCGGATTCATCAGTATCTGATGTATTTTCTTCTTCTGCTACATTAAAGCCATTTTTTTCGTACCATTTTACTAATTGTTCTTGGTTTAAAGCACCTTCTTTACTTGTACTAATATTATTTGATACAGATGCTCTTAAAGAAAGTGGTATATTATTTTCAGAAGCATATTTTTTTAATTGATTTAATACTTTAGTAGCTTTTCCTTGGCCTTTCTCATCTGAACTAATTTCAGATATGTAAATAGAACGGTCTCCACTTTCTAAATCTTCAGCCCCTAACTCTAATGTAACTCCATTTATTTTTAAACTAACACTATCTTTATCTCCATTATATAGGGATTCAATCTTAGCAATTGTGGATTTATTAAATGATTCTACATCTATTGCTCCTTTACTTAACTCTGCTCTCACTAATTCCAAACCTCTGTTATATAATTCAGCTTTGTTTTCTTTTAACCAAGCATTATATAAATGGGCAAATTCGTGTATAGGAGTTTCTATTGTAGCTACATCTGAATTTATATATACTTTTTTTCCTTTTACAAATCCTGTTGGAATCATCTTTATTCCTTGTTCTTGTAAAGCTTTTTGGAATTTTACTTGCTCTTCTATTGTAATAGCGTTTTCATCAAATACTACATAGTTAAATCCTCTTGCAGTTTCAGATGTTGCTCCTGTTGCTATGCTTTCTGCTGGAAATTTTACTCCATCTATACCTGCATCCAAAAGAGATAAAGAAGCATCTTGTGAATCAAATTCTTTAGATAAATTTTCAACTAATAATTGTCCAGTATATTTATCTCCATTATCAATAGATGTTTTAATTTCATTAAGAAATTCAATTTTTCTTCTTGATTGTTTAATATTTATTTCATTAAAAGAATTTGGGAATTCTTTTTGTCTTTTTTCAAAAAAATTAACTTTTTCTTTTTGCCTATTTATTATTTTATCTATTGTACTAATATTAACAGCTTTATCCCACTCTAACCAAGTATATTGGTCTGGAGTTTTCCCTTTGTGTAGAGATACTTTGTAAAGATTCTTTCCTTTTTCAACTTTGAATTTATCAATATTATTTAAAAGATAATCTGCTGCATCTACATATTCTTGAAATTGAATTTTATCAATATCATTTATTTTTTCACTTGCTAAATATGGCAAATATTCTGTTTTAACTTTATTCGCCAATTTTTCTATTGTAGTTATGCTTCTAAAAAACCCAAAACCATCAAATAGCCCACCTAAAGTTGAAAGTGCTTCTTTTGCCTCATTCCACCCTTTTGTGTCGTTAATATCAACTCCTTCAAATGTTATTTTTTCAGCACCCAACTTATCAGCATAATTCTTTGCAATACTCTCCAAATCAGTGAAATACAATCCCCAACCGAATGCTTGTACACCTTCCCCTGTTCCCATCTTTTCAGTTGTGAATCGATCAAAAGAGTAGGGAGAGCCATGCCATGCCACCACTTGTTGTCTTAAATCTTCAGAAACCCCTGCCTCATCTAATACATCTAAAAGAGTTTGTGTATTCCCCACTATAACCTCTTCTGCCAATCCACCTTTAACTAACTGGTCTACAAGGACATTTATATCATTTAAAGCCTCTGAACCCCTTTGATTAAATACAGCTTCATTCTCAGCAATAATTTGATTTTTAATTGCTAATAATTCTTCTTTTGTATATGTGTTTCCTTTATATATATAACAAGCCATTCTTGTGTGTTTTAAATTGTAAAAATAATAAATTTTTTATAGACATTCAGGATTTATTTGCACCATTCCTTTTGAGGTTGCTAAATTTAAGAAGTCTTCATCAGATAATGCCTGTAATTTAACTCCTTTATTTTTAGGAGTGGGTTTAGCTTTTATATTGTCTAATACTAAAGCATTATCAGCAAAAAGTATCTCAGGATTTACATCTATTTTATGACTCCCTAAAGTCTCATCATTCATAGTGATAATTCTATCTAAAAGAAAGTTTATTAAAACACCTTCCTTATCTTCTTTATCATTATAAGCATAAATTGCATCTAATTTATCTATGTTCAATCGAGTTGAAGATGCTCTTAAAGTCAATTCTTGTCCACCTAAATCACTAGAAAGTAAAAATTGTAAATCTTTTAATTTAGGGTCTTTTAATTTGCCATCTCTAATAAGTGCATCTAACTGTCCTATAAAATTAGTATAAATACTTTCAGCATTAGCCTCATTTTTAGTAAGTTCATTTATATCAATTAAAGCAAGTAATGGTTTTAAGTCTTGTATGGTATATCCTAATTCCGCTAGTTTAGGAGTCCCCATTGGTATCATGATATTCTTAGTGGGGAAATTAGTTATAAAAAGATAAGCAGAACCTAATTCTGGGTTTTTAGGAACTCTGCCAGGCACTACTACTCCATTTTGATTTTTAAATACAGGTCGTTTATTTTCCACCCCAATATAAACCATTTCATACTCTCCTGGAACTAATACCCCAGAGGCTAGTGCCTTTTTCTCCCATTCAGAGAACAATTCATAAGGTTTTCTATTAAAGTTGTTAAATTTAATATCTTTTATTGTGGCAATTGTAGGCTCTAGTCTATTAAGTCCTTTTTTATTAGAGATTTTTAGATTTTCTCTTAAAGGAGAATTAGGGGGAACCATTGCAATTTTTTCACCATTTGCATTTACAATAGATAAAGAAGCTTTGTTTTTAAAGTCTTTTTGTACCTCATCCTTATCATTATTCCCCTTTTCATTATTCTCCACTATTTCTACTTCTGTACCAATAATATCCGCAGCCACTGCAACATCATTAATTACTTCGCTGAATCCATTAGGTTGCACAAATTCAACATAATTTTTAGATAGTACAGGGGTTAGTGTATCAGCGTATCTTAATTGATATACGCCTGTACCTTTAAAAGTTTTTGGAGCAAACCAATTGTTAGCCTTGTATATATTTCTCACGTCTTCTAAAGACTTTCTTTTCTTTCCGATATTATTCGCAAGATCAGTATCCCCAAATATTGTTATCATATAGAAGCCTCCATCAGTTTCTTTAACTTGGATATAGACACCTTTTCCTAAACCAGCAAATACTCTTTCAGGGGTTTCTTCCTCTATTACCTCTTTAGGAGTATCTTTAGTGGCTTTATTTTTATCTTCTGCTTTCATGTTTTTTTCCGTAACAGTAACAGGAACCTCTGTTGTTGTAGGAGTTTCTGGTTCAAGTACTACCAAAGAATCTTCTTTCAATTTATCCGCAGGGGTTATAGGGGCATCTGCCTCATCTAAAGGGATTTCATCAAATGACTCTACCTCTTCTTGGGTTAACAGCCCTTCTTCTTTCAAAGTAGTTAATATTGGAGTGCTAGTTGCAAGCTGCAATAATGTTCTACTAATAGCATTATCATTATTAGGAATTGTATTAAAACTATTTTTACCAATACTTAAATTAGTTAATCCATTTTGAGTTGTAGAAGTATTATCCACTCTAATAGGCAAAACATTTATAGAAGCCACTGTTATTCCATTATCTTGGAAAATAGCTTGTATTTCAGTGAGGCTATTAGACCACCCTGAAGCTGACGCAGCATAGTTACCTGCTGAAAAAGATTTAAAATCAATTAAGTGTACATTTCCTTCATTATCAACCACTGTTAATATAGGAGTGGTAGCTATGCCATCGTAGCCTCTTACTTCATCTTCAGAAAGCTTTGAAATAACTACATCATCATTAAACTTATAAGCAAATCCTTTTGCATCTAAATCTGCTTTTAATGCTAATATTGTTTCTGCTATAAATTGTAAACTTCTATTATCAATACCTACTTCTGTATCAAACCCAGATTCAATAATAACTTTATTTATTATCTGAGATACATTATAAGGCGTTAGTAATAATGAATTGTTAAATACTTGTTTAGCTATTTCACTAATAACCGCATTTGTCAATACCGTATTTCTTTCTTCTTGAGTCATCATAGTTGGAGAAACACTATATCCAGCAGGTTTGTATAAAGCACCTTCAACCTCAAACATAGGATTCCCATTCACTTGTCTAGGGGTTTTTTCAACAAAAACAGCAGAAACTCCCTCTAAACGTGTTTCATCTTGAGTAGATAGTTGTTTATTTAAATAAGTTCTCACTGCTTTTTTGGTTTGAGCATAAGACTTTTTATTATTAAACCCTAATCTTTTTGCATACTCATACACTTGTTCCTTATCATCTAAAATAGCTTTTATATCTTCCTTATTTCTAGGAGCAGTAACTTGTACTCTGTCTTTAGGTTGTTTTGTACCTGTAGCATATTCAAGACCTATCAATCTTCCTACATCACCTAAAGTACCTTTATTTTCTGCTAATTTTTTAGAAAGTGCGTTTTTTTCTTTAATATTATTCTTTGAAGCCTGAAATTCTTCTAAACTAATAGGAGTATATTTAGAGTCGATTACTTCCACTCCATATTCTTTTTTCAACGTAGAGTTTGATTTTTTCAAAGCTTTATATGCATCTAAATAATCAGCATAAGCATCATTGATTTCACTTTGCTCAATCTCTTCATCAGTGGCATCTACTCCTGCCATAGATTGTATTTTCTCTTGTAATACTAAACTGGCAGTTCTAAACTCATTAAACCTATTTATGGTCTCGTTTTGTGTATTAACTCTACCTGCTTTATATTGCTTTTTAAGGGTAGTTATAGTTTTATCACTAGCCTTAATAGCTTTCTCTAAATTTTGCTTTTGTACTTGCAATTCTTTAGTGTCTGTTCCATCTATTACAGCAGTCTCTATTTCAGCGTTTGTTTTTTCCAATTGGCTCATAGCCATTTGTTTGTCCATAATAGCATTGCTTACTGCCTTATATGCATAATTACCTTCCTTGCTATTTTTTGCATATATAAGGTCAGGAGCTTCAGAAGTAACTTGATTTAACTCTTGTATATATTGCTTTTGAACAGGCTTAGTTTCTTTGTTAAAAGTATCTATAAAGGAAGTTAAATTGTTATTACTCAATTGAAGTTGCTCATACTCACTAATTTGTTTACCTAATTCTTGGGAGAGAGGATTGCTACCAACTATTTTATAAGTACCTTCAGGGGAAACAGAGATATTTCCTTTAGCAGCTTCTTCATCTAAAGCAATTTTCTTTTCAGCTAATTCTCTTTCATTTAAACTTTGTCTGATAATAGCATTATCAAAAGTTCTCCCGCTATTAATTTTGTCTAAACTTTGTTCTGTCTCTCCAATAGACTTTACAAATCCTTTTATTACAGGATTTGCAAAGTTTAAGGTAGCTAAAGCTTCATCATTAACTCCAAGTTCTGATTTTCTTGCATTATAAGAGGCTTTTAATGCGTTATAATCAGTCATCATTTTTGCTTGGTCTGCTTCAGAAAATTTATTATTACCACTCTGAGTCATAATATCCACCATAGAAGTAAAAGTAGCTTCATTTTCAAAAGCTGTTTTTAAATAATCTTCTTTTGAAAAAGGACCTTTAGTTGACATAGATTTAACTAAATCCATTCCTGTAGATAATGTACCACCTGTTAAAAAAGAAGTTATTGCCACATCTGGATTTAAAAAATTCAAATCCTTTAAAGTTTCTTGGTTATATGCTTTATCTCCTGTTATTTTTTCATTAATAAAATTAGCTGCAACATTAACAAGGGGCTCTAATATAATTTCTTCTGTAACGTTCTCTCCACCCACTTTTGCCGATGTTTTTAAGACTCTTCCCGCTGAAGACATAATATTTTGAAACATTACTTTGTTAATAGCTGCATTGGTTAACTTTTCCCTTAAAGTTATATCAGGAATTTTAGCAAATTCTTTGTTAATAATTTTCACTGCTTCCGAAGAAGCTTCAATAGCTTCAGGCATTATCACCTTGTTTATATCATTCCCAGTTAGTCCTATTGCTTTACTTTCTAAAGTAGATGTAAGCAATGTAGCAAAAGCCAAAGCACCAGAAGTAGCTAGTGCAGGAAAAGGATTGTCTTTGTCCTGTGCAGCTTCTTGATATTTCTTATAGATTGAAGGATATTGTTCCGTCATGTTACTAGCGACATTAATCATAAACTCAGCTCCCTGGGCTAGTCTCCTCTCATTAGCCGCTCCTCTTATTAATGCTCCTGCAATTTTACCTGCAGTTGCCCCCACTAACAAAGATGGCATTTCCTCCACTATTTCTGGAGCCATACTATTCCAAACATTCTCTAAAAATACTGATTTTCCTCCTTCAGTTTCCCACAAAGATTTACCGTTTGCCAATATTTCGTCTTTGTTTGTCTCAAAGTCATTTGCAAGCCATTTCATTACTTCTGGATTATTGATTGTATATTCCATACCACCCCCAAAAGCATTTAATATATCACCTTCAGGAGTATATTGAACCTTTACTATATCTCCCGTAGGCAACGTTCTGTCAATATATTTATCGTCTTTAAATATAGATAGTTTAAAATGACTGTCTTGCTGAGTTAAATTATCAAATAAATCAGTATTATTTATAATATTTTCAGTCCACTCAGGGGTATAAGCTTTTCCTGTAAAAGCACCACTACCTAATTGAGCTCCTATTTGAAGTGCAGCCGCTGTTTGGTTTGCGGTAAAATCACCTGCCTTTAATGCAGTCCAAGCAGTATTATACAACGCTTTATCAAACCCTGCTTTAGATAAAAGACCCTGTTCTTCTACATTTTTATCTAATATAGCTGTTCGTATTGCTTCTTTTCTCCCTATATTTTCTACTTTATTTATGGTCCCAAATGCCTTAGCTTTTTCTTGATTATAAAGATCTACGTTAGCCAAAGATAACAATCTCCATTTACCGTCAAGTGTTGTAGTAATAGCAGACTTACTATAAGTATCCGCTATATTCTGAAAATCAGGATTATTAAATAGTTTTATATCATTTTCTGATAACTTACCTATATTTGGGTATAAACCCTCTTCTCTCTCCTTTTTTGCAGTCAAATATGTGTCTATTTTTCCGATTACTTCCGACTTAGGTATACCGATTTCAGACTGTATTTTATCATATAACGGAGTTAGACTATTATCTAAGTTGTTAGCAGCCAGGTTATATGCTTTCTCTATAGCTTCTCTTTCTAATTGTTCTGCAGTTAGGTTTGTAAACTTTTCTGTCTTTGTCATTTTTGAGGCTAAAGCTAGCAAAGGATTCCACATATCCATTCTTCTTGACTCATCATACAAATAATCAAGCGTACTCCATTTTTTATCATCTTCTTTTATTTCCGCTGTCGGAAATATTTTTGTGGTAATTTCCCCTATTTTTTCTCTTGCTTTTTTAGACCCAGATTCTATAGAAGGATCTATATATGAACCTGCTTTTTTCATTGCTTCTGCGTCATTAGGGGGTACATTTTTAAAAGGATTAACTCCTTTTTCTACATAATCCAAAAACTTTTGATTCACATTTTTAAGTGTCTCTGCTTTTGCAATATCGTCATCTACGTTTGTATTATAATCCCATGTATTTCTAACACTTTTAATTACGTTGGTCAAACTTGCAAAAGGATTATCAGTAACTTCTGTTTTACTTAATTCATTTAAATAACTCTTTTTTTCCTTAGCTTTGTTATCTATTATTGTTTTATTTGCTTGAATTTTATTTTTATAATTTATAGTCTCTTGCTCTTGTTCTATGGGAGTTAAATTTCTATTTTCTCTTCTAAGTTTTTCGGCATTTAAGTTAAATATTTCTTGTTCTTTTTGTTTATTAATTGCATCTAAATCTATGTTAGTATTTTTTATAGGGTATCCAGTCCTCTCATCCAACCTGTATGACAACTTACTATACTTGTCCTCTACATCTTTTATTTTTTGATTATATTCTTTATCCAACAAACTTATAGGAGTTGTTTTAGCGAAAGGATAGGGAGTTTCTGGTTTTAAATTCGACTCTTCAAACTTTTCACTAATAAGTTCAGCTTTAGGTTTTTTATCCTCATCACCAAACAAGAAAGTTTTAACTCCCTCTAATAATCCTGGTTCTTCTTTTTTAGGGGTTACCGTAGGTGTAACAGTAGTTTGTTGTTGAGGGGCTTGTTGTTGGGGAATCTGGTTTTTCGCTAAATTTCTCTTTATGGCTGCTTTTATTTGATCTTCAGTCATGTTATCAGGAAAATCTACTTCCCCCACTCCTTTAATATATACTGTTATTGGCATGTTTTTTATTTTTATAAAAATTATTATTTCATTTCATCTGTAGCAGGATCATATACTAATTTTTTATTAGTACTACTTCCTGAAACAATTGAAACTACAGGAAATCCTGTTGTTTGTTCAAAATATTGTTTTGGCACAAAACGATATTTAACTCCCCCCGCACCATTGCTATATTCAAATCGTAAGCCTTCATTTGTAGTTATTACATTACCCGTAGGCTGAAATGCTGCATCTAATACTGCATCAGGGGTAGCCTTTTTGTATTGTCCTTCAGTCTTTCCTTTTTCAAAAAAAGGAACAACTTGTGGAGATAGCTTAGTTAAAAAATTACCCACCAATGATTTTGCTTGTCCCTCAGTGAGTTTTTCCCCTTTTTCTCTAGCCTTACCTGTAGAGAAATCAATATAAGTTTCAGGTTCTTTTTCAGCTTTACTTTTACCTGTTAAACTAGGAAATCCTGCTTCTTTTTCAGCCGCAAATCTTTGAGCGTCTCTACTTGCTTCCGCAACTCTTATTCTTGCCCCAAGATCAACCTCTTCTCTAGGCATTCCCACTTTTACTGTAGGAGTAGTTGTACCGTATTTAGCAGCAGAAGATTTAAAAATATTGTTAATAACATTATCAATAGAGCTTCCTCTTGTTTGCTCGAAAGCCCCTCTTCTCTTAGCCCAAGACATAAATTCAGGGTCTTGCATAAGCCCTTGTTTATAATCATTAAAAGCTTTTAACAATCTTTCTGCCGATTTATCCTCTATGGCTTTTTCTTGCAATCCATATACTCCGTATTTAACAATAGCATTTTGCACGTCAGCGGGAACCGCCTTAGCAAACTCATCTGCTTTTGTTTGTAAATCGTATTCCTTATAAATAGGATTAAAAGTAAAATCGTTAGTTTCCCCTCTTAAAAATTTTTGATAATTTCCTTCATTTGCATTATTCCAAGGTTGTTCTGCAATCTCAGGTTTTTCAAATTTCATTTTTTCATAGCTCATAGCATCCTGAGAAGCTTGGACAGCTCCTTGTAAAACAGGGTCATTCTGAGCCTTTATTAAGCTAGTGTTTAATGAAGTAAAGTTTGCAGAATCAGATAGCTGAAGCTGTCCCATATTATCTATAATAGAGCCTAATTTATTGTCCAACTGACCTTGTAAATCATCAAACCTTTTATGTAACTTTACTTTTTCTAAAATTGCATTTCTTTGTTTTAACACTTCGTCTAGACGCTTGTTAGCCACTTCTTGAGCAAACTGAGCATTTTGATTTATAAGATTCATATTTAATCCTTGGAAATCAGCAAAATCTATATCCGCCCATTCGGGGGTGTACATTATTTGCTGTCCTATGCCTGCATAAGAGGGGGAATATGCACCTGATGGATTTCTTTGTCTAGCCATAATTATCTGTTATATCTGTTAGCGGATAAAATATTATCTAATAAAGTTCCTGCAAGAGGATTATTATAAGTTCCTGTATTTCCTAAAATTTGATTTACAAACATTTGTCCTTGTTCTCCTTTAAACATATCTGGTTTAGAGGCCATAATATTTAACATTTCCAATTTTTGATTTTGCTCTTTCTGAGCGTTTTCACCCATACTTTTAGCGTATTCTGAGTAAATCTCTGAATCTTTAACAGCTTTTTGCCCCAATAAGTTCCTTTTAAAGTTCAACATATTTTGCATATTTGTTAGATTCTGATTTCTTACACCCATATTACTACCTAATAAATCTTGTTGAAGTCCTTGGGTTTCATTATATAGAGCTACATTTGTCTGATTTAACTTACTTAAAGTATCTCCAAGTTGGTTATAAGCTTGAGCCCCTGCATTTGCAATATTACCTGCTAATGTACTCCAGTCTCCTGTTTGGTTTGCTAAAGCATTTGCAGTGTTTCTTTGAGCTCTTTCAATATTATATAATATATTTCCTACAGGTATTTCATTCTTTCTGCTTCTGATATAAGTATCAGGAGTTTCCATTATATATAATGGGTCTAGTGAAAGACCTGCTTCAAGTGCAGCTTGGTTAGCACTTAGTCCTCTGCCCAATTGACCTTCTAATAAGCCAAAGTTAAATCTATTCTGCATAGGAACTCTTGCTGCAGGAGCTATTGGAGTATTTGCTGCTAATTGTTGAGCAGCTGCTTTTTCTGCAGGAGTTTGCGGAGTTGTAACTGTGGCAGTTTGCTCAGGTGTAGGAAGTAATTTGTAATCCTGATATTTATTCATCTCATCTCTAGCAACTTGTTCTTCTTCTGGAGAAAGTAAACCTTTACCTACTGCTTGAGAAAGAAAGGATATACCTTCTTTATTTAATCTATCTGTAGTTTCTTTAGAAAAAAGAGGAAACTGAAATCCACTTCTAGTAGAAGTAAATTGTCCCATTTTCTTGTCATATAATTTTGCAGAAGGATCTTTAGCGTTATTAAATTTAAGAGCTGATTTTAAAGTATTTATTTGTTCAGGCTTATATTGCCCTTCTAATTTAGAAGTCATATTGTCAACATACTTATCAAAGTCTTGTTGAAAAGCCAGGGTATTTTCTTTAGTTGGAGGTAGATAGTTTCCTTGGTTATCTTTTTTAAAGTATTTACTTGCTAACCCAGGTATAATACTTTCATACTGTCTCATTCTATTATTAAAGGTATTATAATCTATTCCAAATAAATTTTTAGAAGCATCAACTGTTCTTTGCAAAGGATAGTCTATAATTCCTGATGGATTTGCATTTAAAATATTAGAAAATGTATTCAGTACGTCAGCTTGACTTGTTAAAGGAACTGCAACTCTTTCTTCAGGTTTTTTTACCCCACCTTTAGGAGTTCCTTTTGCATACTGAGGAATCATTCCTCCCCAAGCCATCATCTGTTCTTCCATAATAGCTCCTTCTGCTAATTCTTTTCCTGATTTAATTAAATCATTCATTTGTATAGACAAGTCTAAGTAGGATTTTTTATTTCCTTCTTTTAATTTATCTGTATCAAATGAGTTAGGAGTAGATTTATTTTGATATTTATTTTTAGCATACTCAGAAATATCTGCAGGAGATAATTTTTTTCCGTTTTTCTTTCCGTATTTACTCTGATATACTTGTGCTAGTTTTTTAATATCTTGCTCTGCACTTTCAGGTTTAAACATCTGCATCAATTGTACATACTGGTCAGGAGTAAGTTTATTACGAGCACTTTGAATATGTGAGCCTCCAGGCAATAAATCTGTAACAGTATCGTCTCCCATATTTTCGTGAGAAGTAGTGGCTTCTACTGACTTAATTGTTCCATCAGGAAGAGCGACTTGTTCTGCCTGTCCTTCAAATGTTTCTGTCTGTACAGGAATACCTTCTGTCATGCTATTTAACATTCCGCCTTCTTGGTATATTCTGCCTCCCATAGCTTTCTTCCATCCTGCAGCGTTCTTTGCAAAATTAGCCATTTTTACTACGTCAGCAGTATATTTACTTCTATTAGCCATTACTTTATTGGCAGCTTCTTGAACAGTCATTCCTCGTTTAGCAGCCCATTCAGTAAACTTACCTTCATTGGCAGGGTTAATATTAATTCCACCACCCATAGCATACATAAAATCATCTTCTTCATAACCCATCATAGGTCCTGCTATCATGCCGCCTCCAGGATACATTGTAGGATAATTGTAATCTGCTTGATAATCAATCATATCGCTTCCTACCATACCTCCCCCAGGATAATAAGTTGGATATTCTACATATCCTCCCATATTATAAGGGGTTTGACCTGCTAACATTAATTGTTCTACTTCAGGAAGGATTCCC
>Ga0208225_1000309_pt1 | contig 12230 bp, 15 predicted proteins | sample LakMenEpi15Jun10_FD_150701 | JGI IMG/M metagenome (GOLD analysis project Ga0208225, IMG submission 150701) | Freshwater microbial communities from Lake Mendota, WI - 15JUN2010 deep hole epilimnion (SPAdes) | ecosystem: Environmental > Aquatic > Freshwater > Lake > Epilimnion/Euphotic zone ... | reverse complement strand
ATGATCTTTTGACTCCTGAGAGCTTCCTGAAGAGTTTAGAAGTCCCAGATGATCTTTCAGGGCTGCTTTAGATTTTTGCTTTTTTATCAATTCTTGAAACTTCATGAAAAATCTGTTCAGAAATAGAAAAGCGAACTCCCCGGTCACTTGCTCTAAGTCAGCCTTCCCCTTGCTGACGTAGAACTGTTATCCGAGGAGTTCGTAGTCGTAAAGTAAGTGTTTCTGGGCGGTTTATCAAATGAGAACCACGTTGACAAAGGGCATTTTTCTCCGATATTGAAGATTTTTTGCGCCGCACTTTTGAAAAGAAATCGCGCGATCAATTACCCAATCTCTCAAGGTTTGGTTGAGAGATGACTTACTATTTTTCAATGTCCAACCACCAAAGTTTTGTTCCAGAAGGCGAGAACTCGCACGCCTTTGTGGAGCAGACCTTGGATGGCGAAACTTTGCCAGGAATCTCAGAAGGCGAGATTGTCGTCATCAGATCAACTCGCAGAAAGAAAAACATCTCGGCATATCGCCAAGGTGGCCGTATCGTGGTTTCAATTCCGGCCCGCATGAGCAAGGCTGATGAGCGAGAAATGGTGCCTCAAATGGTCGCCAAGATTCGGGCTCAAGAGGCTGCGGCCACAATGAGCGAGGAAACCCTGCATGCACGAGTCGATGAGCTGCTAACTGAGCTTGCCCCCGAGATCACATTGCGTCCATCTTCAATTAATTGGCGTGGAATGCGCGAGCGCTGGGGATCGTGCACCGGCACGGACCGAACCATCAGGATTTCAGACCGGCTGAAGGGTGCTCCCGAGTACGTCGTGGACTACGTCCTTTTCCATGAGGCAATCCATCTGCAGTACTTCGACCACGGACCCGAGTTCAAGGCCCTTTTGGCCAGATTCCCGCTTGAGGACCAGGCTGAGGCGTATTTGAGCGGGTATGAGGCGGCCGAGAACGCTCTGACCGCCCCAGAGGCTCTAAAAAAACTCCTAAATAAAGAGGGTTAGTTAGGCCTGTTTGAGCGTGTTGGCGAGTAATCTCGTACACAACGCCTGCCCCATACGGGGAGCATCCCAATGGGATCGCACGCGTCGATAGGAGGAAAAGAATGACAGCAGAGACATACAAAGGTGACGCTTACTGCGTTAAGTGCAAAGAGAAGCGTGAATTCGAGGGAACCGTAAAGGTCTCAGACTCTGGTCGTCGCATGGCACAAGGCATCTGCCCAGTGTGTGGCACCAAGGTCAATCGCATCCTTGGCAAAGCACAGTAATTAAATTTCGTTTCGAGTAAGTGAGCTCGATTTCACTTACGAACGTCTAGCGTTACGAAAGACCCCCCACTATTTCGGTGCGGGGGTCTTTTGCTTACCACCCATCTATTTCCCTAACTTCGTTTTTCTCTATTTCTCTAACTTCATTTTTCTCGTATCTGAGTATCTCCAAGACTTCTCTTAGTAATTAAAGCGTGAGGCCCTCCACAGATTTGAAGCCCTCTGATCCCTAGTGCGCTCGCAATCACCATGGTTTGCCCATGACCACATTCAATGAAAAACATTTGCATACAAAGGGACTACTGACGCTGGATCAAGAGGGCGACCAGGTCCAGCCAGTGCAACCAGTGAAAACTCGCCGGAAGTACATCCGTGGATCACGGCCTGCGCGAGTGACCAAGATTTCAATTGAGCAATTCAATTCTGAGATTACAACCGATCCTAAACCGCGGCTAAAAACAGGAGTACAGATAAGTGTCCCGATGGCTGAGGTGGAAAAGTCTTTGATAATTGCTACCGCTCATCGAGCAATTACGATTCACCATCCTGGTGCTCGTGCGATCATCGCAAAATTTGATGGAGAACATAGTGCTCATCAAATCAGTGATGAAGTAAATGCTCCTATCGAAGTAGTTGAGCATGTAATTGTTGAATTGCTAGATGCCCAGTTAGTTGACATTAGTAAATCTAAAGTTAAGTTGCATAACCGTTTTCAATCTCATATTGCACAAAGAGCATTACATACTGAAGATCAAAGTAATGATGCCTCCTATCGACAACTTCAACAACGAATGGTTTCTGAACTAAGTCAGACCACATGGGTCAAAGGCGTGATCGACGGAGGTGTAGAGCTCTTGTCTGCGCGACAAAGTTTCGGTGTAGAAATTTATGGCAGCAATCGAATTGCAACACTTATCTACAACGGTTTGCTGGCAAGTGGAGTCACAAACACCCGATTTTCAATCACTTCAAGACGTGCTCAGGCTTCAATTGGTGATTTAGATTTAGGAACAGGAATTCTTAGAACTACTGATTATGGATTGAATTATGTGGCGCGGATGGAAGAGTTGGCTCGCGAATGGTCCCTATTCCCAACACCATCAAAAAATGTAAAGGGGAGCATAGATGTTCTGATTCCGGAGAGAAATCTTCGCATCGTAATTGGACAATATCCTGCTGAATTAATTGAACAGCTCATGCGCGATGACATGGATCATTTCTTTGTTGGCCAGATTGTTGGTGGTGCAGCCTTATGTGGCCCACTAGTTCTACCAGCAAAAACTCCATGCAAAAACTGCATTGAAATTGGCGTTAGCGAGCGGTACGGAATAGATGAACTAGAACCTTTGATTTCTCATTGTGATGAGCTTCCGGTCTCAGTTGGGTATCAAGTTGCTGGTGTTGCTACGCAAGCGGTTCTTCAATTGATCGATACAGGATTTAGCGAGTTCATAGGGTCGCAGTTGACTTTCGATTACTTATCACCAGCCCCTGGAGCGCTTACACGTTTTGCTCGTCATCCAAAGTGTCCTTGCCAGTGGAAGTGAATGTGAAGTATCCACAGGTTAGTCGGTTTCTCGAAGTGCAATTTTTTTAGGAAAGAAAATATCAATCAAATCTGGAGTCAAGTAAATCAACAATCCTGCAACTACACTGAAAGAGGAAAAAATGAGCAAACTCTTAGAACGAGCATTTGTGGCCGAATTAAACTTTCGTCTAAAACTTACATCAATCCAGCATAACTTTTTTGCACGCCTTAAAGATGATCGTGGAGATGTTCCTGGATGGGTGCTAGTCGTTTTGATGACAACTGGACTTGTCACAGCAATTTGGACTATTGCAGCTCCACGCCTAACAGCAATTCTGAAGAATTCACTTGATTCTATGAATGGCATTCGTTAAGTGTTTTCGCGCCTTCGAGGCCACTGGCTACGCGAGGATGGAAATGTTGAAAGTGCCTTAGTTCTAATACCCGTGCTCTTTCTTTTCCTTATCGGAGCTCAAATAATTGCCGCAACAAATTTGCGCAATGCAGATTTAGCGATGGCCCAAGGCGATGCGGCAGAGCGGGCAATATCCCAACAATTTCATGCCGATGATGAAGTTCTAGAGATCGGTGGTGGGATTGAAAAAATCCGTGTCCTAATCACCCATCGTTCGCACAGTGTTTTGCAATTGGTTCCAGGGCTGATTGAAATATTTGGTGGAGCTCCCAAGACGCAAGTTGTGGGCATCTCCGTAATCGAGCGAATCAATGAGTGATGGATCAAGCCATCCAACGCGTCAGATGCCCTCTGTGTGGCAAAAATTAGCAAGGCATGCACGCCGTGAAGATGGGGGAGCAATTGTTGAGTTTGTCGTATTAGCGATTCCACTGTTTATTCCAATATTCATTTATCTAAATAGTTTTTCATCCATAAGTGCCAATGAGGTGATTGCTCGGTCCATGGCTCGTGAAGTTCTCAGAGTGTATGTACTTAGTGCAAACGATGGTGCCGCGCGAAATCTATCCAGTAAAGCTACTCATCTTTTGGCGCAACAGTGGAATCTAAGTCCGAGCGAAATGGCTAGTTTGCGCACTCAAATGGATTGCTCGCACTTTCCATGCCTAACCGCAAATGGCCGAATCAAGTTAACAATTTCATTCATCGATGATCAAACCCAACGAGAGGTATCAGCAAGTGCGCAAGAGCACCTCAGCCCGTGGCTTTAATCTGTTACAGATACTTAAGTCCGAAACCGGATCAATATCGGTGATTGTGATCGGCTTATTCATGATCACAGTTGCTTCCCTAATGGTAATGACGGATGTCTCATCAATAATTGTTGCAAAAAGATCCTTGGTGCAGGCAACAGAGGCTGCTGCGCAAAGAGGAGTTCATGCTCTCGATAAGAGTAAGTATTACCAAGGCAAAGGAAATGTATTCACTGTGCCTATGGCTATTGCAACACAAAGAGCACATCCAGTTATTCCAATTGATTGCACCAGAGGAGGGATCGAAGTTCTACTTGAACTTAACTCATGGAGCAATGACGAGAGCGATATGAAGTGGCACCAATTGAAAGGAATTGAGTTAACAAATTTTGATTGTGATGGCTCTTCTTTAGAAATTAGTACACGATCTGAGATGAAACTTCCTTTCCAAGTTCCACTCTCTAGAACAAATTCAGTGTTTTTGACCGCCTCGGCGGGTGCAACAAACAAAGTTCAAGAGGGGTTCTACTTATTTGGATTTAGGCTTGGCTGATAGAAGTTGCTACTTGTTTGGAAGTTAGCCGAACTGACAAAAGGTTTGCACACCAACTGCGATGGATGAATCTCAGATTGCTTAGTTTTCTCCCATGAAATTGCGGCATTCGCATGCACATCAGCGTTTGGCTATCCTTAACCCATGGCCGCACGCGAATATCAATTAGAGATCGATGCGGTTGATGCGACCCTTATTTCAATTGAAAAGGTTTTGGACCTACCCAAGTTGCGCAAGCAGGCAGAAGAACTTGAGGTAGAAGCGGGTGTTCCTAATCTTTGGGACGACCCAGAGGCTGCACAAAAGATCACTAGTCGCTTATCTCGCGTGCAATCAGAGATCGCAAAGTTATCGGGGCTGCGCCAACGCGTTGAAGACTTGCCAATCCTTTTTGAATTAGCCGCCGGTGAACCTGGCGGGATTCAAGATGCTGAGAAAGAGTTGGATGCCGTTAAGAAATCTGTCAGCGAACTTGAAGTTCAAACCTTGCTAAACGGTGAATACGATGATCGCGACGCATTGATAACCATTCGTTCAGAAGCCGGTGGTGTTGAAGCTGCGGACTGGGCTGAAATGATCATGCGAATGTATTTGCGTTACTGCGAGCGCCACTCATTCAAGGTGGATGTTCTTGAAACTTCTTATGCAGAAGAGGCAGGAATCAAATCAACAACATTTAAAGTTTCAGCACCGTATGCATATGGAACTTTGTCTGTGGAGCAGGGAACACATCGATTAGTTCGTATTTCACCATTTGATAGCCAAAGCCGCCGCCACACTTCATTTGCTGGTGTTGAAGTAGTTCCAGTTGTTGAACAAAGTGATCATATTGAAATTGATGAAAAAGAGATTCGGGTTGATGTGTATCGTTCATCTGGCCCAGGTGGACAAGGTGTGAATACAACTGATTCCGCGGTCCGCTTAACGCATATTCCAACGGGGATTGTGGTCTCTTGCCAAAATGAACGCTCTCAGATTCAAAACAAAGCAACAGCTATGGCTGTGTTGCAATCAAAGCTTCTAGAACGTCGTCGCCAAGAAGAGCAAGCAAAGATCAATGCGCTAAAGGGCGATAATTCGGGTTCTTGGGGAAATCAGATGCGTTCATATGTTTTGGCCCCGTATCAAATGGTCAAGGACCTGCGCACCGATTATGAAACAGGAAACACATCGGCAGTATTAAATGGTGAAATCGATGAGTTCATCGAAGCTGGAATTCGCTGGCGCCGTAGTTCGTAAACTATTTTCTCGATAAGCAATTGCTCGAAATCCTGGGTCTGACCATTGTCATGTAACTTTAAGGAATCGAACAGTTGAGACAAAGATACGATTTCTTGCAATTCTTACCTTCAAAAATTATCGTGAGGCGTGATTTTCGAGCAATCTCACACTTTTCTCACGCTTAAAGACCCGCGACATCCAAGGATTTCAGCCCCTCTTCCTTAAACTAAGCGCAGGTCGAAGGTGGTTCCCCTAACTCCACCCCGCAGATGCAATGGGAGATTCAATGATTCGCTTTGAGAATGTCACCAAGATTTATCCAGGTCAGGAGCGCCCAGCTCTTGATTCTGTAAATCTTGAAATTGTTAAGGGCGAGTTTGTTTTCCTTGTGGGTCTTTCAGGTTCAGGTAAGTCAACTTTCTTGCGTTTAGTACTTCGCGAAGAGCGCCCAACATCTGGTGCAATCCATGTTGCCGGCAAAGATTTGGGCACATTGTCCAAGCACAAAGTCCCAGAGCTTCGTCGTTCGGTAGGAACTGTTTTCCAAGATTTCCGCTTACTGCCAAATAAGACAATTTCAGAAAACGTTGCATTTACTTTGCACGTTCTTGGATATTCACAAAAAGAGATAAACCGCGAAGTTCCAGAGGTTTTGGAACTAGTTGGCTTGGAAGATAAGGGCGATCGCTTGCCTTCAGAGATTTCAGGTGGAGAGCAACAGCGTGTGGCAATTGCGCGCGCATATGTGAGCCGCCCACCAATTCTTATTGCCGATGAGCCAACAGGAAACCTTGACCCAGCAACTTCTGTGGGAATCATGAAGTTACTTGACCGCATTAATCGCGAAGGCACAACAGTTTTGATGGCTACACACGATGCTGGCATCGTGGATCAGATGCGCAAGCGCGTTATCGAACTAGATGGTGGACATGTAATCCGCGATCAGGTTCGTGGTGTTTACGGGTATACGGGTTAAGGGCAGGGAGAGAGAACATGCGCGCACGGTTTCTTCTAAGTGAGGTCCGAATTGGACTTCGACGTAACTTAACTATGACCTTTGCTGTTGTTGTGACGACAGCGATCTCGTTGTCATTGCTTGGTATTGGTCTTCTTTCAAATGCCCAGGTCGGTGCGATGAAGGATTATTGGTATGACAAGATCGAAGTTTCAGTATTTCTTTGCGGAAATCTTTCTGATTCCTCTTCTTGTGCGGCAGGTGCGGTAAGTGCCGATCAACGTTTAGCAATTCAGCAGGATCTGCAAGAGATGAGCGTTGTAGATAGCGTCTTCTATGAATCACAATCACAAGCATTTGTTCGCTTCCAGGAGCGTTTCAAGGATTCAGCGATTGCACAAAATGTGACTGCAGATCAACTTCCGGAATCATTCCGCGTCAAGCTGAAGGATCCAGAACAATTTGCGGTGATTGTCAGCGCATTTAGCGGTCGCCCGGGTGTTGATGTTGTGCAAGATCAACGGGCAATTCTTGAGAAGTTCTTCCAACTATTGGCCGTTCTTCGAAATGGCGCACTAGCAGTTGGTTTGGCATCAGTTCTTACTGCAGCACTTTTGATTTCTAACACTTTACGTATCGCTGCCTTTAACCGTCGCCGCGAAACAGGTGTAATGAAACTTGTTGGTGCATCATCGTGGTCAATCCAACTTCCATTCTTGCTCGAAGGTGTTATCTCCGCCGTGATCGGTTGGGGATTAGCAACTGGATTGCTGGCAGGATTAAAGACTGTTGTTGATTCCAATATTGCACCTCTTCTGTCCTTCACTAACTTCTTTGGATGGCGCGAAGTCTGGGTTTCATCGGCGTATTTACTTGCAACAGGCTTGGTCGTTTCAATTCTGGCCTCTGTGATTACGCTTCGCCGCTACCTTAAGGTTTAATTAACTTATTGAGGGGTGGTGATGCGGCATGGTTAAAGAGATAGGCCGCAAGGTCATTGCTCAAAACAAGAAGGCCCGTCACGACTACGCAATTTCTGATGTTCTTGAGTGCGGATTAGTGCTGACCGGCACTGAAGTTAAATCACTTCGCGCAGGACGTGCATCCCTCATTGATGGTTTTGCCATGATCAATGATGGCGAATTGTGGTTGATGGGTGTACATATTCCTGAATACACCGAAGGAACATGGACCAATCACACGCCACGTCGGGATAGAAAACTACTTGTTCACAAACAAGAATTGCGCAAGCTAATGGGAAAACTCAAGGATTCAGGCACAACGTTGGTTCCGCTTCAACTGTATTTCAAGGATGGAAAAGCCAAGGTTGAAATCGCTGTCGCCAAGGGTAAAAAGGCGCATGACAAGCGTGAAGCGATTAAAGAGCGCGAGGCAGACCGTGAAGTTTCACGCGTTGTTTCCCGCTCCCTAAGCGGTAAAGCTTCACGGGCAGCATCCAAATACGAGGATTAACGCTTTCCTGCTTCTCTGATTTACACTTTACCTACCGCCGCTTCGATACCTCAATTTTTGAGGCACAGTCGCGACGGCGCAGAAAATTGACAATTAAATAGGGAAAAGAAATACGTTTCTTTTTCTCCAAGTAGTAAGTGTGAAAGCACTTTAAATCTTGGGGGTGAACGGTCTCGACTTTGGATGTTGAGCCAGGGGAAGCGGGCCGAGGAAGCCGGAATGATCTCGTAAACCAATAATCCGTGCAAAAAATAACTGCAGACCTTAAAAAGTCTGAATACACACTAGCTGCATAAGCTACTGTGATTCCGTTAGCCCAGGTGCCGCTCTCGACCTGGAATCTAGCGTCGACTAGGGGGCTTTTCACTTCATTGGTGTTGCAGACAATGAAGGAGAACAGTTTTGCAACTGAGTTCGTCGAAGATATGTGTGTAAAAACTTCGGGACTGAGAAAGCGTTAAGCACACTACGCCCGTAGAAGCCCTGTTTTAATACCGAAGGACCCGGGTTCGATTCCCGGCACCTCCACTATGACTTAAGCCATTAATCAAACATCGATACTGACTGGCTAAAGCAATCAATTGACCATCATTTTCATCCTAATGCCATAGAGTTACAACTATGAAAAGACTTCGCTTGATAGTTGCAATCTCACTGACTTCACTACTTTTGTCTGGTTGCGTGAAGATGGACCTTGCTCTTGAAATTAATTCCGACAAAACTGTCAGTGGAACGTTGATCTACGCGATCTCGGATTCTTTGAGCGAGTTAGGCGCTACAAGTGAAGAAAGCGATCCAACAACAGACTTGTTTGATACCAAAGCTAAGGGCGTCACAATAAGTGAGTACAAACAGGACGGCTACACAGGCACCAAGATTGTGTTGGATCGTGTTCCGATTGAAGCTTTCAATAAAGAAGGTGGCGAAACCGGTGGCTTCCAAATCATCAGGGAAGAAAACAAAATCACTCTTAAGGGTGAATTAGATTTAAGCTCGGCAGAGGCTGATCAATCAGAGGAATCAGATTGGGGTGCAGCTCTTGCCAAATCATTGTTTGCAACTGCAGATTTAGACATTAGCGTTAAGTTTCCCGTGAAGGTTCTTAGTACGACTGGAACGATTAGCGAAGATGGGCGTACGGTTAGTTGGAAACCACAATTAGGTGAAAAAGTTGACCTAACCACAACAGTTGAACTTCCAAACCAGAACTTCATTTTGGCTGCAGTCATTGCTGGAATCATCGCCTTAGTGGCAGGTGTTCTTTTCGCGATCTTAAGAACTCGCAGGAAAAAAGCAAATGCCACGAATGTTTCTGCAGAGGAATCAAACTTTACGATTTAGGAAAAGTATTAGTTAATGCTGTCCTTCTGGACCATGACCATCGTTGCCAGATGAGCGACCATTCTTGCGAGATACGCCAAACTTGGCGATCAAGTCACGCATGAAGAAGAACTCCGGGAAGTACTCACGTCGTAGCCCGATGTAGCTAGTTACGACTGAGAAAAGACCAATCAATCGTGGAATGAGTGGTAACTCAGCGATGAATAACCACATTACGCCGATCAAGTTTCCAAAAGCGACAAGAATTAAATGTACGAATTTGCGAAGCAGATTCAGTATCACAATGACTAAAGATGACTTGGTCTCAAGCCGAGACTTAACATATTGTGAAGATAGAGCGATTGATAGAGGACCAGCGAGCAGAGCTATCAAGAAAAGTATGGCTACAAAGAGAGCAAGTGACTCCACTTATCTGCCCCAGTCGGTTCTAATTGCTGCGAATAGAACCATGTCTTCACGAGTGCCATCATCTTGGCAACAAGCATCTCGCTTAATTCCCTCTTGCATATAGCCCGCGTTCTTCAAGACTTTCAAAGAAGGAACATTAGATGCAACGACTAAAGCTTCAATTCTGTGGAAACCGATAGTCTCAAATCCATATTCCGTCAGTAGACGTGTGGCAGCAGTTGCAACACCCTTGCCTCGCACATCAGCAGTTAACCAATAACCTATTTCTGCTTTCGCAGAATCTAAATCGAGCGTGTGAAAAGAAAGTGCGCCAGCAAATTTGCCATCGTATTCAAGAGCTAATTGAAGCTCTGTTCGCATCGTGAAGCCATTAGGGGAGCGTTCACGAACATAGTGTTCTGCATTGGCCATTTGGTAATTAGCTGGAATGCGTGTGAATTGAGGAATGATTGGATCCTGCACACCTTCAAAAAGCGGAACAATGTCGTGCTCTTCAGGCTTGCGAAGTGTGATCAACCCATAGTGCAGGGTTGGAACTTCAGAAGGCCACCAAATCATTGGTGCAGTATCGCAGGTATTGGTTTTCAAAAGTGCCTACTGACAGCAGTGGTCAAGAAATTTCACACGGCTTCAAGGAATGGGCGAGAGGGAACGAAAAAGGTTTTACCCTTTGGCGATTTCCATGTGCATGAGCCATCGGGATTGCTTTCAAGGTTCCAACCACCGTGTGTTTTCATTCTGTGGTGACGTCGACACAGCAATCCAAGATTTGCAGGATTTGTTTCGCCACCCGTTTCCCAACTGTGAGCATGGTCAATATCTGAACCTTGACCTGCTCTTCTACATCCAGGGAATCTGCAAATTCGATCACGCGCAAGTAGATAATCAACAAGTTCTTGAGGCGGCGTGTATTTCTCTCTTCCAAAATCTAGGAGATTTCCAGTTGTTGGATCACTAACAAATCGTTGCCAGTTTCCATCTGCCGCTAAACGACGCGCAACAGATGCGGGAATCGCTCCATATCCAGCAAGTTGTCCAGGATTTTCTGCCAACCCCATCAAAGTTTGCAGATCAATCGCAACGCTGATTGTTATTGGACGTCGATGTGGTTGCACATCAGTTGCCATCGCAGCTAAAGCTTGAGAGGCGATAGCAGTTAAAGCATCTGCACGCTTCATATCAGCAGAAAGCATGGACCATTCGGCTGCGCCTTCATGACTGTGGTGCAAGCAATCCTTTGAGATTCCTGAAACGGCATCACACAGACATGCCTCTTCATCTTGATTTCTTTTCAGAATATACGCTTCGATGGATTTCATAACTGTTTGGGCATCTTCTGCTGGCAAAATTGCGATAACTGTCGCCATTCCATCGGCTTCTGGGTAAAAGGTTACGCGTCGTGAATCTCGTGCACGATCAACAAGTTCTTCGAAATCTTCTGGAGCAAGCTTTGCAATAGTTGTTTTAACCTTTGAGGCAACTTGTCCTGGTGTGTGAAATTCTGCATGTGCAAGCGCGGTTTGTTCGACTCGGAAAACCGATTCTGGGCTTAAGCCATTTTTGATTGCAGTTGCTGTTTCTCGTGCAATGACTGTTGCATGTGCCACTGAGATTTCACCAGTAGAAAGTGCTGAAATAGTGTTGGGCAGATGCCCTACCAACACGCGCGCTACATCGATTCGGGTTTGTGCAGTTGTTGGCGACAATCGCAAAGCGGTAGCAACATCTTCTCGTTCTTCGTCATCAACGCATCCAAATATTCCGCCATCTTCATCGGCGAATTCGCCAGCAATTGCCACCAACGCTTCTTGCTTCAGCGCGCAAATCCAGGACTCTTGGCGATCAAGGGCGGATAAGTAATCAATCCGCCCAGAAGAACTCAATGAACGTGGATTGATTGCAATCAATTCGCCCAACGTTATGTACCCAGGCTTTGCCTTTAGCAATTCTGCAACCTCAATATCGAGAATCTCTCGAGGGATACGAAGCGCGGTTGTCATAGATCGGACTATTGACTGCGCTACCGACAGATTTAAATGTTATTCACAACCCACATTTCGATGAACTGCTTTACAAGATTGAGCGCTAGAAACTGAAGCGATTAACCCTCTTGTAAGTCAGTAGGTGCGCCGTGTACATCAAGTACATCCCCACCTAATTTCGATCCCTCGCCACTGCGGTTATGCGGTGTCTTTGGCTTGGCATCTTCCTTGTAAATCGCTGGAATTGAGCCAAGTAAGCCTTTTTGGAAATCTTCGAATGCCTGCAGAACTTCGCGCTTTGTATTCATAACAAAGGGCCCCATCCATGCAAC
>Ga0208225_1000308_pt1 | contig 12412 bp, 10 predicted proteins | sample LakMenEpi15Jun10_FD_150701 | JGI IMG/M metagenome (GOLD analysis project Ga0208225, IMG submission 150701) | Freshwater microbial communities from Lake Mendota, WI - 15JUN2010 deep hole epilimnion (SPAdes) | ecosystem: Environmental > Aquatic > Freshwater > Lake > Epilimnion/Euphotic zone ... | reverse complement strand
AGCGCACTGCAGAGGAGAAGGATCAGCTGAGTCATCGAGGTGCAGCTGCAGCGCTCGTTGCCGCCGCACTGCGCGCCGAAGGGTAGCTACGGGCTCGGACTGACCGTAGGGCTTGGAGACGCGCTCGGCGTTTCGCTCGGCGGTGCACTCTCACTCGGACTCGCGCTCGGCTCTTCACTTGGCGGCGCGGTTGGGTCCGGCTCTGGCGTGTAGATGGGGGCGGCGAGATTTGCGTTGCAGCTCACGAGTCGTTGGTACGGCCCTTGCGGAAGCATGGATGGTGATGGCGTTGGCGTAGGAGCGATGCTGGCGCTTGCTGAAGGCAACGGCTGTGGGAGCGACTCTTTACCGAGCTCTGGCTCACCCTTTGCGACTGGCCATCCGTAGGGACGCGTCCCCGGAGCGGGGAAGAGGCGCGCGCCGAGCTGAAGTGTGCGCTTGGCGTTGAAGAAGACGACGGAACCGTACGGGCTCGGCTCGTCTGCGCGGCGATAGCGAAGGATCCCGTCACCCGCGCGCATCTGCGCGCTAACGATCTTCTTCGTATCGAATCCCTCGGCACCTTCGGCGAGTGTGGGGAGGAGCGCTTGGTTGAGGTCAGTGCGCACTCCGTCACCGAGCGCGCTCAGCAAGGCAAGACCATTCCCTAAGATGTTGCCGCTTGCGGCAAGTTGATTTCTGATCGCAAGGAGCAGCTCCTGCTGCCGACCACCGCGGTTGAAGTCGTCGGTACCCGGCGCCCTGCGGATGCGCGCGTACGCAAGTGCGCAGTCACCATCCAAGTGCCAGTTCCCCTTCGGGAGGCGTACGCCCTTGAAGTCGCCGGTTCGGTAGCTGGCGTCCACGATGGTTCGCTTGATCTGCACGTCCACACCGCCAATGTCGTCAATCAACGTGCGGAAGGTTGGGATGACAATGACAGCGGTTGCATCGATCTGCACGCCGAACATGGCGCCGAGTGCGGTGCGCAGCGCCACCGCTGGTCCATCTGGGAAGAGGCTGCTGTTCCGCTGTGCAGCTGGCCAGAGCGAGTTGATCTTCGGCTCCCAGACATCGCCGTTGCCGAGCGGCACGTTCACAATGTCGCGCGGGATGGAGATGGTGCTCACCCAGCCGCCAACCCGATCCCAGCTTGCGATGATCATTGAATCCGTGTTGAACGACGTACGGGAACCCATGGCGTCTGCGCCAACGAGGAGCATCGTGAAGCGGTCGCCGATCGGCGGTGGCGTTGGCGTACTTTCGCTCGATGCTCCTGGCGACGGTGATTCAAAGCCCGAGAAGATGTCGTCCACGGTGCTGCTTGCGCGCGATGTGATCAGTGCAGCGCCAGCGTGTGGAGCGGCAGCAAGCAACATGGCGGCCACGATGACGAGCGACACTGCGGCTCGCCGATCTGCCCCGCGAGCGGCGTCAAGGACCACCGCGACACGCCACGGGATCATCAGAAGCAACAGGAGTGTGAGCAGCGCAAGACGGCCTGCCGTAGCGAACGATGCTGCGAGGCCAACGAGTCCGCTGGAGGCAACGCCGAGTAAGAGAAGGAGTGCCACCAGAAGGAGTGGTGCGGCTGAGAGGAGGGCGGCACGTCGACGCCCCTGGAGGAGCTGGCCGAGCCCGGGGATCAGCGCCGAGGCGAATGCGTCGCGAAGGTGTGGTGTTGATCGTGGAGGCATGAGGGTGATGATGCCACGCAAACAGGTCAAGGCGCGCTCCACGCTAGGATGGCACCGACGGGGCGTAGCGCAGCTTGGTAGCGCGCCTGCTTTGGGAGCAGGAGGCCGTGGGTTCGAATCCCTCCGCCCCGACCACGCGCCACGCGCGCTGGAACTTCACGCAGCCTTCGCGCGTTCATGAAGAGGGCGAACACTTCGCCAGATCGATCAAACGAGGTGCAGCATGCGAGTGCGACAAATTAGTGGGCTTGGAGCGCTGATTGCGGTTGTGCTGATCTTCGCCGGCCCCCTCCCAGTTCGGGCCCATGGTGAAGGGAGCATCGCGCTGCCGATCGACACCCCTGCGGAGGCCCATGAGGCGGTGCTCGCTACCGGAGCGCCGTTTGATGACTTTGTCTTCTTGGACGGCGGCCTGATCGGCGCGTCGCAGTACTTTGAAGTGAAGGGCGATCTGGGGAGCGGTGCAACCTGGGTGGTGACGTACACCCATGGCTGGGGCGACTGCCAGGCTGGCTGCATCAGCCGCCACACGTTTGTCTATCTCGTAGACCCGGTGACGGGTGACGCGACGTTTGATCGACAGGAAGGGGATGCACTTCCAGCCGATGCACCTGAGTCGCTGAGATTCATCGAGGCACTCGGCGGCGTACCTGGTGGCGTTCTGCCAATTAGCGACGTGATGCCGGGAGCTTTAGATGCGCCAGGGGCGGACGACCCCGATTGGGGCGCCATGTATGAGCAGTGGTACGAAGATTTTATCGCGGGCCTTGAGCCATGCGCACCAGACGCTGACCCAACAGATCCTGCACTAATGACGTGCCTCCTGCCGGACGGCAGCGTCGCTGGCCCCATGCCACTTTTTGCACCAGCGCCTGGACCGATTGATGGCGGTGAGTCAATGGGCGATGACAGCTGGATCCAGGAGCTACCGAAGATCATCCTTGCAGTCCTGCTGCTTTGGATTGGCGGTGCGGTGCTTGTTGGGTCGAGGAAGTCGCGCGCTTCGTAGTGCGAGCCCCGTAGCGTTACGGCGTTGCGGTGCCCCACTCGTAGTTCTGCTTGAGGATTCGCAGATAGACGAACGTCTCGGTCTCGAGCACGCCGTCGATTGAGCGGAGTCGTTCGGTGAGGAAGGCGAGCAGCGCGTCGTTGTCTTCGCAGACCACTTCAATGAGCAGGTCATACGCGCCAGCAACCACCACGCAGTAGCTCACCTCTGGGAGCGCCTCAAGTGCGGTGGCGGTGGAGAGGAGTGCGGCGGGTGTGCAGCGCACGCCGATCATCGCCATCAGCGGATAGCCAACCTTCAGTGGATCTGCAACCGCGATCACCTTCAGTGCGCCGCGATCAACGAGCGCCTTGTAGCGCGCGCGGATGGTGGACTCAGGGACGGCGAATGCGGTGGCGATCTCCGTGAACGGACGGCGGCCGTCGACCTGAAGGACCTCCATGAGTCGGCGATCCAGATCGTCCAGTGCGGGGCGGTCCTGTCCCTTCGCCATTGATCCTCCTGCGCAGAAGGCCCTGCGCCTGGTTTCGCCGGATGGGCGATCGGTGTGAAGGCTACCATCAGGAGGTGATCAGAGGCCCGCTCCTTGTGGTTCGCGCGCTCCTGGCGAACGTGCAGTTCGCCATGGTGCAGATTGCGGCGGTCACGATCGCTGCCAGCGTTGGCGTGGCCCTGCAACAGCTTCCCGACTATGCGCTGCTCAGTGCCTCCGACTACGCACTGGAGATGGGTCAGTTGCGCGCACTCTACGAGCCCACCCTGGGACCACTCGTAGACGTCTTTGAGCGGCTCGGACTCTTCCGCATCTTCACCGCGCCATGGTTCACGGCGCTGCTGGCGCTGCTCACCGTCTCCATCACCGTCTGCACGCTCGACCGTCTCCCGAAGATCCGTGCCGCCACGGCGCGCAGTCGCGTGGAGCAGCCGGGGAGTTTCTTCGACGCGTCACTCGCTGGACGCGGCACCATGCACCTCGCCACCGAACTCACCGCTGACCAGAGTGAAGACGCCGCAACACGCGTTGCACAACAGATGCGCGCGCGCGGATGGGAGGCGAGCACGAGTCCCGACCCAGAAGCTCCGGGTGGCCAGATCGTGCACGGAGACAGATTCCGACGCTCGTACCGATTCACGCTGGTGATGCACACGGGTCTCGTCTTGCTGATTGCGGGTGCGGCACTCTCTGGTGCACTCGGATACACGCAGGGGATCTTGCTCACCAACGGTGAGGCGCTCCCGGTGGGGAAGATCGGCAGTGCGGGTGGGCTTGTGGTTGAGAACCGCGCCTTTAGTGCGCCGCGCACGGAGAGTGGTGCGTTTGCGGACTTCACGACCGAACTTGCGCTCTATCGAGACGGTGCACAGGTGGCGGAGAAGGTGATTCGTGTCAATGATCCGCTCATGTATGACGGGTGGAGCTTTCATCAGAACTTCTTCGGCCCTACGGTGAAACTAGAGATTCGCTCCATCACGGGCGATCTGCTCTGGTCGGGCGAAGCGCCACTCACCGCAACGGTGGAGGGTGCGCCGTACGCCACACTCCCAATCCCTGGGAGCAGCGCCGGACTTGAGCTCCTGTTGCAACGCGATCCTGCGGGCGCGGCGGCGCTCCTTGTGGTGGCGAGCGAACCGGTCGCACCAGCGAGTAACGAGGTGCGCACGCTCTTCGCTTCGGTCTTGGCGCCGGGTGAGGTTGCGAGCGCGCCGAACGTCAACTTCACCGTGCAGTTGCAAGCAGTCAGTTCCTATACGGGGATCATTGCGCGCCGCGACCCTGCGGCGGCGATCGTCTGGCTCGCCGCGGCGCTGATCATGGCGGGCCTCACGCTCACGCTGCGTCGACCACGCGCGCGACTCTGGATCCGCATCCAGCCGGGGCGTGCAGAGGTGGACGCGGCACTACTACTGGAGCGCGGCGCGCGCGCGGAGCAGGCGGCGCCACTGCTGGCGCGCATCGCCGAGACGCTCGGCGCACCCCCTAAAGTGTCGGCCTGATGGCATCGCTGCGCGAACTCGTCCAGACGCTCCTCCCAACGGCCGAACCGCTCGTTGATGCGCGCGACGAAGCGATGGCGCGCACCGTCACCTGGGTGCGACTCTTGCGCACCCGACTCCCAGCCTTTGACGGCATGGATGCGGGGGACCTTGCGCTGATTCCCGTGGTGACGCTGCGTGCGGTGGCGCCAGATGAGGCGGCGCGTCGGGAGATGGTGGAGTTCCTCGCCAACAGCAATGCGACGGGCATCTTGGCGATCGCGAGCGGCGAGCCGAGCAAAGAGGAGGAGGTGGCGTTGCAGCACCTTGTTGCTGCGGCGGCGGTCACGCGACTCCCCACACTCCTCGTCCGCGATGTGGAGCCTGCGCAACTGGAGCGCAGCCTCATTGGCGCGGTGGTGAATCGACGCGCCGAGTTGGAGCGGCAGACGGTGACGCTGGAGCGGCAGATTGCAGCGCTTGCGTTGGATGGCCAGGGACTCGACGCACTCGTTGGTGCGCTCGCGGCATTCATTGGGCGCGCGGTTGCACTGGAGGCGCGCGGCGGCACATCGCTCGCGGTTGTTGCGCCTGCTGGGCTACCAGGGAGTGCGGCAGCGGCGAAGGCGGTGTCGCGCTACTTAGGGAAGCACCGTGTGGATGGTCAGCGCATTCCACTCCCCGCCGTGCCTGGTGCGCCAGACACGGAGCGTCACGGCGATGGTGAGCGCACCGAGGACGAGGAGTCGCCACTCAGCGACGACGGCGATGAGCGACCAGGTTCGATTGTCTTGCTCGGCGATGAGCCGGTGGCGGAGCGTGATCGTATTGCCTGTGAACGCGTCGCACCGCTCCTCGCGCTCGAGATTGTGCGCGTCGCGGCGGAGCTCCCCGCAAATGCGGGACGCGGTGAGACACGAACACTCCCAGCTGAAGGTCCGCCGTGGGTCGCCATTGCGGCGCGCCAACCACGACCACATGAGGCAGACGTCCCCGCGCTGCGCCGCGAACTGCGGCTACTCGCCGGTCCGCGCAGGTTCATGTTGCGCGGCAGCAACGAATCGCTGGAGGTTCGCATCATTGCCGTCGCCGACGCGTCTGATCCTGGCGCGCAAGAGATCGCCAAGAAAGTTTCCAAACGACTCAACAGACCCGTTGCCGTCTCCAAGCCATTCGCCGATCCTGCCGCACGCCCAGCGGCGGAGGCTGAGGCGCGCGCTGCACTTGAGGCCCTCGAGCGTCGCGTGGGCGGCCGGAGCGGCAGCGGCGGCGCGCAGGTGGTGCGCGCCGATCTCCTCCCCGCACATCGACTCCTTGGTGCCGTCACCGCAATCCCAGAAGGACGTCGCCAAGCACTCGCGCTGCTGGAGCCGCTCCTCAGCGGCACACCGGCGGCGCGGAAGCAGCGCATTGCCACACTCCGCGCCATCTTGGACACGCCAGGCGCCGCAGAGGCGAGCAGCTCGCTCGGCGTGCACCGCAACACCACCGCGTATCGCGTCAAGCGCATTGAAGAGGTCACCGGCTGGGATCTCCGTGAAGCGGATCTGCGCCTTGCGCTCTCCATTGCGCTCAGGATCTTGGATGCGGACGGAGGCCCAGAGGCGCTGAGTTAGCTCCACGACTTCATCTGCACATGACCGCTACGATGGGTGCATGCAGATACGCCAGGCTCGCAATCAAGGTGAGCGACGCCCGCATCGCGCGCTCGTCGCGCTGTTGCTCGGCGCAGCGCTTCTTCTGCCGAGCTCAGTATCACCTGCGCCTACACGTGCGAACGAAAGCCCTGCCCCCTGTACGAACTGGGGCTCCCTGATCGCTCCACCCAAGACGATCCGCGTGCTGCGGACGCGCACCGGCCTTGTTGAGGTCGTTTCGTTTAAGACCTATGTGTATCGCACCCACGTGGCGGAGTTTTGGTCTGAGTACCTGTCTCAGCCGTACTCCGACGCACTGCTCGGTGCAGGCGCCGTGGCGATCAAGCAGAACGCCTGGTCCTGGACGATGAACGAGCGCAACTGGTGGGCGGTCTCTAGCTTCACCAGCACGCAGGCCGAATGGGTTCGTGCTGACTATGCAGACGACAACCAGCTGAACGGCTCGGTAGGGAATGAGAGCTGGACGCGGCAGCGACGCGCAAGTGAACATGCAGATGCTGCCCTGCGGATGCGCATTAGGCTCGGCGCAGACCTTGAAGACGATGAGATCGGCGGACTGCGGTGGGATAGCGAGACATCCACGTATACGGCACCACTAGAGATCCTCGATGAGAGCGGGAACGCCGAAGAGATCACACGAAAGTCAAAGCGAAGCTGCTTTGATGTGGTGGATCACCCAGACATGAATCAGTTCTACTCCCGTGGCGGGATCTACGAGCCAGGGGCGAGCGTGAGCGGCAAGAGCAACGCGCGCTACAACGCTGCGGTTGATGCCACGTGGGGGATGACCATGCAGCGCTACTATCCAGTCTCCGGTGAATGGCGCTTCTGGCGTCCTGGGTTTTATGGCAGCTTTACGGTGAATCGCGAGTGCATGCTGCCACCAGAGCCTGGCGAGAGCAACGTGCAGATGCGCCACCCCACGCAGCCGAGCCACTGGCGCGGCTGGTCCTTCTTCCCCGTCAACGCCGATGATTGTGCGCGCGCCCGCAACCTCACGGTTGAGTCTCTGCTGCGCGCCTCGTTCTACTCGTTTGACTCTGATCAGGTGGCGGGCGCGGGCACGAGCAGCGTGGCCGACGACCGCTTCAATATCAAAGCGATCTATCCAATCCGCGTCCTCTCGCCGCGTGGCGACCTCACCGGTGACGCGAAGGGCGACCTCCTTGCCGTCTCTCCTGCGGGTGCAGTGCGCCTCATCTCTACTGATCCCAATGTGGATAGCGCCGGCCGCCTCGACGGCAAGGCCCCCGGGAGCGTGACGCTCAAGAAGAGCGAGACGCTGCTGAGCCGCATCGTGGCGCGCTCCACGAGCGAAGGGCAGGCGGCGGTCGTGGACTTGCGTGAAACGGCAGACGGTGGATTCACCCTCGTGGAGACGCCGTACGTTGGGGGTGTGCTGAAAGAGCAAGTCATCAGATTCAGCGACTACGCCGGCTTTGATGCGAGCGCCACGCTCAGCCTCTACGCGGCGGATACCGCCAGCGACGGGATTGAGGATCTCTTTATCAGCGAGGTCGTCCCAGAGGGGGCGGCCGGCGCACCGCATGTGCGCATCTATGCAGTTCCGCAGAGCGGTGAACCGGCGCTGGTCGGCGAGATTTCCGCGGGATCTGACGCTCAACTCCTGATGGACGACTTCACTGGCGACGGCAGCCTCGATGCGCTGGTGCTCTGGCGCGCAACCGATGGATCGCTCGCCGTATCACTCGCACAGGGGGCTGGCGTGCCGCCAGTCAGCGCATGGAGCCTCGGTGGGTTCAGCGACGCAGGCGCGCTCGTCTGGCCGATTAGCAGCGCCTGGAGTGCAAACGTGGGCGACGTGACAGGCGACGGCGTGGCAGAGCTCTACGTGCGCTATCGCGATCCAGCTGGCATTGTGCGCGTGCAGTCGTTCAACCTCGATGGCGCACACGAGATTGCAAATCCAGACAAGGTGTACGTGCCAGAGACAGAACCCCTGCGCAGCACAACCGTCCGTGCCGGTGAGCGCACACTGAAGCTCGTGGCGCAGCGACTTGGCATGAAGCTGCCATCACTCCTTGCTCTCAACTCGGGTCCAACCTACACGATCACCATCCAGCCGAATGACACATACGCGAAGATCGCCAAGCGCACGAAGGCGAGCGAGGCCTGTCTGCGCTCCATGAACGGCAACAAGATCTTGGTGCGCAACAAGGCACTGACTATTCCGCGCGATCTATGTGTCTACACCAAAACGAGCGTGATGTTCCGCAACGCGCCAGTTCGCATCTCAGACGGTGAGTTTGACTGGCTACGCACAACAGACACGTGGGAGACGGTTGCCACACGCGCCGCGAACATTGGCATCACTACCACGAGCAGTGCGCTCGCCTCACTCAATCCAGAGGTGAGCCTCAGTGCAGCAGCGAACGCCGAACAGGCGGGCACCAAGGTGCGCATCCGTGCGCCATGGGCGCCGCAAACACGGACACTCGCCGCCGCAGCGGCGATCGTTTCGCCGGTCACGATGCGTTGGAACTCACCGTTCGAAGCCTGGCGCTCGTCTAGCAGCAGCGCCGCCACACCAGAGCTCTACGTGCGCGACTGGAACGGCGACGGCATTGATGAGCTCTCCACTGCCGCAGCACCCGGGAGCACCAGCGTGGCGCTCCAGCTCCTGACCCGTGGGGCGGACGGCAGGTTTGGCCTTGCGAGCACCCTGACTCGCAGCGGGATCATCAACGGCTGGGTGCTCAGGTAGGCGCACGCGCCAAGAACCACCCCCGATCTTGTGCAAGGTCACAAGGTTCCAACCCACAATCAGCCCAGAACCCGCCCGTAGCAGGCGCTAGACTCCCCACCAACGGCACTCCCTGGCGTAGTACGCCCCGGAATCTGTGCCGCAGGCACAAGTTTCGGGCGCCTTGAGCCTGAATCAAGCCAAGAGCGGGAGGGGATCATGGCGGAGGGGAGCGGCAAGTCGACCACGGGCCGGAGCGACGCGGAGGTGCGTGACGCACTGAGCCTGGTGGCGAAGGCGGAGAAGGCGGGCATCAAGACGGTGCAGCTGCAGTTCGTGGATATCCACGGCACCGTCAAGAGCGTGCAGATCCCCATCCACCAGATGGCAGGTTCCATCAAGCACGGCTCCTGGTTCGACGGCTCTTCGGTTGAAGGCTTCACGCGCATCGCTGAATCCGATCAACTCCTGCGCGCGGACATGAGCACCTGGCGCGTCTTGCCATGGGCACCCGCGGAGAGTGGCGTGGGAACAGCGCGTGTGATCTGCGACGTCGTCCTACCAACCGGTGAACCGTTCGCTGGCGATCCGCGCGGCGTGCTGCGCCGCCAGGTAGAGCGCGCCGCAAAGCTCGGCTACAAAGTGAACATGGGCCCAGAGTTGGAGTTCTTCCTCTTTGAAGTGAACGAGAAGGGGAAGCCCACTAACACACCGCATGACAGTGCGAGCTACTTTGACTTCAGCGGTGATCAAGGCATTGAGATTCGCCAAGACATGGTCGATGCGCTGGAGCTGCTCGGCATCAAGATTGAGACGGCGCACCATGAGGTAGCACCCGGACAGCACGAGATTGACTTTGAATACTCAGATGCGCTGAGCACCGCCGACAGCGCAACCACGTTTAAGTACGCGTTGAAGGAAATCGCCAAACAGCACGGCCTCTATGCGAGCTTCATGCCGAAGCCGATCTACGGCATCAACGGATCAGGCATGCATGTGCACCAGAGCCTTGCATCACTCAAGACCGGCAAGAACGTCTTCTATGACGGAAAAGATAAGTACGGTCTCAGTGAAATCGGGAAGTGGTACATGGCCGGCGTGTTGAAGCATGCGCGCGCCATGATCGCGGTGCTCGCACCAACGGTGAACTCGTACAAGCGACTCGTTCCTGGATACGAGGCGCCGACGTATCTGGTCTGGGGTCGACGCAATCGATCAGCGCTGATCCGCGTGCCAATGATCTCTGCGGGTCGCTCCGTAGAGGGGACGCGCATGGAGCTGCGCTGCCCAGACCCATCCGCCAATCCGTACCTCGCCTTTGCGGTGATGATCGCCGCGGGTCTCGACGGCATTGAGAAGAAGATGTCGCTGCCAGAACCGGTGGAAGAGTCGCTCTACGAGATGGACGCGGTGCGCGTGGCACAACACGGCATTCGCGAACTCCCGGGGAGTCTTGAGGAGGCGATCAACGAACTCAAGGCGGACCCCGTGGTCACGGGCGCCCTGGGGGATCACGTCCTCACCCACTTCCTGGACGCCAAGCAGGCGGAGTGGGACGCGTACCGCACGCACGTCTCCGACTGGGAGTTGCAGCGCTACCTCGAGCAGTACTAGTGGCGGCGAGCAAGCCGGCCAAGGCGTCGAAGCTCAACTTCAAGCTGGAGCTGAGCTGCTCCTGTAAGCCGCCGATCTGCTCGCACGCAGGGCCTGGGATCGCCAAGCTGCTGGAGGCCGCCTACGCCAAGGGGCGCTCCGACGGCATGCAGGAAGCCGTGCAGGGGATCGCCAAGGCGGCCGCCAAGATCGGCGTGAAGGTAGAGGTCCAACACACCCCCGCAGGGGTCCGCCAGGCGGGGAGCAAGCGCACGCAGTAGTTGCGCTGCCTGTGAGGGGTCCTCGTAGACCTGTATCCTGCCCACGATGCCTTCCTTAACCGATCAAGAACTGGTTGCCGCCTGCCTCGCTGGGCGGGAGAGTGCCTACGCGCTCCTCGTGGAGCGCTACACCCCGCGGCTGCACCGCATTGCGGCGCGCATCTGCCGCCACCCCCAGGATGCCGAGGATGCCGTGCAAGAAGCCTTCCTTCAGGCGGTGCGGGACCTGCGCAAGTGGAAGCCCACCGCCCCCTTGGAAGCGTGGCTCGTCACGATCACCGTGCGCACCGCCCAGAAGGTGGACCAGCGCTCGAATCGGGTGGCGAGCCGTTCCGACTCCCTGGACGCCCCACTCCCAGACGGGAACCAGCGTGAGCTCAGGGATCAGGGGAGCAGCTCCGACCCAGCGGCCGCTGCAGGGCGAGCCGACCTCTCCGCCCGACTCGCGGCTGCCATCGCGGACTTACCAGACAAGTACCGGGCGGCTGTAACACTTCGCTTCCAGGAGGGGTTGAGCCCCAAGGAGATCGCCGAGCACCTGGGCCTCCCCGAGCGGACCGTCCGCACGCACCTGCTGCGAGGCTTGCGGGCGCTCAAGGAGAGCGTGGGGGACCTGGAGTAGCCTCTTCGGGCCGAGCCGTCTGTAACAAACAGGGGTTTTGAATCATTTTGGCCCTCTGGACGCCTTAGATAAGCATGACCGTCTGCAGCGGTACTTTGGAGCACGTTGAGCTCGCCCTTCTTGAAGGGTCAGAGCTCTCTTCTGCTGTTCAGGCACACCTGACCAGCTGCTCCGCATGCGTGGCTCAGGCCGAGACCCTCAAGGGGATCGTCGCCGCGCTCCAGGCCAGCCCAGCCCCAGTGGCTCCGGCCGGCCTTACGGCACGCATCGTGCCGCTCGTCCTTGCCGAGGCCCAGCGGGGTCGACGCCAGAACGTGTTCGTGCGGACATTCCGCCCAGTGGCGAGCTTCGCCGCCGCCTTCAGCGTGGTCTTGGCCTCGCTGGTGGCTGCCGGAGGCGCCCTCGTGGTCTCCGCCGCGTTGACTGCGGGGAACCGCACGCCAGCCACTGAGACCCAGGCCCCTGCTACGCAGGCGCCGGTAACAACCGAGGCTCCTGCCACGCAGGCGCCAGCCACGGAGGCCCCAGCCACCGAAGCTCCGGCAACGGAGGCTCCGGCCACGGCGGCCCCAACCCCTACACCGACCCCGGATCTGCCACGGCGGACTCCGGAGCCGGTCAGCCCTGATCCGTCGGAGGGTGAATCGACGGCGCCTACGGAGGGCACGAGCCCGTAGGTTGAATTAACACCTACCTGACGGCTGTCGTGCCGTTGTCGGGTGGGTCGTGCGAATTGGCACGGTAAATGAACCAGGGGCAATTCCCTTTGGTTCTGTAGTTAGGAGGACACACAAGTGTCTATCAAGAATAAGCTCGTGACTGCGGTCACGACGGCGGGCTTGCTCGCAGGGCTCTTTGGCTCTGCGTTCGTGCCAGCTGTTCGTGCTGTGGCCGG
>Ga0208225_1000304_pt1 | contig 12485 bp, 8 predicted proteins | sample LakMenEpi15Jun10_FD_150701 | JGI IMG/M metagenome (GOLD analysis project Ga0208225, IMG submission 150701) | Freshwater microbial communities from Lake Mendota, WI - 15JUN2010 deep hole epilimnion (SPAdes) | ecosystem: Environmental > Aquatic > Freshwater > Lake > Epilimnion/Euphotic zone ... | reverse complement strand
GGCGACATTTAGAATCTGTAGACGTCCAAGCACTGGGAGTGAACGAGCCAAGATTGCGTGATCGCGGTCGCGAACACGATCCCAATAGATCGTAAACTTGTTCGTAGCTAGGCAAAAAAGTCGTCTCATGCTTACAACCAATAAGATGTATAGCCATCTTCAAGCCGTTTCCACATGAGGCACAGTCGGGCAGCAGATCTTGGAAGCTTTGCATCCTCAATGAGGTCTGGTCGCCCATCAGCGATCCACCTTTCTACCACCGGGTTCACCTCTTCCTCTAAGCCAAATGCCTGGCCAACGACAGCAACGCCAATCAATCCCATCAGAGTTTGTCGAATCGAGTTGCTACCACCAACCAAACGAGGAAGCACCTTCATCATCACGGCGAGGTCGAGTGGGTCGACAGCTTCACCACTCCGCGTACGAAATAAGCCTCTGACCTCTTCTGCATTGATCATGAACAAGATGACTTCGTCTCGTGTTCGGTAACCAACCTGCAATTGGCAATGGATCAAGGAGCGGTTGATCTCCTGTAAATGGCTCGTAGCACGTTCTGCAATCAGTCGATTTGCCGGAGAGGAAAAATCTACTTCCGATAGACGAGTGGCTTTGCACCTCCAATACTCCATCGACCAAACTACGGTGGACGCTGCTGCAGTTGGTGATGCGCTCTCGAGGCTGAGATCCACTTCAGACAATTCTATCGTAAAAGCGCGATCCAGCACCTTCCGACTGAAACCGTGCGAACTCTCATCCATGTTCACAGTTCCTACGATCCCCATATTCGATGGGAGCACTTGCTCCTGCCACTCGAGAAACTCAAGGGGCAGCTTTTGTGAAATGAGCGCCGTCGATTGAAAACCTCCAATCGGTGAGGGCTGGCGATCTTCAATAGCACTGAGCACTTCCGCAAAATAGTGCTCAACGCGAGCCAAGTTCATCTCATCAATCAAGCACACATGGAATTGGCTTGGATCGCTGGCCGAGTCTTTGGCTTGTTGGAGCACTCGGCCAGGACGAAATCGATCGTTAAGGTCGACATATCCAAGGACCTCCGAACTGTCGGTCCAGTCGGGGCGAACGGAAACGCGTTCGCACTTGCCTGAAGTCAGGTTGGATACAAGGTCAGGCAACTTTGATTTGCCCGTCCCCGAAATACCCGCAAGAATCACAAACGGCTTGGTCCGTAAGGCAGTAATGTAAGTCGCGACCTGCCAAGGATGAAAGATGAATCCCTTGGCAGCGATGGCATCGACGAGTTGTTCCATTGATGTGCTGAAGTCGTTCTCAACTGGAGTCGGTGGATTCATGTTTGGCCACCACCTTTCCGCCAAAGCATCAAGTACTTGCTGTTGGCAATCAGGTTGCTGAAGTGTTTGCCAATAAGCTTCATGAAGTCGTGCATGGGTGAGGCGATCTCGAATGAGCGCTGGTGTCGGACGGTCGAGTGGAAGGAATTCGAGCGGATCACGGTAAGCGTGCAACCAGAACAGGTCGTTTGCCATGCGTGCAAAACCCTCTGCCAATTGTTGTTCGTCGGCGCCGTCATGTCCGTGTTCCCTAAGCCTTTCAACAAATCTAGGAAGCAACCAATCAAACTCGAAACGGTTATGAGTTAGCTCGCCATCGCGAATTCCTTCAATGACCAAAGCTAGAATCACCGGCTTGTACAGCGTTGCGGTCTGCATACCACGAACAAGCTCAATGAATTGTCGCGTAGCTTTTTCGGAGTCGTCTAAGAGAACCGCAGTCTTTCGATCAGCAGCCAACGCCATCTCAGCCGACTGAAGATAGCTCATGTGTCTCGCAACTGTGTTATCTAGTTCGTCACGATTAGCTTGTCCGCTATGCTCGTGCAGCCAATCGAGCTTGGTGCTGAAGCCCGATTGAGTCACTGATTCTGATTTGTTTGAGTCCAATCGACCGACAGTGCAGGCGTCGTTCGTCACCTGCGTGACAACGTATCGTGCGTCGCGTTTGGGGCTCATGAACACAATGCGTTCGTCAGCATAGGTTCGCATCAATTGAAGAAACGTCGATGTGGATTCGTTTGTAGTTGGAATCTCGGCGTAAGCCGCATCGAGCAAAGGCTGGAAGAAGCTACAGGCAGAGTAGAACTCTTCGGCGATGTCAACATCGTCAGTTAGCTGTTCCGGCAGCCAGTATTTCGAAATGCATGCACCACCCTCAGATGTAGCAGCAAACTGAAGCCACTGGTCGAAAGTTTCAAAATCGGATTCGCCAGGCCCAAGCTTCCAACGCTTTCGCAGGGTCCAATTTTGGGAGATCGCGTTGCCGAGATCGCGCCGCAACTCAAGAGGCAACCGTTGCAGGCCCATCTTCAATTGAGCCAGTGCCATCTCACTCTTGTTCCGAGCGTCCGCATTGTTGATCTGACCGGTTCCTGAGCCAAGACAAAAGCAGATCTCGATGCCCGGCCCCCAAACAATCAGTGCTACCTGCAAACCGTACGACTTATTCGGCACCGCTTTCGGGTAGATGCAGCACCACAGCTCCTTCGGTGTACGACCGTTCGGGGTCGGATGCGACGAAAACTCTTTAACTTCAGTGGAACCCGAGTATTGTTTGGCCGCTTGAACAGCTACCTGCTTCAAGCGATTCCACAAATCCTTGATCGCGTTCCGATCAATTTCTGCCGCATCATTCCAGCGCATGCTCTCCTGGAAACGCGCGAGTAGCTGACAATCTTGAGCGGCAAATTGCATTCGGACCTGTTTTTCGTTTAAGCGTCCCGCCATTACTGGCCGTAATTGGAGCCTTTATGGACGATATGCTATCAAAAACCTGTAGGCTTAGGTAGCCTTTGGTGCGTCGACTCCGGGTTCAGTAGGACTGTAAGATAAAAACAATACGCATGCGTACTTGACAACCAGTGCCGCAATTTGCGGCGCAAGGAAGTTTTGTATTGAATTGGTCCCCATTATTCGGACCAAGGGATTAGATAGAAATCCGTGGACCTGAAATTGGGGGCACTTCAAACGTAGCAGATACTGTTTGCCGATACGTAGACAGGGTTTTCCTCTCACTCCCCGCCGAACGACAGCTTCAACTGCTTTTTCGTATCGGCATCGAACTGGAACTCTTCTCCCAGAAGGGAGATCAGCTGGTCGGCATTTAGCGAATGCAAATCGTAGGTCTTTTCCAGTTGGCGAATCCGGATCGGTAAGCGATGCGCTAAATTCCCTGCGGTTACTTTCGAGAAATTCGTCACTCCCGGTCGAGCTCGGCCGCGCTTCTCGTCCCAATACAATCGATCGAGTACCTCAAAGAAACACGGTATCCGTGTCAAATACAATCGCTTGATCACCTCCGAGGAAAACTTATCCAACGACGAAATGCTCGTCCCAAGTAACAGTCGGTTGTGCGTCGGAGCAATATCTAACGTCCGCCACGACACAAAAAGCAAATGCCGATAAAAATGCCGGATGCTCTTGGCCTCATACACATAGGTGTAGTCGTTGCGAACCTTGCGAACGCCTCCCCGCTTTGGACACACGATGTCGAAAAAATAAAGGCTCAGCCAGCTCCATAATCCAGCGTCGTCCAGCAACTGCTGCTTCGGAACTCCCGCAAGTATCCGATGGAAGTAGACCGCAGCATCCCTCTTGGTCAAGAAAACCTGTGGCTCAACCTCTATCTGAGGCGAAACGGATTCGGTCATCAACCCATCCGTGAGCAACTCGAGGTGGATGTCCCGACTGGGTTGCAATCGGCACTCGGCTAGCTCCTTCCGGAATGCCTCAATTCCATCGGCATTGAATCGACGAACGCGCATCTTATTCATCGGAACCACTCGCTCCCTTGACCGCGCCAGCAAACCGATCCCTCAAGCCGTGAATCTGACAGAAACCCGATACAACTTGTTCGATCCACTCTTCCTTGTCTTCTTCGTCCTCGGCGCTAGGTGGATTCTCATGGACTGGATGTAAGTTTCTTCCGAACTTGAGCCATAAGGCTTGCCAACGATCGTCGTCTTCGTCCACGTCGGTATTCTCATCGATCGCTTTGGATAATACCCTTCGAATGACCTCAGGATAAACAAGCGAATAAATCATCGGATCCGACCGCATTCGCTCAGGTAATCCCGGCACATCTTGATTGACCAGCAGAAAAACATCATGTTCCTTGAACTCCAATCGCCATAATTGCTGCCCTAGCGGGACGGCTTCGACGGGCAAAATACCCCGCCGACCAGCCTCGGTTTGCTTCCCGGTTTGGATGGGTCTGAGATTGTCCGCGACGCCAAGCAGACGACCTATCTTTTCCGTGCGATCGATCACTTTGAGCGAAAAGAATACATTCTTGCCCGTGATACCATCGAGCGGACTGTCTTGCGGTGCAGTCAATCTACTCACGGTTCCACATTCGATCCTTTTGACATTGGGAGAACCCGCACACATCGCTTCGATGACGACTATGGCATCTGCAGGCCAATCGGCTTGCGGCAATTCGATATTGGCTGAAAACCGGCGTGGATCCCCATCGCGGACGGCAATCGCGACTTGGCCTGACGATATCCTCTTCCTGCCGAGTGAATTGATTCGCTTGATCATTCGTCGTCCCCTTTCTCTGTATCGTGATCTTGGTCGCTCCCTACTTCATCGATCCGAACGAACAAATCGCGATGGACGTCAAAACCAATCGCGGTTAGCTGAAAATCTGGTTCGGTCACTTCGACCTCCAAAACATTACCTGTGAGCGATTTTGCCATCACCCCATTCCCTTTGAATTCGATGGGACAGTCTTTGCCTTTGAAATCGAAATCGAATTTGCACCAAGCCTTGAGCGGATTGCCGCTGGGTAAGTCGTAGGCGACCGAGACACGAAGGAAGCTGCCGACTTGGGTCGGTGGATTACCCGAATCGGCGATCGTGAATCCTCCAGGGCGTCCAGACAATCGATACCACTTAGGGGTTGGACTGGGAGGTGCAATCTTGGGTTTGATCGGTTCACCCTGTTTTTTGGGGCGTCGGTTAAGCTGCTGCGAATCGGCCTGATCGATCGAAAAGAAATCGCTGAGCAATTCAAAATCAGGTGCGGTGGACTTGGGAGACAGGATATCGATTAGCGCATCTAGAATATTACTAAAGAAGGTGACCCGGCCTTTCCATGTTTTCCAGGTCTGATTCGGTCGCTCGTCGTTGGACGTGTCCCAGGTTGTGTGCGCTGGGCCTTCGGTGTCTCCGAGCAATGAGGCCAAGTCGCCAGGTTCGACGATAACTAATCCTTGAGCACCGTTAACACCCCGTTTGGTATTGAGCTTGGTGATCGTCATTCCTTCGCGCACGTAGTAGCTCTCGTGTCGGAGAGTGTCCCCAGTTCGTTGCACAAACGCGAAGAGTTCCCCGATTGCTTGGTTTCCCTTCTTTCGCGGCAAATACGCACGAACTTTGACAGCTACGATCTCCTCGGCTGCGAACGTTTGACGCAAGGCCGTTAGTGTTTCGGGAGCAAAGCTCGACTCATCCAGGGTCGGTATTTTGGATTCACCTAGAATGGTTGTTTGGTGCGCTGAGGGTAGTACACCCAGGCATGAGCGTGTGAACTCGATTGGGGGTGCTGCAGAGAGCTTCAACGTCGGTTTGCCGTTCCAGTTAAGATTCAGACAGACTGATTCAATCGACTTTTGATCGACTTTAAAATCCTCGAAATGCCCTTTTTTGGATGGTCCAGAAACCTCGATGATCAGATCGCCTTGGATGATCGGCACGAAGAAATTCACGACCGCCAAACGAAGGATACTTTTGGCTTTAAGTTCTTCGGCTGCGTAAGGGATTACGACCGAGAGCCCTGGCTCCGATTTTCGGGAGAGTTTCCATTCGGATCGAAAACGACGTAGCTCATCGCTGGAATCGATCGGAAGTGGTGTTCCTGTGTTGTTGCATCCCGCACACCAGAATCCCTCCGCGGCGTATTCTTTTGATTCGTAGTTATGGATCTTCAGGACCGCTTGGCCCATGAGGAGTTCTGCGCCGTCCGATTTGCGGATTGTCAAACCGAACATGCATCCAACTCGGCTTGCGGCGCGGTAGACCGTTTTCCCCAGCCCCCAGCGTCCCAGATCGAAACCGGTTTTGCCACTACGACCGATATTGCGCCAAAACCAGTAGAAATCCTGTTTGTCTTTTGATCCTTTGACGGGATCCTTGACCAGGAATGGGTCACCGGTGAGACCTGAGGTACCGAAATCTTCGCAGACCAAGAATCCATTGGTCAGATTTGGAACGCCAGAATGATCGAACTCGATTTGTCGGAATTCGAGTGCGGGTTCGAGTCGGGCGAAGTATTTGGCTAGTTGGTCATTTGGGGGTAGTTCGCTGTTGGGGTAGAGCGAGAATCGGATTCGAACGGGTTCTGATCCGAGTTTTGCGTCGAGAGAGTTTTGAATCACCTCGCGGACCAGTGCATCGGTACCCGAGTATTCACCTTCCCCGGATTGTTCTGTCTTGAAGAGTTCGGTTTCGTTGGGATCGCGTCGAACGGCGTCTGGGGGAACTTTTGAGAAAATCCAGGTAGTCATGTCGGATGGACGTTTGGTGCGTATGGATGAGTTGACTTGGTGGGTGGATATTGTAAGAGAAACAAAATTGGCGTTGGGGATAAGGCAGAGAAATTTTCACAAAACCAGACGGGTGGTAGATGTCAGAGCCAAATTGATTTAGTGGATGTATCGATCGTCAAGACGGTATTGGGTTCATTTCTTGTAATCCGCTGGTCGCATCCCATATACTTCGACAGGTTCAACGCTGGAGATCCTGGGAGATTGTGGTCCTGGTTTAAGTACGGACTTGGAGCTACTTAACTCGATCATCTTTTGTGTACCAGGGAGAAGATCGACAACATCTAGACTAAATGGATTCCTTGGAATGGAGGCACTGTCTTTGCGGTTTAGTGCGTACTCGATTTTGAATTTAATTCTACCAATATGCGCTTCGGTCGAATTGGTGATCATAACATGGCTACCTGATCCGACGAGTTTTACTGTAAGCAATCCTGACCAGTATGATGGATCCAATATCGGCATATGCGCTGGTGGCATCCAATATGCAGGTTGTTGCGATAGATTCGGATGGTGGGCCTGTGCTATAATCGCCGCGGCGAGTTGCAACGCTTCGTTCGTCGTCAAGCAGAGGGTCAAAGACTTGATGGCCGATGATGATTCTTTTTGGTTGGTTCGGCTCATCGGAGGAACCATAAACTTGAAATGGACCTCAATTCCGCCTCTTTTGTGTTTTACAGAGGCAACATAATTTCCGGAAGTGGTACCAGTGCCGTACGACTTATCGCTTTTGTATTTGACTGTGAAATCCATGATTCTGAGATTCTGACTCTATTTTTATGCGTGAATAGAACTTTAGGGGATTATAACAAACACTTAGTTTAGCGATCCAGCCTTTCGTAATCCGCAAATCATACTTCTGAACCTCTGGGATGACGATCTCGAACCACTAATTGATCCACTTGCGGTCGGATTCGTCGGTCATTCTGCGGCTGGGTCGGATTCTTACGACAAGGTCGTCCGATGGGACACCCGCGAACTCTTGGCCGAGTACCAAACGTATCCGACGCTTATGCTCCAAAGTCCAGATCCCAACGGCCTCCTGCGTGGAAGGCTCCAGGATCGGAAACGAATTTAATGCACCAACGAAAATGATCGAGGTCGAAGGCGGGACTCGCTCAGGACTCAACCGAAGGTGGATAGGTGGCAAGCTTGATGGATGGTTCGGCCTAGTTGACTCGTGGCCTTGGCAAATGCTGATGAGCTGAAAATCTTCAAACTAATGAGCTGACCTAGCCATTCGTCTCGGAGCTGTCCGTCGACTTGGTGAGTCCTCCACAGCCGTTTGCCCGGCTCGCATACATGTCGACCAGCTCGGATCTCGATGGTTCGAATGAGAGCTTACAGAGCCGCTCTCGAATTAGGCACTTTTCGGGGTTGTGCGGATTAAATGAATGTACTTATTTCTTCTTGCGCAACACACTACGAGCTCGCCGCTTGACGGCTTGAACACTGGCAACATCCGCTTTGTCGTGACGCTCTTGCTCCTGATACTCTCGGACAGCTTTCAGATGATGCACTCGCCTGCGATCGGGGAGTAACCCAACGAGCTTTGCGGTCCCACGTAATCGATCGGTGATGATGCTCTCGAGATACGTCGATTCATCTTATCCATCCGCAATGCACTCGCTACCCATGCGATCAAGATCGCATTGCAGATCACCTGCACGATGAGCTGAATTGTGGGCCGTCGCGACAATGCGATTGCTGATCGGTTCTCAGGGACAATGAGGCATGATTGGACCGAATTTGTTAACCTTGAACACTTCGATAAGGCCTAGGTGTCGATGTTCAAGCATTTCGAAACCTTTTACAATTCCGTACGTCTCCACCAGGCGGTCTCCGACCAGTCGCCCGACCAATTTGAGGGGAGCAGGAGATGCCGATAGCTGTATAATGATATTTCGCCGGTGTCCTCCACTCCTGGCCTTTAACACGTTGTTGCTTACTATGGGTTGCTTACTATGGATGATCGAAAGAAACGTGCGAAAAAAATCAAGAAGAAACGCGAGCGGCTCAATGATCGGCTTCAGTTTGAGTCCAAACTGGAAAAGCGGAACAGGTTCCCTATGGTGGTTGGTGGAAGTAATTCTGAAGGAACGGAAAAACTAGTAATCGAGATCACCGATGCAATAAAAAGACTAATTGATTCAGACAAAATTCCAGCGAAATTGCGCAAGGACTTGGAGCTCATGAAAGCAGGTGAGCTGCAGGTGAACTTCCGTCGTAGCCTAGATATGAGCAAACAATTTGGCCAGATTCTATATGACAGCATGCAGTTATCGCACCAAAACCTTGATCAAATCACCTATCGATTCGAGGTTCTCATTGGCCTGCATAACCATTGGACAATTACTGTTCTCGTACACGCATTGAAGAAAGTTGGTCCACGTCTATTCTGCTCCCCAAAACAATACCAGGTCGAGATCGGCGGGAAATCAAGAATTGTCGCATACAAGTACCACACGCTTGAGCAGATCGGTAATCGAGTGGTTGATGACCCGAATGACTATGACTCGCGCGCTATGTCGTTTGCGATACCGTTCTATACACAATATTTTGAACTCGCACAGCTATCGAATGGCCAACCCTGTATCAAGCTCTGGAATACCTGTGACCCTTTGACTTTTCTTGGGCCTGTGCATGGCGAACTCTTGGGTAGTAAAACACTCTTTACGTTAATAAGGGGTATCCCGCACTTTACGATTGACGGCGCGATTTGCTACTATCTTCTCGGATACTGCCCTATTCATCTCAGCGAATCGGGGGAATATGCTGTGCTTGATTCGCTTTGGATTCCGGGAATGGACAAGACGCCTGAATGGGCTGCTTATAAGAAAAAGTATAAACCTGACACGGTTGGGTTGGCGCAATTCTCAAAACACGTAAACGCTCACACGTACTCTGGACTCGTTGAAAACCGCGACTTGCAATTCATCCGCGAGCTCCATGAATTCGTTCCACAGGTTCGTGTTATAAAAGAGCCAGTATTCGATTATCCACATTTGTTTGACGAATTCGGCCTGAGTATCCCTTGGAATCAACTTGTAAACCTTGGCATTGAAGAGCGTAATAAATTGATTGTTCAGACGTTTCACGACCTTTGCTCTGATTGACGCAGGTGATGTGCCACTACGCAGCTAACGGCATGAATGCCCCCGCTCAAATGGGTCGGGTGCGCGGACGGTGGGAAACACAGAGGCTCAGAGGCACGGAGATATGCGGTCGGGTGTAAAGGGTGACTCTCTGTGGATTCTGGTGCTCTGTGTTTCTATTTTGGGCGAGGACAGAGTGAGTGTGAAATCACACAGCAATTCGCAACGTTTTGGCATTGATTTGAGAGGAAGACTTGGCAAGTCACGTCCTACCTCCAATTCCTTTGCTGAGAGTTCATCATGCCAAGACAACGTCGTGAAGAGACCGCCCAGCGCTGGGCGAGTCGCCTCGCTCAATTCGAAACCTCTATCTTGTCTGTCGCTTAGTTCTGCCAATCGATCGATTGCTCGGTCGGATCGTTCAACCTCTGGAAACGCAAACTGGCGAAACCGACTCCAGCCCCCGCCGCGTTCCTTCGTGTACAAACCTCGCTACCCACTCCAACAGGTATCGAAATCAAACTCCCGTCGGGGATCACGATCTGCATACCGCTAACGGCTGCCAACTCGCTCGGTGATACCCTCGAACAAGTCTCCTGAGCGATGCTCGCAATCTACCCCGCGGTCCCAATCTATCTTTATGCTGAACCCATCGACATGCGCAAGAGTTTCGATGGGTTCTTTGGGATCGTCAAAGCAGATCTCCAACCCGATGTTCGCGACGGTGGCTTGATCATGTTCCTCAATAGCCGATGCAAGCGCATCAAGCTGATGTACTGGGATACCGATGGAATCGCGATCTGGATGGTCGTTACCGATCGACAACAATCAGGTCGACAGGTTGATGAAGCGAATTGCGATCGGCCGCAAGAACTGGTTGTTTACAAGAACTGGTTGTTTATAGGTAGTCTTCGAGCGGGGATCCGCAATGCGAGTTTACTGAGCTTGGTAGCAAGTGCGTTGCGGATGGAGTTGGATGTATCGATGTATCTCGAGAGCATCATCACTCATCGGCTTCGGGGGACAGCGAAGCGTGAGGAGTTACTCCCTGATCGCTGGCGGGCGAATCATCCGGAAGCGGTCCGAGAGTATCGGGAACAAGAGCGGCGCGACAAAGCGGACGTTGCCAGTGTTCAAGCCGCCAAGCGGCGAGCTCGCAGTGAGTTGCGCAAGAAGAAGTCGGATCCTAGTAACCTACCACGCAACCCCCAAGAGTGCATTATTTTAAGAGCGTCGCTGTACGCTCTCGTCGAAGTGCACAACCTGAATTAAAAATTTTTGAGATTCCGTAATTCGACCTGTGCAGGAGTCCCAACGCTGCTTTATTATCGATACACCAGTCCCATTAGCACGCAACCATAGCGTTTATCAGGGTTGAATTAACTGTGTAGAAGAACGCTGGAGGAAGCGAGCGTTGGATCGCGAGCGACCGCAAAAATGCAATCGATTCGAACTTAAAATTTTTTGCGAAAAGCCGACTATACCGAATCGGGAATCCTCGTCACAATGAGTACATGAGAACAATTCCAAGGATGGAGAAATTTGTCAGCCAATAGGTTTGACACACGAGGATTGTTTTATAAACTCGCAGTCAGGCATAAAAAAACCCAGACCAAATTTGCACATTTGATCTGGGCAATATTTCCGCTCGTATCTAGAAGGGATCTCCAACACCGGAATGGGTTGGTGGCAAAGTGATCTTTGCACGAGCTACGAACAAACAGGGAGTCCCTGTCGACCTCTAGACTTTAGCTGGCGACTGGGGAACCGTCAAGATAATTCCCCAGGAGATCTCGAAAGCCATGTAATCAACTAAAGTCAACCCGCAGTCATCGAATCCTGCAAAAGATCAACCAGACGCAAAAGCCGTGGGCCTTCGTTTGAATTTCATACGAATGAGCCATGTTTTGCCAAGGTTATCCCCTCATTGATGTGCTGCTATCAAATACAAGCACCCCGTACGCCAATACGGGGTGCCGCGTGCGTCCAGAGGAATTCATTACCAGTCAGTTCCTCGTGTTTCGCATTTACTAGTTTAGACACTAGATGCGGAATCGTATCCTCTGGGTTAAACGCTTTCAAGACGAGAGGGCTGACGCAATACCAAAAGAAAGGGGTTCGAAAATGAATTTTTTCGATTCCTTCGAAGCTAGGCGAGCCTTCTTTAGAATGCTTGGCCTGGTCCTTGTCCGCGCACATTGGCGGGCTAGACCGGGACGCGCCTGGAGCGGCATTCGCGACGTATTTGTCCGCGAACACCTTCGAAGATGGCCACGATTCCGCTAGCTAGCTAGCGTGGAAGAGTTGATATTCTTAAGCCTCCTCGCGATTCTCGCGAGGAGGCTGGGGACGTGAGGACTCCCCAGTATGCTTCGACGGCTCACCAGGGGACTCCTTCACCATTTTTTCGACGGTTGAAATACGGTCCTCCTCCATGTTCGCATCAGACGAGTAGTGGCGATGTGGCTTCGAATGCAGGGTGTCGTTTCTTTCAGAAAGAGCTATGTCTAACGCTCCAAACATATGAGACCAAGTGTCTTCGAATGGCTGGCTTTTACTGGCAGGATCCACCACGAAAACTGGATCGCAGGTGACCATAATTTCATCCCAGGAAGAAAACGAACTAACAGCCTCCTTAAGGTTGGACGCGTATTTGAAGGCGTGTTCCGCCTTCATTGGCGGGAGAATAGCCCAGAGCTCCTCGGTCTCTATCGGGCAAACCACTTTCCAGTCGCCTCGCAGTTCGTCGGCTGAGCAGCCATTGCAAATTCGGCACAAGTGCTCACGCAGTGTATCGATAAGCTGCGACT
>Ga0208225_1000302_pt1 | contig 12507 bp, 8 predicted proteins | sample LakMenEpi15Jun10_FD_150701 | JGI IMG/M metagenome (GOLD analysis project Ga0208225, IMG submission 150701) | Freshwater microbial communities from Lake Mendota, WI - 15JUN2010 deep hole epilimnion (SPAdes) | ecosystem: Environmental > Aquatic > Freshwater > Lake > Epilimnion/Euphotic zone ... | reverse complement strand
GAGGGAGGTGTGAATGTGGGTTGGTTGTCGAAGTGAGCTGGAGAAACTAGCATATCGCAGGGGAAACCAAGCGATACATGCAATCTTCACATGTAATCTTCACAGACGCGAGCCGAGGTTCAAACAGGATGTCCAAATCGACGAGCAAAGAGTCAGGGATGTTAAGATCCGAGCATTGGTGGAACAACCCGAGCAATCCGGGCATGACAGCGTTGTATCTAGAGCGATTTCTCAACTATGGCATGACGCTAGATGAGCTGCAATCGGGTCGACCGATAATCGGAATTGCGCAATCTGCGAATGACTTGGCTCCATGCAATCGAGCCCACTTGCAATTGATTTCACGGCTTTGCGACGGGGTTCGTGATGCAGGTGGAGTGCCGATGGTATTCCCGATGCATCCGATCCAAGAGTCCGTGCGGCGGCCAACAGCAGCGTTGGATCGCAATCTTGCTTATCTAGGCTTGGTAGAAGTCTTGCATGGATATCCGCTTGATGGAGTTCTATTTACAACGGGGTGTGACAAGACCACACCGGCGGCATTGATGGCTGCGGCTACGACGGATTTACCATCGTTGATTTTCAATGGTGGTCCGATGCTTAACAGTTACCTCGATGGGGAGTTGGCTGGAGCGGGATCGATCATTTGGGAAGCTCGGCGTAGGCTAAGTGCTGGTGAGATCGATCAAAAGAAATTCATGGATTTGCTTGCTGCATCTGCACCGAGTGCGGGGCATTGCAACGTGATGGGGACGGCCCTTTCGATGAATTGTCTAGCCGAAGCGGTTGGCATGGCGTTACCTGGTTCGGCAGCGATTCCGGCTCCATACCGAGAGCGGGGGCAGATGGCTTATGCGTCTGGGCGTCGCATTGTCGAGATGGTTCGAGAGGATCTTAGGCCATCGAAGATTTTGGTGCGTGAAGCGATTTTGAATGCGGTGCGAGTGAATACAGCGTTGGGTGGATCGACCAATTGCCCGCCGCATTGGGTGGCGATAGCAAGGCATGCTCAAGTTGAGTTCGAGTTGCAGGATTGGGAGACGCAAGGGTATGCGATCCCATTGCTCGTCAACTTACAGCCAGCCGGGACACAGCTTGCAGAAGATTTTCATCGAGCGGGTGGATTGCAGACCGTCATGAAGGAGCTTCTCGATCATGGCAAGCTGCGGGGTGATTTGTTGACGGTAACGGGTAAGAGCATTGCGGAGAACATCAAGCATGCGCAATCGCCGGATGGGAGCATCATACGCAGGTACGAAGAGCCGCTTCGGGAGAACGCGGGGTTTTTGGTATTGCGGGGTAATTTGTTTGAAGCGGCATTGATTAAGACGAGCGTGATCAGTGATACGTTTCGTTCGCGGTATCTTCAGAGGGAGGGGGATGAAGAAGCGTTTGAGTGTACAGCGGTCGTGTTTGATGGTCCGGAGGATTACCATGCGCGGATCAATACGCTTGGAGACGAGCCTGATCCGAATACGTTGTTAGTGATTCGAGGATGTGGAACGATTGGCTTTCCGGGGAGTGGGGAGGTAGTCAACATGCAGCCGCCGGATGCTTGGATACAGCGAGGGATACGCGAGTTACCCACGTTGGGAGATGGGCGGCAGAGTGGGACATCGGCGAGTCCATCGATACTCAATGCATCACCGGAGGCGAGTGTAGGAGGAGGGTTATCGAAGTTACGGTCAGGAGATCGTGTTCGGATTGATTTAAGAGCGCGTAGGGTGGATGCGTTGGTAGATCCGGTGCAGTGGGCAGGTCGTGAGGGGGTGGGAAGTGAATTGGTTAGCGAGTCTGCGACCCCGTGGCAAAAGATATATCGCGAGTATACAGGTCAGCTTCACACAGGCGGGTGTCTCGACTTTGCCTGTTCGTTCCGTCACGTCTGCAACAGCGTGCCTCGGCACAACCACTAGTGGTCATCGCGAGATAGGATAAATCCCATTGAATTGTAACCTACAGGGGATTGAATGGGACATAATTAAAACCCGTGTTAGGCCACTTCTTGCTAGGTGACTTAACAGGCGATTCTTCGTCAAGAGCCTCTTTTTGTGACGACGTATCAACGGGTTCAGTCTCCTGCAATCGGGCCTCCAAATCGGCCGGAGTGCTTATGTTGTATTTCTTGCGGACTTTAACAAAAAGGCTCTCTTGCTCGATGTCTGATTCGAAGTTCTTAATCTTTCTTGAGAAGCTTTCTACCTTTGTCTTAAGTTCTTCATTTTCATGCCAGGCGTCTTTTGCTTGTTTGTCTGATTGGTGCCATTTGTAGGTGGGGTAACCCACGGCAGCACCTATCAGTAAAACACTACAAAGCAGTAGTGGCATGCGTTTGAAACGAGGCCGATTTCCCTTGGGACTCAAGAACGTTGGATGCTGATCTATCGGATTGGATTTGACTGGTGCTGCGTCATCAAAATCCATCTGCTTGATCGGCAGGCCGTTTTCATCCACGACTACTTGAAAACCTCGGTAGTAGCAAGATCCCTTGAACGAACGTAGGACTGATGGCCTTTTGTTGTTGGCCGCGTACATGCAGATTCGTTCCGTGAACGCATTGTCCTTCTTGAGTGGATCTGCAATGCGCGATCCTTCAGTGAGTTGAGTGTTGCTACTTGGCCAGTTCTCCGGCATCAAAAATAATGCTGCATGGGATAAATCCGCGTCTCGCAGATAGATAGCTTCAATTCGAAGCGTGTGGGGGCGGCCAAGACCATCATTCCCGGCATCTAAAAGCCTAGCCACAATCCAACCTGTTGCGTCGTCGGTTGGCCATATCGCGTAACTTGGGTCGTATCGCTCCGTGTTTTGCCCTCCCCTGAACTGAAATACTCTTCTCAAAGATTCTAAGGCTCTCTTTGCGGTGTCGGAAAAGTCGGCATCGCACCAAAGTAGAGTAAACCGATCTCCAGTTTCCGCCGACTTGCCAAAGATAGCGAATGGTCGCGTTAATTCCGGCATAGCTCTACTCAACTTTCTGTGTTACCAACTGCTACCCGGCCAAATGTAGGATTTGAGCGAGGCCCAGTCATCAGGTTCAATTCTCGCCCCACCTGGCGACTTTACCGAAAAATTCACATGTGGTGTCCGTGAATATGATTCCGTTCCAGGGAACTTATTCATTTGGATTCTTCCTGAGAACATCTGAATTGCTAACGGTCCATTATCAACCGCGTACCCTACATTTACGTCCTGGATATTCCCTTCGATCTTTAGAACTACACACAGTGGGTTACCTACTTGCCAGGAGATACTCTGAGATTTACCACCCCCCCATTTTTTATCGCTACTCGCACCCTCTTTCGAGCCATCGAAGATGGCGTATGGTTCCGCATTTCGATGTTTCGATAAAAACACTGTTTGGCAGTATGGAGTAGTAAGCCCACCTGATTCCTTAATTTCCAAAGACCATTGCCCTGGGGTTACTGTCATAAGGGCTAGGTCTATCGCAGATTGCATTCCTTTCGCTTCCTCTGCACTGAGTTTCGTTCGATACTTTTCTCGGAACTCCTGAATTGCTCGTATCTTCGTGCTGATTTCATTCGGGTTTCCGCAAGGCATGCTTTTAATGCGATTTCTCGCAATACCCATATCCTCGTCCTCAATTTCACGGAGTAAACGGCGGACTTCTTTTACATCATCGCCACTGCGATATCCATCGATGAACCTGAGGCAAGTGTCGCGAAAATTCAAAGGTCTAGGTTGCGCATTGAAGTCTGATGCGATGAAGTCAAAGGCAACCTTCCTTTTCCGTTGCACTACGAAGGGTATTAACTGCTCGAATTCGTTTTGAAACGACCCAAGCTTGCAGGCAACAATTCGTTTGAGGTCTGTTTCGTGTTTTTCAAAATCGCTAAGGGTAGTGAGACTTGGTATTGCTTCCTTTTCTTTTTCCAGGAACTTCAGAAGGAACTCGTCACGACGCTCCTTTACGTCCTTCCTTACCCAAGACATTCCATCAAGATTTTCACACTTCTCGATTTCCGATAGTTCGGTTGATGCGAGAATTGCCATTACTCTAGAAGATTGAGATTCTCGGTAAACCATAGGGCCGGTCACCAAGACAGTTGCGACGACTAACGATGGAGCTAGGAATCGTTTCAGGAATCTAATACGTGTTCGTTTCCTATGACCGACAACCCATTCAAAAAGCTGCTCATATCCTTGTGGTGAAACGATTGATGGAGGCCGTGATGCGCCGCTGTTTGTTTGGTCTGTACCTTCGTGTCGACCAACGGTAGAAATCGCGAGACACTTCAAGGTTGCTGCATAAACTTTTAGTTTGCGAAGCAAGTTTGGCGCATGGGTTTCGAAGTACCTTTCCGCCTCTTCTGGGCTGTCTAAGCCTTGAACCGTATCGCACTTCGTAACGATCAATCCTAACTCAATTTCCGGGGGATTTCGCGACTCCTTTCCAGCGCTCTCCTTCCAAATCTGCCCGATAGCCTGAAGATGAGATCGTTGCCTTTCGATCAACTGATCTTCCATTTCTTTAGAACCATTTAAGACCAAGTCTTGGTGCGGATCAAAAAGTAGCAGGAAAATATCAGCAGCCCGCGAGTACTCGTAGAGTTCGGAAATTTTGTCGTGATCCAGTCGCCGCAATGCTCCGGTAAAATCTTCGCCCGGGTAGTCGATAACTCGCAGTTCAACGATCGTCCCTTGGAACACTAGGCTCATTTCCAAAATGACTGTAGTGCTTGTGGGTGGTGGCCATTGCCCCTGGCGCAGGGTTGACCTCAGGTCATCAAGAAATCCGGCGGTGTCTGAATCGTCATGAGCGACTTGAATGCTTGAAGCACGGTTTGGTTCTGACAAGACCGACAGCCCCGCCAAGAAGCATGTTTTCCCTGCCCCCTTTGCTCCTAGTATGAGGATTTTTAGGCGTCGTTCGTTGTCGCGTTTCTTTTTGCTTGTGCTTTTGACTGCGACATCCATGTGTTGCTGGTCAGGCATATGCTAACGGCTTTCGCTTCCAAGGGTTTAGTTTCCACACGCAGATGACCAAAACCGCAAGTGCGATTAGGTAGAGGACCCATCCCACAATGAACCAGTCTGGCTGAAGAAAGTCATTGACGACTCCGCTAAGTGCCTCGGTAAATGGAGTTATTACCTTGTCAAGATAGTCGTTAACGAAACTAGACAAGCTACTCAAGGAGTTTGCGATGACGGGAATCGATTGATACGCGACCTTTAGGTAGAGTGTTGCGGCAAGCAATCCGCTGTAGGCAGCCTTCTTAAGCGGGGTTGGAAGGTTACTCCAAGTCTGTTTCAATCTACCAGCGAGTCGACTTACATCGTTGACCTTGGCATATATACCATTGCTGACATAGCGGAAGTACTTCCACGGACGGTTGATTTTGCCGCCGAGAATTGAACTTATCTTGAAGGTTTTATCTGTCGCTCGCCTTAAGAGGGTTTTTCCTAGGTTCGTTCGGGCAGTTTTTGCTACTTGCCTTGTCGAGCTACCTTTCGCCAAGACTTTTCCGCTTTTGATGATTGCTGATTTCGCAGCGGCCTTCGTAGTCTTCGTAACGATTACGCTTGATCCGAAAGTTGCCACTGTTAATCCGACATCCGCAATGTCCAAGGCTGCCCACCCAATTTCATCCCAAGAATTGGGGTGGTTATTCAACATGTTTTTGACGATTTTTGCGGGTGCTCCTACAAACGGGATCGCTTCCAGCACGTCTGGGCCCCTGGGATTTCCCGCTTCATCGAAGTACTTATCTAACCATCTGATATTGTCATCCAATGCTTCGAGTCCCTGATCTCCTTTCGAAGCTACGTAGGGGATGATTCGTATTCCGATTTGAGGATTCTTAAGAGCTGTGTGAAATCGCGACTGAGAACCCTGCACATCATCGGCATACATTTGCAGAATCGCGATCGCCAAGTCACCAAACTGAGCGACCGCTTTCGTCGCTTGAGGAATGGCATCCTCGTACCCGCAAAAGATTAAGGTCGCGATGTCATCAGAACCGTACTCTTTGAGTACTTTATCCGCGTCTTGAGGTGCTTCTTGATGAAGTTGGAGAGCTAGAGCCGAGTATTTGGCTTCATTCCAAACGGCACTTTTTGATTGGTAAAGATTTGTAAAGTGCGCGGCAAGCTTCAGCAGGCTGTCCTCTGATTGTCCCCTCTGCTCTAGCCATTTTTCGATGTAATCGGTATTGGCAAATATGACGTCAAGCACATCCGACCTCGGCAAGTTGTACTTCGAGCTGGTCGTGATCTGAATCAGTCGCCCGTAGTCCTGGAAAATTGCCAATACCACAGGGACGGGGCGTCGTTGACTTTGGGTTAGCTTTAAGTCATCAAAGATCATTTCTTGGAAGAGAGGATGATTTTCGTAAGCTGTTTTTACAACGTCGCCAACGGTGACGGGGGCTTCCTCATCATTGCTTCCATCAGCGTTTTGCTGCAGAATGGACTTATCTGTGGCTGAATTGGCTGTGTTGGGATTCAGGCGCTCTCCATTCACGCACTGAGTAATCACCTCGAGTAGCCAATCCGGATGTTGTTTGTCTTCCTTGGTGGAATGGTAGTAGTCTCTTAGTTTCTTATCACTGACTTCCTTGTAAAGCATCACTCCGATGGGATCGCCTACCACACGCTGGTATTCGGATGGCCTTTCGGCAACTATCTTCAAGTCATTCATGTAATGATGGTAAGCCGCACCCAACGACGCGTTGGTTCTGTGCTCAATATCGTCAAGAGCATCGATAAGAAAGCCGTTCGCTAAAAGAAACTCTTCTCGCTTGCTTGAATTCTCGATCAAGTCTGGATTGTAAGCATTCCTTACTAGTTCCAAGCGTGCTTCCGTCGAAGAGTCATTATTCCTGTCCATCAAGCAATCGGCGAGGTCGTTGCCCATCTTGACGGGACTACCCCCACGCGATCTTTCTGCTCGGAGAAGGGACTCGATCGCGCGAACGGACCTCGTGTCACCGAGTTTATCGAGTTTGTCTGCCGCCTCCGGTGAGCGGCTTCGCAACTCCTTAATTACTTGTCGAAGTTCCCTTTCGGAAGAATTGCCAAAGCGATTCGATATTTGTTGTGGGGCAGATCCAAATTTTGAGAGCAGAACTAAAAAGAAGCCCACTGCTGCCAGGAATAGTACCCATCGGATTATTTGGAACGTACTAGATTTTCGGTTCGGCATTCAAGGATCCATTTCTCAGTCACAAGTGGCGTTCAAACGAAAGCTGCGAAACTCCGGTCAAAACTAGTTGTCACGATTGTCGGGCGCAACGAGTTTTATGCTCTTCCGCGTTAGGACATCACTATCGCATCCGCGCAACACGTGCTCGGAATAATGCCGGGAGGAATGAAGGTGTGGAGCGAACGGAGAAGCGAAAAAGAATGCAAAGCAAACAAAAACAGCCTGGGAATTCCAAAGAAAGAAATCCAACCTAGGATGCTTTATCGCCAAACCCGAATATGCGATAATCCACAAAACCGGTACTGCGTCTCAGACTAACCCAGTGATGTGATATGGCGGAATACTCCCCTCGAAACGCGGATTTCTCGACGACGAGTAGCCTCGTTGATGAACTGAAAGTTCTCTCGCCAATACGCTGGGAATCCTTCGTGCTACTCTACTCCCCAATGCTCAAATTCTGGCTGCATCGCGAATGCGTCCCTTCTGCCTCGATCGATGATCTTCTCCAAGAGTCCTTCAGGTCGATCTACGCCGGTATCGGAAATTTCCAAAGGAACCCCTCGGATGGTTCCTTCCGCGGATGGATGCGTTCAATCGTCCGACGTCGTGTAGCCGATTATCGACGTCTTGAGCACAAATCAGTCTCGACTCAAGACTACGCGATAGAAATCCTTCCAGTACCACCCGTAAATGAGGATGACTCGGAAAATGAAGTACTGAGTGAAGTCATCGCCCGGGCATGCCAAGTCGTCCGCCAAAACGTACAGCCGCATACTTGGCAAATGTTTCAAATGTGTGTGCTGGAATCTCAACCCGCCGAAGACGTTGCCCGAATCCTAGGGGTTAGCTCAGCAAATGTGCGGATGGCAAAAGCAAGGATCCTTAAGCAACTTCGAGAGTTGTTGGTGGATTTTGAATGAACATTTCCCTTCCGTGTTGCGCTCGACCGATAGGATGTTGTGACCGCACAGAACGCACCAGGAGCATGGTCTCCAAACTGCCACCACTGTCGTTTCGTGGTTCCTTCGTAGTCAAGACAGATTGATGTACCTTACTGCACACTGTCCATGTGACGATGAACTAAAACTACTTGCGTTCGGCAATCTGCCCGACGCTAGTTTTGACGCAACCATGGGACATGTGGAATCCTGTCTAAAGTGCCAAGAACGCTTGGCAACGTTCGATCAAGCAACCGACCTGCTTGCCGTATCTGTCTCCAAGTTAACGCCCGATGATATCGAAAAAGCACGGTATCACTTGGAGGCAGAATACGGTAAGACGTCCGAGTCGATCTTCGGTCCCCTTTTTCGACAGGATGCCCAAGGGCAAGATTTACCTGCCGTACTGAGTCCTCCCTGCCAACTTGGACCCTACGAAATCAGAGAGCAAATCGGACGCGGCGGGATGGGCGAAGTCTATGCGGGTGTGCAGTCCCGTCTAGGTCGTCCCGTAGCGATTAAAATTCTTCGTAACAATCGTCAGCACGATGCTGAGTCTCACATCCGCTTCCTCAAAGAGATGGCAATCGTCGGCAAACTTGACCACCCCAATCTCGTCAGAGCCTATGACGCTTGGGAGTCGAACGGTTTCCTTTACCTAGTGTTTGAGTTGCTCAATGGCAAATCACTGCAAAGCCTCGCCGATTCAAATCAAATCCAAACGGTTGCGGAAGTCTACGAAATCGTCTCAAGGGTCCTTGAAGGACTTCAATACCTGCATTCAAACTCGGTTATTCATCAAGACATCAAACCTGGGAATGTGATCCGGACCAAAAACGGCGAGATCAAAATCATTGACTTCGGTCTTTCCTCCTATCGGCATGCATCCGACTTCTCGGGTTACAGCAGGGTCGGCACAAAGGGATTTATGGCCCCCGAGCCCCCGTCCGTCGACGGCGTGAAAGATCATCTGCGCGATATTTACTCAACGGGAGCTCTGCTGATTTTCCTGTTGAACTCCATCGCGACTCCGTTTTCAACAGCGGATAAACAGTGGTTTGATCGCCTTCAGTCCGTAGCCAGTATGATGAGTCATCCCGATGCGATGAAACGATGCCCGAATGCATCCGAAGCCATGCGTTCACTCCAAGAAACCAAGCTTACACCTGATGCCAAGCGCGACGGCATCCGACGCGTGAAGAAGGGGTACTTCGCTGTACTGTTGGTCGCTTGCATGACCTTGCTCTTGGCGGTCGCTGCCTTCGGTGGTCAGTTCTTGAGTATCATCGACAACTCTTGGAGATTTCTAGCCGTCTCACTCGGCCTTGCCAACCCAGGTGGAATTGTTGCGAATACGGATCCCGATACAGAAGTTCCGCTGCTGACCGCTTTGGATCTTGGATTTCCAGTACCTGAACTAGTGTTAATGCCTCCCGGCATTTTTGTGATGGGTGCGATCGAACAAGACGAAGACGCGAAACCTGTTGAACTACCACGGCGCAGGATTGCAATCACGAAGCCGTTTTACATCGGGCGATATGAGGTCACGGTTGCCCAATACCAAGCATTTGTGAGCGATACCGAATACCAGACAGTTGCAGAACGCAACGGTGTCGGTGGCTGGAAATCAGGTGTTTCGACAAGTTGGGGAATGCAAAGTCTTGATTACACGTGGAAGAATCCCGGTTACATCTCCTCAGACATGCATCCTGTCTCAATCATCGCTTTTGAGGATGCGGTTGCTTATTGCAACTGGTTGTCCAAAACAACAGGACGTAGATTTCGCTTGCCGACCGAGGTGGAATGGGAGTATGTATGCCGCGCGGGCTCAGATACTGTGTACTCCTTCGACAAGAGACTTCGAGAAGACTATAGCTGGTCGAAGTACAGCACTAAAAATGACACGACTGCTAGACCCGTAGGGACGAGATTACCGAATCGTTGGGGGATTCACGATATGGTTGGAAACGTCCGAGAGTGGTGCTCTGACTTGTACTCTGAGAAAGCGTACGAATTGGATTACATGAAGCATCCAAATGGCCCCGATGAAGGTGCGTTACGAGTGATACGCGGGGCCGCATACATGGATGGTTTAATCTTCATGCGATCCAGCAACCGCGGTTATCTTTCGCCGGAGATGGCCATCAATAACCAAGGATTCCGAGTCGTGTGTGACGAGAATCCTGCCGAGTAAAGAATCCCGCTTTCACTCAATCGGCGATGACTGGAGTGATTTCGAGGGAGATCTTCTCCAAGCCACGCATGAGGGTCAGAGGGTAGGGTTTGTCGGCCGGCAGTTGCTCGACAATGCTGCGGAAATCCTCAGGGGTAAAGACTCGCTGGGAGGCAATCTCAAGTATCACGTCGTCGATCTGCAAGCCTGCTTTGAATGCCGGACTGTCCGGATTGATCCGTAGTACCGTTACCCCACCTCGTACCGGTAACTTCAACTCTCTTGCTTGCTCCTGCGTCATCGGTTCGACCCGCATTCCAACCTTCGCCCGCCGTACTTTACCCACCTCGGATAACTCACTGGTGATCCACTGCACCCGCGAACTTGGAATCGCAAAACCAACCCCTTGGAACGATCCACTGGTGGTCATGATCGCTGTGTTGATCCCAACTAACTCCCCTTCAATGTCGACCAAAGCTCCACCGGAATTCCCCGGATTGATCGCCGCATCGGTCTGAAGCAGTTGGCCTTCGACTAGCCGATTCAGCGCCCTGCCCTTCGAACTGATAATCCCAACGCTCACGGTTTGGTCCAAAGCAAACGGACTGCCGATGGCTAACACCCAGTCCCCAATATGCAACCCATCGGAATTGCCAATGGCTACATGCGGTAAATCCTCCTCGGATTGGATCCGGAAAATCGCTAAGTCGCTCGACGGATCGCTAACCGGATTGCTCCCAGTAAGCTCCCGCCCATCGGCTAGCCGAACGCGGATCCCTTTGGAATCCTTGATCACATGATGGTTCGTTACGCACAAACCCTTCGCATCGAGGATTACACCCGATCCGATGTTGAAGTTTCTCGCTGAGTTGCTGTCGAGCAAATCGAGCTCGTCCAAAGTCGCATCGACATCAGCACGCTTGGCTAACACGGTCACAACCGCCGGTTGGGCTTTCGTCGCCGCCGCTTGAAAAGCGATCGATAAACTCTTGGCTTGGCTCTTGGCGAGCTGCTGAAGTTCAAGGTCATCGGCAGATACAGGCTCGATAGGAAGCAACGCCGACGCGATAAGGGATAGAAACAAGCTTGCTGAGGCCCGTGCAATGCGGTTTTGGTTCACAAGTGACTTCCTTGCTGGTGTGTCTGTTGACTTCTTTGACGTGTTCGTTGGCATCGCTGGAAATCCCGAAATTGGCCGCTACGCAGCCTTCTTTTGGATTCTTTATGCAGTTTTCATTGGGAAGTGAATTTTGGTATGCTTCCATCAACGCCGGTGGGCGAAGTTCACTACCCTTGATTAGTATTCTCGAACGTCTAGCCTTGCTCGTCCAGTATATTCCCTGAATCCAAGACAGAGACTCTCCGTTGATTCCAGCAGTTGTCATTTCCAAGAAGCGTGATGGGGAGAGCCTCACTCGCAGTGAAATCCGATCCTTTATCTCGGAATACACCGCCGGTACAGTGCCGGATTACCAGATGGCCGCTTTGGCTATGGCGATCTTTTTTCAAGGAATGAACTCCGAGGAAACGTCGGAATTGACCGATGCGATGATCGCCACTGGCGATCGGCTTCGTCGTGTCTCGGATCGACCGCGTGTCGATAAGCACTCCACGGGCGGGCTAGGTGACCTGACTTCGCTGATCCTCGCTCCTCTGCTTGCCTGCTGTGACTTGGATGTTCCCATGATCAGTGGTCGTGGACTTGGGATTACCGGTGGAACCTTGGATAAACTGGAAGCGATCCCCGGATACCGATGCGACTTAAGCGAGGCGGCTTCCGAGCAACAGCTTCGTCAAATCGGATGCTTTATCACCGGTGCCACCGAAAAGCTTGTTCCGGCGGACAAGAAACTCTATGGGTTGCGAGATGTTACCGGAACAGTCCCTTCGATTGGGCTGATCACGGCAAGCATCATGTCCAAGAAGATTGCTGAAACCCTCGATGCATTGGTGTTGGATGTAAAGTTCGGCTCGGGGGCCTTCCTCCCGACGCTTGCACGCGCCAAGGAGCTTGCGACATCCCTATGTTCCAATGGTTTGCGAGCTGGGATTCGGACCACGGCCCTTCTGACCGACATGAACCAACCTTTAGGTACCATGGTCGGGAATGCTTGCGAAGTCGATCAGTCGGTAGAGATTCTGCGAGGAGAGGGCCCAGCAGATGCGACGGAACTCACGATGGAGCTTTGTGCTCGCGTGTTATTAGAAACCCAAAAAGCAGCCGATGGGCA
>Ga0208225_1000300_pt1 | contig 12575 bp, 10 predicted proteins | sample LakMenEpi15Jun10_FD_150701 | JGI IMG/M metagenome (GOLD analysis project Ga0208225, IMG submission 150701) | Freshwater microbial communities from Lake Mendota, WI - 15JUN2010 deep hole epilimnion (SPAdes) | ecosystem: Environmental > Aquatic > Freshwater > Lake > Epilimnion/Euphotic zone ... | reverse complement strand
CAGCCATTGAACACCATTTCATCCCCTAACAGAAACCTACGATTGCGTGATTATTGAGTTGGTTTAGGATGCTGGTTTTCATCGATTTACCCGAAATTGCCCCAACCCGATTCAGTACAGGACACGCAATTGAGTAAAAAAACTAATCCTAGCGATTCCAACAAGTGGCACGGGATGGAAAAAACTCACGTGGCGATAGTCGGCATGGGAACCGTCGGAACCGGCGTCGCACGACTGTTGCTCGATCATGGCGACCGCCTTGCTCGCCATGCGGGCCGAGTGCTTTGGCTCGAGAAATCTCTCGTCCGCGATCTTTCGAAATCTCGCGGTATCGATAACTTGCCCGAAGGTATCTTGACGACGGATCTATCAGAGATTCTTGATAACCCGGATATCCAAGTCGTCGCGCACCTTGTAGGCGGCATTGAGCCAGCGCGAACGATCATGTTGCAGCTTCTCGAAGCCGGCAAAGATGTGGTAACGGCCAACAAAGCTCTCTTGGCTCAGCACGGCTCGGAACTCTTTGACCGCGCCCGTGAACTCGGCCGAACCATCGCTTTCGAAGCAAGCGTTGGAGGCGGAATCCCGATCATCGCGAACATCACGCAATGCTTTACCGCGAACCAAATTCTATCGCTGCGAGGAATTCTAAACGGTACTAGCAACTACATCCTGACTCAGATGTCTGAAAAAGGAGCCGAGTATTCCGAAGCCTTGCTCAATGCGCAGCAACTTGGATACGCAGAAGCGGATCCGGCGATGGATGTCGACGGAAGCGATGCAGCTCAAAAACTTGCAATCCTCGCACACCTAGCTTTCGGAGTCCAAGTCAACTGGAAGGAAATCTACCGACGTGGCTTAGAAGCCTTCACCCTCGAAGACATTCAATACGCAGACAAGTTAGATTACCGAATTCGGCTGATAGCAACCGCCCGATTGATCGAAGATAATCTCGAACTACACGTCTCTCCGACGTTGATTCGAAAGGGGAGACCTTTGGCCGAAGTCCGCGGGGCATACAACGCGATCTCCGTCGTCGGTGATGCAGTCGGGGATATGTTCTTTCATGGGCAAGGAGCTGGACAAATGCCAACGGCTTCGGCTGTCGTTGCCGATATGATCGACACCGCTGCTGGACGAACCGACATCACCTTCCGACGCCTTGAACTCTGGTCAGATCGTCAATGCGAAATCGAGTTGATCCCCTACCCGAGGACTCGAGGCCGGTACTACATGCGATTCCTAGTCGCAGATGAACCAGGTGTGCTTTCTGAAATCACTGGAATCCTCGGCAAACACAAGATCTCTATCTCTTCGATCATTCAACATGAGCCGAAAGAACCTGCAGAACCTCGCAAGGTTCCCTTGATCATCATGACCCATGAATGCGAAGAAGTTCAAGCCTCCCGGGCTCATCTCGCTATAGAACAACTCGCTAGCGTCGACGAAAAGAGCTTCAGACTGCGAGTAAGTGAGAATTGAAAACTACGCGAACAATCCGCTGATTCTCAAATGCTGATCGTAATGAGCCGTAGCAACCAATCCACTACCAACGTGCACATCCATATCGCGCGCTAAACTTGGTAATCCGGCTCGATGGATCTCCTTCTCCTGACTGGCATTGAAGAACAGCAAAATACCCCCAGAAGATCCTCCCGAAACGGCCCCGACTGTCGAGTCGTTGATCGAGCAAACGCGATATAACAAGCCACCGGGAATCCCATCGCAGACGTGCGATTTGCTCAGCGCACCATCTCCCCACTGAAACCTCAGTAATAACGGTTCATGGACAGCTCCAAATGGATTGCTCCCCTTGTGTGTACCGGCAGCAAACAATTCTTGCCCGTTAGGCGATATGGCCATGGATCGCACTCCGCCAAACTCCGCATTCTGCCCCTTGTTCGGCGAATACAACGTCGAGCCATCAAAGGTTCTCACTAGACTGCGATCATCCAACTTCCATGCGTGTATCTTGCCCATCAAATCAGCGGTAACCAAATGTTGTCCATCCGGATGAAAAGCCGCGCTGTAGATATGGCGTTCGTGAGCAGGCCAAGAAGCGATATTCTGACCGGTCTGCATGTCCCATAACTTGATCGTCCGATCGTTCCCGACGGAGACCAATAACTTACCATCGGCAGACCGCTCAACACCTCGTATCCACCCCTGGTGAGCTTCCACACTGCGAATGATCTTGGGTTCTGGTTCAGCAATCGACCACCAAATCAAACGACCTTCACACCCTCCGGATACCAACAGATCACCTGCCGGACTGAAAGTCAAAGCATGCACCCAACTCTCGTGCCCGATCAATGGAACCTTCTCGCCATTTGCAATCGTCCATCGTTGCAACTGAAAATCTTGCGTTGTGCTCACGCAATGCAAACCCGTCGGAGAAAAACGGCAAGCAAGCAACGGCGATTCCGTTTTCCACTGATGAATTACGTGGCTTTTCGAAATATCCAATTCGATCATACCAATACCTTCCAAATCGGTTCAGCGGCTGGATCGGCAATCGGTAGCTCACGTCCATCGACGATCAGCGACTGACTCGAGTCGACTCCGACGGATCGCAAAATGGTATGGAATATATCCCCGTGATCGACTTGCCCATCAACCACTTCGGTCCCCTCATCGTTGGTCTTACCAAACGCTGCGCCCCGGATCGTTTTTGCGCCGGCCATGACGACCGACCAAGCCTTGGACCAGTGGTCGCGTCCGTAGTAGAGGTTGATGTTCGGAGTTCGCCCGAATTCGCTCAACACCACTACCAACGTCTTCTCCAACATTCCACGCTGTGCCAAGTCATCGACAAACGTCGCAAAAGCTTCGTCAAACTCACCGACTTGCTCGATATGGAAATTGAAATTGTCGTTGTGTGTATCGTAATTCGAATGGGTTACCTGAACGAACGATACGCCGTTTTCGAGCAATCGCCGCGCGACTAAACACTGACGCCCAAGCTCTGAGTTCCCGTAGCGATCCTGGGCCGCTTGAGGCTCTTTACTTACGTCGAAAACCTCGCGACGTTCCATTAACCGCAAGGCTTGCTCGTAGGAATGGGTATAAGCGTCCGTGACGGCCGAGCGGCGTTGCGTCAGAAACTGTTCGTTAATCCGCCGACGAAACTCATGGCGACGCGCTTCGGCCTCCGCAGTAATCGCATCGGGCTTCACGGAATTCTGCGGCGGCTTGTCCCCGCCTAAGTGAATGCTCGAATACTTCGGCCCCAAATAAGCTGCTTCATTGCCACGACCTCCCCCGCCACCCGGCGTGACGATAATGTGCCCTGGCAATCCGCTCTGATCGTCATGGAGCATCTTCGCTGCAACAGATCCAATTTGTGGATACTCAGCCGACGGTGTCTGACGACGTCCTGTGAGCATCATATAAGCTCCCTTACCGTGATCGTCCTCCGAAGTATTGACCCCTCGCAGTAAACAAAGATGATGCATCTGCTTAGCGGTCTTGGGCATCAACTCCGAGATGTGTATCCCCGGAACGCTCGTCGGTATCGCTCGAAATGGACCACCCGTCTTCGCCCCGGGCTTCGGATCCCAACTCTCCAACTGACTCAAACCACCATGCATGTTGAAAACAACAACTCGGTAATCGTTCTTCGTTACTTCACGTGCTGCTGCTCCCGTGGCTAACGAAGAAAGCGAACAAGCAGCACCGGCCATCGCCGACGTGCCGAGGAACCTACGACGATTGACGCTGTGATCCATCGACCCACACGCATAGTTTGCACGTTTCATAATTGATTCCCAATTGCTCTATCTGTGAATGATTTGCCGTCAATGCTTACTCGTAAACGCAATCCTAAATCGATCATTCTTTAAGGGTAAAGACGAAACTCGGCTCCCGCCAAAATCGCCCAAACCAACTCATGCACAACGGCAGGCCGTGTCTCTGGAGTTCCACCTAACTGCCCCGAAAGCCACTCAAGCTCCGCTGCGCTCGGCTGACGTCCTAGCAATCCTAAAGTCAACATTCGAGCCCCTTGTTGCACATCGGTAACCTGGGCAACACGTTGCGTTAAGTTGTTGCCATTAGGTGCCGACCACCCATAAACCGAACCACCGTTGGCAACATAAAGGGCTTGATCGGGCGACGCAAAAAAATCGTCGCTCGTCTGCCCTACTCCAGAAGCATACAAATTCGAGAAGACGTCCACCGTAGATTGTAACTTGTCGAGCGCAACACGCACCCCTTGCAACTGCCTAGCTCGCTGAGCGTCCGCCGGTGAATCCGCCGCTAGCGGTTGTGTTTTATTCAATTCTGCAAGCTCATTGCTGACCGTTGCTGGCAATACGTTGGTAGCTGACAATACCGACCAACCCAACTGCTCGGGACTCAAAGCACGCTCCCCGGCGATTGCCAAAGCGCTTTGCAAGTCCTCTTCAAACTCGCCACGCAACAGCACACACTCTTCGACTCCCTTACCCCGCTTTGTCTCTAGCTCCTGAACACTCGCCTGAAGCTTTGCAAGGGAATCGGATTGAAGCTGCATCTTACCCTGCACTCCAGCCAACGCATCTTGAGCATTCTTTGCCAGCACTTGCATCTCGGCCAACTTGGATTGCACCAACGCTAACTCGCTCTGCTTCTGCGTCACCTCAGACTGCTTCGCACTCAAAACGCCATCGATCGCTTGGATCGCGGCATCGATGGCACCAACATCACTGATCAGCCCTTTCGACTCCATCAAGGAACCTTTCGTCGCTGCCAATTGATTCGCCTGCGTTTGAACCATACGGACCTGTTCGTCCATCTGCGAAATTGTTTTATTCGTTTCAGTCATCGCAAGCTGCATCGAAGCAACCAGTTCCTCGCTCTTGGTTTTCTCTCCGGTCATGGCTGTCATCTGCTCCATGAGCCCACCCCGCTGCAACGCAAGTTCCGCAGATTGTTTTTCCATCGCGTAAATTTCGGCTGAGCGATCGAACCATTGCAACCATCGCTCCAATTGCGCGACTCGCTGCTGATGCCCAGTGACACTTCTGCGCAACTCCTGATACTCTCTGCGAGCTCCAACCATCTTCTCGTCGGCAACACGCAACTGTTGCTCTACCGGATTTAATTTCTCAACGACCGCAAGGCACTTGGCCCGCTCGGCTTCCTTTGCACCGGCCAACGTATCTCGATTAGCCAACGCACCGGCCGCGGCTTGTTCAAGCGGCCCCAACTGAGGCTTGAGCGCCTCAGCTTTTGCAAGAGTCGATTGGATAGCGGTCGCTAACTCGGGATCATCTCCCAGCGCCTTGGCTTGATCTAATTTGCCTGCCGCTTCGGTGAGCAACTGAATTTTTTGACTTAATGCGTTTTGAGCCGCTACAGCTTTTTCATAAGCCCCATTTGCCTCAGACCATTTTTTGTTCGCTTCGTTGAAAACCCCTTCGGCTGCATCTAACTCCCCACGAATCGCTACACGCGACTTTTGAGCCTCCCGCCAAACGTCCATCGATAACTTTAGCGCCTGCTCACCAAGCTCTTGCTTCTGCTCCAATTCCTGCAATTGAGCGTTCAACAAATTCTTCTTAGCATCGATCTCCTGACGCCATTGCACCGCTTGTGCCGATTCGACTTGAATCACCCCACGCGAGTCAACTTGCGAGTTGAAAGGGATCGCTCGACCTCGTCGATACGTCTCGCTCAAACAAATCTGCTTGAGCACTTGATCCAACTGAAAATTCGAAGCGATCAGGGCATCGGTCAAAGCGGCCAGCAACGCAGGATTGCTGGCCGGATTATCGAAGTGATGCATGTCCAAGGGATGGACCAAGCCACGCCCGAAGGCCATAGCCCAAATGCGGTTCGCCCAATTCTCAGCGAACGCGCGATTGGCTCCTTGCATCTGCTCGGCCAGTAAATTCCGACGAGACTGTACAGGCGGGTTGGGCAACCCACCGAAAGCACCTTGCGGGGCCGCCGCAACCGAACGTTGGTCCGGTGCTAAATAAGGCTCAGAACTCTCCACGCTACCCGGTACACGCGAGGCCGAACGGAAGGAAACACCTTTGTTAAAGACCGACTCAAACGGAGCATCCCCAGGTGCACGCTCCGCATACATCTGCAACTTCTGCTCTGCACCCTTCTCGTCGGTGGTCTTCCCCTCCACCAAACTGCTCGGAGAGACAAATGCTAAAAGCCCGTGGTAATCGATCTGCAAGTAATCGTCGATCTGAGGATGATCATGACATTGTGCACACTGCATATCCTTGCCAAAGAATATCCGACCGATATCCCTGGCGATCGCATGCGGATCGCCACCACGGTCCAAATAAAATCGCTGCTGTGCTCGCTCCTGCCGATTCCACCATGTACTGCGAACCACCCCTCGCAACGTCTCGTCTAAAGGTACTTTGCCGTCCACCGTCTGTCGTAAATAAGCCAACCAAGTCGGACGATCCACATTCTGGAATGCTCGACGCTGCATCAACGTCTTGTCATACCAATCAACCATCCGTTCCTGGTGCATCGGATCCGCTAAGAAACGATCCACCCACTGCTCCCACCTTCCCTCCGGCGCACTAGCCAAAAACAAATCCATCTCCTCAGCCGTCGGTGCCGTATTGCGAAGATCCAACGACAATCGTCGAAGCGCTTGCGAATCGTCCATTCGGTCCGCTCGAAGCCATCCGAATTCCGGTGTGGACAATTCATCGATCCGCTGCGACAACGAAACAGCCTGTGCAATTGCCACGCTGCGGCCAGAAAGACCCGCCGTTATCAGCGCACACAGAAAGCCGAGAGCCAAAATTGCTCGGCGCCACGACGGATTCGCTCCGTTCATGTTCGGACTCACTGAAAGTTGGAGTAAGGTGGGATTCCAATCCAAGGAACCGGCTCAAGGATCGCCGGATTACCCTAGTCGGAACTAAAAGGTAGGAGGGGTCTACGTATCAGTTATGCTTGCTCCAACGCGCCAAGTCAACAGGGCTACGCAGCCGATCCCTCCGCCCCGACGCCAACTCCCGGTTTGACTAGCCCATCCAACACCGCTTGAATTCGACTCTCTAATACAGAGATCTGGTCGAGGATTTGATCATATCGAGCGATCAATTCGTCTATCCGGTTTGGCTGATCGAGACGCAATGCACCCCCTTGATCATCCTCTCCTCCCCCTAGTTCGTCACCCACGCGTGTGTCACGAAGGTTGTCACCGTCGAGTTCGCCTTGAACTTCATCCGCTACCGAGCGAGCATTACCCATCATTGTGAAACCTGTTTGAGCCCATGTCGCATTCAGAGAAAGATTCCGAGCCTTATTGGGTCGCTTCGACCATCAAGATTGACAGTCAGCATCAAAACAACGGAAGTGCTCGTTATGCCGATCGCGCAAAATAGATAAGCTGCGCAGACTTTTCCCACCTATCCCTCGGCTCGCATTCCGGGCCTTATCAGCTATTTGCTCTTGGAATCCCCCTGCAGTTGGTCATTTCCAACAACCCGTTGCCGACGGCTGGCGCTACCCTCTTCCAAGCCAACGATGCGGTAAAGACTCAGCCCGGCAAAGCCGTATTGCTGTTGAAATTCCGCTAAAAACGCTTCGGGATTTTCAGATGGCAGCGAAATCCCACCGACGGGAATACCACGTTCTAAGACAACGGCGGGATGTGGGAGTGGGCGATGGTTTGAAGACACGTCAGCGCGGGTTTCTAAAGCTGGCTACTCAGTTGGGTTTCTGCAAGAACACTTGGACACTTTGAACGAGTTGAGCATCGATGGGGCTTGAGCGATCGGTGATATCTCGACATACCGCTCCGCGAAAACCAATCCAATCTGCACCGAGGGGAACCACTTGCTGCAAATTCTTCATTCGCAACGATCCAGCGATGGCAATCTGAACCCCCGACGCATGCGATTGATCAATTTTTTCACCGAGCGACTCTACGGTTAAATGATCCAATAAACTCTTGCCATCCTTTACCGCCGTATCGATAAGGATCCGTTTGAGTCCGAACTCTTGAACCGCACGGAATACTTCGTCCCACCCCGGAGCGCCCACTCGTTGGTGATCCGCATAAAAAGCCAAGATCGCTTGCTCAGCCTTCGGCAGGAAATCTTTCAATCTGCCGAAACGATCCTTCCAATCCCCAACTTTCGCGCAGTGGCTCAGTCCCCACTTAATGGCTCCGCGCCCTGCAAGAATTTCTAGGGACGAACGATCTTCCTCGCAAAATCCATCGGGTAACGACCACTCCAACAGTTCTCCTCCCGCGATGCTCCACTGGAATCGATCCTCATTTTTCAAGTCGCAAATTCTACGGGAAACTTCTTCGATGCATTCAATGTTTGGGCGGCCCAAAGCCCCGGCGAGCGGGTTCTTGAAATCGATCCATGGAACCCCCGCGCGCAGCGCAATTTCGAACTCTTCGGGAGAGTTCACACTTACAAGCATCTGGTTGCCGGTTGAATTAGGTATCATCAGAGATTACAACAATAGCTGAACATTCGCGGAGAGTGTCCAGGATTCTTGGGTTTAATCAGGTGAATCGCAAGTGCACCTGGAGGATTGAGGCTGGTTTTGGGCACAGTTTTTTCTTGGATCGATAACCAATCAGAACTTGATACCTGGGTCGCATCTCTGGCTCAGTTCCCCCTGATCGCTTTCGACACCGAGTTTGTCTCCGAAGACTCCTACCGCCCTATCTTATGTCTCATTCAAGTCGCAACGCCCGACGGAATCGCTGTGATCGATCCCCTCGCGGTAGAAGACCTGAGCGGCTTCTGGAAGATTCTTCTAGATCCCGAGAAGACCGTCGTAGTCCATGCGGGTCGAGAAGAATCCCTCTTCTGCTACCGCGCTACTGAATGCCAAATACCAAATCTATTTGATGTGCAAGTTGCTGCCGGTTTCTTGGGTATGGAATATCCAGCTTCTTACGGCAAAGTCGTTCATCGCATCGTCGGAAAAACGCTTGATAAAGAAGAGACCCGCTCGGATTGGCGATTGCGTCCCCTCTCACGCCACCAATTGGAATACGCTGCACAAGACGTGCGCGACCTGCTCGACATCTACCAAAACCTGTCCGATCGTTTACGCAAACACAATCGTCTCGAATGGCTCATCGACGAGACTCGAATTCGTCAAGCAGAGCTTTACGCCTTCGAATCGAGCGAGAACTGGCATCGACTCAGCGGCATCTCCGCGCTCTCTGGTCAATCCCTTAGCGTCGCGCGCGGACTGTGGAATTGGCGTGACTCTCTCGCGAAAGAGAAAAATGTTCCTCCTCGACGCATCCTCAGGGACGACCTGCTCGTAGAACTCGCTCGCAGAGGTTCCTTCGATCACAAACATCTCGCTTCGCTGCGGGGCATGGAATATCGAAACACCCGATCTTGGATTCCCGCAATCTCCGACGTCATCGAACAATCACTGCATACGGCCCCTCCAATCTGGCCTAAAAAACAACGCTACGGTAAAGGCCAGCCACCTGGAATGCTCACCCAATTCCTCTCCGCTGCCATGGCCTACATCTGCCATCAAAAACACATCTCGCCAATGCTCGTCGCAACATCCGATGACCTGAGGGATTTTGTACAATTCCGACTCGACCCGCATGCCAATACACAAGACCCACCGACACTTCTTCAAGGCTGGAGAGCAGAATTGGTCGGTCGAGAACTAGATGATTTGCTCGCTGGAAACCTAGCGATCGTTCTCGATAATCCCAAAAGCGAAATTCCTATTCGCTTTCTTGAAGTGAACAAAGTCAAACGCTGAGCCCATCGCGTTGCATCAGTCGTCTAACGTCGGACTCCTGCCCGTATAGCACCAACACGTCTCCATCGCGCACGATGTCTCTAGGTCCGGGAATCCCTGGAATCATCACGCCATCGCGCCGCAACGCTAATACGACCACCCCGATATCCCAAGGCCGCGACTCTCGAAGCTCTCGGCCAACCAACGGGTTGTCTGCCTCCATCAAATACTCAGACACCCCATATCCATGATCAACCCGCAACAACAACTCGTAATCGAGCGCTCGGACTAAACCGGCTTGCTTCAACGACATCGCAATCAAAGAATCCAAACTCTTACGGACAATAGTCAATCGCCCTAATGCCACAAAAAGAAAGGCCACCAACACGGCAGCTACAATTACCATCAACGACATGAAGACGTTTGTTCCCTGGACAAACGTCGCGACCGTGGTTGCCAACGCAGAGGTTAGGCCGATGTTTCCCACAAGAATCAAATCGCGAATAATCCGCCTTCGAACCGGATGATTGACCACCAACTCGGCTTCTTGAGTTGTAAACCCCACCCCGAAGAATGCTGAGTAACTCTGAAAGCTTGCCGTATCAAAACTCAATCCAGTCATCATCAGCGCCGTTGTAGCAACCCTAATCGCCAGCAACGAAACCAACGCGATAACTAATAGCGTAACAATCGCGGTCATTCGCTTACTCGATTGTCAGCTCCCCTTCCACCTAACCGGGAACCCGCATAAATCCGCGAAGCGTTATATCGCGGGACCGCCATCGGTGTCGGCCGCAAATCAAATCCTACGGACAACTTGCTGAAGTAAACCAACTGCTCCTTACGGGTCCCTTGATACAACTCAGGTACCTTGCGCTGATCGACCAGTTCAAGCAAAAGTCGAGGTTGCACAGCCGGCCCAACACTAATTCCAAACTCCGAAGTATCTGCCACCTGTCCCTTCGGTGAAAACCTTTCAATCACTTCTCGAATCCCTTGTACATACACGAATCGATTATTCGCATCTGCAGCACCCAAGGTATCAAAACCGCCTACCGTCACGATGCTCTGATCTCGATCATGAAACTGATAGGCCTCATAGCCCGCACTTCGCAACGCCTTCATGGCAATATAAGCTCGCTCAGCGGCTTGCTCCAACGCACTAGCCGACTCCCCTGTGCCTGATCCCTCTTTCCCACCCTGCCCCCACGAGAGCAACTGACTGTCCCCGCGAAAGGTCAACACGCGTACGGTGTAACTGCTCTTGCAATCCAAAAGCGAATGCTCGTTATAGCCCGGCTGCTTGTTCATGTCATAAACAAACTTCTCTAACTCAGGCGACTGAAAGAACTCAGCAGGCAACAAGGGGTTACGAGTCATGAATGCCCCAGACATAGGCCCCTGCTTTTTATCTTTCGACATACTGCTGAGCCACTTCTTCGCACGTCGAATGTTCTCTTCTTTCCCTTTCCCTTCCTCGCTCTTCCCTTCGCCCGGTTCTTGGCTCATCAACGCCTTTGCTTGATAACTCTTGACCTTCTCCAGCATGGGCGAGACAGAAGGATGCTCCAAGGAATCGAACTCGCCTACCAATACTGCATAACCGTCTACGACTTTCGCATCCCGATACTTCATCACCTTCTGACTACCGTCCTCACGGATCCCGGAACCCAATACGGGAGCTGAATAGTCAAACTTTTTCTCTAAAAGAAATGTTGCTAACCCTAACTCGCGTTGCAACTCTTGAGCAAGCCCCTGCGCGTCAACCTTCGCATCCTCACCCTCAAAGGCATAAGCAAAAATCAACCAAGGCCCATGCTCCGGCTTGAGGTCTAAAACCTGCTTGCCGTCCTTTCCGCCCCGTTTAAAGATCCCGCCTAATGCCGACTGGCCGTAGACATCGCCGGTCATCCCCACGAATAGCGCAAAAACACATGCGATCGAAACCACATAACGAATAGCAGATCGAAGTCCCGAAAGTCGCATCATCAGATTCCTTCCTGAAATTACGCGCATTGCACTATATTTTAGGAAGCCATTTCATCGGCAAAGTGCTTATTGCACGATGCGACTATGCTCCCCTCTTGGCAGAGATAGCAACTTCCAGGAACGACCGCAAGAGTGCTATTTTCCAATCCGACCGGCCGCCTTACGAAACGCTTCGAATTGCTCTCTTAAAGTCTCAGGGGGACGTAATCGCCCTCCCTCTTCACGCATACCTCGCAACCCGTCATCTCGATCCTTGAGACGATTTACCTTCTGCCCCGTACCACTCAACCCCAAGTTGCGTAATGCTTCCTCTAGCTCCGCACGCTTCGAAGGATCCTTGCGAGCCTCCTCTTTGGCCTGCTTCCATTTCTCCGCAAACTGACGCAAATCCTCGGCACTCCAATTCAAGCGCTTGAGCAACTCTGGATCCGGTTGATCCTTTTGCCGATCGATGTACTCCAACATCATATCGGTGGCCTGATTGGCATAGTCAATCCTCGCCTTATCAGAACCAAACTCTCCACCCTGACTCGATTTGTTCTCCCCCGATCCTCCACTCTTCGGAGCACGTCCCGTGTGATTCATACCAGAACCGGCCGAGTTCGGTTCGCTCATCTTCGGCTTACCATCCTTGCCGCCCTCGTCGTTTCCAGAACCCGGACCTCCTCCTTGCTCCTGCTTGGACTTATCGCCGCGTCGCTCATCGGGATTACCGTTCGATTGCACATCAGGGGCCTGTGTTGGTTTTTTTCCGCCAGCCTCTTCACCACCAGACTTCTCACCACCAGACTTCTCACCACCAGACTTCTCACCACCAGACTTCTCACCGCCGGACTTCTCACCGCCGGACTTCTCACCGCCGGACTTCTCGCCGCCAG
>Ga0208225_1000299_pt1 | contig 12600 bp, 16 predicted proteins | sample LakMenEpi15Jun10_FD_150701 | JGI IMG/M metagenome (GOLD analysis project Ga0208225, IMG submission 150701) | Freshwater microbial communities from Lake Mendota, WI - 15JUN2010 deep hole epilimnion (SPAdes) | ecosystem: Environmental > Aquatic > Freshwater > Lake > Epilimnion/Euphotic zone ... | reverse complement strand
GTCGGCGTCAGCGGATCTTGGAATTGCTGGGCGACGGCGGAAAGCTTCGCTCCACCTGCATCGCGACCCACTTGGGGTGCAGCCTCAAGACAGTCAAACGCGAGCTCGAAACCCTCCGCTTGGCCGGGAAGATCGAGTTCATCGGTCCCAACAAAACAGGGAGTTATCAGTTGAGCTCTAACGCATTGCAAACGAACGATGCGTGCTGAGACCAAAATCGTTTATGGTACAATCTTGTTTTGCATCCGCGTTGCAGTGTTGTGTTCTGCGGATTATTGATTGAGGAAACAGTGGCAGATCAAAAGAACTCTACAATTAACGAATTGAATCATCGACTTGACCTTTGGGATGAGTTGAAAAAAAGAGGTGGACCGAACGGAATCGCTCCGGGTGTACTTCGCGAATTGGGAATATTCGGTGGTGCACAAGGCATTTGGGTGGACAAGGCTCGAACAGGACAAGTCACTGAGAACGGAGACGGGATAACGGTTGCTGTTCTTCACACCGGAACGACATATGCTGACGACCTTTCAGACGAATGTGTAATCTACCACTACCCAAAGACGAAACGTCCTCCTAGTCGTGATGCAGCTGAAGTAAATGCTACGAAAGCAGCTGGTAGACTCGGAATACCATTCTTCGTGATTACATGCCCTACGCCAAACTCACACGTCAGAGACGTCAAGCTTGGATGGGTAGAAAACTGGGATGATCGAACTCAGACCTTTTTAATTACCTTTGGACAAAACCCACCTCCAACTGATCCAATTGAAAAGGCGGATGAGCAACCATTCGAACTCATCGAAAAGCAAACTACTAAAAAACGTGAATCAAAAGCACGTACCGGCCAACAAAGGTTCAAATTCAGAGTGTTCTTGCGGTATGGTCCTGAGTGTGCTGTGTGTGGCTTGGCAGTCTTGGATCTATTAGATGCCGCGCATATTCGATCGAAACAATCCGAGGGTTCCGACGATCCTCGCAATGGGCTAGTTCTATGTGCGAATCATCATCGGGCATTTGACGCTGGGTTGTATGCGATAGATCCACTATCTCACACAATTAATTATCGATCAAATGGTCCAAGCAAAGAAACGTTAGGAATCGCGTTTGAGTCGATATGCCACCTTAATAAGTATCCCCACCAAGACGCTCTTACCTGGTATTGGGAGTTTTGGCATGAAAATCAAACATGAGCTTTTGTTCTTATTGCAGCGCCGCAAGTCGTCTGCCAAAGAGCCAAGCTCGATTTGACTTGTTCCCGAACCGCAGGAGTCCTGCGTCAACCTCGCGAAACCACATCGCGAGCTCGAAACCCTCCGCTTGGCGGGAAAGATCGAGTTCATCGGTCCCAATAAAACAGGGGCGTATCAGTTGGTGGGAACGTGAATGCGATCCTAGAAGTGCTAAAATTCAATAATTATTCGGCCGAACAAGTTTCCAAAGAGTCGACGTCATTTAGCCCATTCAAGGCAAATACATAAATCATGTTCCAAGCGATTTGTAGATGCATCCTCGTTGTATCACTTTTGATTGGTGGTGGGTCAACTTTTTCTAACGCTCAGTCTCCCAAAGAGCTCACCAACAGTATCGGGATGAAACTGTTGCTGATCCCCAAGGGGACGTTTACGATGGGCTCGCCTGAGAGCGAGCAGGGGCGTCAGAAGGAAGAAGTCCAACACGAAGTGACGATCAGTAAGGACTACTACCTTGGTGTGTACGAAGTAACGCAGGCTCAGTACGAAAAGGTGATGGGCAAGAATCCGAGTTTGTATCAAGGGGCTTTGGTTGGTAATCTGGACGCAGATCTACCTGTCGAAAAAGTTTCCTGGGACGACGCTAGTGGCTTCTGTAAGAAGCTTTCGGACTTACCCGAGGAGAAGAAAGCAGGTCGCAAGTATCGCTTACCAACCGAAGCAGAGTGGGAATACGCGTGTCGCGCTGGTAGCAAGACGGCATATTCATTTGATGATGAAGAGGGTTTGCTGCCCGAGTACGGATGGTTTAATCGTAACAGTTCTGACCGAACCCATACTGTTGGACTCTTGGAGCCAAACGCTTGGGGGCTATACGACATGCACGGTAATGTTTCAGAGTGGTGTAGCGACTTGTACGGTGAATACCCTAAGGTCTCAGTGAGCGACCCCGTTGGACCACGGGAGGGCTCACACCGAGTGATCCGTGGCGGCAGTTGGCTCTATCTCTCCGAGGACTGTCGGTCGGCGACCCGCTCCCATTCCGATCCGTTGGGTAGCGGAACCTACGGCGGTTTCCGCGTTGCCCTAGTTTCCAACGAAATCCCCGTGCTTCCAGAGGCGGACAAGTAGAGCTTCCAAAGCGGGAACGATCAGTGTTATTGCTCGCTTGACCCTATAAACCAAAATCATGACCCTATATTTTCTCAGGGGTTTTGGATGTGACCCTATAAATGACCCTGTAAACGAGAATCGGTGACCCTATAAATCTGTAACGGGCCAAAAGTCGTGACCCTATAAATCGGGTCGAAGAATGCTCCATGCATGGGACAGCCAGGCGGGTGCCGCTATCGGTTTGGATGTAGGCTCCATGTCGATAACGAGGCTTTTTGGTTCAAATCCATCTGCGTTAATCGCAGCGTTTTGTCCTAGCCGGCTACGCGAAGAAACGCAGCGATTTGCCTTACGGAGGCGTCCCGGTTGACGATGGAATCGAGGTAAACGGCTAATGTTGGTTCGAACGGTTGGCTGTTGTCCCAACTGAATAAGGGAAATCAAACTCAGTTTGACCCTCCGGTTATGCCAACAGGCCGACGCCTCAAAACGTCGGCCTGTTTGCGTTTCTACGCAGTATTTTCATGGGTTTGCGCGCACAGGCCCAGTCTCAAACTCTCCCCGGCGCGATGTCTCTCCAAACACACGCGCGAATCGTCTTGGGTGCTTTTTCTGCCTTTGGCGACCCGACTCTCGGGAGTCTCCAAGTCGCGCGACCCGGAGGTTATAGAAAAGTCTCGAACTTCATAACCCGGACGAAAACTGGAAAACCAAAATGACCCTCTGGTTATGCCCCGCGCGACAAAAGCGCGAGTTTTGGAGCCCTATTTTCATAACCGGCAGGTCACACCCGCTAGCTCTTGGGCGTCTTGATTTCCATAGACCGCCGATTTCATTGGGGTTTCGCGTGGCTACGGTGCGATAGAGTCGCTTTTTCTCGACTTCATAACCCGAGAAACGCATCAAAGACAACCGACCCTGGGGTTATGGCCGGCGCGACAAAAAACACTGGTTTTAGAGCGTTTGGTTTCTTCCTTGTGTCCTTATAAGCCAACCAGCGACTTTCAGTTTAATTAGCAATTTGCCACTTTCGTTCCTCTAGCATTGTGCCAATCGCTCTCAACTAGATTTGATTTGGCAATTACTCGATCAAGCGAGTGGGCTTGTCACCACCAAGCAAAGCCGCATACCAAAACCTCCAACCGTTAGCTTCGCCGTCATGTTCTTTGCCTTCGTAGGAATAAACCGATTGATCGTCTGGATTTATAGCCCATTTTTTGTGCGCGAAAAAATGGAGCCACTCATGAACCAAAACATCAACAGACCGCTCTCTCTGCTTTCTAATTTCTGCAGCGAGCACGTGAGCCTCATCGTCTCCGCGATAGAAGCCAGAAAGCTTTAACCCTCGTTTGGTCCAGTCCTCGTCAGCGGTAATGGTGATAGCGCAGGCACCAGATCGTTTTGGTTGATTGTACACGCCGAAAACCCAGTCTTCTCCAAAGGGATCACGCTTCTTCACGCCCGTCCCATAGAAGACACTGATTTCGACACCGAACCCAGGTGACAAATCTTGGATATGCAGTTTCAGTTTCTTTGCTTCCTGATCCGCTATGTCTTTCTCTCCGACATTTGAGTAAAAAATGTCAATTAATTCCGGATTGTTACTCAATGTGCTAGCTCCCGTTCTCACTAAATAGCCCCAAATCTTTTCAGGTGCCGTCGAACGATGGCGGCCTTTTGCTCAGCAGTGAATATTCTACGTGTTTTGGTCATCGGAGTCCTCCAGGAAACAGGTTATGTTGGCCTAATCAAAGGGAATTCCACTTTCTAGTGAGGCAAAACAATGTTTCTCGCCACTTCCTCTCCAAGTACAGCGAAATCGAAGTTCGAAAAACCAATCTCTCTGAGCAGCCAGTTGATTCACGGGGGCAATCACCGAAGTAAAAAAATAAAAACAAAAGCAAGTTTCAAAAAAAGGAAAAATCCTTGGCACTTATGCGTGTTCGGATTCGCAGTAAATTCTGACGAACGAATCGTCCTCGATCGTCGCGTTTTTTAACGTCTAAATTCAGTGGAGTTCTTTTTCCTAGGGGAAGTGCTATGTCAAGTGTTTTGATGGAAGTATCAGGAAGCGTTCAACGTGAAATCCCAGTGCCTGATGGAAAATATGATTCAAAAGCCCAACTCTGGAGTACAGTTGCCAATGCAGACACTTCGGCAGAGGGGCTCGATATCTTTGCGGGTACCTCAACTCCCACTACTTATTCAGCTACGTCCAGTAGTGGAAAAGACCAAGATTCCGACGATAGAGGGACATAGCCCTACGTACGGCTACGGTTAAAATTCCTGTTTATTTTGGAGTTTATGTTGCTTGGAATTGTAGCGAATGAGTTCGATATACACACGGATGCCGTAATATTGGCACTCCGTGAGCGGGGATTTAGAGATGTGCTTCGAGTAGACTTAGAGTCTGTATCGGAGCGTTTTACTGTCGCGGCATGGTCGGGATCAGTGGATCCGATTGCCTTCACGTTTCGTGGTGACGGGGCAATGCTCAGAGACCACTCCGAGTTGCGGACTATTTGGTGGCGTAGAAGCACCAGTCAACTCAAGGTTGACTATTTATATGCTCCTGCCGCGGACCAGTTAGACCAAGTGGAGGCTTATTGGGCTGCTCGCTGGTTGATTGAAAGTCTACCAGTGTCCAAGTTTCCACTTGGACACCCAATTCAGATGAGAGCAGGGGAGAACAAAATGTCCCAACTGCATTGGGCTCGATCTGCAAATCTTACAACTCCAGCATGGATTTTTTCTAATAGCAGAGAAGAGTTATTGTCTTTTATAGGGCGGTATGACCGTGTCGTTGTAAAGCCGCTACATACGTCAATTGTGATTGATTCGAACCAAAACGATGTGTCACTAATGGCACGCTCTATCACAGCAAAGCAACTTCATACAAAATTACACGAAACGCCGGCAACTTGCGTGTTCGTACAAGAATGCATAAAAAAAGTTTGTGATATTCGCGTCAACGTTTTTCCGAATAGTTCGGTAGCTTGCCGTATCGACCCAATTCCTCACAATGAGGAAGTTGACTGGAGACCTTACACAGAGCATTGCAAACACTCTATCATTGAAATCCCCAAAGATATCGAGTCATCGTGTAGGAAATTTCTCAATCTAATGAACCTAAAGTGGGGGGCTTTTGATTTCGGGGTTACGGAAGATGGTCAGTGGATTTTTTTTGAGTGCAATCCCAACGGTCAATGGTTATGGATTGAATTGATGACGAAAGAGCCGCTTGCAGAGAAGGTAGCTAGCGAACTTTTGCTACACCATTCGATTGGAATGTAGATGAGGTAATGCAAGGCAACGATTATTTCCTGTCAAAGTGATCAGGTCCGGAACCGATCTGTTGAAGTACTCCCGTTTTCTGTCCAGGTTTTATGCGAGTAATGTCTGGGTGCGAGATAGGGTGTCGGTTTGCTGCGGGAGTTAAGGCGCAGCCGATGCACTATTGGGGTGCAGAAAGGCATCAATCTTGTACACCAGAAGCGAAGCGTGATTCTTACAGTTTACCAGCATTCATTTTTCCGCGCCCTTTTTCTCCCAAACGGCATACATAACCCGGGTGAGCTGAGAGAGTCCCAGCTCGTTCTTCCGAAACCCGGTGGAGTATGCCATGTCGAATCAATCTTTCTCGGATCTTCCGAGCCAACAGCGGCGCGAACGCATCGCGGCCGTGCTTGTCCTGGGCCTGGCCCGCGTTCTGTACCAAAGATCCAAAATCTCTGCAGACTCTCGAAACCCAAGCCTTGAGCTTCTCTCTGGAATCAGGCTCTCTGTGTCTCAACCCGACTTCGGGGATCCAGACGATGCCGACGACGAATAGTCGCGGCGGTCGATATCACGAGAACCTACTACAGATTGGAGAATCAAGCATGAACGCTGCCACGGCGTCCGAGATCGCACGCCTCAAAACGTTGACTATCACCCAAATCGTCCGGCAATTCGAATCGCTCTTTGGCGAGAAATGCCGGAGCCGAAACAAACGCTACCTGATCCGACGTATCGCTTGGCGACTCCAAGCCAACGCAGAAGGGGACCTTTCGGAGCGAGCCAGGGCCCGAGCGGCCGAGTTGGCGCTCGATTCCGAAGTCCGCGTGACAGCCCCACGCGAAACGATCCAACCAAGACTTGTAACGTCGGACGTGCAGTCGCGACCTGCCTTGGACCAGCGCCTTCCCCCTCCGGGTTCGATGCTTCATCGAGAGTACAAGGGCCGGCAGATCCGCGTGCTGATTGTCAACAACGGCTTCGAGTACGAAGGTCAGCTATTCAAGTCCCTCACGGCGGTCGCCAACGCGATCACAGGGTCGCATGTCAACGGATTCCAGTTCTTTAGGTTAGGCAATAGGCCGGAGGCTTGAGGCATTAGGTAGAACAGTCGCAATCATGATTTATCTCTCAGCGCACGAATCAAACCACTTAGTACCTTCGCCGTTTCGGAAGCTTGATCGGAGATCGCACGAATTGTATCTGATTGACCGTAACCAAGTCTCTCAGCGATCGAAAGCTGATATTCCACCTCTTTGGCTGAACCATACGCAATTTCCAGGAATCGCATGTATTCCGGAAGGCTACTTCTTGCGGCCCCTTCCACAATGTTTGATGCAATCGAAATCGCTGCCCGACGCAACTGGGACGTTAACCCGAACTTATCGTCGTCGGGAAAACTTCGGGTGGCCCGGTATCGTACTGATGGAAACGTAAGACGATGCAACGTTATTTGCCAACGAGCAAGACGAGGATGGGGTTCGCTATGCCAGTCGAATTCACATTTGGCTTGAGCTTAATGCAGGCGACGCTCGTCAACGCGAAACGGCCAAGGATCTGTATCAGTCCATCATCAAAGCATCATAGGCGCAGTTGACTCGCCTAGAACTGTCGACGCTCAAATTCATCCCAGCCTAATCCGCCATACTGGACCCCAGTAACGTGGACGACGCCTTCAAAATAGATGTACCCAATGATGTAGGGAAAGTTTCGCATTGGCTTGAGACGCGTCCTACTAAAAGCGACTGCGACGGCTTCTGGATGCCGCGATAGTAAGTCGAACACCTGAGCCAGTTCATCCCTGAATCGCTCTGAGGTATTTTCGCCTCTGTCGGAATAGTAATCGCGAGCACTCCGGATATCCGATTTGGCAGCTGGCTCAATAACAATCGGTACTCGGTTCACTGTCCAAAGAGTTCCTCACGCACGACGTCCCATGACTCGCCCTTGCTTGGATCTGCCAAAAACACTTGTTCGCGCCGCGAGAATTCCGTCTTGAGCTGCTCAGATACCGGCAATGGGCCTTCTGCGGCCAAGCGATCAAGCACTGTAGTCGCCAAAGCGAACTGAAGTTCTTTAGGTAAGGCCTCTATCGCCGCAAGCAGATCGTTTTGAGTCATCTTTAGTCTCCCGAGTAAATCTCTCCTCCCATTTTACCTTGTTCTGGCTTCTACGAGAAGAAACGCAATCGGAAACGTCCAGGATTGGCTTCGCACTGTCGGAACCAACCTTGGGCATCGATGATGGTGTCAGGTGAGAGGTCTCTATCGGTTTTCGACGAGCGGGTGTGTCCAGCAACTTCTCTGTTTGGTTAGGAAACTGACCGCAGTAGGTTATTCGAAGAAGCCGACGTTTAGCAAACAAGCAAAACGTCGGCTTTTTTCGTATTTTCCTGCAATCTTCTGGGTCTCAACCACTCTCCAGAGACCCGATTTCCGTCGGCGACTCTCGCCAGAACAGCCCCTCTCTGGGGGCCAATCAGAGACAAGTACTCTCAGAGTCTCTGGGTTATGAAAACCGCCGGGTTAACGACTCTGGGTTATGAATCGTCTGCCTGAGAGCATTTTCTTTTCGATCCATTGATCTGCCTCACTAGGAGGACCAAAGTTGCGAACTTTGCAGGCGGGTAATGGATCGCGCGACGATTCGAAATATCGAATGATCTAAATCAGTCGCCCACAGGAATTCGGGCTGTCTCTTTGGCTCAGAACCGAGCGGGGCCCAAACTAGGGCTACAATGGCCCGTCCTGTTTCCTAAACCCTCAGCGTTAAGGCAAAAAGAGCTTATGCAGCGATACCTCAGTTATCTGTTTGTATCCTTGATGTTTGTGGCAATCAGCGGCGGCTTTTGCTCACCCGCTATTTCTCAGGAAGTCCTTTCACTCAATCAAGAGGACGCAGAACCGACGGCTTCCAATGCGGAAATGACGACGCGATTGCTGATTGTTGGCAAGGGCAAAGTAGCCGATCCTGAGGAACTGCAGAAGCGAGAAGTTGAAGCGGTCGAAAGGATTGCGAAGTCGGCAGGCAGAATTCATCCTGACGCCGTGATCGATTCACTCGCTGAAAACGTCATGACTATGCAGCAGTATCGACGCGGCGCGGTCAAAGAGTTGGTTACGGGCGGCGTTTTTCGAGATCGCTTACAACGCTTGGTCGAAACCGCCAAGCCACAAGACACTGTCGTGATTTACACACATAGTCACGGTTGTCGAAATGGCTTTGAGCAATCGCAGCCACTCGGAGGTATTGTCATCGACCTGCCTATAAAACGATTGCCACACGGCGGCACGATGCTTTGGGACGAATACGCGGACCTGATACTTCGGATTCCTGCTAAGAATGTTATCGTACTCACGATGTCCTGTTTCTCTGGAGGTTTTGTTGATTACTTGAATTCAACGGAGGTTGAGGACCGCTGGAAAAATCGCCGCAAGAAAGAAGGTCGCAACTTTATAGTTTTGACCTCGCAAAACGACAGCTTGACGTCAGATCCGGTTATGAAGGGCACAGAGATCGTCAATCCCTTTACTTACGCGATTGCCAAGGCTCTCGATGGCGATGCGGATGGATTTGTACTTGAAGACGGTAAGCCAACGGTTGAGCTTCGCAAGGATAGCAAACTAAGCGTCGGCGAGTTGATCGACTTCATCCTGTATACGACTAAGAATACTGCCTCCGATAGAGTTCGGCTAAAGAATACTGCCAACCCGATGTCGACTGGAAGCTTCAATCGCGACGACGTACTATTCAAATTCGACCAATAGAGAGCACTTGCAATTACTTGCGCCTCACCAACCGAGAGGCGACGCCAAAATTCGATGGTGCTTTGACAGTCGCCTGCGTACAAGCGGTGATGCCCCGTTGAATTCTTTGGCGATCTCGATTACCGACGAACTCTGACGCTTGGAACAATCGCGTGAAGGTCTGCTACTCCAGAGTCGGAGACAGAAGTGCCTAGAAGCGATAGGAATCTAAGATCGCGTAGATTGCCGAGTTTTTTCATCGACGCATCCGTCACTTTGGTGCGATTGAGATAGAGCCATTCCAGGCGAGGCAGCAATGCCAATGTTGTGGTGCCATCATCGCTCACGTCTGTATCGTTGAGCAAAAGAATGGTCAGGTTCTTAATGCTATGAAGATGTTTAAGCGATTCGTCTGTGATTATTGTACCATTGAGCGAAAGAGACTTCAGCGCCGGCAAGGACTTCAAGACTTCCAATCCATCACCCTTAATCTTCGAACCTTCAAGCGACAGATACTGCAACTGCGTTAAACCTTCTAGCCGCTTCAATGAAATGTCGTTGATATCGCAATTGCGCAGATAGATCCGGCGAACGTCAGAAGGTAAATGAAGATGCTCAAAATCTTTTCGTGATCCATCGTTTAGCGTGATCGACCGCGAGGTGCTTGCGGCATCCTCGTCCTTGCTGATTACCGTCTCCTGAGCGATCGCAACCATCAAGCCCTGGCAAGGGCCAATCACAAGAATGAGCGAACAAAGGAGACTGAGCGGCATTTTCATGGTCATTTGGTCACTTAGAAGACCAGGACTTTGTCACGTAGTCGATCTCTTCTTTGCAAGTCGATCTGCCAAGGCTGAAACGCACCGCCCCGATACACCTTTCTGAACTCAGGCCCATGGCTGTTAAGACCGGACTAAAATGCTGATTGCCGGCATGGCAAGCGGAACCGGTAGATGCAGCCAGAAAGGGCAATTGAGCCAGTAGGTCGTAGCCAGCAACGCCGTCGAAGCTGACGTTCAGTGTATTGTGGAGCCGCTTGCTTGGATGTCCGTTCAGATGGACGCGCTCGCCGAACTCATTCTGCAGTTGTTCCCAAAAATAGTCACGCAGGTTTTCGATTCGACTATCGTCAGTCCAGTCTGCTGCTTCTTGGCAAGCGACTCCTAACGCAGCGATTTCGAGGATGTTTTCCGTTCCCGCGCGTCGGCCGCCTTCGTGCCCTGCGCCGTGCATAAAAGGGGATAGCTCAATTCCTTCGCGAACATACAACGCGCCAATGCCTTGTGGAGCGTACAGCTTGTGCCCAGCGATCGACATCATGTCAACGCCCATCGATTCAACGTCCACAGGGATCTTGCCGACCGCTTGAGCGGCGTCGGTATGGATCAGAACACCGTGAGTCCGTGCAATGTCAGCGATCTCTTTAATAGGTTGGATTGTTCCTACTTCGTTGTTGGCAAGCATGATCGAAATGAGAACGGTCTCTCGCTCGATCGCTCGTTGTACATCGGTAGGATCAACAAGGCCATATTCATCAACGGGCACTCGAGTCACGCGAGCACCAAGGGTTTCAAGAAATCTCAGCGGCTCTGTGACAGCAGGGTGCTCGACGGAACTGATGATGAAGTGCGGCTGTTTCAGTCGATGGCGGTTCGCGAAGAAGACGCCCTTGATTGCGTGGTTATTGGCTTCGGTACCGCCAGATGTGAAGATGATCTCGGTGGGATCGCAACCGATAAGCGAAGCGATGCGAATCCTTGATAGCTCGACGATCTCAGCAGCGGGTGCACCTGCCCAGTGACGGCTGGAGGGATTGCCGAGATCGAGCTGAAGCAATCTCAGCAGCTCGGCTTTGACCAAAGGTGAGAGTGGAGTGGTCGCGTTGTAATCCAGATAGATTGGCTGGTTCATCCACGTGCTCTCACAGTTCGATTGCTCAATTGCTTCAGCTTTTTTGGCATCGCGGCTTGCTTGGCTTTCTCGGCTTTGATTTGCTCCGTTGATTTCGACACGGGGACTTCGTTGCGTGCGAGTTCCTCGAGCAATAGTCCCGTCAACTTTGGTCTGGCGAGATAGTAACAACGCGTTTGGGCGTCTTGCGCGAAGTCGACCAACTGCGTGTGCCTTAGTAACGCTAGATGCTGGGATAGGTTTGCTTGTCGTGCGGGTAGCAGGTCTTCGAGGTCGGTCACACACTTCGGACCTTTCGAAAGCTCTTGCAGAATGGCCAGTCGCGTGGGGTGCGCAAATGCTCGCAGCAGCACGGTGGCTGATTTCGTGTCGATCTCCGTCAAGATCTTTCTCCGGGTTGTTGTATTCGCATATCCGAATACAATTTTACTGCCTCTGAAGACTCACACAAGCAGGGATTTTTATGGACAAGACAGCGCACTGGGAGAACGTTTACCAAACGAAGAGCTCCACTGAAGTCAGTTGGTATGAGCCTGACCCGAAACAATCGCTGGACTTGATCCTCGAGGCTGCCGGGGAAAAGCGTGGCCGAGTCATTGATGTGGGTGGCGGGCAATCGTTTCTCGTCGATCGTCTGCTCAACTCGAGATTCAAGCAGGTGGCTGTGTTAGATATTTCCAACGCCGCCATCGAAGCGACCAAAGCTCGACTGGGCGAACGAGCGTCGCAAGTGGATTGGATAGTTGCCGACATCACCGAGACGGAGTCGCTGGGCGAGTTCGACATCTGGCACGACCGGGCCGTGTTTCATTTTATCACCGATCCAGTTGACCGACAGCGCTACATGGATTTGCTGAAGCGATCCCTGCCTATCGGCGGTCATTTCATCGTCGGGACGTTTGCTAAAGGTGGCCCCGAAAAGTGCAGCGGACTGACGATCTGCCAATACGATGCGGCGACGATGCAAAAAGAGCTAGGCCGGTCGTTTGTACTTATAAAATGTTGCGAGTACCTACACACCACGCCAACAGGTAAGTCCCAACTATTCTTCTTTGGTGTCTACATACGCGAGAACTAGTTCAGACAACTTTTGTGACGAACCGAACTGTGCTTCTGCCTTTGATGCTGCCCTCACGTTAAGTCCGATTCAAGAACCGAGGAAACGCCATAGACAACCTGTACCTACGGACTTAGAAACAAACAACTATGACTTTGTTGATGCCTATTTGTCGGCTATATTCAAACGCTTCGAGTTTCTGTACTTTCGCGGTAAAAGAGGATGGCAATGTTTGCTCAGTTTTTAAAGTCAGCTACTTTGGTCTTATTGCTTATGTCCCTCAGTACTAACGTGTTCGGACAAG
>Ga0208225_1000297_pt1 | contig 12642 bp, 11 predicted proteins | sample LakMenEpi15Jun10_FD_150701 | JGI IMG/M metagenome (GOLD analysis project Ga0208225, IMG submission 150701) | Freshwater microbial communities from Lake Mendota, WI - 15JUN2010 deep hole epilimnion (SPAdes) | ecosystem: Environmental > Aquatic > Freshwater > Lake > Epilimnion/Euphotic zone ... | reverse complement strand
CTGCGGCGGCAGCGGAGTTGTTGAACAGCGACATCGCACAGGCTGCGGTCGCGGCCTCGACCATCACCGACCACTACAAGTTGCGCGTGCTGGCAAAAAACATCGGCGACAACAAGAGCGCGCAGACTCGTTTCATTCAGATTGGTTTGGCTGGCGCACTTGCCGAGCGAACCGGTCGCGACAAGACCAGCGTGATTGTTGAGCTACCAACAGATCGCCCGGGTGCTTTGCTCGAGATGCTAGAGCAGTTCGCTGCCAGAGGCGTCAACCTTTCTCGAATCGAGTCGCGACCAATCGGTGACCGTCTCGGTCGCTACCGATTCAACATCGACGTTCAAGGCCACATCGATGAAGACGCGGTGGCCGAGTCGCTCAAGGGTTTGCATCGCTTCAGCCCGAAGGTTAGCTTTTTGGGTTCTTATGCTCGTGCAGATAAAGAGAAATCGATTCACGAGGGCAATAACTCAAACAGCGAGTTTGCCTTGGCCGATGATTGGCTGAAGAAACTTAAGAGCGCACGCTAACCGCGCGTGAAATTGCTTCAAACTCAACTTCAGCCACAAGACCGATTGGGTCGCCATCCAACTGAAGCTCAACTCGACTCTCTGGCGTGACACGGATCTTTCGCGAGGTCAGATTCTCGAGCGTCTTCACGTTCGCCGTGGCATCAAGAAGCTTTCGCCCCGCACGAGTTGTTCGCACCACGTTGTTTCCAATTGTCACGCGTGTCCAAAAGTCAATCCAGTCCAACACCCGTCGCGGACCGATGACCGCGACGTCGAGCAGGCCGTCATCCAAGGATGCATCTGGCATCATCGACAAATTGCCCGGCAACCAACCGACGTTGCCAATTAGAAGTGTTAGCACTCGAACGTTTCTGCTCTCGCGACCATCAATCTGAATCGAAAGTTTTTCGTAGCGAAGCGGCAGTTGCTTGAAACCCGACTCGGCGTAGGCGATCCAGCCCAGCTTGCGCTTGCGAACCGGGTCTGTGCTCAACATGATTTTCGCGTCTAGCCCCATGCCGGCCATTACGCCAAATAGTTTCTCGACCCTGGTTTCGTCATCGAGAATTATGCGGGCCAAACCCATGTCTATCGGGTGGGCAATTCCGAGTAGTGCGCGCTGCACCTGAGTGCGAATGTTCTCGAGTGGAATTCCAAGATTGCGAGCGAGCACGTTGCCAGTGCCAATCGGAATAATGCCAACGGTCACTTTTGTGCCGCTGAGCGCCACCGCCTCGAGCACCGAGCGCACTGTGCCGTCACCGCCGGCAACAACTATATGTGTGGCTTTCTGGGCGATCGCTCGCAGCGCCTGCTGCGCGCCCGTTTCACTAGCTTCGGTCTTCAGCCAAAGACTCGGCTCCCAGCGATTGCCGGCAGTCACCGCCTCAACCGCACTGCGCAACTTGCGCAGGTCTACTCGCCCAGGAAAGTAGATGATTGCGGCACGGTTGCTTCTTGTTGGCATTGCTTCAGCCTAACCACCTGCAAAATGTTCACAATAAGGAACATTTATAAATGTTCGGTCAACCCTATGCGCCATGCTTGTACCTGAAGGGCGGGAACAATGGCGACTCAAAAGCTCATGGTTGTTGAAGACAACCAGTTCATGCGCGCCCTCATCACCGAGTTGCTAGAGAAGCAGGGTTTTGAGGTTCAGGCGGTAGACACCACCTCGGCGGCCGTGAAGCTCGCAGCAAGTTTTGACCCAGACGCCGCCATTCTCGACGTAGAACTTGGCACCGGCCCAAACGGTTTCGACCTGGCCCGAATTCTTCGTGAATCAAACCCCGAGATCGGTTTGCTGTTTCTAACCAACATCCCAGAGCCAAAGACCATCGGTGTCGACAATCGCTCAATTCCCAAGGATGCCGCCTATCTCGTGAAAGAGTCGGTCGGCAACATCGAGCTTCTGCTCAAGGCAATCAAGGCCAGTCTTCGAGGGCGCGTCGGCGCTGAACTGCGTCAAGACCGTGAGGTTCACTCGCTCTCAAACTTGTCGCGATCACAACTAGACCTTCTACACATGGCTGCCCTCGGACTCTCGAACACCGAAATTGCACAGCGCCGCGGCACAACCGTTCGTGCGGTCGAGAACCTTTTCAAGCGAGCCATCGATGCTGCCGGAATCGAAGTAGGGCCGGGCGAACACGGTCGTGTGCTTGCCGTGCGCAAGTACATCGAAACCGTAGTGCTGCCCAAGAGCTGAGCCAAAGCCGCAGCAACTGCGCCAAAAGGTAGGCTTAAGCCGTGATCGACCCGAACCTACTGCGCGAAAACCCAGAAGCCATCAAGGCTTCGCAGCGCGCTCGCGGCAACGACGAAGCAATCGTTGACGAAGCGGCACAGGCCGACACCACCTGGCGCAAGAAACTTCAAGAGTACGAGACCCTGCGCGCCGAGCAGAACGCAGCGGCAAAGCTGGTTGGTTCTGCATCTAAAGAAGAACGCCCTGCCCTTATTGCAGCCGGACAGGTTCTGGCAGACAAGGTAAAGGCAGCACTAGAGATTGCCAACGCGGCTGAGGCTCGACTAAACGAGCTGATGTGGAAGATCGAAAACGTAGTGCTTGAAGAAGTTCCAGCCGGTGGCGAAGAGAACTTCAAGGTGCTCAAAGAAGTCGGAACGCGCGCGAGCTTTGACTTCGAACCAAAAGACCACGTTGCCCTGGGTGAGTCTCTCGACATAATCGACATCGAACGCGGCGTGAAAGTTTCGGGCTCACGCTTCTACTTCTTGAAGGGTTGGGGCGCTCGACTCGAACTCGCGTTGATGAACATGGCACTCGACCTAGCCACCAAACACGACTTCACCGCGCTCATCACACCAACGCTGGTGCGCCCAGAAGTTATGGCCGGAACCGGTTTCTTGGGTGAGCACTCAGACGAGATCTACTACCTACCGGCCGACGACCTTTACCTAACCGGCACGAGTGAGGTCGCGCTCGCGGGATACCACCGAGACGAAATCATTGACCTGAGCAACGGGCCGCTGCGCTACGCCGGTTGGTCAACCTGCTACCGTCGCGAGGCTGGCTCGGCAGGTCGCGATACCCGTGGCATTCTGCGCGTGCACCAGTTCAACAAGCTCGAGATGTTCAGCTATGTAAAGCCAGAAGACGCAGAGCAAGAGCACCTCAAGTTGCTCGCCCTCGAAGAAGAGATGCTTCAGGCCTGCGAGCTTTCATACCGCGTCATCGACACAGCGGCCGGCGACCTTGGGTCAAGCGCAGCGCGCAAGTATGACTCAGAGGCCTGGATGCCAAGCCAGAACCAGCACCGCGAGCTCACATCTAGTTCAAACTGCACAACTTTTCAGGCTCGTCGCTTGAACGTGCGCTACCGCACAGAAGATGGCAAGACGGCCACCGCCGCAACCCTGAACGGAACTCTCGCGACAACGCGCTGGTTGGTTGCGATTCTCGAGACGCATCAGCAGGCAGATGGCTCGGTTCGAATTCCAACTGCCCTTCGCCCCTACCTTGGCGGCGCCGAGGTCATCGCGCCCAAATGACAATCGCCACCGGTGATCAGCGCTGGCTGATTGCACTAGACATCGACGGAACGCTGGTGCACGACAACGGCTTCTTGTCGCCGCGAGTTGTTGAGCAAGTTGCTCGTGTGCGCGCGCTCGGTCACGAGGTAATTGTCGCCACCGGCCGCAGTGCAGCAAACGCAATCCCAGTTATAAAAGATGTTGGCATTCATCACGGATACGCCGTGTGCTCAAACGGTGCCGTAACCATCAAGGTCGAGCCAGAACACGAACGAGGCTTCACGCCGCACGAGGTCATCACGTTCAACCCGGCAGAGGTGCTCAGCAAGTTGATTGTGAAACTTCCGAACGCACACTTTGCAGTTGAGAATGCAGACGGCACCTACAAGTTTCACCGCCCGTTTCCATCGCACGCACTCGGCGAGCACAACTTTGAAACTCCGCTAGAAGAACTCATGGGCGAACCAGTTTCGCGAGTTGTCGTGCTCTCACCCGATCACGATGCAGAAGAGTTCGTCGGTGTGATTGCCGAGATCGGTTTGCATTCGGTCAGCTATGCGATTGGCTATACGGCTTGGCTCGACATTTCACCGCAGGGAATCAGCAAGGCATCCGCGCTTGAAACCCGTCGCAAGGAACTCGGCATTCTGCGTTCGCAGGTAATTACGGTTGGCGACGGACGCAACGACATCGACATGTTTGCTTGGGCGATAGCCGGTGGTGGCTATGGTTTCGCAATGGGTCAAGGCCCAGAAGAGGTTCACGCTGCCGCATCGGCCGTGGTTGCCTCGGTCGAAGACGACGGTGTCGCCGAGGTGCTCGCAGGCTTTGAGGGCATTTTGTTTTCTCGCTCATTCGGTTAGAATTTAGGCACGGAAGCGTGCCGGAGCGGCCGAACGGAACAGTCTTGAAAACTGTCGTAGTTAATAGCTACCGTGGGTTCAAATCCCACCGCTTCCTCCAGAAACGAAGAGACCCAGCGAAATGCTGGGTCTTTTTGTTTGCGCAAGTAGGGAGGTCCGCCAGAACACTTGAGTCTGGCGGTTTTCTCTTTGGGAACCTAGACCACCGACCCAAACTGTGAACTTGCTTTGCGCCTAGCCAGCGCGGGGCCTTCGGCTTAAACTTAGATTTCGCCCAGATTCCGAAAGCAACCCATGCCCCTATTCAAGAAGCGTCAGCCCCGAGCCTTAGCTCGTCACGGCCGCCTCAGGGTTCAGTCGCGCGCTTCGGCCTTCGGCGGCATCCTGGTCAAAGGTCTCGCGCTGGCAGTTGGTGCGTCTCTAGCTTTGGCAGGCATCGCGGTTTTTGAACTCAGTAACACCGTTCAGGCTCGCGGGCTTGCCTTGCCAAACGCGCAGCCAATCACCGCCAAAGATCTCAAGGGTCCGCTGAACATTTTGGTTGTCGGCAGCGACACCCGAAAGGGCCAGGGCAAGGGTTATGGCACCGAGAGTTCAGTTCTCGCCGATGTGATGATTCTGTTGCACATCAGCGAAGACCGCAAAAACGCCACCGCAGTTAGCTTTCCTCGAGACCTAATGGTTCCTTGGCCGGCCTGCCCGAGCACAACCGGTGGCCCAGGTTACCTCCCGCAATCTCTAGGCCAGCTCAACGCAACAATTGCTAACGGTGGCCCAGGTTGCACACTGCTCACCATTGAGCAACTCACTGGCCTTAAGATTCCATATCTTGCGATGATCGAATTCAATGGCGTAATCGAAATGTCAAATGCCATCGGTGGTGTTGATGTTTGTGTTTCGCAAGAAATCAATGACCCATACACACAGACATATTTGAAGCCAGGCGAGTACACCCTGCAGGGCAAAGCTGCGTTGCAATTCTTGCGCACGCGCCACGGCGTTGGCGATGGCTCAGACCTATCGAGAATCTCAAACCAACAAGTTTTTCTAACTTCACTCGTTCGAAAGATAAAGAGCGCGGGTGTTCTCACGAACCCTGTGCAGTTGTATTCGCTTGCGAACGCAGCTGCGCGAAACATGCAGCTCTCTGAGTCGCTAACCGATCTCGGCACAATGGTTTCGCTCGCGTCTGCGCTGCAGAATGTAGACCTCGACAAGATGGTGTTCTTGCAGGTGCCTTCGCGCGGTGGTTTGCCAGCGCCATACTCTGGCCGAGTGATGCCTATTTACGAGCAGGCAGACATCCTGTTTAAGAAGCTAGTGAACGACGAACCAATTGTTCTCGGCAGCAACACTGGCCAAGGCGCTGTTCTAGCGACGCCAACCCCAACGCCGACAGTGTCGAAAAAACCGACACCTGGATCGCCGACCCCAACACCGACCCCAACCGACAGTCTCGATTGGGCCACCGGAACCACTGCAGCAACCAAAACCTGCTCGAATTAGCGGGCTTGGCTAGCGGCCGAGTAGTCGGCTAAACTAACCCAGTTGTACTCAGGAGTCGTCGCATAGCCCGGTCGAGTGCGCCTCACTGCTAATGAGGTAAGGATCTAAAGTCCTTCGGAGGTTCAAATCCTCTCGACTCCGCAAGGTTTCGTTTGTCAAAGGCAGACGAACCGCAGCCTCTCCAACCAGAGGCGAACGCGTTTGTCTGATTCCTTCGGAATCAGCAAATGCTCCGTGGTAACAAATCGAAAGTAAACTTTCGCTTGTCACCACTCCGCGTTTGTCCGAAACCTGCGGTTTCGGCAAGGCACCTCGTGAAGCCTGATTTTCTAGCAAGCTAGAATCAAACTCCACTCGGCGCTTGTAGCTCAACGGATAGAGCATCTGACTACGGATCAGAAGGTTGGGGGTTCGAGTCCCTCCAAGCGCACGAAAACCCAGTGTCTACTTAGACATCTGGGTTTCGTCATTAGCGAGGAGCAACGAGTGAGCGAAGACCACTGGCGCGCGTTTCTCGAAGCAGATGGCCTTGACGATTGGGTCGTGCTACACGGCGGCCCGTCTGCCGTTTTTCTCACCGATAATCTCGCTGACGCAGCCGAATTGGCGCGCGCTGTCGCCCAAGTGCCAGGGCTTGACGCATCGAACATCCAGCTGGTTATCGTCTCGAACAAGTTGACGGTTCGTCTGACCAGGGAGACCTGGAAAATCGAACCCCATCACATAATTGTCGCTAGAGAGATTTCCGAAATCGCTCGGTCACTCGGTGCTGTCTCAGCACCGCATCTGGTTCAAGAAGTTCAGGTCGCAATTGCGGCAAAGCCTGACGCCATCGACCTCAAGTTCTGGCGAGCCGTGCTCGGATACGACGAGATGCTCGATGACAACGCGATTGATCCGCTGGGAGTGAGCTCAACCGTTTGGATGCAGGACATAGATGAGGGCAAAGCTCTTCGTCACGCCATGCATCTCGATGTTTCGCTTTCCAAAGAGAGCGCCGAGGCTCGGGTTGAGGCGGCGGTAAAGGCCGGTGGCCTAGTGGTCGATGGGTCACATGCACCGTCTTGGTGGATTCTCGCGGACAAATCGGGCAACAAAGTTTGCGTGGTGGCCTGGCCTGACGGGGCCAAGGCGAACAAAACCGACCAGTAGAGTTCTGCCGAAAATTATCACGACTAAGTAACATCTCTGGCAATTGGTCGTCCATGAGGTTGCGCTGTGCTACTTTCTCAATAATTCAGTCAATCGTTTGACTAAAAAGGGAACAGACATGAAGCACGCAACGTTGGCGGACGTGGCCAAGGCCACGGGAGTGTCTGTTTCGCTCGTTTCGCTAGTTCTTGCTGGCAAGGCTGCCAAACGCTGTTCTCCAGCAGTTGAGTCAAAAATCAAAAGGGCTGCAAAAGATCTTGGATACAGAGCCAATCGCTTAGCCAGGTCTCTCAAGGAACAGCAAACCAGAACCTTGGGGATGTTGAGCATTGAGGTAGCCACCACGCCTTATGCGGGTCAGTTGCTATCTGCAGCTCAAAAGACCGCGCGTGCTCACGACTACGAGCTTTTGTTCGTTGAGGTGGAAAACAACCCCAAGTCAATAGAGGAGGCATTTGGCCTACTTGCGGAACACCAGGTGGTTGGCACCATAATTGCTGCGTACTTTCACTCGGAAGTTAAGTTGCCAAAAGCACGCCCGAAGAATCTGGTTCTTGCAAACTGCATAACACGCAGCGGGAGTTATCCAACAATTATTCCGGCCGAATACGCATCTTATATGCAATCGCTAAAGCTCTTAGGCATAGCCGGGCACAAGCACGTCGGACTCATTATTGACGAAGTTGAGTGGCCGGCAGTCGAAGGCCGAACAAAAGCATTTTTGGATGCAGCACAAAACTTTGACTGGGTTCGACCTAACGAGCGAATTTACAAAGTATCAAAAACTATTGCCGATCATGGCTACCGGGCAACCCTAGAAATGATGGTTCGCGATCCGGAGATAACTGCAATTGCTTGCTACAACGACCCACTAGCTATGGGTACTTACCAGGCACTTAAGGAACTAAGAATAGGCATCCCTGAACAGGTGTCAGTTGTTGGTTTCGACGACCTGGAATTGATTTCCGGAGGTTTGCGCCCCGGATTAACTACAGTCCGATTGCCCCATTACCAAATGGGACGAGAGGCTGTGGAACAACTCATCCGGATCTGCGAGGAGAAAGATGAGAAACCAATGAATGTAGTTGAAATCCAAGGGGAGCTCGTGGTGCGTGATTCTGTTTCGGTGCCAAGGAACAGTGCATCCAGCTATTCATCGTCAGAGGATTCAGCTCGATCGAATCAAGAAGAGGAAAAATGATCAAAACAACTAGGGTTTTGCTAGCTGCATCATTGGCTGGCGTGCTCGCACTAACAGGTTGTGCCCCAGCCACCAGCGGAGACCCAGTAAAGGTTTCAATGTGGTCACACGCGGCTGGAAATGACCAGGAAATTGCAACCGTAAAGGAAGCAATCACGGACTTCAACGCAAGTCAAACGGCTTACGAGGTAGTTCTGGAAGAGTTCCCACAGGAGTCATACAACGACTCAATTGCTGCAGCGGCAGCCTCGAAGTCACTTCCTTGCATCATCGACGTGGATGGCCCAATCATGCCTAACTGGGCTTGGGCAGGCTACATGCAGCCACTGCAGATTAGCTCGACACTTGAGGAATCCTTGATTTCGGGAGCCAAGGGTTACTACAACGGAGAGCTTTACTCTGCAGGTGCTTGGGACGCTGCTCTCGGGTTGCTAGTTCGTAAGTCAACTTTGGACAAAGTTGGCGCGCGAGTCCCAACCGTATCTGAGCCATGGACATTGGCGGAATTCGATGGTCTTCTAAAGGCTGTCGACGCAACCGGTGACTACGACTACGCAATGGACTGGGGTAACGGTTGGACTGGCGAATGGTTCCCATACGCTTACAGCCCGCTCATGCAGAGCTTCGGTGGAGACCTAATCAACCGAGACACCTTTGAGAGCGCTGATGGTGCAATCAACTCTGCAAGCTCTGTTGCCTTCGGAACTTGGTTTGGCTCAACTTTTGCTAAAGGTTACGCCAACCCAGCTCAGACAGGTGACCGCACCGAGTTCATCGCTGGCACGATTGGCATCCAGTACAACGGTAACTGGGCTGTCAAGGATGCCCAAGAGGCTCTAGGTGATGACCTACTGATTCTTCCACCACCTAACTTCGGTAGTGGACCAAAGATCGGTGCTGGTTCTTGGCAGTTCGGCGTCTCGTCAACTTGCGAGGCTGCAGAAGGTGCAAACCAGTTCATTGAGTTCATCCTTCAGGACAAGTACATCGTGGCATTCGCTAACCGCATCGGTTTGATTCCTGCTACCGCTAGCGCGGCAAAGGATGTTCCAAACTATGCTCCGGGTGGACCATTTGCAATCTTCGTTGAGCTATCGAACGAATTCGCAGTACTCCGACCACCAACACCCGCTTACCTCAAGATTTCAACAATCTATGAGAAGGCAGTTGCAGATATAATCAACGGTGCAAACGCCAAGCAAGCCTTGGATGCCGCCGCTGATGAAATCGATGCTGATCTGACCGACAACAACTTCTACAAATAAGATCAGTCGTCTAAGTTAAGTCTCGGGGGTGTGGTTTCACCGCACCCCCGAGGCACTTACTCTAAGGAATTTTCGTGGCATCGTTAAATCAACTGAATCGAAAACTTCTCGGGAGAAGCCTCAAGTCAAGGTCGGCGAGAGCCGGTTTTCTATTTGTCTTCCCCGCAGTTTCGATGATGCTGCTCTTTTTAGTGACACCCGTAATTCTGGCCTTCTCCCTCGGCTTCACAAACGCAAAGTTCGCAAGCCCAAATGAACCTAAGTTCATTGGTATCGAGAATTTCACCGAAATGCTCTCGCTGGGTCAAGTCACTGTAGAAGCCGATCCAAGTGACGAAAATGTGGCCTACGACAATTTGCGCGTGTTCACCAAGCCATCAAACAATTCCCCATACGCGGGAATGCAGATTTTGTCTGAAAGCTACAGTGCAGACGGAACTAAGGCAGACTTCACGGTTGCCGGCGATGCCCTGTTCTGGAAATCGCTTCTCAACACACTTATTTTTGCAGCGGTGATTGCGCCTTTGCAGGGCGGACTGGCCCTAGTTCTGGCTCTCCTGATTAACTCGAAGATCAGGGGCAAAGTTTTCTTCCGAACCGTTTACTTCATACCCGTGGTGACATCCATGGTCGTTGTATCAATCTTGTGGATTTTCTTCTATCAAAAAGATGGCCTTGCAAATGTGATTCTGGATGCTGTGATACCCGGTTTTGAACCGGTATCGTTCCTAACCAGCCCTGAGCTAGCTATGCCGGCAATTATCTTTATGTCGGCATGGCAGGCGGTAGGTTTCCACATGATTATTTGGTTGGCTGGGCTTCAGACAATTCCCGGCGAACTCTACGAAGCAGCCAAAGTCGACGGGGCAAATTTTTGGCAACAGTTCAGGGCGGTCACTTGGCCGGGGCTCAGAACAACTTTTGTTTTCATTTTGATCATCATCTCAATTCAAGCCATGGGTGTTTTCACGCAGATAAACGTCATGACTCAAGGTGGACCACTCGATTCAACAACCACATTTGTTTTCCACATCTTTAGAGAGGGCTTCCGTAAGAATGACATCGGATACTCTTCTGCGCTAGCAATTGTGTTCTTTGTGATTGTTGTGACCATCTCTGTCATCCAGCGTCGACTTACAAGAGACAAGGATTAATCATGAAGACTAAATTCTCGCTCGGATTGACCATTCAATATGGTTTTGCAATCTTCTTTATGCTTCTATTTAGCCTTCCGCTGCTATTCATGATCTCATCCAGTTTCAAAGACCCACAGACAATTTTTGCCGACGTCAAATCTTGGCGAGCATTTTTTCCAGTGGGTGATGTGAGTTTTGATCAGTATCTTGGAGTCTTTGATCGACTTCCATTAGGGCTATTCCTTTTCAACTCCATTTTCATTTCGGCAGTTGTGGTTGTGCTGGGGTTGTTTGTCAACAGCCTGGCTGGTTTTGCGATTGCGCGACTGAAGTTCAAAGGCCAAAACGTTATCTTGGTCGCCCTAATCGCGACACTTGTCATTCCATTCGAGACAATTGCGATGCCACTTTTGGTTTTGGTTAACTCTCTGCCGATGATTAGCTTCGAGAATGGCTCTCTCGAATTCTCAACAGGTTGGTTGAACACATATCTCGTTCAGATCGCACCATTCATTGCCTGGGGTTTCTCCATCTTCTTGTTTGTTCAGTATTTCAAGACCATCCCTAAAGAGTTAGATGAAGCGGCTCTGATTGACGGAGCTAGCTTTTTCACCATTTACTGGAGAATCATCGTGCCGCTTGCCGGACCAGCTTTTGCGACCAGCGCAATCTTGAGTTTCCTCGCTATTTGGAACGCATACCTTTGGCCGGTCATGGTGGTTCAAACGGAAGCACTTCGAACAGTTCAAGTTGGACTCGATTACTTCTGGGCGTCAACGAGTGAAGAGGGAACCCAGTGGGGCGAAATCATGGCCTACTCAACCCTCATCACTGTTCCGATCATCATCGTCTTCGTCATCTTCCAGCGGTCGTTCGTGGCTTCTGTCGCGTCATCAGGAGTAAAGGGATAAAAGTTGTTAAAGCTAAATGATTCATGGGTCTGGGATAGCTGGTACGCGTTTGATGGTAAGCGACACCATGCTTTTTATCTGAGGGCATCGAGAGGGCTGAAAGATCCGCATCGACGCCATCGACACCCGTTTGTCGGTCACGCAGTGTCAGATAACTTGAAGGATTGGGAAATTCTTCCAGACGCTATTGCAATTAGTGACTCTCCCGCTTGGGACTCATGGACTACCTGGACCGGCAGCGTAACCAAGGATGACTCCGGGCTCTGGTGGATGTTTTACACCGGCACGTCGAGAGAAGATGGCGGAGACATTCAGCGAGTTGGCGCAGCCACATCTAAAGATTTGATTACCTGGGATAAAGTTCCTGGACCTTTCACCGAAGCTGATCCCGCGATTTACGAAAAACTTGATTACAAGCTTTGGCACGATGAAGCATGGCGCGACCCGTGGGTTTTCAAGCACGATGACACGTGGCACATGATTGTGACAGCCAGGGGACTGAGCGGAGACAAGTATGGCCGCGGTGTTGCCGGTCACGCCATATCGAGAGACTTGAAGACCTGGAAGGTTCTAGAACCGCTAACTGAAACCGAAAGCGGTTTTGGGCAAATGGAAGTTATTCAACTCGAGGAAATCGATGGAGTACCAACCATGCTCTGGTGCTGTGGCCCACGCGAGCTCACTGAAGAGATGCGCGCTAAATACCCCCACGGCGGAATGTTCTCGACCACCGGCCCTAGCCTGCTCGGCCCATTCGACCCGAACAAGGCGGTTTGGTTTCCGCACGAGACTCTCTATGCTGCCAGGGCGGTTAAGCATGAGGACAACTGGTATCTGATTGGTTTCATTGGTGGGCCAGATGATGAAACATTTGGAGGCTACATTTCAGATCCAATCCCGATTAAGAACAACGGGATGGGCTTAGTGCCAAAGAACTAGCAGGCACAATGGCCACAGAAGCGTGGCCCTCGAATTTGCTTTCATCATACAATTGGGGAAATAGCAGATTCGGAGAGCAAGTCAGATGGCAAGACCAGAGAATTCGATTCAGTTTTGGACAGTTCGAGACGAACTGGAGCGTGACTTCGACGGCACACTCACCCGCCTG
>Ga0208225_1000294_pt1 | contig 12774 bp, 2 predicted proteins | sample LakMenEpi15Jun10_FD_150701 | JGI IMG/M metagenome (GOLD analysis project Ga0208225, IMG submission 150701) | Freshwater microbial communities from Lake Mendota, WI - 15JUN2010 deep hole epilimnion (SPAdes) | ecosystem: Environmental > Aquatic > Freshwater > Lake > Epilimnion/Euphotic zone ... | reverse complement strand
GTTGAAGTTGCTCACTCGCGCGGTTGTCGTGGCGGATGCGAGCGGCAAGGTCGTCTATGCTGAGATTGTTCCTGAGGTTACTCACGAGCCAAATTATGATGCTGCGTTGGCTGCGTTGAAGTCGCTTGTTGGCTAGATGCTATTGCTTGGTGCTGTTCCGTGCTGGTGCGATACGCATAGCGGACGGCAACAACGATGCGAATATCTTTTGTAGAGCTGGGGAGCTGCCATGCCCTCGGCTCTTTTTTGTTTGCTGTTTTAGAAAGACTGATAGAGCAGCGAGCTCTTCAAAGGCCCCCTGCCCCTCTGAAGTGTGATTTGTCAAAAAGATTCTGGAAAGAATCTTGGAGATATTGTTGAATCGCGCGCTTTGATCGGATACAACGACAGGCGTTATCGCTTTTGGCGGTTGCAATGTGCCATCGAAGTGAGAATCGCAGTTGAAATTCAGCAGTGTTTTCCGCAGAGATCGCAGCGCGACCAATCACCCCGGCCGAAGTGATCCTTTCATGCCTTGAAGTCAACGTGTCCTGCTTGACCGCACAACGTCTACTGCTTGCCCTATATTGGGCTTCGCGAGTAGATATCGAGTTGTGTTTTGCGCAGGTACGTGCTTCTTGTGCTTGAGAGTCGATCGTTTCCTTCTGCATGGCCGTCGAGCTTCAAGCCATATCCTGTTTAGCGGGTTTGGTGTTCTATGGTCATCGGAGGTTTCAGCCCGGATTCTTTAGGGATCCCGAAGTTGAAACTTCGTAACATCATTCTCTTACCCCTGCGAGCCTATTTTCATTGTGATTTAATCGTTCACGTCTTCTTCACGCTCGCCCCAAATATCGCCTTCATACCTGCGTTCTAGGTCGTTTTGTAAACGGCTCATAGGGTTGCTTTGTTTCGATGCTGCGCCTATGTCGTCGAATTCATTACTTCCATAGGTATGACGCAATGACTGTTGGTTAAGTTCCAGTTGTTTTCCGGACATTTGTTCTCGTCATTTCATCTGAGGTTCCCCGTCTATGTTCAAGTCGCTTTTGTCGTACTTTAGTCGTATTCGTACTGTTCTTTTTGGTCGCAAGGATGGACGCAAGGAAGCTCTCAAGCGGATGGCTTTTGAGCGTAAACGCAATGGGTTGCGTCAGTTCATTCGCAAGGGATTGCGTGTCGAAGGTTTGGAGCAACGCGCTCTGATGGCGGTTGACATGAACGTAATCGGCTCGCCATTTGCCATCGAGATGGATGCTGCGGGTGATGAGGCGATTATTTCTCGCTTGCCAGCCGCAGCCCCCTACCCTGCTTCGTTGATGGTTGAAACGAACACTTCGGATCCGGACCAAGACCCAGAAGTCACTGGCGACGAGACTTACACGTTTATCCGCACGGCCGGGACTGGAGCATCAGGCATTACTGTCTCAGATGTCGGAACAAATGCAGGCCAAGTCTTGACCGTCGGTGGCAGTCTCGCGATCAGCAATCCTAAGGGGGCTGATCGGGCAATCGCGAGCTTTACTGTTACGGGCATCGAGACGATCAATCTTGAGCAATCTATCAACACGAGCGGAAGCGTCAGTGGGGATGCAGATACGGTGAACGTGGATGATCCAGCCAAGGTTGCTCAAGCGGTGAGCTTGGTCAAGGACGCTGGTGCTGTGAACGTCGACGCGGGGGCCTATACGGATGGCGCAGTGACGGTAGCCAAAGATAATTTGACGGTGGATATTGCGTCGGAAGTGAGTGGTTTTTCCCTCACCTTGGGTTCTGCGAACAACATCACCTTGACCGGCGCTGGTGATATGGATGTCACTGGTAACAGCAACGACAACACGATTGTGGGCAATGATGGTGCCAATGAGATCGATGGCGGTGCTGGGGATGACACGCTTACCGGTGGACTTGGAAACGATACCCTTACCGGTGGGGCGGGATTCGATACGGCCAACTTTGATGGGGATTATTCCGACTTTACGGTGAGCGTTTCTGGCACCACGATCACGGTCACACGAATTGCAGGCGGAGAAGTCGACACCCTCGAGGGGGTAGAGAAGCTTGTCTTCGATGATTTGAACTACATAGTCGTGACCGAAGGACAATCGATTCAAACTGCGATTGGTGCCGCGAGCGACGGTGACATCATCCAAGTACTTGCGGGGACATATGAAGAAATTCTGTCAATTGATAAAGCAGTCACTCTACGCGGTCCGAACGCCAATAAAGCTGGGACAGCACAAGACCGGGGTGCGGAAGCGATCTTACAATTCCCAGCCTCGGCCGCTGTGGGCAGTGTTTTGGTTTCGGCGACCGTCGATGGAGTGACCTTTGAAGGCTTTGACGTGCGAATGCAAGATTCTATGCTAACCGCTGGCAAGGGATATGCTTACTTGTGGGGAAGTCTTGGGTTGAACGACCTGACGATTCGCAACAATCGAATGTATTCCAGTGAAATTCCAATTTACATCTATCCGGGAAATCCGTTGTCTACGAACGGATTGTTGATTGAAGGCAACTTCATTGATGCTGGGCCATTCGTGAATTCATCCTATGGTCGTGGTATGTACATCACGAACACCGCTGGGGTAATCCAAGACAACGTCATCGTGAATGCCAATACCGGCATTCAGTACATGCCGTATGGAAACACCTCGACCGGTCTGATTCAGAGAAACTCGGTACAAGCCAGTTTAACTGGACTTTATCACAACTACCACAACAAGGGTGGCGCTGCTGTTACATGGACTCAGAACGAAGTTACCATTGCTCCGAATGATCGCGCAGGTTTAAGAGCGCTTCCCGATGGGGCTCGTACGTCTGCCGTATCGTTCCGTGGAATCCAATTAATTACATTTGGTAGTGAAGGTTCTGGGGCAGCACCGCAAGTCTCGTTTACGAACAACAGCATTGATTCAACACTGGATTCGTCCAAGACCTACAATTCAACCGTGCTGGAAGCGGTACGGTTCTCGGCTGCGCACGGAACTGGAATTGCAAATATCAACGGCAACAGTTTCGTCGGTTGGAATGTGGCGGTTCGCAATGAAACAGCGGGAACATTTTCGTTGGATGGGAATTGGTGGGGAACTACCTCCGAGAGCAGTATTTCCGGGGCCATTGTTGATGCGAATGGTTTGGACAAGTCCAGCACCATTGACTTCAATGCATATCTCGGTTCGGGGGTAGACTCGAATACACCTGCGAAGGGATTCCAAAGTGATAACTCAAGCGTTTACGTCACGAATCTCGGTGCTTCCGTTGGCAGTACCGGCAGGATTGCAGATGGATTGAGTTTGGTATCGACCGGTGGAACGGTAAACCTCAACGCAGGCACTTATTCCGAAGCGGTAAGCATCATTGATTCGGTTACCTTGTCTGGACCTAATGCGGGTACCGCTGGTTCGGCGACTCGTGTACCGGAAGCGATTTTAACGGCTGGTGTAACAGTCAACGGAAGCGATGCGACTGACGTTACGATCACGGGGTTGCAGATCACTGGTACAAGCGCGGTAGGATCTCGAGGTGTCTTGGTCGGTAACAACAATTCCGTTCCTGGCCCGGTTGAGATCAGTAACAACATCATTGAAAATTGGAATACAGGTATTTCGTTGGCAGGTGGTGCTTCGGCCGGATGGGTGAACGATGTAACCATAAGTGGGAACTTGATTCGTAACAACACCGCTGGTATCGGATCGACAGAGAACGTCGATGGTCTAAGCGTCACCAACAACACCTTTAGTGGCAACGCAGAAGGGATTGGTTTAGGCCCAGGCTTGGTTGATTTTAGTGCAACTGGAAACACTTTTGCTTCCACGAACACTGTGCACATCGCGGCGTATGGGGATGGCTTGATGCCGTCGTACTCAAGCTTGTATTCCGGCAACACGTTTGGTAACGCGGCAGCGGTGAGCGATACCACGGGAGCAGATGGAACGACGCAAGCGATTTACAACACAATCCAAAGTGCTGTAACCAATGCTGCAACCGATGCTCAGATTGATGTAGGCGCTGGTACCTATACGGAAAACTTGACGGTTAATAAAGCACTTTCGATTCTTGGACCATTCGCCAGTGTAGCTGGCAAGGACGATTCACGTTCGGCGGCAGCAGGAACGGGCGAAGCGAACATTGTTGGTCGAATGGTGGTTCAATCCAATGGGGATGTCACCATTTCCGGTTTGCGATTCGTCAATAACAGCACGTCGTTAATCTATTCCGCATCGTATCCGTCTCTGCAGCGAGTGAACCCCGATTTACCCGGTGGTGATCACACCTACTCGAACAACATTTTCTACAGTAGCGTCGCTGGCGGTGGCAGTGCAGATGCACGTGCGATTTCGTTCGCTGTGCTTGGAGCGGGTAGCACCCTTGTTCAGGGTAACTACATCACCGGCGATGGGGATGCAAGTACGAAGTACAGCACAGCCCGTTGGGGTAGAGGTGTATGGTCGGACGGCGGCGGAAACAGCTCGATTACTTTAGAAAATAACTTCTTAGAGTACACACGCACTGGGTTCAACCTTGATGTAGCTGGCGACGCTAGCTACGTAGTCACGGATAACACGATCAAAGATGCTGGAAGTGGCATGTCCTTCGGGCTCAACGCTGCGTCGAGTGCTGGCAACATCACAGGAACTGTTCTGAGCAATGTGGATACGGACTTCAACTTCCGGAGCATTACCGACCCGATCACCCTTGATTTGACAGCAGCCGTGTCGGAAACGGTTCCCGAAACGGAGACGGTTGTAGTATTGGGTGGGACAGCTGCGGACGTTTTGACTGGCTCGTTGACGGTTGATGTCATCACGCCAGGTGCGGGAGCAGATACGGTTTCCTTGGGTGCCGGTAATGACTCTGTAGTATTCGCAGAGGAGTCTCATATTACGGGAGATACTCTTAATGGCGGTGATGGTTCGGACACCATCACCTTCATGAGCGTTAATAAGACTAGCGCCCCGGCGTACACAAATGCTGGACAAAACTTGATTTTGCCAGCTGCGACTACCAATTTTGAAGTAGTAACCATTACGGATTTGACTCCGACTAGCAGTTCGGGCGGTTCGGTCCCGCTTAGCGTCGATGCTTCTGCAGTAAGCGGCGCATTGACGATGAACGGAAATTCTGTCGCGAATACGCTCAAGGGTGGTTCGGGTGCAGATACTATCAATGGCAATGCTGGCAACGACACGTTGCAAGGCAATGCCGGTAACGACACCTTGGACGGTGGCGACGGCGCTGACTCCGCTGTATTCAGCGGCAACTACTCCGCTTACACGATTGCCTTCAGTGGATCGAACGTAACGGTCAGTGGGCCGGATGGTAGTGATACGGTAACGAACGTTGACAAGTTGACCTTCGGTGATCGTTCGGTATACATCGTCAACGGAGCAGGTAGCACGATCACGACGATCGGTGCAGCCATTGCGGCTGCAAATGCAGGTGATGTGGTCTTGGTAGCTGCTGGGACTTACACCGAAAACTTGACAATCAGCAAGGCCTTGACGATCAAGGGTGTTGGAAGTGGCAGCGATGCGACAGCCAATACAGTGATCAGTTCTGCTGCGGGCAGCACACCTGTAATTACGATCTCGGCTGGCGGTGTTAGTGCCACCGATCGATTGGTGATTGACGGTGTACGTGTGACTGGCGCGACCGGCGAAATCAACGCTGGAGCAGGGATCCTGGTTGCAAGTTCATCCGCCATTTCCTACCTGACGTTCTCGAACTTCGTCTCGACGGGTAACCAAGGTGCGGGTGTGGCGTTTAACAGCACCGCTGCTGTCTCCGACGTGGTGATTTCCGGCGCGACGATTTCTTTGAACGCTAACGCCGGTATTCGAATCGCAACCGCCGTACCTAGTTTCACAGGGCTAACGGTTTCTAATACCGCAATTACTTCGAATGCGTCGAGTGGTTTCTCGTATAACCCAAGTGGCACCATCTCGAATGTAGGTACCGACTTCAGTTTCACTGATGTTACGTTTACTACCAACAACACGGTAAAGACAGCCAACCAGCATGAGATGTCATTCTTTGGCTTCAAAGGAAACGCGACCCTAACACGCGTCACTTTGTCTCTAGACCAAGGAAATGCCTATGGGATTGCCTTTGATGGACGTGGTACTCGCCCATCATTGGGGACTGTTTCGCTGACCAACGTGACCGTAACTGGGACGATGGGTAAGGGAGCGTTGACATTCCAGCAATACAGTGATCTCGCTGGGGTTACATTGAGTAACGTCGATTTGAGTGCTGCCACAGCGCCATGGGGTCACTTCATTCTTGATTCGACCGATACTGATGCGTTGGCATTGGGAACCACCACGCTCAAGACATTGGTGCTTTGGAATGCAGGCGGAGTCGATGCAACCAATGCCACATTCAAGCATATCACCACGGGTGCGACCTTAGATCGAAGCACTTTGGACGACAACTTCCAAATTGCGAACCAAGTAGGTGATAAGGTGGATGTTGCTGCGTTAGGCTATGTCTCCTGGAATGCCGGCAACGTGTATATCACCCCGTCGAGCTATTCAAGTCCGACGACGACCATCGCTGACGTGCAGCGAGCTGTAACGGCAGCAAGTACTGGTAACACCGTTTGGGTTCAGACTGGTGCGTACGCGGCTTCGTCTGCCACCACAGCCGTCAATAATTTGACCCTGAACGTTGCCGACGGAGTAACAGGCTTCACTGGTCTTGTGCTCGATAACAGTGTTACCGATGGAACAGCAACCCTTGCAGGTGCTGGAGATGTAAACCTTACTGGTAACTCTGGTGCGAACACGCTTACTGGTAACGATGGAGATAACGAGATCACTGGTGGTGCCGGCGATGACACCATCGATGGTGGTGCTGGTTCGAACACGGCCGTGTTCTCGGGTAACTACAGCGATTACGCTATCACTTTGGGAGCGACCGTAGAGGTCGAAGGCACAGACGGAACCGATTCGTTGACCAACATTCAGTTCCTTAAATTCAATGACATCACCATTCCTGTGGAAGTAGTCACAACGACTGCTACGATTAGTGCAGCCGCGATTACTTATGGATCGAGTGCAACCATTACGGTTACGATTGCCCGCGAGTCAGGCACACCGCTTCCTGGCGGTTCGGTCTCGTTGGTTGTTGGGACAGCACAGCCAATCGAAGCTCAACTCGATGCAAATGGCGTTGCAACATTCACAGTTCCAAGCTTGGCAGCTGGATCTTATGATTTGTCTGCAACCTACGCCGCCCAAGGTATCTTCGGGGCTTCTAGCGATACGGAAACCTTGACAGTAAATACCAAGACCCTTACGGTCTCGGGTGCTGCTGCTACGGATCGCGCTTACGATGGAACCCTTATCGTGAGTGTCGCTGGCGGAACGCTGGTAGGTATTGTCGATGACGACGACGTATCGCTGACGTCTGGCGGAACCGGTACTGGTACGATAGCTGACAAGCACGTCGGAACTGGTAAGGCTGTCACTGTGACGGGATATACCCTTACAGGAGCTGCGGCAAGCAACTATTCGATCGATCAACCTACGGATGTTACGGTCGATATCTCGACCAAGACGTTGACCGTCTCGGCTGCAGTCGCTACGGATCGCGTTTACAACGCGACCACTTCGGTGGTTGTCTCGGGTGGATCGCTCGAGGGTATCGTCGATGGCGACGAAGTATCATTGGTTTCGGGCGGTTCGGGCACCGGTACGATGGAAGATAAGAACGTCGGTACCGACAAGTCCGTAACCGTGACTGGTTATGCGATTGAAGGAACTGGCGCAAGCAACTACTCGTTGACGCAACCGACCGGAGTAACAGTCGATATTTCAGCGAAGACCATTACGGTCTCTGGCGCAGATGCGACAGATCGCGTCTACGACGCGACGGCCACGGTGAGTGTCTCGGGCGGATCGCTTGTTGGCGTTGAGACCGATGACATTGTAAATCTTTCCGCCAGCGGCACCGGCACGATGACCGACAAGAATGTCGGCACTGGCAAGTCGGTAACGGTGAGCGGTTACAGCATCAGCGGTACCGACGCAGCAAACTACTCGTTGGATCAACCGACGGGAGTCGATGTCGACATTACGGCGAAGACCCTTACGGTCTCTGGCGCAGATGCGACCGATCGCGTCTATGATGCGACGACCACCGTGAGTGTCTCGGGTGGATCGCTTGTTGGCGTTGAAACCGATGACATTGTAAATCTTTCCGCCAGTGGCACCGGTACGATGACCGACAAGAATGTCGGCACTGGCAAGTCGGTAACGGTAACTGGTTACAGCATCAGCGGTGATGACTCCGGGAACTACCTGTTGACTCAGCCTACTGGAGTTGATGTGGACATCACGACGAAGACCCTTACGGTCTCCGGCGCGGATGCCACCGATCGCGTTTACAACGCGACAACGACAGTGGATGTCTCGGGTGGAACACTTGTTGGCGTTGAATCGGGCGATTCGGTCGATTTGGACAACGTCGGCACCGGCGAGATGAGTGACAAGAATGTTGGTACAGGCAAGTCGGTAACGGTGAGCGGTTACAGCATCAGCGGTACCGACGTAGCAAACTACTCGTTGGATCAACCGACGGGAGTCAGTGTCGATATTTCGGCGAAGACCATTACCGTTTCAGGAACCGAAGCGACCGATCGCGTTTATGATGCGACGACCGCGGTAAGTGTTTCGGGTGGATCGCTTGAAGGTGTCGAATCTGGCGATATTGTCAACCTTTCGGACACTGACGGCACCGGCGCGATGGCTGACAAGAATGTTGGGACAGGCAAGTCGGTAACGGTTAGCGGTTACAGCATCAGCGGTACCGACTCCGGAAACTACTCGTTGACTCAACCAACGGGAGTTACGGTCGATATTACGACGAAGAGTCTCACTGGTACGTTTACTGTGGATAACAAGCAGTACGACGGGACGACTGCAGCGACGGTGTTGACTCGCACGGCGAATCAAATCTCCGGCGATGATGTCTCGCTCGATGGAGGCACTGCAACGTTCGACAACAAGAACGTTGGAACGGCTAAGACCGTTTCCTTGGTAGGAGCGACATTGTCGGGTGCAGATGCGGCGAACTATACCATTGGTTCTGTGACGGATGCGACTGCTGACGTTACCGCGATCAGTTTGACTGGTGCGTTCACGGTAGATGCGACCAAGGTGTACGATGGCAATACATCGACCAATGTGCTGACTCGCACGATCCCAACCGGTGTGCTCAACGGTGAGACGGTTACCCTCGTCGGTGGAACGGCTACTTACTCCGATCGTCACGTAGCTGACGCTAAGACCGTTTCACTGAGCGGTGCTTCGCTCGGTGGAGCAGATGCTGGGAACTATGTTCTCGGTAGCGTTACCGATACCACGGCGAATATCACCAAGAAGGATGTGACAGGATCCTTTACCGTTGATCCACGTCAGTACGATGGAACGAACGTTGCAATCGTGGCAAGCACCTCGATAACCAAGGAAAACAACGATGACGTCGTTCTGTTGAACTTTATTGGTTCTGGAGATGCCGCAACGTTCAATAATGCGTTCGTAGGTAACAGCAAGCTTGTTACTCCCGCGACCCCGGTCGCTGGCAACTGGTCCCTCTCGGGTACCGATGCCGGTAACTACAACTTGACCGCGATCAATACCACGACCGCGAACATCACCAAGCGAACTCTGAATGTGACGGTGACGGTCAACGATCGAGTCTACAACGGCACGACCGCTGCGACTATCAACACCATCACAAACGATGCGTTGGAGTTGGATTCGCCATTTATCACGGTGACGGCTACCTCCGCAGCGTTCAACGACAAGATCGTTGGGGTTGGCAAGACGGCGACCGTTACTGGATTGAGTCTCAGTGGAGATTCCGCGAGCCAATACGAATTGGCTTCGACGACCGCTTCGGCAACCGGCACGGTAACCAAGGCTCCTCTGACGTTGAACTTCTTGGTCACAGCGACCAAGGTTTACGACGGCACTGACACAGCGAACATCACCGCATCGAACTTGACACCTCCAGTGTTCGGTGATGATGCGGTTGGTATCACCGGGGTAGTTGCCAAGTACGACAGCAAGAACGTTGGTACCAACAAGCCTGTGACGATTGCAGATGGATATTCGCTGACAGGAGCCGATGCGGGTAACTACGAAGTTACCGCGTTTAGCCCACGTACTGCGAGCATCACAGCGAAGTCGCTGAGTGTGACTTCGTGGGCTGTGGATAACAAGGTTTACGATGGAACGAATGCCGCGACCATTTCCAGTGGTACCGTGTTCGCAGGATTGGTATCCGGCGATACGGTGACCCTTGGTGGTACCGCAACCTTTGCAGATAAGAACGCAGGGGATGGCAAAGTTGTCACGTTGGCTTCTCCGTCGTTGACGGGTACCGATGGTGGTAACTACTCGTTGAGCGGCAGTGTTGATACGGTGACGGCAGACATTACCAAGAAGACGCTTACACCGGTTTATTCGGTTGTTGATAAGTTCTTCGATGGTAACAACGTCGCGACCGTGACGCTTGAATCCGATGACCGAGTGGAGGGCGACGTATTGACGATCAGTTACGTATCGGCAACGTTTGCAGACTCTGCGATCGGTGCAGGTAAGGTCGTAACGATCAGTGATATTTCGGTTATCGGCACCGATTCGGGTAACTACGAATTGGATGCCACGAGCCAAACGCTGACTGCTAGCATCAACAACAACCCACCGGTGGTGACGACCAGTTCTGGTAACACGCCGTACTTCTTGGGTAACACGACCATCATTGATCCAGCGATTGTCGTTGATGACTTTGAGAGCACTTATGCGGTATCGCAAGATCCGAACAGTCCGTTGTCACTCGGTGGCGGATCGATGACGATCAGCGTTACCGAAAACCAAGGGGCTGACGATTACCTGTTGATCTCGCCACAAGGTTCGGATGCTGGTCAGATTGGTATCGACGAAGGTACCAGCGAGGTGCTCTACGGCGGCGTGGTGATTGGAACGTATGCAGGTGGTTATGAAGAACCGTTGGTCATCACGTTTGGATCTTCGGCGACGCTTGAGAGTGTTCAAGCCCTTGCACGACGTATCGCTTTCTCGAACTCCAACATGGAGACAACGATCGAAGCACGTACGGTGAGCTTTGTGGTCAACGACGGAGTCGATTCGAGCGACGCGGCGACGAAGTCGGTGACCATCAACGTTTCGAACCAACCACCTGTGTTGACACCATCGGCTGGGTCGACGAACTTCACAGAAGGCAATGGCAACACGATTACTGCTCCTGTTCGTGTGGATAATGCGATGACTGTCAGCGATTCCGATCAGTTGAACTTCGATACGGGTGTTCTGACAGTGAGCTTGGGCGCGACTGGCACTGCCGACGATCGCTTGAACATCATCAGCAGTAACTCGATCGGTGCGATCAACGTATCGGGAGGTTCGGTACGGATTGTAACGGGCAACAACCCATCGTTGACCACGGTGGAGATTGGAACGTTTACGGGCGGTACTGGCACGGATCCGTTGGTTGTGACGCTGACTGCTGAAGCGACCGTAGCGAGAACTCAGTTGTTGGTCCGAGCTGTCGGGTTCCAGAACGTAAGCAACGCACCGTCGACCGATGCTCGGTCGGTTGAATTCCAATTGAGTGACGGTGCAGGAGCAACGAGCACCCCAGTGACGAAGACGGTGACGGTCACAGCAACGAACGACCTTCCTGTCGTGGTGTTGAGTGATAGTACTCCGACCTTTACGGAGCCGACAGGTCCGACGACGGATGCCGAAGCTTTGCCAGTAGCGGAGTTGATCGATAACGGCGTGTCGATCAGCGATCCTGACAATCCAGCGAGCTTCGACGGTGGCAATATCACGGCGACGATTGTCTCCGGCGGTATTGCGACGAGTGACCGGTTCGGTATTCGTCAGATTGGTGGCATCACAGTATCGAACGCGGTGGAGGGTGTAGAGAGCGTCAATGCAGTCGCAACCGCAACCGTTTCGCATGATGGTGTAGTGTTTGGTACGATATCCTTGCCGACTAACGCGGTTCGGATCACCTTCAACAGCGAGGCCACGTTGGAGCGTGTTGAAGCTTTGGCTCGTGCTTTAACGGTACGCAATACATCGGATCTTCCTGGTGGTAATCGATTACTTCGCGTTCAAGTGACTGACAATGCGAGCGGAGTGAGTGCGAGTGTCACGAAGACGGTGACGGTTGTATCGACGAACGATATTCCGAGAATCACCGGTGCAGCTACGGCATCGCAAAACCTTCCTCGCACAGCTTCTTCGGCGACGAATGCGTTGGGTGGTGGTGTTACATCGTTTGTCGATTCGTTTGCGGATGGCGTGCCATCAGATATGAATGGTGGTACGTTGACGGCGTCGATGAAGAAAGATGGCAACTCTTCGGCCAACGTCCAGTTGAGTATTATTGCTGGAACTGGCATCACTCTATCGGGCAATGACATCATCCATACCTCTGGTGGTGTAGCGACGACGTTTGGGACGATTACTAGTACGAACCCAGTCTCTGGAGGAGATTTGACGATAACCTTCAATGCGAATGCGAATGGGACCCGGATAACGGCGTTGCTCAAGCAGTTGCGGGTTCGTGCGGTATCTGGCGCGACGACCGGATCGCATGTGTTGACGGTAACGTTGACCGAACCGGACACCGATACGGTATCGATCACCCGACCTTTCAATGTGACCTAGTGGTCGACTAGTGAGCGTTGAGTGAAATTGAAAAGGACGGCGGTATGCGAATACCGCCGTCCTTTATTTTTTGGTGCGTGGT
>Ga0208225_1000293_pt1 | contig 12841 bp, 7 predicted proteins | sample LakMenEpi15Jun10_FD_150701 | JGI IMG/M metagenome (GOLD analysis project Ga0208225, IMG submission 150701) | Freshwater microbial communities from Lake Mendota, WI - 15JUN2010 deep hole epilimnion (SPAdes) | ecosystem: Environmental > Aquatic > Freshwater > Lake > Epilimnion/Euphotic zone ... | reverse complement strand
GTGAGCGAAAGCATCTCGTCCATCGCAAGTATGATTTGGGCATAAGAAAGCAGCGATTGCTGGAGTTGCCCTCTGAAGGTGTCTTTCCTTTGCTGATCCTTTGCTGAATCGCCTTCAACGGCTATCAAATAGCTATCGGTTAGGTTAGACGCAATGTCGTCAAGTCGCTTGGCAAGCGAGAAAAATCTACCGAGAGAGGATTGACGGTCTGTGGACTCGACACCCAATCGAAGAAATGTGTCATTAAGGGACTGTCTTGCATTGGCAACCGCAGGCTTAATCTTTGTGAATGTACCAGCCTGATCCCTTTCGGACTCAGCGATGATCGACAATGCCAATGCCATGAACATGGTCGCAGCCCTCATGGACTCGTTGCGTTGACGTGATTCGGTATCTGAGGCTATCAACAATGGTTCGAAACGATACATCGGTTTCTTGTCTAGGTCGTATTGCGATATTGCTCTAAAGGCGATCTCTATCCAAAGACCTGCCTGTTCTGCTTCTAGCCTGTTACGTCGATTTTCAAGCGCCTCCAATTGATCCTTTAGCTCGTAAGCCTCTGCTTCGGCCCTTGCCTTTGACTTTTCGTTCGCGCGATAAATGTAATCGAATTGCGGGGGGCGTTGGTGAACTGGAAGTCCTTGGCTAGATGGAACTCCTCCGCCTACTTTGTTGTCTGCTTGAAAACCTTGTTGGTTCAGTACCGTTACGGTGTGGTATGTTGAGTTTCGGTCCGTTGGATGATAAAAGAATTTTTCAGCCGTCATACCGTAGAATTGCGACCATTTGAGTGGACCTCCACCCATTCGATCCATTTCTTCACTCGAGCGTTCTGCTCTTCTAGCTGTTGTGGTTTTTCGATTGGCGAGTCGATTGTTACCATCGATTGTTCTGCTGATCGCTTCCAAACTTGCTTCGAGATTAGCTAACCTAACCATTAGAAAGATGAGTCGTTGGTCGATTTCATCCCATCCTTCGGCAATCATTGCCGCAGGCTGCATCAGTTCAGTCCGAACGATAATTCGAGTTACGACCTGCCGCTCCTTGTCGTACTCGACTAGAGCTGAATCACCTGCCTTTAGAGATCGAATCTCTGACTTCTTGCCATCGATCTCCACCTGAAGGTTCTTTGCGAGCTCGAGTTGTCTTGATTTGCCATCATAGGAGACGGTAATCGAGGACCGATTGGTATCGATCAGAGTGATGGAAACATCGACGGTGATCGATTCGGCAAGCGTTGTTGCTGAGAAGAACATAAGGAGAATGACGAAACCAATCGAACGAAAAACCATGACAAACCCCGTCCTGCTGAGACTCCTAGCAATGCTACTTAGCTATGCGTAACCCCCCGCTCTAAAGGGACAGGAAAAACAAAAAATTTCCTGTCCCTTTCAGCAAGTCTTTTTCGTATGAAAAATTACTGGTTTTTTCGTTGGTTTTGTCATGAAATGGCGTCTCATCCTCCCTGGAAACCGTCCGATGCCGACGCAAATTGAATCAGTTCGAATTGACATAATTCGGGTCCAAACCCCTCCAATCCTACAGTCCTGCGACGGAAGAATCCGAGTCTGGAACTTGGACTGAACCATAGTACTCATGGATCAGAAACAAGTTCTGTTTCTTTCCCCATGGAGTCTGAGATGAAAAAAACAAATAAAACAATTGGTGTGCCGATGGTGAGAGAATCCATGTAAGTTCTGAGTCGGGCAGCCGAACGCTGAGTTCGGTAGGATATTGAGATTAACCCGCTTCAATTCCTTACTGACGGGAGACTCAGATCCACCTACCTTTTGCGGAACGTGCAGGTGGCCTAAAGCAACGTACTCAAAGCATTCGTGAAAAATGTTCGACTCGATGTGAGCAAGGTTTCCGACGTAGAGGTTGCGAACTCCGTCTCCTTCGACTGTTTGGCCACCTGCGGTGAATAGGTGCCCCATCGCCACGATAGGAACAGGCCGATTCAATCCGGCATTGGTTTGTTGAGCGATCCTTGCCACTTCGCCGTAATGACGTTCGATACCCTCGCGTAGTTTTTCCTCCTTGCTTTCTAGCGATTCACCCGGTTCGCTTTTTCGAATATCGCGATCGCGAAGATATGGGACCGCGCAGACGATCAGCTCGGGGTTTCCTTGAGGATCGTTTAATAAGAGGACTTCGTCGGCGATATCCTCAGGGAGTTCACCGACGACATGGATATGAAAACTCTTGAGGATCGCTTTTGGGGCATCTAAAAAGCTTGGCGAGTCGTGGTTTCCGGCAGTGACCACGACGTGTCTGCAATTCGTTTTCGAAAGCCGACTCAGGAAGTCGTAGTACAGAGTCTGAGCGCGATTGGTAGGAGCCGTTGTGTCAAAGATATCGCCGGCGATCAGCACCGCATCGACACTATGCTCAATGATTGCTTGAAGTAGCCAATCGAGGAACGCTTCGAATTCATCATATCGATCACGATCAAAAAGGGATTTCCCAAGGTGCCAATCGGCCGTATGTAGGATCCGCAAGCGGTTACTTTTATTCATAGAGTCGTAAGTACTTGTTAGATATGGGTGAATGAAAAGGGGCCATTTAGAAAGGCGTTTCTAGGGCCGACTGGATTGATCATGCAGAACTGTGATACTACTTACAAAATCCGTCACAGTGAGAGGTAGCACTACGAAGAGGAAATCAACTGAGCTGTCCAGCAGCAGTTCTGAAAGAAATCCCCACCAACTCGTCATCAGACACGCCGCTTTGAGCGACGTGTCGTGATTAGAAGGCAATGAAGAGGGCCTACGCGACCCAAACGACGTGACCTCTTGGGTCAAGGACTCGTACGGCAAAATGCTTGTGCGCAATCGAAGAGGCAACATTCATAGCTGTCGCCTCACTCCCATAATTGCCATTGGTGCTCCACGAGGATCCCGCGTTCGCATGCTTGTATTGTACTTTCCACATGATCTCTCTCAAACTCCTCAAATAAAGAATCGAAAAACTATCGAACCCAAGCAATTTTTGGGGTCACCAGACGCCATGGCTGTAACCAACTCTAAAACGCCGTCTCATCGAGCAACAGGTCGTTGCTGTTGATCACAACCGAGTCCCCTTCCGGGCGTTGGACGGTTCCGCTTTGGTAAGCTGGATCGATTTCGAACGAAAAGGAAAAGGAACTGTAAAAATGCCTGTGTAACAACTCAGCAATCCGACGGCCGATCTCGACTTTGTTAAAGAGCATACCAGCGTCGAACTCCATCATATAACTGTGCGGATGGCACACACCGATCAGGCCATCGATGGTGTTTAATCCATGCAGATAGGACTTGAATACTTCAAGTGCGTTAGGCAACTCTGTCGGCATTCGACCGACGTTCATCTTTGCAACCTTTCGCGCCAGAGACTCCCTCGATTTGGGGGATGCCATCACCAAATTGGCGATCATCATCTGGGGCAGTGGCCCGAACGGGACGTTGAGTCTAGGGAGTAAGCAATTGAAGTGCAAGCTAGCTCCGTTCCTTGATTGCCCGGAGGTCATGTAACATCGGACTTGTGTTTCTTTAGTTTCCATAATACCTATGCACCTCTGTAAAAAACAATTGAACAAGATATCGACTTCCACACGTACGACCGCTTGGTATCGCACTTATGTTTTGTTAACGTTTCTAGCTGAAATCTGTCCGGTAAATTCACTTGGGACTTGATCGATTGCGATTCAGGCCTGATTCTTATCGGCGATTTAACGTCGCAAGGGTCTTGGTCGTTGGCCGATTGCCGATCATGAAATCTGTCCAATCCCCAAATTTCTCACACGTTCCCTCTAGGTCGTATTCGTGCGAAATCAGCTCTCCGATAAAGGCTTGTACAGGCCGTTGAGCAGATGGGAGCATATGATGGGTAGCAACCTCGGAAGCAAAATTTAGCAATTCATAGACACGGCATTTCGCGGGGAGTGTTCGCTGTCGCTTGATACTCAGCGCATCGGGATTTGCCAAGCCGTAAATCTCTCCAAAGTCCCCTACCGTCTTTCGAAGTGCTCTCGTTATCTCGGGCATCGCGCTTGGTGAAGCAGTACTCTCATCTTCGGATGCTTTACTTGATCGGCCGACGCCATAGGCCTTTGTTAGGACCTTGTACAACGCTTGTGCTTCCGCCATCGATGCCCAACTGTTTGTCGCTGACTCGAACCGTTGTCGCATAGCCGCATAGCCTTCGTCATTGTTAAACGAATCCAGAGCCCGCTCGATAGCAAACTCTCCTCGATCCTTTCCTTTGCCAAGACTCAATTCGCTTCGGAATGCTGGCGAGAAACCGATAGCACCGTTGGAACAGATCAGCCGCAAGAGAGATAAATAGATTGCAGGTCTCCCAAAGCCATCGATCGGGGTGTCAAGCTGGTAGCGGTTCTCGAAGGAATCTCCGGCGATCTTGAAATCGATAGAGTGTTTGAGCTGATGCCTGCTTGTAACCACACCGTCGTTATAAGTCACTTGCTCGGGCTTGTACTGCTCGAGCAACTGGTTGAGATTTTCATATTGGATGATCGACGAGGACGGATTACTGACCCCAAGGATTTTCTGCTTGCCATCCTCTTGGTGCTCGACGCACCAGCGGACTTGATCGTTGCGTGCAACTTGCGAGATTCTTTCGAAGACTTCTATGGGAGAGAACCAGTTAAAAAAGTTCTCGGTGAACCCAAACCGCCTATGTAAGGACTTCCAAAAACGTTTGGACGCAGTCATTGGACGTCCCTGTAGACTCACGCGACGAATATCTTTACACTTCTTCCCCTCCGGGTTCGCTATAGCTTGGATCTCTTTGATCTTGCACAGACCGTACTCAAACGTCAAATTCATCTTTGCTCTCCAATAGACGACTGGTTCGCTGATACCCACAACCACGGTTTTCTTTTTTTGATTCGCCTGGCCATTTAGGTCGTTTCACAAAATCGATCCGGTTCTCGCATTATTCTTCGACGGCGTTCGGCGATACTGATTCGCGCCATGTCCGTTTTGTTTTTCCTATGTACTCTGGCAATGCAACTTGGATGTTGGCCAGAGCGTGGACCGTTCGATGGCTGATAGAGACAAGTTCTTGATTGGCATGTAAGCTCCTCCACTGCTCACCCGTCCATGCGAATTGCATTGCCGCTTGGGCACTTCGGGTCAATGGCCATTTTGTGTCCCGGCACTGGACAACTTGTTTGTGCGGAAGTTCTGGCGTTTTTCGGAAAACCCGACCTGCCATTTGAATGCTCGGCGAGCATCCGCTCGGTCGGACGAACACTGTTTTGATCGTCGGTTCGTCCAATCCTTCGACAAGAACTTGGGAATTGACCAGCACTTGGATTTCCCCGTTGGCAAAGGCTTCGAGTTGCCTTTCTCGGTCAGAGTTTCCAGTGACAACCTCGGTGCTAACCCCTTGATTTTGAAGCCTGTTAGCGGCGAGTTTGCAGTCTGATAGTTTTTGGAAATACATGACGCTTTTTCCCCAGCGATCGCGATCGCGTAAATAAGTATCTGCGACTTGTTCAGGGCGAAAGTTAGGTAGTGTGTAATGGTGATATTGGGACAGATACCCATCGTGAATCAGTTGATGGATTCCGGCGTCCCGAACGACCTTGTCAAAGCAGAGTTTCAGTTTGTCGGTTCGAAACGGGGTTGCGGAAAGCCCGATGATGTACTTTGGCTTGATGATTCCATGGATTACCATCATCGAGTTGCAGCAATCATGCTGGGCTTCATCGACGACGATCACGTCGAGTTCGGTCGGTGGATTGCGATCGAACATCGAAAACGTTACCAAATTCACCCCTAATTTTTTCAGTTCGTTTTCTTTTTGAGCTTGGGCGAGCAAGTTTCGTCGCATGGCGACCCAGCCGATCCGAAGATTTTCGTTAAGTTCCAGTCCTCGACAGGCAAGGAGTCCCATGACTGTCTTGCCACTGCCAGTGGGGCTATGGATGAGAATAGACCGGATACCGCTCGATAGTTCTTGCCAGGTTCGCAGCACAATTTTCCGCTGGTATGGACGGGGATCGACGTTTGAATGTGCGAGAATCGAGCCGAGCAATGCTTCTCGCTGGGGATTCGTTTTCATCCTAGTGTCTCCCAAAAGTTTGTTTGTTTCGGTTTTGAGTAGCAGTTTTACACGTCGTCGCGATCTGCTTAGTTTTGAGCATCCCAGTTTAAAACCAACATGTTCAAGGGTTTTTTCCCAAAAAACGCCATCGATGAGTAAAAGATCCTCGTCCGCAGCTTGTTCTCGAAACTTTCGGTAGCGTGGATCTGTCTGGATAAACCCCTGAGCCGTGAGCCTTCGTTATTGGTAACCGTTTCGTGTGACAAGTCTGGTCACCGCTTGGTTCGGTTTTCAAAAAAATTTCGAGTTTTGAGAATTCCGTTGTTACCTTTGGATTAACGAATTCCGGGGTGTCTTGTCCGTGGTTACGGAGCGTTCAAAGGATTTCCATGGGTTTCTGGCCCTGTCTACATCCCGATTACGCAAGAACTCTCGTCCCTCGAGCGTTACTCCAAGCCGGAGCGAGGTTTGATTGATCTGAGCATGCGTAATACTGGATGTAAATTTTTTTTATTGCAGGAAATGTCAAATGGGGTGGATTTACTCATCTTGTGTGTTTAGGCCAAACATCTGTGACCAAAACTAGAGGAGCAGGACCGTCTTCACGGGGGGGGGGATAATTAAAGGTAATGAAGCATCCTCTTCCAATTGTTGGAATAGTTGGTTTTTCCTGCCCCGAGTTTGGAATAACTGTATCTCGAAATGGTATTGCCGTATTTTTATTTATTTGTTTTGCAAACATAAAAAATAGTGTTGTTTGAACGGTGTTCTAGATTTTTTTAAGGTTTCTTGGAGATTTTACATTGAAACTTATATGTCCCAAATGCGAATGCATTAAAAACATTGGAGATGCGGGAAGATATTTTTGCTTTAGGTGCGATAGTTGCGACTTTAGATTTAGAGGAATACACGCGAAAATACACAGGGTTAGTTATTTCCTGAATGCTTTTTTCAATCCATTTGCAGTTGCAGACACTGTTGAAAATTGGAATAGAGATATATGTCCTTACTGTGCTGGAATAATCTACTATGGCGAGCCTGCCAGGAGGTTTGAGGAATTCATCCCTCCTAGTCGGTGCAACAATTGCATGAAAGACCTTCCAACCTCTCCTGCCATACAATATTCTTGGCATAGTTTAGATGATGAAAGAGTGGTGGAAGTTTTCAACAAAATAAGAAGGAAATACTCAGGCGACAGTTATATGATAGCTAAAAGCCTGCATGAATGGCTTGATAAAAGGTTCGATACTAAAAATGAAGCAATAAGAAAAGACAGAAAGTTTATTGAAGATGCTATTTCCGAATGGGAAAACTCTTAAACTTTCAAAATAAAAGGTGTTGCATGTATAAATACAGACGAAATCCCAGCAATTTCAAAAGAATGTTGATCACTATTTGTCCTCCAATTCCATGTTTGACTGCAACTCCTAATGGAGGATTCAAATTGGCAGCCAATGCGGAAATAAGTTTTATTTCATCTTTTTTCATGTGACTCATTATGATTTTCTTAAAGAGTTGTGGTGTAGTAATTTCCACAAGTTTACGTTCCGAAGTTAGCGCAACCGAAAGAGCTACTGAATTCAAGGGGAAACGGAAGAATGGATAAACCGCGGCGCAAATTGCCAGTATTCAAGCATATGCTTCGTTCTTTCTCGAGATCGAAATTCATATACCAATGGAACAGAGTGCTTTGTATAGAGTCTTTGGAGGCTCGTCATCCGCTTGCACTTGACGCAATGATGGTCAGGGACATCAACACTGGGGCTGCCGGATCGTTCCCAATGGAATTAGAAAGTGTTGGTGAAACGCTCTATTTCACAGCGATTACTCCCGGCGAAGGAAGAGAGCTTTGGAAGACGGACGGAACTTCACTTGGGACTACCTTGGTGAAAGATATTTTTGTGGGGCAATCTAGTGCCACCCCTTCGCAGCTAACGAACATCAATGGAACTCTTTACTTTCGGGCTAACGATGGGATTAGTGGGTTTGAGCTTTGGAAATCCGATGGCACTGCAGAGGGTACAGTGCGTGTAAAGGACATTTCCCTTGGGGCTACCAGTTCGAATCCGACTAGCCTAACATCCTACGACGGGTATTTTCTGTTCGCAGCGGATGATGGAAGCACAGGAAGCGAGCTTTGGAGATCAGACGGCACGGAAGTCGGTACAAGGATGGTGAAAGACATCCAGGTTGGTCATGGAAGCTCAGGCCCGCAATATCTTACAAGCATCAATAGTCTTTTGTATTTCTCGGCCAATGATGGAATGAATGGATCTGAGCTCTGGAAGTCAGACGGAACGACTGCTGGTACTGTTTTGATTAAGGATATCTACCCTGGTCCGATAGGTGCTGTTGGTGATCTAGCTGAGCTGAATGGTATTGTCTATTTTCGCGCATACGACGGGCCCGGAAACGGAGAGCTATGGAGAACAGACGGAACGGAAATCGGTACGAAACGAGTCAAAGATATTTGGCCTGGAAGCGAAGGAGGGATTCCTCAGGTCATTAGCAATGTCAATGGGGTGCTCTACTTTAGTGCGGTTGAGCCAACCACAGGTCAAGAATTATGGAAATCTGATGGCACAGAGGCTGGTACAGTTCTCGTAATTGACATTGAAAAAGGCCCTTCGAGTTCGATGTATCAATACATAAACGTCGGAGGTACCTTGTTTTTTAGAGCACGTGAGTCTGCCTTTGGAGCAGAACTTTGGAAATCGGATGGTACGAATGTAGGCACCACGCGAGTATCAGATATCAACCGATTGGAAGCGGATTCGTATCCGCAGGATCTTACGGAGGTAGAAGGTAAGGTTTTCTTTCGAGCGTACGATACAGTACATGGTGAGGAGCTTTGGGCGTCAGATGGTACGTATAACGGCACCGTATTAGTAAAAGACATATGGTTGGGGGCAACTTCGTCAAAGCTGGCAAACTTAACTTATCACAAGAACACGCTCTTCTTCAGCGCAACCGATGGAAGCGGGGGAAGTGAATTATGGCGAGTGAAAACCGAGAATTCATCCCCTATGCTGAACACATCCTATCAACAACGTCTAGGAAGATTGCCTGAGGGGATGAAAGACCCAGTCGGTGTAGAGATCTCGAATGTAATAGAAGATGGGAGTATCACAGACCAGGAAGGTGCGGTTGAAGCAATCGCTATCACAGCCTTAAATACCACCCTAGGAACCTGGCAATATAGAATCACAAGCACGGCCCCTTGGAGGACGATTCACGCGGAATTGATTAATAGCCAAACTGACGAATTAGCATTATTGCTTGGTCCTGCGTCCCAGATTCGTTTGTTACCCTTTGGCGACTTGAATGGATTCATTGGCGATGCAATTACATTTCGAGCATGGGATCAATCGAAGGGTGCCGACGGTGAATACTATGAAATACGAGAAAATGGTGGCTCTAGTGCGTTTAGCAGCGAAGCGGATGTGATATCGCTATTCGTAGATGCGGTTAACGACGAACCCTCATTCAAACTAGGGAACGGAATTGTTACAAAACCTGTCGGATTAGCAAATGATCTTGGACGTAGCATTATTGCTCAACCTGACGGGAAGATCCTACTGGCAGGAACCTACCATAATGGTGTAAAAGACGACCTTTCGTTGATGCGTTTCGAATCCAACGGCGAAATCGATATCTCCTTTGGGGTCGGTGGTAAAGTTACGACTGCTGTAAGCGATGGATTCGATAGAGGATGGAGCGTAACACTTCAACCTGACGGCAAAATTATAGTCGTCGGTTCTGCGGGCACTCACCCAAAGGATGATTTCGCACTTGTGCGATATAATAGCGACGGTTCACTCGATACCGGATTTGGTATAGAAGGAAAAGTTAGGACAGATCTGTTTGCGGGAAGCGATTCGGCTGAAAGCGTTATCGTTCAAGCCGATGGGAAAATTGTTGTGGCTGGACGCGCTTTCGTGCGCAATTCGAATGATTTTGCGATAGTAAGGTATCTTGTCGATGGGACGAGGGATGCCGGTTTTGGGGTAAACGGAATAGTCACCACTGATTTCGGCGGGGGATCTGATATGGCTTTCGGAATTACCTTACAAGCGGATGGAAAACTCATCGCAAATGGGTTTAGTGCTAATGGAGCAACTGAAACCTTCGCACTTGCGCGATACAACCACAATGGTTCCTTAGACACAAGCTTCGGTCAACTAGGAAAGGTAACTTCTGCCGTTGGGGAATTTAACTCATACAGTTGGGGTAGCACGCTTCAGAACGACGGGAAGATTCTGATCGCGGGCCGTGCAACCAAGGATGGATCCCAGGATTTTGCTATTGTACGGTATAACCCAGATGGCACTCTTGATACGCAATTCGGCAGTAACGGAAAAGTTGTAACCCCCGTAAGTCCTGGTGACGATTGGGGGCTTCGGCTAACTGTTCAATCTGATGGAAAAATTGTCTTAGGTGGAAACGCCAATCATGCTGGAAACGCAGACTTTGCATTAGTTCGCTATAACACTGATGGAACATTAGACAGTGGTTTTGGATTAAACGGTATTGTCACAACGGATATCGACTCAAAAAGAACGGAGGGGTTTAGTATTGCGTTGCAACCAGACGGAAAAGTCTTGCTCGGCGGATCTGTCTACAACGGAACCAACTATGATTTCGCCCTTGCAAGATACACGACCGATGGTTCCCTAGACATAACACTGAACCAAACTAGCACTATTCCTCAAACAGTGTTTCTCGCCGAACCCATTGGATATGCAATCCTTGCACCTCACGCTTCAGTATCTGACATTGAGCTAAGCAAATCGACTTTCGGGAATTCGAGTATTGTTATCTCTCGAACTGGTGCTGCCAGCGAAGATGACCACTTCTTCGCAACGGGTACATTACGAATCCTCCAAGAGTCTCGTGATCTTGTCCTTGACTCAGAAGTCATTGGAAAGGTTGAGAAAAATAGCAATGGAATATTGAAGCTGCGATTCAATAGCAATGCTAAAAATGATAGCGTAAATCTTACGTTAAGGCAAATTGCATACACAAACAAAAGCCGTAATCGCCCAGATTCTGTTCAGATTGAAATAACGTTTGATGACGGAAATGTCACCGAGCAAGGAGGCGGTGGCGCGGCAAAGGCAATCGAGAAAGTCAGGGTGTTTATTGCAACGAACCGACCACCGCAAGACATTACACTTTCTTCCACTACTGTTGCCGAAAATGCTGGAGACTATGCGAAGATTGGAACCCTCAACACAGTAGACCCGGATAATGGAGATGAGTTTACTTACAGTTTCTTGGCAGAGGATTCTGGTAATGATAACAGTGCCTTTTACATCATCGTACCTACAGAGGAAACTTCTGTAAAAACACCTGGTAATGTGGAAGGTTGGAACATCATGCCATTTGGCCCTGTCGGGCAGGTTCGTTACCAGCAACTCTACTCTGCAGCATTATTCGGAAATATTGGTCCCTTGGTTTTTACTTCGATCGGATTTACCCCAGGATCGCTAGGGATCTACAGCGCTTCGGTTTCTATTCGATTAAACCAATCGAAGACTCGTATCGGAGATTTAAGTGTAAACCTTGAAGATAATATTTCCGGCGTTTTAGAAACGGTTTTTTACGATTCTGCTTTTTCAGCTAGAATTCCGGATGAAAATGGAGCGTCGTCGTTGCGATTTCATTTTTCGGATAACTCATTTGTGTACAATCCAAGCCTTGGGGAAAACCTACTGGTTGATATTTTGATTTCCGGGAACCGCGATGGTTGGCTTTTCGCACGTGAAGGTGATAACGGTAAGATGTCCCGTGCCTTCAACGGATATGCGGACCGTAATGGACTCTCTACATCGTTTGAGTTTCAGACTTTGACGGAAGCCAAAGTGCCAACGTTGCATATTATCGCGAATCCCGACTTCGAAACAAAGTCATCCTATACCATAAAGATTCGATCGACAGACAGAGGGGGGCTTTTTTTTGATAAAGAGTTTATTATATGGGTAAAGGATTTGCCGGATGCACCATTTCAAAACTACAAAAACATCCATGACGTTGATGATGATGGATTTGTCGGTCCACTTGATGTGTTGCGCAATATTGATTTTCTAAACTTGTACGGCGGTTCCGTACCTGTTAGTGAGGTGCCTTTGGGATCTCTTTTTTTTAATGTTGATGGGGATTTTTTCGTAAGTCCATTGGATGTTTTGATGCTTGTGAATTATATTAATTCCCTTGGGAATGGAAGTAACGGCGAGGGTGATCCCGATCCTCGAAATGTTGCGAACTTGGAAGACGCTGTCCGAGCCTCAAACGCCTGGAATCCGGAGTTTAGCTCCTGTTTTTTCGTTGTTGATTTGTGCTCGGCATCGACTATGGCGATTAAATCTGAGAAGCCAGATAGGCATATAGTCGTTGGTGATGATCACGTGGCACTTGATGGTTTTTACTCAGACATCAGTACCCTGGATCCGGGGGGATGGGTTTCCATGCTAGCAGAATCACCGGAATGTCGGTTCGCGTCGCTCCTTCGAAGGTTTGATAGTGCACCGTCGAACATCTTGTTCCGAAAGGGGGGCTCTCGGTATCAATTCCCATTTTAAGAACCTTTCGTGAAGTTGTCTTCTGTTTTTTAATCGCAAGCCATTGGTTTATCGATGTGCTAAAGTTTGCTAGCAAGCGAATCTTTCTTTGGGTTTTTTATTATCCTGACGCAATTTTTGGCGCTTTTACCCATGACAAACCGCATCTTGATAATGGGTCGGATTGGCCGCGTTGTATAATGCTCGAAAGTTTTTTCTTTCGACGCAGG
>Ga0208225_1000291_pt1 | contig 12898 bp, 9 predicted proteins | sample LakMenEpi15Jun10_FD_150701 | JGI IMG/M metagenome (GOLD analysis project Ga0208225, IMG submission 150701) | Freshwater microbial communities from Lake Mendota, WI - 15JUN2010 deep hole epilimnion (SPAdes) | ecosystem: Environmental > Aquatic > Freshwater > Lake > Epilimnion/Euphotic zone ... | reverse complement strand
TCTAAACCGTGGAGCGGTCCTCCGGGCCGCTGTCCGCGCAATCGTAGTACGGCTAAATCGTGGAGCGGTCCTCCGGGCCGCTGTCCGCGCAACCGTAGTACGGCTAAATCGTGGAGCGGTCCTCCGGGCCGCTGTCCGCGCAACCGTAGCACGGTCCTCCGGGCCGCTGTCCGCGCATCCTATAAGCGATTACGCCTCGCTTCGCTCGTCTTTGCGGCCCGGAGGACCGCACTACGTACAGAGACCGCACTACGTACAGAGACCGCACTACGTACAGAGACCGCACTACGTACACAGACCGCACTACGTACACAGGACCGCACTACGCATCCAGCAACGCGCGCTGGACCTAGAGGAATCTCCAACCAAGAGACTCCCATTCTGGGTTAATCCACAATCGGCAAGCGGCCGCGGTTAAACCCGCCCTCTTTGGATTTGATCCGATGTATTGAATACAGCGCCAAAGATGCTCCTCGTCACGAATAATGCGATCGTAAGTCTCCTCCAGCCATAGCGGACCATCGCGCTCAAGTGCTTGATTGATTTCGTGAGCCGAAAACGATTTCCATCCCCCTAAGATATCTTCGAGTTCGTACGAAGGAGATTCAAAGGGCCTCACTATACAATGGACATGATTCGGCATCACAACGCTTGCACCAAGCTCATAGCGAGTCGAATGGAAGTGTTGCATAGATCGATGGATTGATAGCGAAGCTTGATCCTTTCCCAAGACACAGCTTCCCATCCCTTGATCTAGCCAATACTCAATACGTTGGTAAATCAGTTCATCCAAGTCTTGCAACGACTTCGCATTCTCGGAATTCAAGTGCTTTCTCGTCCACTCCTCGCGCAAGCGTTTCAACTCGTCCAAACGCCACTGAGGAAGCGAATCCACAAGGCGATACGTGCAAAAATAAGTTGCACCGGGCTGTCGCCAATGCGGCAATCGACGACGGTATAGTCGGCAAGGCAGGTCTTCGCGAAAGCCAACAAATCCTTTCGGGGGATCGAGGTTCCAGGGATGTCCATACATTTGCAACCCTTTGGTTTCTGATTGAATACATTCGTGACTCAAACACATTCCAATTGGTTATAGAAGAACTCCCCTTTTTTAGTTGATTTTGGTTTAGTATTTCCCTCCGCATGTCCGCGCAATCGTAGTGCGATCTAAATCGTAGTGCGATCTAAATCGTAGTGCGATCTAAATCGTAGTACGGTCCTCCGGGCCGTTGTCCGCGCAATCGTAGCACGGTCTAAATCGTAGTACGGTCCTCCGGGCCGTTGTCCGCGCAACCGTAGTACGGTCCTCCTGGGCCGTTGTCCGCGCAATCGTAGTACGGTCCTCCTGGGCCGTTGTCCGCGCAACCGTAGTACGGTCCTCCGGGCCGTTGTCCGCGCAACCTATAAGCGATTACGCCTCGCTTCGCTCGTATTTGCGGCCCGGAGGACCGCACTACGTACACAAGACCGCACTACGTCACACACCGCACTACGTCACACACCGCACTACGTCACACACCGCACTACGCCTGTCCTTTAGCAGCTTTTTTGTATCGTCCTAAGCGATACCCAATCCACTGCAACCAAATGATCGACATCATCGTAAGCGCGAGCTGTATCGCCGCTTGAACGACTTGATGCGAAAACGCTGGCGAGTAAGGCGCCTGCTGAACTAGAAAACTAACGGGCCCCCCCAACGTCCATTTGATCCAATCATCCAAGATCCCGTTGGAAGATTCGTAGTCGGCGAAGATCATGCGATGCGCGAAGTAAAGCTTCGTCGTCAACAGTCGTAATCCCGCTGCTACGAAAACCCAGCCGATCAACATTGGACCAATAGTCAAAGTCCACATCGATCGATTCGATTTAGCAAACCCCAGCACCCATGCGATGAACATCCAGTGAATCGGTAAAAGCAAACCACCGATGAGTCCGTTTGCCCAAGGCATCGATGCGATTGGAAACAACTGATACCAAGCCGGCGGGCCTGGCGGATACAAGTAACTGCCTTCGTTTGCTCTCTGTGGCGCAATATCACCCTGTAGCGCAATATCACTCTGTGCCGAAATGAATAGAGTTGGGTACCAAGCCCGCACCCATGACTGATAAAGCATCATCGCACAAGCGAAAACAGCGACGAGAATCAGCAACCTTCCCGTGGTCAGCGACTTCGCTTGCGCGACACCCCCTGCTTCGTTTGACTGTTGCACAACGCTCATTGGCCAAAGCCCAAAACCGGTACACCACTGAATTACACGGCATACAGAACTGGCTGCCCCGATGAACAATAGCCAATGCAGCAAAGTCACCCACCACCAGTAAGCCGCTTCATCTCTCGCAAACGAGTCAGGGCTCCACAATCCACTGAAGGAGATCGGAAGCGAGATCAGCATGCGAGCGGGAAAAGCAACGGCGAGACAAAGGGCAATCGCCAGAAGTAGCTTCCACGGGAAAGCTGCCCAAGTGCGCCAGCCGAGGGTGATAGCGGCAAGAGAGCAGGGGGTGAAGAGCAGGGCGGTGGACAGGTCGGCCAAGGGTTCCGATTGCAACGATTGCGCAAAAGTGCGCAGGGCGGCAGCCAGTACGATTACAGCAAGGATACTTGCGGCGATCGCACCGGCTTTACGAACGCTCATTGCGTCCGCTTGGCTCGCAACCTCGCTCGGCCGATTTTGAATTTCATGATTTTCTGAGTTTGGTTGTTTTCTCATTAGCGGCACATTTGCGGCCGGCCTCGGAAGGCTTTAGTGACATAAAGCGAGCACAGATCGAGTACTTGGACGCTTGTAACAATTCTACCGGATAGCCAAGCTTGACCGCGCCGGCAACTTAGTGCGGTTAGCTTTGCGAGTCCGACTGGCGAACAGCGACATGATTGGCGAACAGCGTGCCTGGCTGGCAAACAGAGTCGCGGCGATCAATACCGGGCGACCGCATGAAATGTCGTTTAACGTCGCCCAATCGCATTGATCTGGTTTGTCCGCTTCAAACTTCACAAAACTCAAAAACCAGCCATTTCCCAGTCAAAACCCAACCCAAAACCGAACATAATAAACATTATCGGACGTTGTACGATGAGGAGAACGGGGGGTGTTGAGCTGCATGCTAGCCCTGAGAACCAGCCATTCCGGCGCAATCGCTACAGGTGTAAATGTCCGCTGTAAAAGTCCTTTGGTCGCATGCTAGGATCGAACGCCAGACGACACTGCAAACCGCGCAATCAAGTTTCGATTTTACGCCGCAAAACTCACCCGCAGATAAAAGCACCAGCGCCGAAGAAACAACAACCGCAGAGTTCGCCCAAGCCTCACAACCAGTTCCGCGAACCTGATTAAGAAACTTTCGCTAAGCCGATCAGATACCTCGCATACAAATCGCTCGTGCCAAAATTTCATTCGCGCAAAAAATCAAAATTCGAAAAACGAAGAAAATGAAATTCGCCGAAGTTGTGGTTTTAGCGGTTTTCGGCTTTTGGCTTTCTTTGAACAACCAGCCACCGGGACTCCACCGAGATACCACCGCGATGCAACTGGGCCAACCCGAAAAGATCACACAGGCAGGCTACAATCGAAACATCAGACAACAGAACGTCGTCCTGCCTCCCCCTCTGCCTCTCGCTCGCTCGCCAAGACTATCGCCAGGACAATCGCTAGCAGTGCACGGCCAAAAGAGATCGGCAAAAGTTCTCGGCAAGACAGCACCGGCAATTACGTAATTCATGCCATCAAGGACAACGCCGCGCTGCGTCGGCGACATTGCCCAAATTGCGTTTTATTGCCGATACTCCGTTTTTGCCGCTACCGAACTCTCTCGCTAGCACCTGAACCGAAACAACTTAACAGCGAACTCGCTTCCTAATTATCCCCTCGAGACTGCATCCTCTTGAGCTCCTGCGAGATCCGCTCAAGCATCTGTCGCATTGCACGATTCTCCTCACGCAACTGCTCGATTTCTTTACGCACGCCTCGCAACGCTTCTTCACCACCACCCGCTGGACCTCGCTGCGAGTCCCGTTCCGCATTCGCTCGCTGCATCCTCTCCCGACGCTGCTTCTCGATGGACTGCTTCTCAAGCGACTGCCTTTCAAGAACTTCTTGCTGCTCTTGCCTTTCTTGTCGCTCTCGATTCGCCGCAGCCTCTCGGATTTCCATCTCCATCTGCTCCGCTTGCTTCATCAACTCCATGGCCATGTCATGCTTCTGCGCTAACTTCAGATGCTCCGAAGCAACTCGCAAATGGTTGATCTGCTGCTTTGCACGCTGCTGCTGTGCAGAAAAAGGATTCTCCTGCTTCCCCTTCGGCATCGCCGGCCCTTGATCACCCCTGCGATTCATATTCTCTTCGAATTGCATCTTGGATAGCTTCATCGCTAGTTCCATCCGCTCACGCATCAAGCCACCGACTTTTGCGAACTCTCCAGCTCGCGACATGCGCTCCGCTTCTTTCTCTAACTCCGCAATACGAGCCTTGAGCTCCTCGCGCTCGTCGGCTTGCGCAACCTCACTGAACCCAATTCCTAAAACGGCCAAGCCAACGAATAAACATCTGCGAATCGTGCGTTTCATTTCTAAACTCCGAAATCATGGAGAGGACTTCTACAAACCAAATGACAATGATTCGAACAATTCGGCAAAATCCACTTGTGATCATCCAAATCATCCGTTCACTACCTCCGGACTTATTGTAGTTGCTCAACGGAGGAATGTGTGTCGAGTAGAAGACTCACACGAATTGCATAGACGAAGTAGTCGCAAGCCGCGCACCCGCAGAGCAATTCACACTTCACACCACCGACCGCCAACTTAGAAAGCCGGATCGGAGATCTGAAAAGGCAACTGCGGCAACCGAGGCTGCTGCGGCGGATAAGACTGTGGTTGCTGCTGCGGTTGCTGCTGTGGTTGCGTTGGGAACTGTGGTTGCGGCTGATACTGTGGCTGAAATTGCGGTTGTGGCTGAAATTGCGGATTCAACTGCTGCGGTTGCAATTGCAGGTTCGGCGAAGCTCCCCCCCCTGCCCCGCCCTGGGCCTCGCTAACGCCACTTGTATTACCGCCATTTGAATTACTACCACTTAGATTTCCGCCATTGAGCACGCGATCGAGAATACTGCTCCCGGCCGCAATCGGATCGATTCCCAACCCCCCCCCCTGCCCTTGCCCATACCCTTGATTGGCTCCATTCCCCTGATTCGCCGAATATCCAGGACTCGAAGGATACCCGGAACTCGTGGGCCATCCGGAAGTTGAAGGGCCCCCGTCAAGCCCGACCGGATCCTCCGCCAATCGGCCTTGCTCCAACTGCTGGCCAACATTCTCTAAGTAAGGACCGATCACCTCTTTGACTTCATTCGGCATGATCGAGCCGGCTTGGGCCAAAGCCTGCGCGATATATCGACCACTCTTGGACTTGGCGATCGCGATCTTCTGATTCGGACCCAACAACGTCATCGCAAACATCGTCACGATACAACACAGTGCAGCACCCTTGAGCAACCCAAATCCTGCTCCGAGTTGCCGATCGAACTCCTTCAAACGAATCTTGTCAATCGATGAACTGATCAGCCGAAAGAGCATCCAAATAGCTAGGCTTGTACCAAAGTACAAAAGCAACATCGCGAGAAACATATTCCAAGGGGGCTGTGCGTTGATCCACTGCGCGACATCGTTGCGGAAATAACTCGCAACGAGATAGCTGACCACAATCGAGGCCAACGAAGCGACTTGCCAAGCGAAACCTTTAATGGCCCCGAAGATAAGCGCCGAAGCCAAAATGATGAGCATTAAGATGTCGTACGGATGCATAAGCGAACCAAGGATGTAACAGTACAGTTTTCAAGTACGATTTTAAAGTACGCTTCGAAAATGCGTTGAATTGCTAGCGATCTTCAGAACCCACGAACAAGCGTTTGTTTGCTCCGCCGCTCAAACCTTGGCTTATAGCCTGAATGATTTGATTACGGAAAGCCCAGTTTTCGCCGTTTGCCCAAGCTACCGCGATTGGGCACAGGATGCCCACTTGTTGAATACTTGTATCGGTCGCAACCGCGCGAGTGGATCTGGGTTGCGACCGATTGCTCTGATTTGTTAATTACTTGCGTCGAAAGCTTTTCGTTGACGAGTGCATTGCTGACTAGGCGAGGCGCTAAAGTCAACTAGTAGTCAATCCAATTCCCATCCTATTCAATCTCGCGATTCAACGACTCGACGATTCAATGGCGGACTTCAAAACACACATCACCGTCAGCACAATCGCCGGCGCCTTGCTTGGTGCGGGCGGCTACCAATCGGGGATGCCTTGGGAAAGCTGTTTGATTGCCGGCGGACTGTGCGCCGTCAGCGGTATGCTTCCCGATCTCGATAGCGACTCGGGAATACCGCTTCGCGAAGCCGTCGCATTTGCAGCGGCGTTCGTCCCGATGCTGATGCTCGATCGTCTGGAGCGTGTCGGCTTATCCCACGAGATGATGCTGTTGGTCACCGGAGTGATTTACTTCTTTTTGCGATTCGGCATTGCAGAGTTATTTCGACGTTACACCGTGCATCGCGGAATGTGGCACAGCATCCCAGCGGCATTTATCGCCGCATTGTTCGTGTTTCTCGTTTCGGCATCAGAGAATATCAACCCTCGACTTTTAAAGACTGTCGCAGTTTTTGTGGGCTTCATGTCCCATATATTGTTGGACGAAATTTGGTCGGTTGAATTCAGGCGCGGCAAATATGTGTTCAAACACTCTTTCGGCACAGCCTTGAAATTCCTGGGAGAAACTCGAATTGCGAATATCATGACCTACTTCTTACTGATTTCGCTCGCGGTACTTGCCTACCATGATGAATCCATCATGGCCCATTTTGGGTATACTCATCAGCACGACATGCCGCACACAGCAGTCGATTGGATGAAAGTTATCCAAGAGCAGTCGGGGAATTGGATTCGCTAAATTCCCTATCGAAAGGCTGCTTCTGGTGATAACCACTAAGCAAACCGCGACGGGGATGACATGGAACTTGCGATTCGAACGGAGAAGCTAGCACGGAGATTCTCTGGGAAATTGGCGGTCGATCACATAGATGTTCAGGTAGAAAGAGGTTCCTTTTATGGGTTCCTCGGCCCGAACGGAGCAGGAAAATCGACAACGATCAAAATGCTTACCGGCTTGCTGCAGCCTTCGGCCGGCAGGATCGAAGTCTTGGGCAAGAACATGCTCAACCCCAGTGAGAGCATCGAAGTAAAACGCTCGATCGGAGTGATTCCCGAAAACCTGGCGTTGTTCGAAAATCTAACCGCCATGGAATACTTGATTTTCGTGGGCCGAATCCATGGACTCGAACGCGACCTGATCCGTCAACGATCGGTCGAACTGCTCGATCTGCTCGATCTGGAGAATGACCCGAAGAAAGTCTCGTCGGACTTTTCGCACGGCATGCGCAAAAAGCTTTCACTCGCCGCCGCACTGCTCCATCGCCCGAAATTGCTTTTCCTCGATGAACCTTTCGAAGGAGTCGATGCCGTCGCTTCGCGAACCATTCGTGAACTGCTTGCACAATTCACATCCAATGGCGGAACGGTTTTCTTGACATCTCACGTCCTGGAGATTGTCGAGCGACTCTGCACTCACGTCGGGATTATCGTCTCTGGAAACCTAGTCGCCCAATCGTCATTGCAAGAGCTCGTAGAAGGAGGCTCCCTAGAGAAAGCGTTCATCCGCGCGGCAGAAGGAAGTGCAACTGACCAGACGACAGCCAAGCTTGATTGGCTCGCACCGGAAGGATCCAACTCATGAGCGAGGGCCTTTCGGAATCGCTAAACCCGCAACACGATCATCGGCTCACAGAGCGAAGCGATGTGTATAGGGCATCGCCCTTCCAGCAATGGAGTGCACTGGCAAATGCCTATTGGCGAGGCAAGATCAATCGCTGGATTAAAGATTCGATTATCAGCCGAACGTTAGGGTCTATATTTCTAGGACTTTTCGTGCTGGTAAGCATTTTGTGGTTCGGCCTTTCAACCGCGATCGGTTTTGCGTTAGCGAACCGTCCTGAGAACGCCAGTAACTTCGCTAACCTAGCCATTTGGAACGGCTTGTCAGTGATGTTCTTGATCTTCTGGATGGTCAGCTTATTCAACGATGCGGTACGGGGAGACACTCTTTCTCTTCAACGCTTGATGCACCTTCCGATTTCTCCTGCAAGCGTCTTTGCGTTTAACTACCTACTAAGCTGGATCAACATCCCGCTAATCTTCTTCCTAGCAAGCGGAACTGGGCTGGTCTTCGGTAGCAGCCTTGCGATTGGTCCTACCGTACTTTGGAAATGGATCCCAGTGTTGTCCTTTGCCGCGATGATCTCGGCTCTAACTTCGCACATCCAAGGCAAGTTGCTGGTATGGTTGGTCAATCCAAGATCACGAACTTGGATCATGACACTGATGCCTCTTTTGTTGGCGTTTATGGGATTTGGAATCGCGATCGGATCGCATTACGTAAAGCGGATGGTCGATGCACCTTCGTTCGTCTACTGGTTGAGAGTGTGCGATGCAGCATGCCCTTTTTTCTGGGTCGCCGACGTACTCTCGAATAAATCCCTCCTAGGTGATTGGTCGGTGATTTGGATCCCTTGCATGTGGCTGATCACGGCTTGGTCGCTGCGAGCGAACTATCGACTCACTCGAACTTACTACCAAGACGGCTTTGAAGTTGCATCGAATCCATCCGGCAATCCAACAAGTATGGGAAAACAGAAAGCCTCCAATGCAGATTTCACCCAAGGCAACTTGGCTTGGATGGAACGCTCTTTTCCGGGCCTGAGCGGGCCGGCATCCGCAATCGCTGCGATGACATGGACCATGTTCTGGAGGTCCCCTCAAATGAAGTTGGCGATGATCATACCGTTGATTCAGCCTTTCATATTTCTCGGCCTGTTTTCGCAAAGACCATCACTTCAACGCGACGTTCCCCCGCCCCCGGCAGTTTCCTCGCCAGCTTATCCGGAGCAGACCACATCAAATCCAACTACCAATCCAACTACAGTACGCCCCGCAGAGCCAACAGCAGAGCCTGCTATAGTGCCAACATCTGTAGAGCCCTCGGCAGAGCTAACAGAAGTGCCAATTGAAGCACCAACTGCAGCGCCAATTGAAGTGCCACCTGCAGCGCCAATTGAAGTACCTCATGCAAAGTCTGCCGGGCCGCTCGCAAGATCGATTCTGACAAGGCTATCTGACACATTGGGTGGAAAATCGCTCCAAGGGCCATACTTGTTCAGCTTTGCAGTCTTCTCGGCATTCATGGGTTCGACCTTCGCTTCGAACATCTTTGGATTCGACCGCTCTGGATTCAGGTTCTGGGTCCTCTCTCCCCTGCCTCGCGTGGAAATCCTCCGTGGCCGTAACTGGATTTTTGGTTTTATGGTTCTGACTATCACGGTCGTAACTTCCGCATTCGCCGCCGGCATGTGGCGATATCATTGGCTTCGTGAAATCGAAGCCATCGGAGCTTCACTCGCCTTCGTGCCGATCTATATGATCCTGACGAATCTCATCTCGATCTTGGCTCCGTTCCCAATGTCCCCCCAAGGCTTCCAGCCGAAGTCCTTTTCCTGGAAGACCCTTGTCCTGAACTTTGCCCTCAGCGCCCTGATCCCAGCCTTGATGATCGCTTGCTGCACTCCTTGGGCCTTAGAATGGGGATTGCATGCCACGACTCCAGCCACCAAGTCCCTCCCCATCGCTCTGATCCTCCAGCCGATCCTGATCCTCGCAAGCTTCTGGCTTTACGGAAGATTGCTCACGGTAATGGCTGAATTGCTCGAGTACCGGGAGCTTGATCTACTGAAAACCGTTACTTCTTCGGTGGAAAACTAGAGAATCTGGAAAAACTGCGGCAACTATTGCGCGGAATTGCGGTCTTTTGACATACTCAACCACGGAAGGTTTTGCCAAAATAGATTCATTCCTACAGGCCGGATAATCGATACAACCCGTGCCCTTTGGCGCGTGCTTTTATTCGGTCCTGCAATTCGAAACCTATAAGTTTTTCAAATATATGTCAACGGAAGCGTTATCGGCCACCGAAAAACCGGTCCAATTCGTAAGCGGAATCACGGTTCGACTCGTGGGTGACTCGGGGGATGGTATGCAGCTGCTCGGCCAGCAGTTGACAAATACCTCAGCACTGCTTGGCAACGACATTGCCACATTCCCGGATTTCCCAGCGGAAATTCGAGCTCCTCGCGGCACTCGCGCTGGGGTTTCTGGCTTCCAAGTCCAGTTCGCATCGCATGAAGTTCACACGCCGGGTGATACCCTTGATGCTCTCGTGGCGATGAATCCTGCGGCCCTAGTTACGAACCTTGCAGATTTGGTCAAAGGTGGCTTACTGGTCGTCAACGAAGACAGCTTCGAAGACAAAGACTTGAAGCTTGCTAAGCTCACAACCAGTCCGCTGGAAGATCCTTCGATGGAGAACTATCGATTGATCAAAGTTCCGATGACGCGGCTGACCAAAGAAGCGGTTGCGGAGTTTGGATTGAGCGTCAAGGAAGCCGATCGTTGCAAGAACTTTTTTGCGATGGGTTTGGTTTATTGGTTGTATGGCCGAAACATGGAAGCCACGCTCCGATTCATCCATGGCAAATTCAGTGCGGGTAAATCGACCATCGCCGATGCGAATGAGAAAGCTCTCCGCGCCGGCTGGGCTTACGGCGAGACGATCGAAGCTTTAGGAAATTCGTATAACGTTGCACCCGCGAAACTTACCCCAGGTACGTACCGGAATATCATGGGTAACCAAGCTTTGGCTTGGGGATTGCTCGCCGCCGCAAACCGCAGCGGCAAAGAACTCTTTTACGCTTCCTATCCGATCACCCCGGCGAGTGACATCCTTCACGAACTTGCTCGCTACAAGAACTTCGGTGTATGTACGTTCCAAGCGGAAGATGAAATAGCAGCCGTTTGTTCGGCTATCGGAGCTTCTTACGGCGGCCAGATGGGGGTTACCACATCGAGCGGTCCGGGCATCGCGCTCAAGACCGAAGCGATGGGACTGGCGATGATGCTTGAACTGCCGTTGCTCGTTATCGACGTGCAACGCGGTGGCCCTAGTACCGGATTGCCGACGAAGACCGAGCAAGCAGATTTGCTTCAAGTCATGTTCGGACGCAACGGCGAAGCCCCCTTACCGGTGCTTGCCGCTCGCAGTCCCGGTGACTGTTTCGAAATCGTCCAAGAAGCTTGGATGCTCGCTACGAAACTCATGTTGCCAGTGGTGGTTCTCTCCGATGGTTACATCGCCAATGGCGCTGAGCCTTGGCAAATTCCTGATGTCGCAAATCTAACTCCTTTCACCATCGAGCATCCGCAAGAAAACAACAACCCGGATGGTCCGTTCAAACCGTATGCAAGAAACGAGCTTCTAGCAAGACCTTGGGCAATCCCAGGAACCGCAGGGCTGATGCATCGCGTCGGCGGCATCGAGAAGGAAGACGGTAGTGGCAACATCAGCTACGACCCGGACAACCATCAAAAGATGGTCAACATCCGAGCCCAGAAGGTTGCAAATGCAGCCAAACTCCTTCCGCCACAATCCGTAGTCGGACCACAGTCCGGTGACCTGCTCGTCCTCAGTTGGGGTGGTACTTATGGGGCTTGTTTGACCGCTGTCCAAAAAGCGCAGTCGATGGGCAAGAGCGTGGCATTGGCACACGTTCGCTATATGAATCCATTCCCAAGCAACCTTGGGGAGATCCTCTCGAGCTACAAGAAAGTGCTCATTCCCGAACTCAACATGGGGCAATTGCGAATGCTTATTCGCAGCCGTTACCTAGTCGATGCCGTGGGTTACAACAAAGTCAAAGGCAAGCCGTTTACGGTTACCGAACTTGTTGAAAAGATCCATGAAATGACCAAGTAAGCTCCCGTTCGGTTTGAATCCCATTAGGTGGACGAACCGAACACCAATCTCACAAAGAACCTCAAAACCCAAATCACACTATAGATCGAACAACAGATCTACCACCGTCATGAATACAGCACTAAACGTTTTGAAGGCTGATGATTTTGCAAGCGACCAGGATGTGCGATGGTGCCCGGGCTGCGGGGACTATTCGATTTTGGCGCAGATGAAAAAGGTATTGCCAGAGATCGGCATTCCGCCAGAACAAACCGTGTTCATCTCCGGCATCGGCTGTTCAAGCCGTTTTCCGTACTACGTCAACACCTATGGCGTTCACTCCATCCACGGTCGCGCACCGGCCGTCGCGACCGGACTGAAACTCTCCCGACCTGACTTGAGCGTCTGGGTTATCACCGGTGACGGTGACGCTTTGAGCATCGGCGGAAATCATTTCATCCACCTTTTGCGCCGCAACGTCGATCTGAATATCATCCTCTTCAATAACCGCATCTACGGCTTGACCAAAGGACAGTATTCACCAACGAGTGTCGAAGGCCAGATCACCAAAAGCACGCCGATGGGAGTGGTCGATCACCCACTGAACCCGATCAGCATCGCGATCGGTGCCGAAGCCACTTTTATCGCTCGTTCGGTCGACAGCAACATCAAGCACTTGTCTCAAACCCTCAAGCGTGCCGCAGCACACCGAGGAACAAGCTTCGTCGAAGTCTACCAAAACTGCAACGTATTCAACGACGGGGCTTTCAGCTACGCACAAGACAAAGCCACACGCGATGATGCGACCATCGAACTCGAACATGGCAAGCCGATGATCTTCGGCAAAGACAAAGACAAAGGAATCCGCTTGAAAGGATTCTCCATGGAAGTCGTAAGCCTCGCTGATGGCAAGGTCAAAGAAAGTGACTTGCTGCATCACGATGAACAAGCCGACCCGGCCTTGGTCTACCTTCTTTCAAGAATGCGACACCCAGCATTCCCAGAACCAATCGG
>Ga0208225_1000290_pt1 | contig 12899 bp, 10 predicted proteins | sample LakMenEpi15Jun10_FD_150701 | JGI IMG/M metagenome (GOLD analysis project Ga0208225, IMG submission 150701) | Freshwater microbial communities from Lake Mendota, WI - 15JUN2010 deep hole epilimnion (SPAdes) | ecosystem: Environmental > Aquatic > Freshwater > Lake > Epilimnion/Euphotic zone ... | reverse complement strand
CTGGCAAATCGTCCCCAGTCATCTGCGAAAAGAATCAGGAAGTTGGGTCGAGCCGACTGTGTTGCTACTGCGTTATCGTCTGTAGCATTGCCCTGTACGGGTTTATCGGCTTTTGCAATTTGTCCAAGTTGCGTACTGCCAATGAGGATCGACCCAGCATCCGAAATGATTCCAACCCAAGCGATGAGCATCAGCGCGAAGAAGGGAATCCGCATCGTGAGTCTCTTGCGAGCGAGGATCAAGCTACATAGCGGCCCGTTGATTTGGGAGAGGATGTCGGGCATGCGTGTGACACCATTAGTTTAAATAAATCGTTGGAATTCAGTGTTATAGACTTCTCTAGCCGACAGCGGGCTGTTGTTGGGTAGCGCAGTGGAATGCACCGAGTCCCCAGATAAAATCCGATGCGTCGATTGGGATGATATCGCGATCGGGATAGTGTTCGCGGAGAATACTGACTGCTGCATCATCGGTTATCCGGTATCCGAATTGCGGAACGATGACGATACCGTTTGCCAAGTAGTAATTGCAGTAGCTTTCCGGCAACCGATTGCCTTGTGCAAGCCTTGGTGGAGGCGTTTGCAGGGGGATGATTTCCAATGGGCGATCGTCCGCATCGGTCATCTCATGAAGCGCTTGAAATTGCTTCGCAAGATGTGGGGCGTTCGAATCGTCGGCGGTGGAAGCGATTGCGGCGAGGACGACACCCGGACGGGTGAAGCGGACGAGTTGATCGATATGGCTATCGGTATCGTCACCGGCGAGTTCGCCACCGTCTACCCATAGTACCTTGCGAACACCTAGCATCCTTTTGAATTCGGCTTCGATATCTTTTCGGGACCAGTTTGGGTTTCGGGTACCGGTGTAGACGGCGCTGCTGGTTGTCAGCAGTGTTCCTTGGCCATCGGTTTCGAGCGCACCACCTTCGCAAGTCAATCGTGAGCGGAAGGCTTCGATGGGCCGTGTTGAAGTACCATTTCCGGTGGTATCCGACCAGCGACCTTGGGAATCGAGTCCTTGACATATTTCACTTGAAGCATTCGCATCGCTATCGTGAGGGTATTTATTCCCCCAGGCGTTGAAGATCCATTGGACGGCGCCGAGTCGACGTTCGGTGGGGTGCAGCAAGAAAGTCGGGCCGTAGTCTCGGATCCAAACATCGTTAGTTGCGATGGGGTGGACCGTCACATTGGGGATCTCTTCAAGGGCTTTGCGAGCGAGCGAAAGCGATTCGCTTGGACCACCCAGGACGTGTACATGTTCGACTTCGGCAAGCGTTCGGATGACTTGCTCAGTCACGGGTGGGATGCAATGGAATCGTCCAGGCCAAGTTGATTGATTATGTGGCCAGGAGATCCAAGTCGCTTCGTGGCGTTCCCATTCAGCGACCCAAGTGAAGCCGAGTTCGGCAGGTGATTTTAGGCTCATGAATCCAACCATCTTTTGGTAAGGTCGCCGTAGGCATCGATCCGTCGGTCGCGGAGGAAAGGCCAATAGGTACGTTGTGTGTTGATGAAATCCAAGTCGCATCGGACCATAACAAGCTCTTCGCTATCGTGGCTTGCGCGATGCAAGAGGTTTCCGGCGGGGTCGTATGCGAACGATCCCCCCCAGAATTCGATATTCTCTTCGACGCCGACGCGATTGGCAGCAGCGACGTAGAGTCCGTTGGCAATCGCGTGCGATCGCATCATCGTTTCCCAAGCTTCGTGTTGGCTCTTTCCAACGGTTGGTTTGTCTTGAGCAAGCCAACCGATAGCGGTTGGGTAGAGCAAGATCTCAGCGCCGCGGAGAGCGAATAACCGTGCGGCTTCTGGGTACCATTGATCCCAGCAAACACCCACACCGAGTACAGCGTGTTTGGTTTTCGCAACGGTGAATCCGGTGTCGCCAGGAGTGAAATAAAATTTCTCGTAGTAATGGGGGTCATCCGGAATATGCATCTTGCGATAGAACCCGACTTGCGTCCCATCGGTATCGAAGACCAGTGCGGTGTTGTGGTACAAACCATGTGCGCGACGTTCGAAGACCGAGCCGGTCACGACCACCGAGCATTGCTTGGCTACCTTGCTCATCGCTTCGCTGCTTGGGCCTGGAATGGGCTCAGCCCAAGCGAATCGATCATGGTCTTCGCTCTGGCAAGGGTAAGGAGCGTTGAAGAGTTCTTGCAAGCAGACGATATCCGCGCCGGCTTTCGCCGCTTGGCGAACCATCTCCGTGGCTTTCTCGATATTTGCCGAGATCGAGCCGGGGGTTGTCATTTGGACAAGTGCAAGGTGGACGGTTCTGTTGGATTTCGACATCCTACGATTCCTAGTTGCGGCTTAGTGTATTGCAGTTGAAGGTGTTGTGGCTAACGGTAGTGTGGCTAACTGTATTGCAGTAAATAGTGCTACTCAGAGGATTGACCTGCGTAGCGAAACGAGCGGATGACAAGGTCACGGACGGCTTCGGCATCGACGCTGGTGGCAAGTTCGAGGTCATGTGCTTCGGGGGCTTGGCTGCGTCGATCGATGATGGTCGCACCACGGCTGATGGAACCTTGGTCCTCGACATCGACCATGAATTGTTCGCAAGTGAAGAGTTCGGGGGCAAGTAGGTAGATCACGCCGAGGACACCTTGAAGCGGGATGGTTTCTTGCCCGAGGACTTGTCGATAGGATCGAAACAAGTGAGGGAGCATGGTGTGCAGGATTGAGCCGACTCGGGTGTATTTCAGGGGCAGGTGCGAGAGGAGTTCGAGGTCGAAGCGGATGCGGTTGGTCACATCGAGGGGCAAGAGGGTTTTGGTGGTGGGGGATCGCAGAACGCGCTGCGCGCTGTGTGGGTCGAAATGCATGTTGAATTCGGCAGCGGGGGTTACGTCCCCGTGGCCTGGCGTTGCCCCGCCGGCGATGACGATCCGGTCGATTTGAGCGATAATACTCGGGTCGCGTTGGAAGGCTTTTGCGACGGAGGTTAGGGGGCCTAAGCACAAGATGGTGACTTCGGATGGAGCGGCTTTGACCCGATCGATAATCAGCTTGTCGCTTGGGAGCAGATGTTGTCTTTCGACGGGGGTAAGTCCAAGGTTTCCGAGGCCGTCGGAACCGTGCAGATCTCGTCCGTCGCCTACAGGAGCGTTATCGGGATCGGTTCCAATACCGATGCGTGGGTAGCGAGGAGGGTCAAGTTTTTCGAGAAGTCCCAAGACATTTCGCGCGCACTGTTCGGCTTCGACGTTCCCGGAGGAAGTCGTCACGGCTAGCACCTCGAGTCGCGGGTCGAACAAAGCGATGGTAAGAGCTAGAGCGTCATCAATTCCCGGATCGCAGTCGATAATGACTTTTCTAGCCATGGCTTTGCGTTTGTTTTTCTTTCATGAGCTTAAAATATTCGGCCAAGTCGCGGGTGGATGCCAACCTCGATAGCCGAGCGATGGGCTTTAGTGTAACGTAGAAGTCGTTGTTCTACAAAACGGGGCGGGATCCAGAGGCGATAGGTGGACCAAGGAAATAGCGGGGAAGCATGTTAGAGGATTTCATTGAAATTGCCCAAAAGGGGATCGATTTAAGCGCGGATCAGATGCAGCAGGCAATTGTCTGGATGCTTGCAGGCCGCGCGGAGGATGAGCACATCGGACAGTTGCTCTTGGCTTTGCGAGCCAAGGGAGAAGCAGTTTCGGAAATGGTCGGTGCGGCGCGTGGAATGCGGATGATGATGACGCCGATCCGATCGGAACGGACGGGATTGCTCGATACCTGTGGAACAGGTGGAGATGGCAGTGGAACGTTCAACATCTCGACCGCGACTGCGATTGTCACGGCAGCTTGTGGAGTGCCGACGGCCAAGCATGGGAATCGCAAGATCACCAGTGCGACCGGTTCGGCGGATGTGTTAGCGAGTTTGGGGGTGGAGATCGAAGCGGACCGCAAGCGAGTCGAGCGATGTTTAAACGAGCTCGGCCTGTGTTTTTGTTTTGCGCCGCTGTTGCATCCGGCGATGAAGTATGTGGGTCAGGTCCGTCGAAAGCTTGGAGTACCGACGTTATTCAATTACTTGGGCCCGCTATGCAATCCTGCGAATGCGTCTTTCCAAGTGATCGGTACGGGGCGCGGTGACTTGCAGACCAAGTTAGCTGCGACGCTTGTTCAATTACCGGTCGAAGCAGCGATCGTGGTAAGAGGGTTGGATGGAATGGATGAAGTAACGCTCAGTGCCGAGACGAGCGTTTATCACGTTCAGTATGGGATGACGACACAGTTCATGTGGGAGCCGAAGAGTTTCGGGCTGGAGACAATCAATGCAGAGGACTTGGCAGTCTCTGGGCCAGAGGAGAGTGCGGCGAGGATTCGAAGTATTCTGCAAGGGGAGCTTGGCCCTTCGCGTGATATCGTGTTAGCCAACGCAGCGGCGGGGTTATGGGTAAGTGGCAAGACCCATTCGCTTTTTGAGGGAGTTGAATTAGCCCGCCGTGCGATCGATCGCGGGGAGGCTTTAGGAGTCCTCACGCAGCTCGCGAAACTTACGCATGAACAAACCACAACGTAACCCAGGGCGTTGCCCTGAGCATGTCTGATCTTGCCGCGTTGTTGCAAGACGTCTGTGTTAGGCTTGTTGTTGGTCGCGGAAGAACCGAAGTGCTTGTCGGTTCGACTCGAAAGCTAATTGATCGATGACATCATCGCTTAAGTCGGTCCAAATCCATGAAGTGATTTCGCCATCGGAATTTGAAATCTCCCCGGCCTCGACTTCGGCAACGTAAAAGAAATCCAATACCGGTAAAGCGACCCCTCGGTACAAGTACGAGTTCGGCCGCGACGTTAAATACCGGAGCTTGGTCACATGCAGACCAACTTCTTCTAGTACTTCCCGCCGAAGTGCTTCTTCGGCATTCTCGCCCGGATCGACGAATCCACCAGGCATACCGAGCATACCTTTGCCCGGATCATTGGCTCGCCTTAAGAGCAGGACATGCCCAAGGGAATTGCAAACCACTGCACCGACGGCTGAGACTGGACCGAAAAACGTCGAGTGACCACACTCGCTACATCGGTATGGACGCAACGGCGTGAATGATTTGCGGGGAGAACCACACGCTGGACAGTAGTGATAAGTCGCCGCAAGTTCCATAATGCCATCGCTCAAAAGTGTCTGCGGATGAATGCTGCAAGATACGTTGATAGTACCGTATCGACCCGAAATCGTCACAGAGCCTTAAGCTTGCGTGGGGCGTTTTTTATTGACTTTTGGCAAGCACAGCAAGGCTTCCAGCAAGAGCGCAAACAACATCGCAACGACAAACCAGCGCCAAACTTCTTGGACGAGGCTGCTGGCCTTCTTGCTGGCGGAGATCTTTGCCCATGCCAAATCGCCGAAAAGTCGCTCCAGGCTGGAGTTTTCGACTACACGGGGTAGATCCTCGGCTTCGTCTCGATGGATAGCCACGAGATTCTCATCCGTTGCATAAACACCAGCGTGCATCGGGTACTCGTTCGATGGGGCTTCGTCGTTCCCTAAACTCATCTTGGAACTCGCGTCCACAGTTCGGTGCTCGGTACCTGCCAAAGCATTTCGCGTGGTGCCGACCCTCGATGCGCCGATGGCAAGCAATCGCTGAATGGTCACGTAAAGCACAACACCATCTCCCGCAAGTGTTGAATCTCGATCCGATGGCGTCGTCGCACACAACATGATCGGAAGAGCTTGTTCGGCAGAAAGCGTAACACTAGCAAGGAACGGTTTGCCACTGGGGAGCGTTGCGAGTGGTTCAAGGTTACCGGAGAGTCCACATAGCCGACGAATCCCAAGCTGCCCGACGGGCAACGGAGCTCCATTGAGGGTGTTCGAGAGAAGCTGCGAGTCGTTCTGCCATTGGGCAATACGAGCGATGCGGTCAGCGCCCGATTGAGCATTCCCTGCCGAGCCTTCAAGATTATCGGTCGAATCCGAATTGTTTGCTGGTGTTCCAGCGTTACCAGTGGGGGCTGCTATGTTACCGGCGGGGGCTTCGCTGGCATCCAAAGCCTCCCAACTCGACCACTTCACCCCGAAGGCTTCGCTCTGATCGGGGCTTTCCGGTGGAAGCAACAAAAGTTGCCCGCCAGAGGCGACAAACTTCGAGAGCGTTTCAAGTGCTTTCCCTGAAGGAAGGTTCTCATGCCAAACAATCAAAGCAACATCGCTTAAGTCGGTTGATTCGAATTGCGAGAGGCTGGCAAGCTCGGCTTCGCAACGCACGCTTTGTTCGGGTGAAATCGAAGCGCACAATTCGATGGCTTGGACTAACTCAGGAGTCTCACTGATGAGTAACGCGCGGCGTGCTGGTGCAGGTTCGAAGACAAAATAAGCCGTATCGTCCGACGGGTTCGAATCGCTAGGGATGCGGACCGAACCGAAGCCTCGAGCGGCGGGTGCGGTTTTGGTGGAACCGGCAATAGAATTCGCAGTGGCATTGTCACTAGCACTGCTATTGATGTTGGTGCTGGCGTCGCTTGTGAAGTCCTTTTCAAGTGGAATGCGGTGATCGGTCAGTTGTGCGGAGTTGCCTTGCATAGGGACTTCGACAACCGATCGATTGGAGCCTACGGTGATTTCGACCGGAATATTGACGGAGTTATCTGCGGAGTTATCCGCTCCGCCATTACCGGATGTACCTGGTGCCGGCGAGCTTGAGCCGGCTTGCTCGATTCTCAAGCTCAAGGCGAGTTCGGGGCCGGTTTCGGATTCGACTCGGCGGACTTCGGTGGTTCGGATCGAGCGGTTTGCAGCGGTGGGATTCGGGTCGTTTTGCGATAGATCGAGAATGGAGAATCGGATGGAGGGGCCCAGGGCGCGAAAGCCATCTTGAACACCTTTCCAGCGTCCGTCTTGGCTTTTCCAATCGCTATCGCGCATGTCGGAGCAGAGCCAGACCATCGTGTTTCCCGACGGATTGTTCTTGGCATACAGAAGTGCTTTTTCGAGTTGGCCGGGGATATCGCTCGTTGCGCTCCAAGCGTCTCGAGGTGCGGCTCGAAGCCATTGGGTGACCGACGGGAATTCTTCGGGTTTCTCGGCGAGCGGATCGATTTGCACGATGCGTTGGATGCCGAGGGTCTTGAACGTCTCGGCGAGTTGATCGATCCCTTGTTCGAGTTTGGAGTTCAAAGCTCCGTTGGGAATTTCAGCCATGCTTGGGGAACGGTCGAGCAAGACGATAGCGACTCGGTTCGCATCGCCTCCCAAGAGAGCCAGCAGTCCGCTTGTCAGAGGGCGTGCGGTAAAGAGGATCAATGCGGCGAGGGCGAGGGTACGCATCGCGAGGATCAACCATTGCCGCAGTTTGGTATATCCGCTGGACATCTTGGTCGCATCGAGCAAGAACCGCATGGCGGCCCAAGGGACGGTTTGGAATCGCCGCTGATTGACCAAGTGGATGATGATAGGGATAGCCGCTAGCGGCAGGGCTAGGAGCATCCAAGGTTGTAGAAAGTTCATCGCACGCCTCGTCCTCGTGTGCGGGCTACCAAGAATCGCATCAAGGGATGTTCGTAGGATTCGTTGGTTTGGACGCGGTGATAATCGACACCGGTTTCAAGGGTCAATTTTTGCATGGCTTGCAAGTAATTCGCGAGAGCGCGTTGGTACCTGTCTGCTATCTCGCTTGGTTCGACAAAGATGGATGTGTTACCTTCCATATCGACGAATCGAACGGGTCTGCCGAACGCGAATTCGATTTCTTGCGGATCCAGGAGGTGGAAAGCGGCGACGTCATGTTTGCGGAATCGAAGATGTTCGAAGCAGCGTTTGAGTTCGTCGGTGGGTACAAAGAAGTCGGAGATGATCACGATCAGTGCGCGTTGCCGAACTGTTTCAGCCAATTCGTCGAGGATGCTCGGCAGTTGTGTTTCACCTTGAGGTTTGGTTTTCTCGAGGGTGTCGAAAAGAAGTTTCAAATGGGCTGCGGAGCGTTTGGCGGGGATGTTTTGAACAATCTTCTCGGCGACGGTGGCAAGTCCAACTGCGTCACCTTGTTGTGCCGCGAGGTAGGCCAAGGTAGCCGCGATGCGACGGGAGTAATCGATTTTCGTTGGCATCCCTTTCGATGCATAGCCCATCGAGCCGCTCGTATCGAGCACCACGCAGCAACGCAAGTTCGTATCGGCTTCGAACTCTTTAACGTAGTATCGATCAGTGCGTCCGAAGGCGCGCCAATCGAGACGGCGAAGATCGTCGCCGGGAACGTATTTGCGGTACTCCGCAAATTCGACGCTGCTACCGCGGTGAGGAGAAGCATGTCGTCCCGATACGTTGCCTTGCATCGCATGCCGAGCTTTTAACGGAACGGCCGCGAGCCGAGCAATGATCTGCGGATCGAGGAAGGAGCGGGTGACGTTGAGCATGAGCTTATCGTGTCTCGTCGATGAGTCGTGAGACAATCTGCTTGGCTGAGACCCCTTCGGCTTGGGCCGCGAAGGTCGTGATCAAGCGGTGGACGAGGACAGGCTTAGCCACGTACTGAACGTCTTCGAGTCGCACCATGTAGCTACCTTGCAACGCCGCACGGCTTTTGGCCCCAAGGATCAAGTTCTGCACGGCGCGAGGTCCAGCTCCCCAACTGACGAAAGGTTTCAACCAATCGGGAGCGGTCGACGATTGTGGTCTTGTTTTGCGAACAAGCTTCGCTGCATACTCATAGATGTGGTCGGCTACGGGGATGCGTCGCACAAGCCGTTGATAGTGCAAAATTTCTTCGCCGCTGAGAACCCCTTGAAGTTTGACCATGTCATCTCCAGTAGTGGTCCGCGCGATTTGTATTTCTTCTTCCTCGTTTGGATAATCAAGCTCAACGAGAAACATGAAACGATCGAGCTGGGCTTCGGGCAACGGATAAGTCCCTTCTTGCTCGACCGGGTTTTGGGTGGCAAGCACCATGAAAGGAGACTCGAGGTCAAAGGTCTTGCCCAAGACCGTCACACGCTGTTCCTGCATAGCTTCAAGCAACGCCGCTTGGGTCTTTGGTGGGGCACGGTTGATTTCGTCTGCAAGGATGATGTTTTCGAAGATCGGTCCAGGGATGAATTGGAATTCACGTCGACCTTCGGCGGTTTCTTGAAGGATATCCGTGCCGGTGATGTCCATGGGCATCAAGTCGGGGGTGAACTGAATGCGGTTGAAACCCAGCGACATCGTCTCGGCAATTTTGCTAACCAAGAGGGTCTTCGCCAGACCGGGAACACCCATGAGCAAAGCGTGACGACGAGCAAATAGACAAATCGCCAATTGCTCGATCACTTCTCGCTGTCCGACGATGACTTTGGCAAGCTCGCTGCAGAACCGTGCGTAGGAGGATCGCAGTTGATCGATCGCGTGGACTTCCTGATCCGTCAGTTGTTGTTCTTTGGTCAGCGACGAAGAATCGGATTGGCTCATGAAGATTCTGAAGTGGTTAAAGGTTGGTTTTGCAGATCAGGAAAGATCGAGTAATGAGCGGAAAGTTATCGAGTAATGAGCGAAAAACTCTGTACTCGGCTCCTTATTGTAGTTCAGTTCGTTCTTTATGGTTAAGAAATGCCGACGGCGACTTGCTGAAAACCTGCCCAATAACAGCGTTCCCAGGTTGCGAAAAATGCGATGCTTTATCTGTTGGCGGCGCGGTAGAGGTCTGCGAAATCGCTGGTGCTCGCCGGGCGGGGGTTGTACGAACCGGTCCATTGCTTGCTAGCCATCGCAGCCATGGCTTCGATCAGTTCGCTCTCGGAAGAGAATTCGGCGAGTTTCGTTTTCCAGTTGGGAAGTTTGCACAGCGGGGTGGCCAGGGAAGCGAGTTGAAGCCAATTTTGGAATGTTGTCGCTAGGGTTTCGGCGGGAGACGAGTGCGTTTGGTTGCCAGTTCCAGGTAGGAGCCGAGCCAGTTCGCGGTATTTATCGGAGATGGCGGTGGCATTCACGAAGTCGCATGCATTGAAGCGGAGGACGTGCGGCATCATGATCCCGACGGCTTGGCCGTGGGGAACATCGAGAAATGCCGTCAGTGGATTTGCTAATGCGTGAGCGGCCCCAAGCATGGATGCTTCGATGGCCATCCCGGCGAAAGCCGCTCCGAGCTGCATGTGGGATCGGGCTTGCATGTCGTCGGGATTTTCGATGACGCGCGGGAAACCTTGGGCGAGGAGAGTCCAAGCCTCTCTTGCATAACAATCGCTCATAGCGTTTCGTTTGGTGGTAACGAAGCTTTCGAGGGCGTGGGTCAAGGCATCGATCCCGGTAAGGGCCGTGACGCGGGGTGGTTGTGAGCGAGTCAATGTTGGGTCGAGGATAGCGATTGCCGGTGCGGCTTTGGGGTCCCCGCAAGCCATTTTCACGTGGGTAACTGCATCGCTGATCAGAGCGAAGGATTGCATTTCGCTACCGGTACCCGAGGTGGTTGGGATCGCGATAAGAGGAAGCATTGTGTTGGTGGCTTTTCCCACCCCCCAATAATCCGAGATGCGACCACCACAGGATAACAAGAAGTTTATCCCTTTAGCACAGTCCATGCTTGATCCGCCACCGAGTCCGACGAGTAGGTCGGGTTGGAAGGACTTCGCCAGGAGCAATCCGGCGTCGACATGTTCGGTGGTTGGGTTTTCGGTGAGTTGGTGAAAGCCGCATGTTTCGATGCCTGCTTTTTGCAGGGATTCGATTCCTTTTTGGAAGATCCCTGCGGCGAGTACCCCCGGGTCGCTGACGACCAGAGCGCGGGAGGCTCCGAGGCTTTTAGCTAGCGTTCCGAGTTGTTCAATTGCATGATCCCCGGCCAGGAGTCGAGTGCGAAGTTGGTAGTCAAGCATTGGGTGGGGTGGGTGGGGTGGGTGGAATTGTGCCGGGGGTGATAGGTATTCTTGCATAACCCGAACAGATTACCAACTCAAGGCATTTCCGTTGTAAACAGAACATGACAAAAGGAGTTTACCGTTAATTTTACCTAGACGAAACACCGAAGTTAACCTGCGAGCAGAGTGTTCATGGATGAACCGAGCGACTTCTGAGCATTTGGGCGATATGCCCGATGGGTTAGTGGGTGGCAGGTACGTCGGCGGCATGAACATCCCGCCTGATCCTTGGCCCATCAATTGTTGACGGCCGAATCATCATCGCTTCTTCGTTGCCGATTTGTTCAGGATAGGAGTTCCAGAACTATGAAGATGAACCGACTTGCGCTCAGTGCAATGATTGCCGGCGCTTGCATTTCGGGGTCGGCCTTCGGTCAAACCAACCGAACCGCCGCTCCGCGTTATTCCCCTGCATCGTACTACAGCTACTATGACGATGCATCAACAGGACCAGCAGTCGCGAAGGCTTCGACAACGAATGTTGTCCAAGCTTCTGCGGTTTGCGACACAAAACAAGCTTGCGACACCGGCAATGGAGCTGGAGCTGGTGGTTGCGACAACACGGGTGGATTGGGTGCTGCTTTGGGTGGACGTGCTGGTTGCGATTTAGGCAACGGGTGCGACGCTAGCGGTTGCGATTCGATCGGTGGCAGCAGCGGGTTGTTCGGCTGCGGTCTGCTTGGAACGGGCCGTGCCCTCGGTGATCCATGGAAGCTTGTTAAAGAGCCGATCGGTGGATTCAACATCGGTGGTTGGACGAGCGTTGGATATCACTCGCATGCGAATCCTTACAGCTTCAACACCTACCCCAAGAAGATTCAGCTTGGTCAGCAATGGTTCTTTGCAGAACGCATCGCTGATGGCAGCGACGGGTTTGGTTTGGGTGGTCGAGTCGATTACCTTTATGGTACCGATGCACCGGACACACAGACCTTCGGTATTGCGAACAACCACTGGGACAATGGCTGGGATAATGGCGGTCAGTACGGCCATGCCTTGCCACAAGCTTACGGTGAAGTTGCCTACGGTGACTTGAGCGTCAAAGCAGGTCACTTCTTCACGATTGTTGGGAACGAAGTGGTTGCGGCTACTGGGAACTTTTTCTACAGCCGTCAGTTCACGTTCTACAACGCTGAGCCTTTCACCCACACCGGTGCTTTGGCAACCTACAAGGTCAACGACGATACCCAGTTGTTTAACGGCTACGTAATGGGCTGGGACAGTGGATTCGAGGATAACGGCGATGCTTACATCGGCGGTATCAAGACCAAGGTTAGCGACAAGTGGACGTTCTTGTGGAACTCGGTTGTCGGTCGCTTCGGAGAGAGCAAGTCGCTCAATGCGAACGAGCGTGGCGGGATTCAGAACGTGATGTTGATCGGTAATTTGACCGACAAGTTGACTTACATCAGCCAGACCGACGTTCTGTACACCACCAACGATTCGGCAGCAGTAGTTCGCAACACGTTCGGTAACATCAACTACTTGATTTACCAAATGAACGATCGCTGGTCGCTTGGACAACGCTTTGAGTGGTTCAACTACGGCGGATCTGGTTTCGGCGGAGCACACAACGACGAGTTGTATAACTACACCGTTGGTACCAACTACCGCGCTCATGCGAACCTCTTGTTCCGTCCAGAAGTTCGCTGGGTATGGGATAAGAGCCGCTTCGGATTTAACGAAGACGGGGCTGCCAGCCAAGCTGCTATCGGTGGCGACATGGTCTTCACGTTCTAGTTAGATAACTAGGAGTTTCAAAAGGAAGCGTTGGATTCGACGGCACGACCCAGGCCGTCGAATCACAAAGGCTGACTTAAGAGATACAAAAACACCCCGCAGAAGTGCGGGGTGTTTTTGTTTATTGAGTTGTAACTGGGTTTTATCCGTAGCCACTCGTCGCCAGAGGGTGGTACTTCAGCGCATGGCATAGTGCTGATCAACTTGGCGAGGGCGAGGGGGAGAAGCGCGCGGCTGCGCGCGGGCGATCTGCGCTATTTTACCTGGTAACCGCGCGCAGGGTTTTACTGTTTTGCTCCCCTCGCCCCGGGTCGGGGAGAGGGG
>Ga0208225_1000289_pt1 | contig 12906 bp, 7 predicted proteins | sample LakMenEpi15Jun10_FD_150701 | JGI IMG/M metagenome (GOLD analysis project Ga0208225, IMG submission 150701) | Freshwater microbial communities from Lake Mendota, WI - 15JUN2010 deep hole epilimnion (SPAdes) | ecosystem: Environmental > Aquatic > Freshwater > Lake > Epilimnion/Euphotic zone ... | reverse complement strand
AGTGAATTCATCGTGGCGAAATAAATGATGGCTCTTGAGCCATCGCAGTGGTCTAGAAATTGTGCCGCCGACCGCTTCACCACACCCTACGACCGACAAGGCCACACGGCCTTTAAGGCCGTGCTACGGGGGAGAATTCTCCATTCTCCAATCTTCATTCCCCATTCTCAATTCAATTCCGCCTACCCAGCCTCTATTGCTTGGTTTAGCATTAAGCCTTGAAATCGACCTCCGTCCCTCCTTGGCTTCCTTTCCAACCCGTTTCTATGAGCTCCACGACAAAACCCCGCATCAGCTTCTTGGGAATGGGGCTGATGGGCTCGCGCATGGCCTGCAATCTGCTCAAAGCCGGTTACAGCGTGCAAGCTTACAATCGAACGATCTCGCGTACAGAAGAAGTCGTCGCTGCGGGCGGGACCGCTTTTGCGACTCCGCAACAAGCCGCGCAAGGGGCCGATTGCGTAATCAGTTGCGTCACCGACGGACCCGATGTCCTGTCGGTCTTGTTCGGCGAACACCCTGCGGCAAGCTCCGCAAACAAAGGCGCACTGTTCATCGACATGAGCACCATCGCTCCCGATGTTTCGAAGTCGATCGGAGAGAAACTTCAATCCATCGGTCATCGATTTATCGAAGCCCCAGTCACGGGTGGGACAATCGGTGCTCAAAACGCCACCCTGAGCATCCTCGTCGGAGGTGAACAACGAGACTACGAAGACGCCTTACCGATTCTCCAAGCGATGGGAAAAAACATCACCCATTGTGGACCTTGGGGTGCTGGCCAAGGCGTTAAACTATGCAACCAAATCATGGGGGCGATGAATCTGCTAGGGGTTTGCGAAGCGATGTCTCTCGCAAAGGGACTAGATATCGACCCGGCGATCTTGGTCCAAGCACTTCAAGGTGGGGCCGCGACGAGCTGGGCTCTGCAGAACCTAGGACCCAAAATATGCAAAGCCGATTGGTCACCTGGATTCATGGTCGATACCCAACAAAAAGATATGCGGCTCGTTACACAAGCTGCGGAGAGCGCTCAAGTATCGCTGCCCGGTGCTGCGTTGGTAACACAACTGTGGAGGAGTGCTCAAGTCTACGGCGATGGTGCTGAGGGTATCCATGCGCTGGCTAAAGTCCTCGATAGACTGAGCAATCAAGCAACGCAACAATCCGAAGGGAATGCGGACACCAACGCCAAACGCTGAGGACCTTCACAAACTCCAATCGCTGAACGAAATTGCCGAATTCAATCGCCGAACCAAATCGCTTACTAACATCGCTAACCCATAGACTTCCTAATGTCCAACGCATCCGATTCATCCGACTCCGCTTCTGCATCTGCATCACCGAATTTCAACGGCCTTCGCGTCAGCGCTTTCGAAAGCCGACGGCGGGACGAATTCGCGAGGTTGATCGAGCGATTTGGTGGAAGCCCGACTGTCAGCGCATCGATGCGCGAGATTCCCATCGATAAAAACAAAGAAGTCATCGATTTCGCTTATCGCATCCTCACGGGTGAAATCGGTTTGGTAGTTTTTCTTACCGGTGTGGGTTTCAAGCACTTTTTGACGAGTGTTGAGAAGCATGTGGACAAGCAGCGTTTGCTCGATGCTTTATCCGACATCACAACAATTGCACGGGGACCGAAACCGGTTGCTGCGATGCGAGAGGTAGGATTGCAACCGACCTTTCGAGCACCGGAACCGAACACGTGGCGTGAAGTCTTACAGTTGATCGATCAGAGCATCCCGGTCTCCAACGTTACCGTCGGATTGCAGGAATACGGAGTCACCAATCACTCCCTCGTTGCGGGACTTGAAGCTCGCGGGGCGAATGTAGTTTGTGTGAAAGTCTACCAATGGGAGTTTCCCGAAGACACCGAACCGCTTCGGCAAAACATCGCTTCGATATGCAAAGGCGAGCAAGATGTACTGTTGCTTACCAGTGCGCATCAAGCGGTTAACGCCATTCGGATGGCGCAGCAGATGGAATGTGAAGAAGCGTTTAGAAAAGCGCTCGATCGCATGGTGGTCGCTTCGATTGGCCCGACCACTTCGGAGATGCTACAGCATCTTCAATTCCCCATCGATATCGAAGCGAGTCCGAACAAGATGGGTCATTTGGTCCAAGCCGCAGCGGAGAAGTCCCATAGGATCCTCAAAGCCAAACGTTTCGTATCGAATGCCACACACAGCGAGTCTTCCTGTACCTCTGCAGCTCAACCAGCGAACCCTGTTCCAGCGAAGCTTGCGGCGGCACTTGCTGAATCTCCCTTTCTCAAAGCTTGTTATCGTCAGCCCTCGGATGTGACTCCGATATGGTTGATGCGACAAGCGGGTCGGTACATGGCCGAGTATCGTGCGGTACGAGAAAAAGTATCGTTCTTGGAGTTGTGCAAGAATCCGCAGATGTGTGCGGAAGTCATGGTTACCGCTGTTGAGAAGCTCGGTGTGGATGCCGCGATCATCTTCTCCGACTTGCTCCCGATTCTCGAACCGATGGGCTTTGAACTAGAGTTCACCCAAGGGGACGGGCCGGTGATCCACAATCCGTTGCGACAAGCCAAAGAGATCGATCGGGTCAAAGCGATTGAACGGATCGATGCATTGCAGTTCGTTCCCGATACGGTTCGAGCCACGCGGGCTGCGTTGCCTGAACGTATTCCTGTAATCGGGTTCTCCGGATCACCCTTTACCCTTGCGAGTTACATGATCGAAGGGGGATCGTCCCGAAACTACATTCATACCAAGACGCTCATGTTCAACGACCCGCAAGCTTGGGATGTTCTGATGAGCAAGCTGGTTGATTCGATTGCGTTGTACCTCAATGAGCAGATCGTTGCTGGCGCTCAAGTCGTCCAGTTGTTCGATTCGTGGGCAGGTTGCCTTTCACCGAACGACTACCGTATTCACATCCTACCCCACATGCATCGGTTGCTCGAATCCATCATCCCTCATGTCCCTGTGATCAACTTCGCCACCGGCAATCCGATGTTGGTTTCGTCGCTGCGAGGTGATTCGAGGACCGTGGTAGGGCTCGATTGGCGAGTACCTTTAGATGTCGGTTGGGATATGGCAGGTGCCGATAGGGCGGTACAAGGCAACTTGGATCCGACGGTTTTGTTTTCGGATCTGGCAACCATCAAACAGCATGCGCAGTATGTGCTTTCCCAAGCTAACGGCAGACCGGGGCACATCTTCAACGTAGGACATGGTATTTTGCCCGGGACTCCGGTCGATCACGTCATCGCGCTCGTCGACATGGTACACGAAATGACCGATCGCAGGTCGCATAACGGCTAAAGCGAAATCAAGCAGCGCGCCGGGAGGAATCCGCTTGCGAGGAGCTATCGAAGGAGCTTGGGACGGGAGTCATTTCCAGTTTGGATCGACGTCGCATTTCCAAGCGTGGTTCAAGCTCACGCAAGATGGTGCGGGCAGCAACGTCGCTTGCGCCCGTACGTGCGACGCGGCTTGATAGCTCGCACAATCGCTGACGTTGCAGTTTACGGTATTGCGGATCTCCGAGGAGTCGCACCATCTCTTGCGTGATCGCTTCGATGGCTCGCACCGAGGATCGCGAATGGATCGATCCGTGCGATAAGAATTCAGGCATCAGCGGAGCTTGAGCGATCAAGTTCGGCAGGGACATGTAAGGACACTTGACCAACGTCTTTCCGATCGCATAGGTCGTGTTGCTTACGTGATACATCACGGCGGCAGGTTTGCCTCTAGCCATGACTTCTAAAGAAACCGAACCGCTCTTCATCAGCGTGCAGTCGCTGAGTTCAAGGATCTCGCTGGTTTTGCCGGAGAAGATATGGATAGGTAGACTTTGGTCGGATGCGGTCATCTGGGAACGGCACCAGAGGGCATGCGAGTCTTTCAAGGTTGCCACCATGAATTCCACTTCGGGGAACTCATGTGCTAACTGCCGAATGATCTGCAACTGCATCGGCCATATGCGGTGTACTTCATGTTCCCGAGATCCAGGTAACACTGACACTTGTAATCGATTGTTATCGCGCCATCGCAACATGAACTTGTGATCAAGCACATGATTAGCGACTTCGTCGAAGAATGGATGCCCAACTAAAGTTGTTTTCATCCCACGCGATTGAAACCACTCTTGTTCGAAGGGTAGGTTGCACAGGACGTGATCAACGTAGCGTCGCATCTTGCGGATCCGCCAAGAGCCCCAAGCCCAGAGTTGCGGTGGCAAGTAGTAGTAGACCGGCAGACCGTACTTCTTCGCCCGTTTCGCAATGTGCCAATTGAAACCAGGGAAGTCCACAAGTACCACTCCGTCGACTTCTCCGCGACGAAAGCAACCTTCTGCAATATCCGCAATCCGAAAGAACTCCCGAAGCTTGGGTAGCACTTCGGAGATTCCAACGACCGCCATGCTCGTCAGGTCAAAATCCAGATCAAGCCCAGCTTGAATCATCTTCGAGCCGCCGAATCCGCGAACGCGTGTGGTCGGATCCATTCTGCGCATGCACTCGATCAGATTCGCGGCGTGCAAATCGCCGCTCGGCTCACCGACCGAAAAGAAGATCCTCTGTCCCATAACCTCGTCGACCGCATCCTGCCGGGTGGTATGTTGCCCATCGATGACCTCGTCGGGCTCTAACGCTTTGCCCACGGGTTGGTTCATCGATTCCTCCAGCGGATGTTTCGGACAGAAAGGGACGGCACGTCAAACGATAAAATATGGATATACGGGAAACTGCGTAGGCAAGGCAAGTCGAAGGTGGGAATATAACGACTAGAGATTCCCTGCAATCTGCTGGAAAAATGCTAGCAATTCGCACTTCCAGGTTGGACTTGGGTGTTATTCTGCGCGTTTCCAAGATGTGCATCCGCGATCTGTTTTCGGGATCTGTTTTCGCGAATGGTTTCCCAAGTCGTTTTGTCAGCATTGGCAACAGGGGTTATACTCCACAGTTCGTTGATTGTTGGTTGCCGGCAACCAGTAGCAGCAGAACGGAAAGAACATGGAACCCAGCGACAGCCAAGCGAAATCGAATTCGAGTACATCGGCCATCGGTTCAAAGCTGCTTGCTAAATACGCCGATACCGATAGCTTGTTCGTTCGCAACAACTCGATTCCCACCGCGGCGTCGAAACCCGCCGCGATTCCTCTGCAGCGCTTTCAAGAGCTTGAGCAAGCCATCCGGTACGCACCGGCAAATCCCGCCCCGTACGTCGAGCTTGGGCGCACCTACCTCGAACAAGAGCGGTGGCAAGATGCCAAACGGGTTTTGGAAGCTGGGGTGAAGTACTGTTCGGAGCATGAGCCGATTTTGATCCTGCATGAGGACTTGCTGGTCCACTTGTCAGCCGGTGCTCTGGAGGAAGCTCGCAAGCGACAAGCGCAACGGCCGAGCGAGGAGAACCGTTACGCGGTGGAGCAAGCCGAGACCGATCTTGCGAACCGCCGGGTGAGCGTATGCGCCGACCGATTCGCTCGTCACCCGGATCAAAAAGAACTGCTAGTTCCTTGGGCGGTTGCTCTGCGGCAGCTTAATCGTCAAGAAGAAGCGGTCGCGATGTTGCAAGAGGCGGCGCAAGAGCCCGAGTTGCGGGCGCGCGCGTCGTTGCAACTCGGCATGTGCTTGCAAAGCCTCGATCGGCCCCTTGAAGCCCTTGCAGCGTTCCGAAAAGCAGCGTTGTACCGCTCACCACCACCAGACTCGATGATCAAAACGCGAGCACTGGAACTTGCAATCGCCATCGCCGAAGAACATCAACTCATCGACTCCGCACGCTTCTACACCGAACAGCTTCTTGCAAGTCTCGCTGCTACTGATCGCGATTCGTCCCAGCGCGATGCATCCCAGCGCGAGCAGCTTGCTGCTAACCTCAAACGCCTACAAGAAACCGAACTTTGATTTTCCAGTCCTACCTTTAACTTACTTTTCCGGCTATCGAGGAATAACAATGACCAACATAATTGCGACTCGAGGCTAGCTCGTGCTCGTGCTCGAGTAACAAGACGTGCTCGGATACAAGAATAGCGTAGTTGCATCCCTAGGCAGATCGAATGTTGAACTAACATACGTCCAATACAAGCTGCTTTCGAGTACGAGTACGAGCACCGTTTCACTGAGCACGAGCACGAGCACGGCATCGCAAACCCGATACAAATCAATACCATCCACTAAAATTCCCGTACAACCTTTTTCCTTTCCCGTTCAGACCTCATTACAGAGACCCAAAAGAGAAACTCAATAGAGAATCCATGATGTCAAAATATAGTTCAAACTCTAGCAGCCAATCGTTTGCGAAGATCCGCACCAAGCACACATCGAAGCGAGCCAGCAAGCTCTTTTCGGCCATGCTGCTTATCGCTGGTGCATTCCAATCCCCTTTAGCGATCCAGACCCTTCATGCTGAACAACCAGCCAACCAACTGACCCGTGCAGAGACGGTCGCTGGCTGGAAGCTTCTGTTCGACGGCTCGTCGACCCAAGGCTGGCGCAACTACAAGAAAGACGCTTTGTCCGAAGGCTGGAAAGTGGTCGATGGCGCGATTGTTCGGGAAGGGAACAATGCCGGTGACATCATCACCGATAAGAAATACAAGTACTTTGAGCTTTCGCTCGACTACAACATTTCCAAGGGTGGCAATAGCGGTCTGATGTTCCACGTCACGGAAGACAATCCCGCTCCTTGGCAAAGTGGACCCGAGGTTCAGATCCAAGACAACATCGACGGGCATGATCCGCAGAAAGCGGGTTGGTTGTATCAAATGTTTCAGCCCTATCCGATGCGATGGGCCGGTGAGACCGAAATCCCCGATGCGACGCGTCCTCCCGGAGAATGGAACCAACTCTTCTTGCGAATCTCCCCTCGCGGCTGCGAAGTCAGCATGAACGGAGTGGTCTATTACCAATTCCGACTTGGTGACGATCGCTGGAAGGATCTTGTCGAGAAAAGCAAATTCAAAGAGTTCCCTGGTTTCGGTAGTGCCGGCGAAGGCTACATCTGCTTGCAAGATCACGGCAATAAAGTTGCGTTTCGAAATATCAAAATCCGGGAACTCGCAGAGGACGGATCGATCGCTTCTCCTGTCGATGGCAAACTCGAATTGGCAACCACCCTCGCTTTCCCGAACCTTCAATGGGAAGGCTGGGAACCGGTCGACGAAGACGGCACTGCGAACACCCCTCGCCGAACACTTGAATTGACCTTTGCTCCAGGCGATGCCAAGCGTCTGTATGTGATGGATCAAAGCGGTACGATCTACACCTTCGAGAATGATCCCAACGTTCAAACCGCTAATGTCTTCATCGATATCCAAGATCGGGTCAGCAAGTGGAATGCACCTGGTGGAAACGAACAAGGGTTGCTCGGACTTGCGATGCACCCGAAGTTCACTCAGAACGGAGAGTTCTTTGTCTGTTACACCAAACCTCAAACGCACGAATCGGTTATCTCCCGGTTTCGTGTTCAAGCCGACAACAAGCTCAAGGGAGATCCTGCGAGCGAAGAGGTATTGATGGTTGTTCCGCAACCGTTCCAAAATCACAATGGGGGAGCGATCGAATTCGGCAATGACGGATATCTGTACATCGCTTTCGGTGACGGTGGGGCTCGCAACGATCCACAAGCCAACGGGCAGAAACGCTCTCAGCTACTAGGTTCGATCTTGCGAATCGACGTCGACAAAAAGTCCGATGCTGCCGCTTATCAAATCCCCGCCGACAATCCATTTGTCGGGGTCGATGGAATTCGCCCTGAAATCTACGCTTATGGTTTCCGCAATCCTTGGCGAATCGCTTTTGATCGCAAGACCGGAAACTTATGGTGTGCCGATGTCGGCCAAGACCTCTGGGAAGAAGTCAACATCGTTAAGAAGGGTGGCAACTACGGATGGAGCGTGCGTGAGGGGGCTTATGCTTTCGGAAACCGAGCAGGTGGGCCAGATGCCGCGAACTCCATCGATCCGGTATGGGCTTACGACCATGCGGTCGGCAAGTCGATCACGGGGGGCCGAGTCTATCGCTCCAACCGCATCCCAAGTTTGCAAGGCAAGTACTTGTATGCCGACTATGTTTCTGGAGGCATCTGGGCTTTGAGCTGGGAGGACGGAGCGAAGGAAGCGATGCGTAACGAAGAAGTCGTCGCAGGTGGATTACCCGTCGTCGCTTTCGGCGAAGACGCCAACGGCGAGGTTTACTTCATGATCGACTCAGGCAAAGGTCAGTCGATCCACAAGTTCATGCAGAAGTAGCAGAAGCAACAGAAGTAACGGATGCGTGCCGGCCTACTTTTCAAAGGAATGAGCTAACTAGCAATGATCCAACGCTTATCGATTCGCTGGTTTGTAGGGCTGTGTCGATTAAGACTAGTTTCGTGCAACCAACTGCGTCCTTTTGGGCGCAGTTGTTTCATGTTATGGGTCATGCTGGTTACCTGCGCGGCAGGGGCTGTGAACTGCCACGGTCAAGGGGCGAACAACCCATCTGCCATCAGTCCGGCGGAGGTGCAGCAAGCGATCGACAGTCTGGTTCAATATTTTAGGTTGAACCAGAATCGACAAGCGAAGGATGGGCCAATTGGGGCATGGCAAGGGCATCAAGACTACAACACGGGGCTGACAAGCTTAGTGGTGCTTGCACTGCTGAGCGCTGGCCGCAAACCGGCGGATGCAGAAGTCGCCCGAGCGTTGGATTACATCCGAGGCGAGGTCCCTTCGCAGGTTTACGAAGCGAGTTTGCAGACAATGGCATTGTGCGCAGCCGAACCAGGCCGCGACAGACCATTGATCGAGCGCAACGTCGCTTGGCTAATCCGAGCCCAGCAGAAGGAAGATGGGGGCTGGGGCTATCGTCAAGAGCGAGGGCTTTCCGATGAATCCAATTCGCAGTTTGCAGTATTGGCGTTATGGGAAGCGAGTCGCATTGGAATCGAGATTCCCACGGAGGTCATCACCAAAGGTCGATCGTACTGGCTGACCAAGATGAGTGGGTCGGGAACATGGGGGTATCGGGGCGAACCGCAACCGCGAGGTAGCATGACGTGTGCCGGGATAGCTTCGATGCTAATTCTCGAAGATGCTATGGCGACCCAAGACGCGAGCATTGAAGGAGACAACATCGTTTGTTGCGGAGCTGGGCAAGCGAGCGACTACGATCCAAGTCGTTCGATCGATTGGCTTGCTCGTAACTTTTCGGTCGTGCGAAATCCTGGTTATGCCGATTGGTTCCTTTACTACATGTATGCTTTAGAGCGGGTCGGTCGGTTGACTGGTCAGAGGTTTATCGGAGAGCACGATTGGTATCGCGAAGGGTGTGAAGCGATCGTTGGGCCGAAGAACTCGCGACTGAACGAAGTCGTTCAAGGAACCACAGCGTTGCAGCCTGCGGCAGCACGAGCCATGGCGCTCCTTTTCTTGAGCAAAGGCAAGCGTCAAGTCGTCATCGGCCAATTGCAGCATACCGCGAATCCGGAGAATCGCGATTGGAATCGGCATCGTCGAAGCGTCCAGCATTTGACCGGCCACATCGAGCAAGCTTGGAAGCGCGATTTGGCTTGGCAGACTCTGCGAATCGACAGAGCTAGTTTGACGGATTTGCTGGAGACCCCTGTTCTGTTTATCAGTGGAAGCGAAGAATTCTCCCTTGCGCCACAACAGCGACGAATGCTCAAAGAGTATGTCGATCAGGGTGGATTTATATTTGCGGAAGCTTGTAACGGCAATGGGTGCAAGGGAGATGCTTTCGATGTCTCGTTTCGCCGCGAGATGGAGCTGATCTTTGACAAACCATTTCAAAAACTCACGCCGAATCATCCGATTTGGACAGCGGAATCGAAGCTTGATCCGAACGCACTACCGGATGATTTTTGGTTGTATGGCATCGATGCTTGTTGCAAGACCAGTGTCGTCTACAGTCCCATTCCGTTGAGTTGCCGCTGGGAGCTTGCGAGGCCTTATGGTACGAAGCTCAAGACATCGAAGAAGATTGCGGCGGAGTTAGACAACTGCGTGAAGGTTGGACTAAATGTTGTTGCTTATGCGACGGGCCGAGAGCTTAAAGACAAGCTTGATGCGGTCGAGATCATTCAGAGCGATACCAACCGACAGGTACTTGATCGGGGCATGCTGACTCTTCCGAAGCTCATGCACAGTGGAGGAGGGGATGAGACCCCACGTGCGTTGAGCAATTTAGTGGAAATCTACCGGCGCGAGACGAAGTCGCTTGTTGATCCCAAGACCCCTAAATTGACAGCGACGAGTACCGAATTGGAGAAGTATCCCGTGGTGTATATTCACGGGCGGACCAAGTTTCGTTTTTCGGAAGAGGAGCGAGCAGGGTTGCGGATCCACTTTGAGAACGGCGGGATGATTTTAGGCGATGCGATCTGTGGCTCCGAGGAGTTCAGCAAATCGATCAAAGAGGAGTTTGCAGCGGTATTGCCTGACGCGAAGTGGCAGACGATACCGGCCGATCATCCGTTGTTGCTCAAGGATAGTCCTGGGGGATACGATTTGCGATCCGTGGTGCTCATCGACCCGGGTGCGGGGGAGAATGATCTTGGGAAAGCCCGGCGCGAAGGACCGGCTGAGATCGAAGCGTTGGTGTGGCAAGACCGCATAGTAGTGCTTTATTCACCGAACGATTTGAGTTGTGCGATGGAGAGCAAGCACTCGTTGCAGTGCAGGGGGTATGTTCGAGAAGACGCATTTCGCATTGGCGTGAACTTGATCCTCTACGCTCAGTTGCATTGATAGCTGAGAGCAAGGATCTTTCAAACGGCAAAGTCAGAACAGTTACTCGATCACAGGTCGCATAGGAACTACAAAGAAGTTCTTGTAGCGAGGAGTGGTTCGCAGGGAGTACCAGACGTTCGAGTCGATTGTTGGTTGACCGTAGTTCCAGCCCGCTTTTCGGTAGCTTTCAAGCAGTGCGGCTCGGGCTGCGGATTCCGCGCGAGCGCGTTGAACAAGATAATCCTTCGAAGCTGGCGTTTGGAAACGGTTCTTTCCGACTTGTACCGCAGGTGCATTCGCTGCGGCATCCGATAGGTTTTGATCGGAGCTTAATTCGCCATGTTGCTCACCGGGGCTAACATAAACACCCGGTTTATCTGAAGACAGAGATTCTGAACCTTGGGCTTCTGAAGACAGAGCTTCTGAAGACTGGGCGTCGGAAAACTGGGGGATAGGAATCTCGAGTGGTTCTTCGGAGGGGACGTCCGAGCTCTCGACCTCGGGTTGAGTCTCTACTTTGGGGGTTGGAACCGATTCTTGTGCGACTACCGGTTCTTGAGCCCAAACCGGGGCGATGTCGGCGATCAAACCGCAGGAGTAGCTAGTGCAGGAGAAGAGGAGGGCTTCGACGAACTTGATCGCACGGGATCGAGTAGTGCGATGACGTAATGGATGGGTCATAGGATGGATCCCGGAGAGGGGGGTGAAAGCTTAGGAATGCTCTGGATGCGCAAGCAAATCGGCGGATCGGTTACCTAGTAAGTATCGGAAAAACATCGGTAAAACCCTCCGGAAAGCTGGGTCGGAAGGATCAACCGTTACGGTTGTTGCAAGTTGGCCGCTGATTGCTTTCTGAAAGCATTCTTTGGGTGCGGAATCTGGGCTTTGCATTTCCTCAGAATCGGGATTTTCGTTACACTTTTCCAGGCTGGGTGGGGGGACCACCTTTAGGTTTTCAGGTTTGGATTGGAAGATAAAGATGCTCGATAGAAAATTCGTATTAGAGAATGCCGAAGCGGTCAAAGCCAACTGCAAAAACCGAGGTACCCCCGAGGAGATCGATCAAGTAGTGGCGTTGGAAACACAGCGTCGCGGCAAGCTTGCCGAAGCCGAGGAGCTCAATCGTCAAGCGAATGCGATCAGTGGTCAGATGGGGAAAGCGACACCTGAGCAGCGGGAAGCTTTCAAGGAGCAGGGGCGAGAGTTGCGAGCGAAGAAAGATGCCGCGCAGCAAGAGCATGACGAATTGAATCGTCAGATCGACGCTTTGTTGTCCCGAGTCCCGAACATGACCCACCCAAGTGCACCGATTGGGAACGACGACGGTTCCAACTTGGAGATCGCAAGGGGTGCAACACCGGTCAAGAAGCTTGATTTTAAAGCGAAAGACCACTTGGAGCTCGGTCAGATTCACGACATGATCGACTTTGAGTCAGGGGCCAGGGTAGCAGGAGCTGGGTTTTATTTTCTCAAGCGAGACGCAGTGCTGCTTGAATTGGCTTTGCAGCAGTTCGCCGTATCGCACCTTGTAAAGAAGGGGTTTATCCCGGTGACGACGCCCGACGTTGCAAATACAGAGATATTGCACGGGATTGGGTTCATCCCACGCGGTCCGGAGACACAGATTTACAGCATCGAGAACACCGAATTGAATTTGGTTGCGACGGCGGAAATCACGTTGGGTGGTATGTACCACAATCAAGTGCTCGAAGCGGAGCAGTTGCCGTTGAAGCTTGTCGGAATCAGCCATTGCTTCCGAACAGAAGCCGGCGCGGCCGGGAGAGCTTCGCGTGGCCTGTATCGCGTCCACCAGTTCACCAAAATCGAGATGTTCGCCTTCACCCTCCCCGAGCAGAGCGAAGCGGTCCACGAAGAGCTTCGTGCCCTTGAGTGCGAACTGTTCGACTTACTAGAGATCCCTTATCGGGTTGTCGACACCGCAACGGGTGATCTCGGTGGTCCTGCTTATCGCAAATACGATTTGGAAGCTTGGATGCCTGGTCGCGGCACCGAGGGAGAATGGGGAGAGGTGACAAGCACCTCGAATTGCACCGACTACCAAGCTCGTCGGTTGAACATTCGCTATCGCGTGAAGGGCGAAAAGGGGACGCATTATACGCACACACTCAACGGCACCGCGTTGGCGCTTAGCCGAGCGCTTATCTCCATTATGGAGAACCATCAGCAAGC
>Ga0208225_1000287_pt1 | contig 12974 bp, 17 predicted proteins | sample LakMenEpi15Jun10_FD_150701 | JGI IMG/M metagenome (GOLD analysis project Ga0208225, IMG submission 150701) | Freshwater microbial communities from Lake Mendota, WI - 15JUN2010 deep hole epilimnion (SPAdes) | ecosystem: Environmental > Aquatic > Freshwater > Lake > Epilimnion/Euphotic zone ... | reverse complement strand
TTGTTAATACAATAAAAAAAGAAACGATTGAGATTGTCGTAAGTGAGGTTGCAATAATTGATTGATGGGTAAGTGAAGATAATTTTCTTAAAGCAGGCACAATAATAAAGCCACCGCCAACGCCTAACATTCCAGATAAAAATCCAGTTAAACTTCCTGTTAGCATCATAAAAAGAGAGCATTTTTTTGTCCAAATAAAGCGCTTGGTATTTTTATTTTGGTCACATTTCATTGTTACTTTGTGGTTAAGCTCTCCCTTAGATCTTAAGGTATTAAATGCTGACCATAATAAGATAATAGAAAATATGTTTGATAGTATGTGATTGCTTGTTTGATGAGCAACCCAAAGACCCAAAGCTGAAAAAATAATCCCAAAGATAGACATTAATATCGCTGCACGATATCTCACATGACCTTGTTTTAATCCTAATATTGCAGAGACAGTAGATGCTGATAATACCGTCATAAGCCCAATAGGTGCTGCTTCAATAATGCTTAACTGCGTAAAGCTTACAATAAGAGGCACCGATAATATGCCTCCTCCTGCGCCCGTAAGACCCATCACTATGCCAAGAAAGAGACCAATTAATAAAAAGATTTCCATGGCTATGTTTTCTTACAAAATTGATTATATAAAAGATTAATCATTTCTATAGCATGTTGATTTTTGAGCTGGTAATAAATGAACTTTCCATCACGCCTTGTTTGGACAATTTTATTTTTACGAAGAATGGTTAATTGTTGGGATAAGGTTGGTTGTTTAATCTGTGTAGATTCCTCCAGCTCTTGCACACACTTTTCTTCTTGAATTAATTGGCACAAAATAGCCAACCTATCTGCATTAGAAAATACTTTTAGGTATTTTTCTGCCTCTAAGGCGTTTTTCTGCATCTTTGTATAATTAATAGTCTTTGTAGTCATTTAAAATGCTTTTATTATATTTTTATATATAATATAATAAATTTAATTAAATTAAAACAGTTAAAGAATAACAAATGATATTTAGACAATTATTTGAGCCGCTATCAAGCACATATACCTATCTTATTGGATGTGAGGAAACGGGAAAAGCTATCTTAATTGATCCTGTAATTGCATCTATGGATCGTGATATTGAAGAGCTTAAAAAGCTTAACTTGACACTTGAATACTCAATTGATACTCATATTCATGCAGATCACATTACTAGTTCTTTGCACCTAAAAGAAAAACTTAAAAGTAAAATTGCAAATCCCATAGTAGATAAATTGCCATGCGCTGATCTATATTTAGAAGAAGGGAAGCCCTTAGAGATAGGTAGCATAAAATTAGAATCTCTTCATACGCCAGGACATACGCCAGGACATTTTGCATACATCATTAATAATGCTGTTTTAACAGGAGATTCACTTCTTATTGATGCATGCGGAAGAACTGATTTTCAAGGTGGAAGCTCAGAGCAACTTTACATAAGTATTCATAAAAAGCTTTTTACCTTGCCAGATGATTATCTTGTTTATCCAGGACATGATTATCAGCAACGGTTTGTTTCAACCATAAAACAAGAGAAAACTAGGAATTCAAGGTTAGGCAATAACAAAACATCGGGAGAGTTTATGGAGATTATGAAAAATCTTAATTTACCTTACCCTAAATTTATTGATTATGCTGTAAAAGGTAATCAGCTTTGCGGTGTATGTCCTGATGATTTGCCTGAGAACTTGCAAAATTATTGCAAACAAATGACCGAGAGTTACCAAGGTTAAACTAACAAATCATAATGATTATTCAATCACTTATTGGTGGATCAATTATTGGCATAGCTGTTTCTTTGCTATTACTTTTTAATGGAAAAGTATTAGGTGTAAGTGGTATTTTAGGTGAGCTTTTCAATAATCCACTTAGTAAGAACTATTGGCGATTATTCTTTGTGTTAGGCCTTCTTATATCGCCCCTTATTTACAGCATCTTCCATCCAATCCCATTCATTGAAATCAGCTCTAATAAACTATTGATTATTGTAGGTGGGTTATTAGTAGGGTTTGGAAGTCGCTTAGGATCTGGCTGCACGAGTGGTCATGGCGTATGTGGTTTAGCTAGATTGTCTGTAAGGTCTTTCATAGCAACAATGACATTCATCTTCTTTGGCTTCGTAACAGTTTTCGTCATACAAAAGGTGCTGATATGAGCGCCATCATCGCTTTATTAGTTGGCATCATTTTTGGGGTAGGTTTAATCATTGCCCAAATGACTAATCCATCAAAAATTATTGGGTTTTTAACTTTCGGTCAAAATTGGGACTCATCATTATTATTTGTTATGGCGTCTGCAGTTTTTTTTAGTTTTTTTGCTTTTAATTTCATTAAACAAAACAATAAAACATTATTGAATTTAGATTTTGAGATACCTAAGCGCACTGATATTAATTTACCTTTGATAGCAGGAGCAGCTCTATTTGGAACAGGATGGGGAATGGTAGGTTTATGCCCTGCACCTGCAATTGTATCTTTGGCATTTGGTAATTCACAAACATTATTGTTTGTGATATCGATGTTAGTGGGAATGTATCTATTTAAATTAACAAAGAAATAACCATCAAAACTTTTGGCACTTAGTAAATAAAAAGCCACTCATCGCAGTGGCTTTTTTATGACTAGTAAGTGGTCTGTTCAGATAAAATTTATCAGTCACATCTTTGGCTGAAGAAAATTACGCATGGAATTTTGATAAATCACCGGGCTTTCTAAGCATCTTATCTACCTCACCCAAATGAAGCTCTTCTTGATAAATCATCTCACGCGCATACTCTTCTAGCATCACTGATTCATTATTTACGATGTTTAAAAGATTTTTGTAGGAATTAAGGGTATTTAATTCATGAGCAAGTGACTCTCGTAAAATATCACCAATATCATGGTTATGTGTTTCTAAGAGAGGGCCTATTGAAAGTGAAGGATGGCCACCCAAATGTGTAATGAGTTCACCCGCTTTATCAGCATGGGTTAAAGACTCAGCGGCTTGCCCTCGAAGCCAAGATACGATAGGAATTCGATTATAACCATAGACCATTAACGCATAATGCGTATATCTTACGACACCTGCTAATTCAAACTCTAAAATTGAATTTAATGCCTTAATAATTTCATTTGTTTTTTTGTCGTCCATGATGAGTGCCTTTTTTAATTGTGTCATTTAATATTTTGTTATAACTCGCTAGGTATTTTACATTTTTTTCGGGTTATAGAGTGTTTGGGTAAGTCAAAAGTAGCAGGGGAGAAAAGGTGTGTGTTAGAAAACATCCAGAATCAGGTTATTTTGGATTGAACTCACCAGCTTAAATGAACTCTTAAGAACAATATGATTAAAAATACTATTAACTATAAAGATGACTTGAATCACAGTCCGATTGTGTTCGATTAATATGGCTATTGAAACAGTATATTTGGCAGGAGGGTGCTATTGGGGGTTCGAAGATCTTTTAAGTGAAATACCGGGCGTTGTTGATACAACGGTAGGGTTCTCCGGCGGGCATGTTAAAAATGTATGTTATCGGGAAGTCACAACAGGAACTACAGGGCATGCAGAGACAGTAAAAGTTGTTTTTGATTCTGATATTTTAAGCTTTAAGGACTTACTTCTATTCTTTTTTAAAATACATGACCCCACAACACTTAATCAACAAGGTAATGATATAGGTACTCAATACCGATCAGCTATTTTCGCAACAAACAATGAGCAAATCTTGTTAGCTGAAGATTTGATTAAAAAGATTGATGCATTAGGTGTGCTTAAAAGTAAGATTACGACAGAAGTAAATACATTCAACTCATTTTTCTCGGCTGAAGAAAATCACCAAAAATACTTAAAGAAATTTCCAGATGGCTACTCATGCCATTTCATTAGAGATATTAATTTATCTGTTTAATTGATAATGATTCATTCTAACTTTATTAAATATAATGTAATTTATGGCTATGGAAGATAAAAGATGTTGTGGAAGAGGGGTATGTATTATTAATGCTCAAGGTATTTGTTGGTGTGGTCAGAAGTGGGATGGCGAGAAAATGATTTCTGCAAAACCAGATAACAACAAAAAAATAGAATTAGATAGAAAACAACTATCAAAAAAATAATGTTCATTTGGATTTATTTTAATCTATAAAAATATATTAATTATTCTATAAAATAAGACTATGAAAAAAATTGCATATATTTTTTTGCTAGCCGCTCTCTTTTCTTGTCAAACAATACCTTCTGCAGACTCACCTGGTTTGAGTTTAGGTAAGAATCCTAAATTACCTGAACCAAGCTCATCAATTATCCCTACAGTAAGTATTGCAAAAGCATCGCAATGGCCAGAAGGTGTCATGCCAAAAGTCATAGATAGTTTTGTGATTAGTCTTTATTCAAAAGAACTCACACATCCTCGATGGTTATATGTTTTACCTAATGGCGATGTTCTTGTTGCACAAAGTAATAAACAACCCCCTAAAAAAACACAAGGATTAAAAGACCTTGTATCAAGATATTTTATGAATCGTGCTGGAGCAGGCAAAGATAGCCCAGACAAAATTACATTACTTCGAGACTCTAATGATGATGGTGCTGCCGAATTGGCTAATGATTTTTTAACTCACCTACATTCGCCCTTTGGAATGACTTTGATTGGTAATGATTTATATGTAGCTAATACTGATGCTATTTTGCGCTTTCATTATGAGGTAGGCGACATAAAAATTGATACTAAAAAATATCCCCCAGAAAAAATTGTAGATTTGCCAGAAGGAGAGATCAACTCACATTGGACAAAAAATATTATTGCATCTTTGGATGGTACAAAGCTTTATGTAACAGTTGGGTCGAATAGTAATATTGGAGAGCGTGGATTAGACCAAGAAAAAGATAGAGCGGCAATTATAGAAATTGATCTTAAAACAAAACAAAAAAGAATTTATGCATCAGGCTTGAGGAACCCTAATGGCCTCGCATGGCATCCATCTTTAGGCCAATTATGGACGGTAGTGAATGAAAGGGATGAATTAGGTAATGATTTGGTGCCTGATTATTTAACTTCCGTTAATGACGGCGATTTTTTTGGATGGCCTTATGTGTACTTTAAAAATTATAAAGACCCTCGTGTAAAAGAATCTATGCCAAAAAATCTTAAGCCTCGTTCACCCGATTATGCTCTAGGAGCGCATGTTGCAGCTTTAGGCTTAGTTTTTTCTAATACATCACAATTTAAATCACCCTATAACAATGGTGTATTTATAAGTGAGCATGGCTCATGGAATAGGAAGCCACGTAGTGGCTATAAAGTTGTTTTTATACCTTTTGAGAATAATGAACCTCAAGGATTACCCATAGATATTGTCACCAATTTTGTGGTCGGTGACGAAGCGTATGGAAGGCCTGTAGGATTGGCTATTGATAAAAAAGGAAATCTTCTTGTTGCTGACGATGTAGGAAATCGTGTTTGGAGAATTACTTCAAAATGATAAAAAAATTTGACCGCCAAAAATTTTGATGTTCAAATAAAAAAAGCCACTCGAAAGTGGCTTTAATGAGTAACTATAAAATTTAATATTACTTGCCCCCACTGTTTTCAGCTCCAGGATTGAATGGGCCATTGCCACCAATCAATAATGCATCTGTAGGATGAAATGGTTTAAAGTCAGGTTCTGCTTCAACCTTATTTCCACTTTCAGCACCAGGATTAAATGGGCCATTACCGCCAATCAATAAGGCATCCGTCGGATGAAAGGGTTTAAAGCCCAAATCTTCTTGAGCAAAAAGAGGAACGTTTAAGAAAGAAAGTAAAAAAACAAAAGCTAATATTTTTTTCATAATGTTTACTCCAGTAATTTTTTAAATTAAACGATCTAAATTTCAAAAAATGAAGTTTTTTTTTGATCTTTAGAAAATAATCGTATTCCTGAGATATATAGATGTCAACAATGAGCATCATTTATATTAAATTAATCTGGCTGGGCCGATTTAGGTCCGTGATTTTGGCAGGAGCCAAAAAGAAGTGTGTTAAGAAATGCTAATTACCTGTTCAATTTCTTCGATAAAAAAACTAGGCTTCACTTTCAAGGCGTCGCTCAATTTAAATATGGTAAATAAGCTTGGATCCTTTTTACCCATTTCTAACTCGCTGATATAAGGCCTTGATAAACCTGATTTTAGACCAAGTTGTTCTTGAGACAAGTTTGAACTGCACCTTCTTGATTTAAGAGTTTTTCCGAAAGCACCATCTAATTTAGCTAATAGTATCAAGTCATTACTATGCTCTTTATCCTGTTAATAGCTAGTAAAACCTTACTTTTTTTAAGGTTAAATATAGGACTTGCTTTAAAGCGGCCGATGTTTTGATTTTCATGATATTTAATGATTTTTTGCTTGACAGTAGGGGCTTAAAAAATACATGCTGACATTATTCTTTAAATTACAAGAAAATAGATTTATGAGTTTTAGAAAAAAAATCGCTCGTGTTACATTTTTGTTAGCCGTAATTTCGCTAGCATGGTTAATTTTAGGAATTTTAGAATTAGCCCCCTTATTATTTCAAATACCTGGCGAGACAAGCTTTAGAACTCATGCTTCAGCAACTGTTTTATTCTTGCTCTTTGCTTCATGGGCCTTTTGGAACGAAAAATAGTAAAAATCTTTAAATGATTAGGAGAACTTATGCTTAAAATGTCTGATATATGTATTTTGTTGTCTGTCTTTGTGGCTTTTATTACTACAGCTTACTTATGGTTTAATGGCCAACAACAGGAGGGGTTATTTACAGCTACCTGGATTCCTTCTATTTTGTCCTTCGCAATATACTTTAAAGTTATCTCGAGAAAGGGATAAACATGACTAATCCAATATTATTTGGCACAGGCTTATTCTGTTTTTTTCTTGCAATTGTTGGCGTTGTTTTAACAGTTCAAGAATTTAAAAACATGGAATTAAAAGAAAAATTAAAAAACAAAAGTAAATAATTAGCTTTTAATTAGATTTGATGTTCTAGAAGAGCATTTTTGCAAGAGTATCATAGGGGCGTGCCTCGGAGCATGCCTACTAAACTTTACTTGTTAAGAAGATGCAGCATTAAACCAAAGTATAGAAATGCAAAAATAGCGACAATCCAAAATACTTTTAGCATATTCGTATTAATGTCTGATAGCTTTTGATGAATTTTTTCTAGCAATTCCACTTGTTTTAATTTTTTTGTCATATATCCCCTTTGAATGTTTAGATATTTTCAATATTTTTGATTAAATTTTTAGCCTGTAATTTAATATCTTCAATGAGATTAGGATCCATATCTCTGATCTGTTTATTGACGATCGCTAATCTTGGGTTTTTGCTTAGTTGTTGTGAGTTCGCAATAAAAAAATTCCAGTATAGGCTGTTGAACGGACATGCCTTATCACCAACCCTCTCATTTTTCGAATAATAACACCCCTCACAATAGTTACTCATTTTGTTTATATAGTTCGCTGTTGATACATAAGGTTTGCTTGCTAGCTTGCCACCATCGGCAAACTGACTCATGCCCAGTGTATTAGGCATTTCAACCCATTCAAATGCATCAATATAGATACCTAAATACCACTCATGAAGGCTTTTAGGATGAAGGCCTGCAAGTAGAGAAAAGTTACCAACAATCATCAGTCTTTGGATATGGTGCGCGTATGCTTCATCAAGAGATTGGTTGATTGTATATTTAAGACAATTCATTTTAGTTTGCCCATTCCAAAACCAATTGGGCACTGGCAATTGATGGTTGAAATAATTCTGATCGCCAAGAGCTGGCATATGAGCCCAATAATATCCCCTAATATATTCTCTCCAGCCTATGATTTGTCTGATAAAGCCCTCGGCAGTATTGATTGATAATTGATTAGATAAATATGATTTTTCGACAGCTGATACAACCTCTTTAGGAGAAAGCATTTTAGTATTCAACGCAAAAGAGATTAAAGAATGAAACATTCTTGTTTCATCTTTATGCATCGCATCTTGATAGTCGCCGAAGTAAATGAGTATATGTCCAATAAAAAAATCTAAATGCTTTAATGCTTCTTTTCTATTTAAAGGCCAACGAAATTGAGATGCATTATGATTTCCAAAGCTCTTTATTCTAGCCGTTGTAATTTCATCCCATAATTCACTATGATCATGAATAGGCCTATGATCCTCAAAGACTTTGGGTTCTCCTTTCCAAGCTTTTCTATTCTCGTGATCAAAATTCCATTTTAAGCCAACAGGTTTTCCATCTTCAGACATGAGGACACAGTGCTTTTTCCTCATAGCACGATAGAAAGATTCCATCAGCCACTGCTTCTTTCCCGCAAACATTTCTCTAACCTCGAAACGATGTGTAAAAAAGTGTTCTGACGGAAAGCGCTCAGATTGTATAGAGACTTCATTACAAAGCTCCATTAAATCTTGATCAAGTCTATATTCGTCAGGCTCTTGATACTCAAACTTTTGAACATTGTATTGATCAAATAAATTTTTTAAATTTGCTTTAAAGGAATGAAGATTGGACTTCTCATTTATTCCAAGATAAATAACTTGATGGTTTTCTTTGGTAAGCACACTTTTAAAATCTCTCATCGCTGCAAAAATACCTAAAATCTTTTGCGCATGGTGAAGAACATAATTTGTTTCTTGCTTAACCTCCATTAAGACATATAGGATTTCATCATCTAGTTTTTTAAACCAAGAATGGTTAGGATTAAGTTGATCTCCCAGAATGAGTCTAAGGATTTTCATTTTTGAGTTCTAGTAATAGAATTGGCACGTTTAAGATTAAATGGTACTTAGATTTAAGCTGGGCTTATCTCTCAGATTCAAATATTTTACAGTATTTATAGATTTCTAGAGGGTCTGGGCAATCGTTTTTGGGAGAGAAAGAATAGAGCGGGTGGTGAGAACATATAGGTATAAACTACATGTTACTATGCATCTATATCTTTATGGCTATCATAATTAGATTAACCCATTATTTCAAAAGAAATCCACAGTCAATTTTAGCTTTGTTTAAAAGCGATACGTTTAAGGTAAATTTTTTTTACACAATATATAATGAAAACTAAATGCAAATCCAATTCTTAGGCGCAGCAGGTGAGGTCACAGGCAAATAACAACACATGTAAATTGATTATTTAAATGAAAACATTAGTCTTAAGTGAAATTGGCAGTATTAATGTAGCATCGCAATTATTATCCGATGGAGAGCTTGTTGCTATTCCCACAGAAACTGTTTACGGATTAGCTGCAGATGCAACAAATCGATCTGCAATTAATAAGATTTTCGCAGTTAAAGGTAGACCTAAAAACCATCCTTTAATTTTACATTTAGCAAGCATTGATCAATTGAGTGATTGGGCTATAGAGATACCAAGTAACCTTAGTATTCTAGCTACACATTTTTGGCCTGGGCCAATGTCACTTCTATTAAAAAAACACCCTAATGTTTTAAATGAAATTACTGGTGGATCAGATAAGATTTGTATTCGGATTCCTAATCACCCCATAACACTATCACTATTAAAGATACTGAATAAGGGAATTGTTGCACCTTCAGCCAATCTATTTGGTCGCGTAAGTCCTACATCAGCTAAACATGTTCTGGATGATCTCGATGGAAAAATTTCAGCTATTCTTGATGGCGGTCAGTGCGAAGTCGGTCTTGAGTCTACTATCATTGATTTAACGGAAAAAAAACCTACGATACTTCGTCCAGGCGGCTTATCCCAATTAGAAATTGAAAAAGTCTTAAATGAGAAAATTATTGTTAATTCCAATTTGAATGAGAAGGTCTCTGGTAATTTAATCAATCATTATCAACCCAAAGCATTGGTTCACTCAATCAAGACATCAGAAATTGAAAATTTAACTGAAGATCCATTAGGGGCTAAATCAGTCTTATTACTACTCAGCGATATCAATACAGACAATATTCAGACCTATTCAATGCCAAGTGATCCTTATAAATATGGCCAGATTTTATATTCAACACTGAGATTAATGGATGATAGGAATTTTGAAAAAATTATTATTGAATTGCCACCAGAAAAATCTGATTGGTATGCCATACATGACAGAATAAAAAAAGCTTCTTTTAAAGAATTATAGAAACTGCTAAAAGATGCTATTAATTAATACAACGCGGAATTATCTCGCTCTCACCGGCCAGTCAGTTTTTTATTTTTCGAAATAATTACATTTAGAATACTTTCAGAAGCTTCTTTGATATTTGTAGGTTCATACCCGCCTTCTAAAACAAACAATAGACGATTAGACGCATATTTTTCTGCAATGGTAGATAAAATATCTGTAGCTTTCCTATAGCCATTATTTGTATATTTCAATTGCCCTAGTAAATCATTTTCATGCGCATCAAACCCTGCAGATACCAATATAAATTCTGGCTTGAATTTATCCATGGCAGGAATTAATTGGCTTTTTAAGCCATGAATAAATTCTTCATCGCCGGCACCTTTTGGCAAATCAATATTTAATGTATATCCATAACCTTCACCACTCCCTTTTTCATCAGGGCGACCTGTGCCAGGATAGAAAGGATGTTGATGGATACTGAAATAGAAAACCGTATTGTCACTGTAAAAAATATCTTGGGTTCCGTTGCCGTGATGAACATCAAAATCAACAATTAATATTCGATTGATGCCATATTTGTTTTGTAGATATTTTGCTGCAATGGCGACATTATTAAAAATGCAGAATCCCATGCCTCTATCTTTAGTTGCATGATGGCCAGGTGGCCTTGAAAATACAAAGGCACTTGAAGCCTTACCCTGCATCATTTGATCAACCCCTTCAGTAATCGCTCCTACTGATTTTCTGGCAACTTGATACGAATGTTTTGATATAACAGTATCACCGGTACTAAGCTTTGTATTAGACTCAGCAAGTTTTTCAGATTCGCGCTTAACAAGATGAATATATTCTTTTGAATGTACGAGGCTTATGACTTCTGTGGATGCGTAACCAAAGGTAGGCCAAATTAAATTGGGCTGTAATTTAGAATCATTTTTGAGAAAATTAATTACACTTGAGAGTCGATCAGGGTTTTCTGGATGATTAGGGCCGGTGTTATGAAGAATAAATTCATCATCATAAACAACTGCAATTTTTATTTTACTTCTTTCTTGATCCGCAATTAAAATCATTGGTTGAAAAAGAGATATAAGAAGTAAACAGTTAAGTAAGTATTTCACTTAAAAGTGTCTTAATTAAGTATGAGTTAGTTTCATTATCTAACCGCCCTTTTTTTGTCGAGCACGGATATTTAGAACTTCGACAGCAAGAGAAAAGGCCATTGCGAAATATACATATCCTTTGGGAATATGAACATCAAGACTTTCAGCAATTAAAACAAAACCCACAATCATTAAGAAAGACAGTGCTAAAACTTTAATTGATGGATGATGGTGTACAAAATCACCAATAGGTTTCGCAGCCCACAGCATGAAAATGACAGAGATCAAAACAGCGGCAACCATAATTGAAATTTCATCGACTAAGCCAACTGCAGTAATAACACTATCGAGTGAAAAAACTATATCAAGGATACCTATTTGGAAGATAGAGCCCCAAAAAAGCTTCTGAATTGATTTTGATTTGATACTGGAGGCATTTATTTCACTTGCAGTTTTTTCTTCTGCCTCAACCTCAAGATAAATTTCCTTGCTCGCCTTCCATAAAAGAAATAAGCCCCCGAAGAATAGGATTAAGTCTCTCCCACTAATTTCTTGGTTATAAAAAGAAAAAAGTGCTTCTGTTAATCCCATTACCCAAGATAAGCTCAGCAGCAGAAGAACACGTGTAATTAAAGCGAACAATAATCCAAAACGGCGAACTGATTCTCGTATTTCTATGGGTAGGCGGTTGGCAAGAACGCTAATGAAAATAATGTTATCAATGCCTAAGACAATTTCAAGAGCTACAAGTGTTAAAAAAGCAATGATTGTATTTGGGTCAAGAATGAATTCAAGCATTTTGTACCTATTCTAGTTTTTAGTTGTTTGTGTATGTTTATTTTATAGTTTTTAGATAAAAACTATACATCTTTTAAAAAGTATACGTCACTGTCGCTCGAGCAGTAAGTGGGTATCCATACATAATGTTGTTATTGTTATGAGCCGACTGATAATAAGTTTTATCCAGTAAATTTTCTATATTCAACTGAAGTTTAGTTTGTTTATTAATATTTGCATAAATGGCAGCATCTACTCGGGTGTAGCCAGGAAGATTTACTGCTGTTAATGTGGTTGGTGTAGCAGCATACATATCACTGCGGCTTACAACACCTAAAGCTGCGCTCCATGTTTCATTGAATTCATATTTATTCCATAATGAAAATGTATGTTTGGGTACATGACCTAAAAGCGTTCCAGATAGAATTTTTTCGTCGGTATCTTTCTTAATTAATTGTGCTGAGGTAATTTCTGCATCTTGATAAGTGTATCCGCCATACATACTGTATGCATCAAATAATTTTCCTGCAAAACCCAATTCAAATCCTTTTGTTACCTGACCATCTACAATAATAATATTTGTTGTAGGGCTTGAAGGGTCTGATATTGCCATCCTCGATCTTTCTAAACGATAAATAGCAGAACTAATTGAAAAGCTTTGTAACAAATCATATTTAATCCCAGCTTCAATGTTTGTAAATTTTTCTGGATCAAATGATTTAATACTAGAGGTAAGTGATGTTAATTGTTCTCCAGTTCTTGGGAGATAACTTAAGCTATAGTTTGTGTATAAAGAGACTGGCTCAATGGGTTTATATACTAAACCGACTCTAGGAGAAATAAATTGGTCATTTACGTTAGCGCTATTAGAAGGAGTAACGCTATCATTAAATTTAGTTTTAAATTTATCATAACGTAAGCCTGCGATGATTTGAAATTGTTCATTCAAATATATTTGATCCTGAAAATATATGGCTTGGTTATAAATAT
>Ga0208225_1000285_pt1 | contig 13005 bp, 8 predicted proteins | sample LakMenEpi15Jun10_FD_150701 | JGI IMG/M metagenome (GOLD analysis project Ga0208225, IMG submission 150701) | Freshwater microbial communities from Lake Mendota, WI - 15JUN2010 deep hole epilimnion (SPAdes) | ecosystem: Environmental > Aquatic > Freshwater > Lake > Epilimnion/Euphotic zone ... | reverse complement strand
CAAGAGACATTATGGAATGAAGTAAACACCGACAGTAAGGGCATAGCTTTGGTCAGGGATGTCCTAAGTACATTTGAACCGGATTCTCTTAAAATAGGTGAAATATCAATTCGGATTCCAGGCGAAGGGGACACGAGAGCTAGACTTATAGACGAACTTCGAGGCCATGATAATGACAACCTGCCGAAAATATCGACAAAACTATATAATATATTACCAGTCACTGCAGAAGTCGAACAGAATCATGAGGATTCATATAAAACGGATACACAGGCATTATTAGCACTGGATCTGTTACAAGATAAAAAACTCTCGTTACACACTCTCATTAAATTACAGGGAGAAGACGACAACATACAGTTAATAAGGGAAAACTTGACGGGAAACCAGGACGCGTATGGTTCTTATATCCTAAAAAACGGACTAGTATGTAAAAAATTTACAGTACACCATATAGGCGTAACATTTTTAGGCATATACATACCGACAGCGATACTGAGAGCAGTGATGCAGTATGTACATCGCAAGTACCTACATACCTCGGTGACTCAAACTAAAAAGGAGTTTTCAGCCAATTATTATCACCCACAATCAGATAAATTTGCGAAAGAAATATGCAGGGAATGCGTAATATGTACCCAAAGCAGAAATATGGAGAAAAGGGATATTACTATAGGGAGACAGCGTACATTGAAACCGGAAAGACCGCGGGAATCAATATCAGCGGACATATTATACTTTCCGAAATCAAGTTCAGGTTATACACATGGATTATTAATTGCAGACCTATTCTCACTGTACGTGAGTTTCTTCCCCATGCGAAGTAAGAATAGTGCTGAGGTAGCAAAAGCTTTTGATAAATATTTGTCAGCAATGTGCCCACCAAAAAATTTATACACTGACTCAGACCAAAGCTTCAGAGGGGAGGTGGAAACATTGCTTCGCCTTTGGAATATAACGCATATTACAAGTTACCCTTACACACAGAAGCAGAATGCGGTAGAATCACAAGTAAGGATCTTTAAGAATGCCTATAGGGCCGCCATTTTGGAAAACGACATATTTAAGATTCCCCAGTGGGACAAACTCTATCCTATGGTCATATGCAGAATAAATGTCATGATTAGTAAATATGGCATGAGCCGAGAATCGGTACATTTCGGAACAATCGTGGATTCCTCACTGCCATTAATAGTAGATTGCGAAGCTTTTAGCCCTTTAGAAGACGATTTGAAGCAACTTTGCGACAGGTTTAGAGATAAAATCGGGCGATTTCTCATGAGGAAGAAGAGGGATAAAGAGCTATACAAGATAGGAAAGTCGAAACACTTTTATATGTACGAATTAGTGATGAGGACAGACTATACAGCAGACAATCTCCTAGCACCAGTGTATAAGGGTCCTTTCAGAATAGTACATTTAGACAGTGGAGGAGCCAGACTCAGGAACATAAAAACTAAAGAGGAACAGTCAGTAAGTTTCGAACACATGCGAAAGATACATATAGACGAACTTTTAACACTTTTACCACAGAATTTTGACTCTGAGGTTATGGCAGCTTTAGACAACTATAGATATAAAAGGTCAGATAAAGAAGAAGAGCCAGGGATAGACAAAGATACGTCAGAGACAGGGAGCGATAAAGCAGATAGTGGAAAAAGGGTATTACGTTCCGGGAGATTGTACCAGATTGACATAAAGAGGATAGGAGACAAAACTGGAAAAGAAGCCGAAAAAGTGTATTGGAGGACAGGGCAAATATACAAAAGGGATATATTCGACAAAAATATACCTATACTTACAAGACACAGAGCTTCTGATAGGGAGTTTATTGCTCAAAGAGATTTTTTAAATACAACAGAGAAGAATATTTTTGCTGGAGAATATAGGAAGTCGGTCGAGGTAATGATGACAAAAGCAGAAAAAAAGAGATATTACTCTGATAAAAAATGCTCATTTAGTTCCGCTGAGGAAGGTACAATGATTATACGAATGAAAAAAACAGACCAGGAAAGACCGGGGAAAAGGGTTAAATTTAAAGAGGTTGTGATTCATTTCTACTCGGATAAACAAAAGGACTAAATTTTCAAGTAGCAATGATTTAAAAAAAAAATTATATATATATTGACACTTGAAAACAGAGAGAAGGCAGACCCGCTGCCTGTTGTGAAGAGAGAGATAGAAACCATGACGTACAGGCGATACTTGGCAAGCCAGAGAGGAATGGCCACGAACCGATTGTCATTTCCAGCTCACCGAGTATACGGTCGGTGGACAAGGGAAGTGCGGCGATAGTGGTCAAAGGCGACCTGTTGGATATAATGACCAACAGGAGCAAATCCTCTCTGGTCAAAAGCGCCAATGAGCCTAAGGTCATGGGGAAAAGCTCTTTTATATAAGGAACGAAAATAACGATTATTTTGGATATGAGTAAACACAACAAAAACCCAAACAATGTAATAAAGTACACGGATATTAGCAGTTTTGGGAAATAAATGTTAAAACCGCCTATCTACATACATACAGATGTACCCACATATAGGCGTCTGCAGATGTACCCACATATGTACCCACATATGTACCCACATTGCAGATATACACACCCCAAATTGTGGGGGAGGCCAGAGAGTAGAAAGCTATGACGCTACATACAGAGCGCAAAGTTTGGGCGTGTGGAGGTACATGAAAAGTCAGTCGGAGTGAATGAGGAACTCCAGTTCATATTGAACAAACACAGCAAGCAGTCATTATAAATTGCGCTCTCAGTTATAAATTTCGGCACATATTTTTATCATAAACCTATTCTACAATGAAGCTGTAGGATACAACATTCGTTTCAATTGAACCTTTACTCTATTTTTATTTTGATCTTTAGTATAGCGAATGGGTTACGGTTACCCATAATGTTATAATCGGCAAAACAGCAAAATAGCACGCTCGGACAGAGTTCGAGGTTTAAGTTGAAATTTCACGCTTCCTAAACATTTTTCAAATTGTGTAAACAAATCGGATGATGAGTATGCTGAAACAAAACAAAAGACTTTATTTTTCAGACATTTATCCAAGCCAATGAAACAGGAGGACGTTGAGAGCTGGGGGAAGATGGTCAAGAAGGACTCGTACGGAAACTACTACAACTGGGAGACCAGATGGGAGCTGAAGAGGGACCGCGAGGCGGGACCCCCGGAGGACTTAAACATTTGGCGGTGGTCGACGTTGGATCCTCCCAACAGTTTGAGGTAGTAAGAATCATTTTTAGAACCTATTCCTGTCCGGAACTGTCCGAATTTTCGGAAAGATTTTTGATTTTGGTTTAGAAGCTAACTTTTAATTTACTTATTTGCTACACGCTGAAAGGAGATATTTGTTGTACGAGATAAAAATTCCGGCATAACTTAAAAATATATTGATGAATGTGCTGCACAAATAAAGGGTACGACGGCCAAATTCAGCCAAGAGTATGACTAGTATACTAATAGCAAAATTTATTCGCCACTCCGTTTTCATCGATTTTTTAGAGTGTTAACACGCCATTTTTATTTTTTTTTCTTTCGACACAGAAAAAATTTCCAGCTGATTTTATAAAACATTTTTGATCCTAGAACAAATGTTGTAATTGGCCTCACAGATTTATCTAACTAATTTTAAGAATATTTCAAAGTACTTAACGAAAGCTAGGATGGAACAGATTTCGTCCCTTCATGTCGCCCGAAGAAGGATTCGTCCGAAGTAAGCTTGGCTTGTCGATTTCTGTTTCACCCAGGCAGTTTTAAAGGCCAGTTTTGTTCATTAAATATTTTATTGTTGAAATCAGTAACTAAAATTTTAGCGATATCGTCTTGGTATTTTAATATTTTCATAGCGATAGGTTTGGCGAAAAGTTACCTTAGTCCTATCAACAATTTCTAAGTTTTAAAGTGTGACTTACATCATGTAGCCTGATAATAGATCGGAATATTGGACTTTGAAAACTGGACGTTCATGTACACCTCTTTGGATTGCAGCGGAGAGGAAATATAACCATTTGTGTACGAAACTAATACACGTACAAACAGGCATCCTACAGTCAGGCAATAATTTGCGATAGTTTGCCTTAATGCACGGTTGATAAAAAATTTTAAATGTGAAGGGATTTGCTATTCAGTCTGATTACTGTGGAAAATTATGAGCAGCATAATTTGTTTTATTATGCCAAGTCTGGAGTCACTTTCGAGATATGATCGAATAGGTGTTTTAATTTGAGCATCATCGACTCGGAATTCACTATATATATGAAGATAGAAACATCATTTTTGAGGGGCGATTCGGATTATATATAGAGAGTTCCGAGCAAATAATGTTTCAAATAAAGCACTGATTCGATTAAATCACCGATTGATAATACTTAATTGATGATACAGCCGTATTATATTATGATATACAGAATTATGGAATGTTTTGGAGTAATATGGATGAGTCTGATTTTGGTAATTTGTTTTAAGCAGGAAAAGTATTGTGATATTGAAAGGGCGGCGGGAGCCCCTGCCAAAATTTCCAGGACAAAAGTCAGATTTTAAAGACTTTGCCAATATTAAAAGACTTTTTGGAAACTATTTTGGTTAAAATACAGACAAATTACGTGTAGGGAAAAAGAGCAGGGAGCCATGCCCGAAAATCTGATCTGAACGGCGGAATTAATACGCTTTGGTAATTTTCGGCTAGATAGCTCACTGGCGGGCGTAATGAAAGCAAATATATATAGTTTTTTTTCGCAGGAAATTCGTGCAGAACGTGAGGAGCCCTCCGGGGATCTACATCGTGACGACGGTGCCAGATGCCAGAGTGCTTGTGCTTCTAGAGGACTGCGACACAGGATACGAGTGTAGTTTCATCGTAACCTTGTATGAGGGACTCAGGGCATTGTGCTTTTGCGCTGCACAGAAAGACAACTTGATGGTCAGCCTGGAATTAGTTCAGGATGACCACAGATTCGCGACATATGGTTACAAAATGAACGCAGTTGCCATAGTCAGTCAGAGTGCAGTAAATGACTTCCGTACGGAAGCAGATATTCTGGCTTTTTCGGTCAGGGAGTGGGACATAGTAATGAGCGAGTGCTGTGACCTGGCCGCCCGGGGCGAGTCGCACAGGCACAGCTTGTTCTATAACTGGCAGTACCTAAACAAATTCAATTTTAGTAGAGAATTGTGTAGCCATGATAGGCGAAGGTGGCCAGTCCCGCCCCACTGGTATAAGAAGGCTTTGGGCTTCCGGAACAGCGATGTCAGGAGCCAAATTCCGTTCCCTGATACGTTTGATATAGACAAGTTATTTTATGATGGCGATGAGGTCTAGGAGGTGGCATTTAAATGCAGGGCCCCTTCCGCCATAGACATATCTTCAGCGGATTATTCAAAGAATAGGGGAAAATTTCCCGCTTGCGCGCATTTTTGAGTTAGATATTTTTGCACTCGAATGCGCCTATGCTTGCAGACACTGTACGGGGCTTCCGTACAGTGTATAATTTTTGTGCGCTTACTGCTTACAACCAATTAGTTTTATTTTTATTTTGCATTGCTATGTTTTGCTCTGTTTTTTTTTATATAATATTCTGTTTTCCGTGCAAGCAAGGTCTTAGCGAAATTTTGTGATATCACAGCTGGGTCGGGCCTTGTTAAACAGAATATATTTGGTCCAGGATTTCTTGTACATATAATTTTGAGAAAAATGAAAAAAAATATAAATATAAACCAAGATGAACCCAAGCCTGAGCAGCTGAAAGCTTAGTTCATATTGCATATGGAATCGCTAGTAACGTACCTACTGCTTGGTGATTTGTCAGAAAAACTGGATCAGATTTTTGTTTTAATGTAATACAGTAATTATTATAATAATGATGCCGCCGTCCTGAATTGAGATACATATGGATATTAAAGATAACCTTACTACTGATCCAAAACTTGGTTTCAGATTGAGTTCTAGGGGACATGGATCGGCGGCAGGATCGCGGTCCGCCGGAAAGGTGATTGAAATTAATTCTGAGCTACTAGCTTAAAAACATGTAATATCATGCAGAAACCTAGATAGACGAGATTTCTTTGTAGCGGTCTCGCGAAGAAGAATAACCTAACATATAAATATCAGCAAACAGTATCAAGAGCCTGTTTATTTTAATTTTAATTTTTATTTTATTTTTAAATTCTATTTTAATCTTTATTTTTGTGATAAGAAAGATTAGTCCTTAACTCATATGTGATCGGACGATTTTGGGAGTGATTATTTTTATTCAAATTTTCATTTTCAATTTTTATTTTTATTTTTATTTTTATTTTTCATTTTTATTTTTATTTTTAATTTTCATTTTTATTTTTAAGAAACGTCAGTGAATCGAGCGAGTTGGGATTGAATAAAATTTTCTATAGTTTTGGGTTGGCTAAATTTTAATTTAGCCAAGGTTAATTTTTGTCTTTATTATATAACTCATTAATATAGGAAAGCTGAAGTCCGGAGAGGAGGACAGCGCTTGGAGCCGATTCCCAGAGGTGAACTACCTAGCCAGGATGATATCAAGGGGATCCTCCACGAGTTGGCACGTTTCAACTTCTTCAAACGGGAGTTGCCAACATTTCCAGTTTCGTTCCCGCAAAAGGCACCAACACAAAAGCCTTTTGATGTGTATCATGTGCCGACCGGAATACTCACACCCAGAGATTTGGAATATAAGAATGAACGAAACGTTCCTATTCCTCCGAGGGATGATCAAACGTCGGCGTTGATGCAGCTTCTTACATGTGGGCATGTCAAGCCTTTCAGAAGGGATAGCACAATGATTTTCGTTAAGCGGGGACAGTGGGTCTTGATGGACATGAATAATCCCGGCTTTGAGATCGAAAATTGCGCTGTCCATTTTGCCGATATACCAAGAGAAGGAGTATTGCATATTGCTAGGGATTATGCGAATACCACGTTCAAATCCTTTAGGGATGGCAAATCCGGCATCCCGTCTTTGCCAGAACGCAGACACGCAAACAAGGTTTTTAATTTATTTTTAATTTAATTTAACTTAATTCGCTTTCATTTATTTATTTCCATTTAATTTGACCGGATCTTATTATAATCAAAATTTGTTTAAGGAGTGTGGCTGCGGGGAGCTGTCCCTAGGGAATAACATAGAGTGTCGTCTGTATTGCGTCGTGTGCATTCCCAGAAAGTACATGAGGGGAACATACGGTCATAATGAAGAGTACAGTGATGCACTTCCGACACTTAACATGGCTAGTCTCCGCTACACAAACTTCTCCATGGTATATTTCGGGAACATTAGCGAAATTGGTACAAGCATTCCGATGTTGTGCCGCAGGCAGTCGCTTGCGAAAACGGAGAGGGACAAACCGATCCCATATAAACCGGTCGGCGCAGAGGTGCCGTTTGATGAACGGTTGGATGTACTGAGAATTGTCTTGAGCCAAATGGCGAGACCTGAGTGCACGGCTTTCAACCGGTTTTTGACGACCCCGGACAAAACCATGGCTTGCTCTGGGACAGATTGGTACAGATTTCCCTCTCAGGTTGGTTATAGAATGCATATTCTTTATTTTTGAAAATTCATTATCGGACTTTTGTTTCGGTTACGGAAACTGAAGATAAAAGACGACTTTCGATGGTACTTTTAGTATTCCTTGGCATTTCTGAGTTGTTTATGATTTATTATTTTTTAGCTGTGTATTTTAAAGATAGGATTTAAATATATTGCTATATAAGTTAATTATCTATACAAGGAGGAACAGTGGGCGAGTGTGGACTGCAGGATAGCAGGCTGGAAGACTTATGTTTCTCTTGACAGCCAGCTGTCAAACTGTGTGCATGTGGCACCGTTCACTGGCCCTCACAGGTGTCCGTATTGTGATGAAATAGTAATGGCGACAGGAATTGCCTGTCTAATTTCTCACTTGCTATTGAAGCACCGACGTCTGCAGCTGTCATGGTTTTCATGTATTTGCTGCATGGGCGTGAATGCACTTTCATGGGCCAGCTGGGTCATCCACTGGGATAAATTCCACCGAGCAGCAACATCTTTGATGGTCGTCTTAAACGAGACCAGCTGCCACTCGAGGCACAGCTGGGGAGTTGCGATGCTTAGTATTGTTACTACAACGACAATTCTGGGTATAGACATGCCGGAATGTCCGGACGAGCCGGACAGGTTCGTGTCAGCCTGGGGCGGATATATCCCAATCACAGAGCGTCAGAAGGAATTGATTTTGGCAATCAAGGTAAAGCGAGATGAGCTCTTGCCTGACGAGCTAAAACAGTTCGCAGACAACGAGCGAGCGCACACTGACGACAATTGCCCTTCAATGGGCAGGAATCCGGGCAGTAGTTCAGCACAGGCTAGGAATCCGAGTCGCTCTTCGCCTACGCAAGGGCCCCCGAAAGCGAAAAAACAGGCGCTGACTCAGAGACCGATCAGTCCGTATCGTCCCGAAATTGTTCCGGATGGGTGTAGAGAATATGCCGCGGTTTGCTCTGGCCCTGTGCTCAGTACGCACATAGCTTATAGGCCTTCGTCTGAATTCAGGGATATCTTACAGGTGCCAGCGACCCCTATGCACGTCACGGATTATGGTAACATTATCCAGGATGAGCTGTTTGGCGGATCGGACCAGGATGCGCCTGTCGTTTTGAGGACAAATCCGGTCCATGACGCCAGTCTAGATTGCCTGGATAGTGGCGATGGAGATGACGACTGCGTGGCGAATGAGTCAGCACTTGAAAGCGATGACGAGATGGCTGCATCAGAGAACTTCTGATAGTATAAGCTATTGGTAATCACGATGGATATTCGGAAAATTTGTAGATATATGTTTTGCTGGGTGATATGCCCTTTATATTGTTTTGAAATACAATGACGGACGGCGGCAAGAAAGATTTGTTTTTACTTCAGTACCTTAATTTTTATGGGGTTCTGAGTATTGCATCCTGTATATCTATGTATTTTCTTAAACCAGGATAAGGTTATAATAAAGTCGTCGTCATTATGGAAGTCGCCGTCATTGGATACAAGAATATCGTCGTTGCTTTTATATATATCATTATGGGGAAAATGTTAATTACGACTGCCAACCGATAGCGCGTTTTATTGATTGTTTTCCTAACTTTTTGACGAATTTAGTTCAAAATTCTTGCCATATATATATATAGAAGGGAGAAAGCTGGGCTTTAGCAGTGTGCTTTAGCAAATATAAGTCACGTTCAGGCACATTCGTTACCAGTAGCTCACGGGCTGCTACATGAGTAGGACTTTGGACATAGGACTGGTTGCACTATGGAGTGCTCCTCCATTGGCCATTTGCCAAGGAGGAATGAACTGGATCCAACTGGGGGGCGATATTTCTCGCTTACCAGGAGTGGATGCAGTTCAAAGGTACAACTACTCACGACTCTAACCAATATTTCTTGGCCAAGGGGAATGAGTATCTGGTCTGTGTTGTTGTTTATGGCGTTGTTGCTTACCCAACCGTCTGATCAACGATCCTTGCCAGAGTTTAAGACTGACAATTTGCAGACCACAGAATTGCAGACCGCTAACTTGCATATTGAAGTTCAGAACCTTCAGCGGACAGAGTCGCTGAATTTCTCTACACAGAGCCTCGAGTTTACAGTAAACCGGAAGATAATAAGCCAAGCATTTGTGCAAAAAAGTTTGTCTGTATTGCAGAGGAAACTTCCATTTGAGAAAGTAAGGTCACAAATTTCAAATCTAAGGATGAATTTGCTCGACATAGACGGGGGAAGCGATAATTCTCAATATGAAATTATTTTTGGGACTAGCGGGAAAAAATTTTACGCTAGCCTATGGGAAACTAAAGCTAGTCAAAATATGCTTAGATGCGTGGAGCTGGGCGGTAATGTTGTTTTACTTGAAACTCTAGCTGCAGAGAAGATTGTGATACCTAGACTTTTAGTAACTGGGGATGTGTTCAATATTGCGGATATGAAGGCGAGCTGCTTTTTGTCCGGCGTGGAATTGTCCGGAATAGGGTGTTTTAGACAGTTACAGAAGACCACTACTTTAGGGGGATGGTCATATGGTTCCAAATCACCGATGGACTTGTTTAAATATACTCTTGAAAGATACGGCTCCGCAACATTGCATGTTACATTTAATGGATCACATGTGGAACTAGCGGAAAATCCATATTCGTATGTACTCTGTGCGGTGGACACACTATCTAATTCGGAATTTAGGGATTCCACGGCAGCAATTGTAAATGCGAAATACCATAGTCATTTATCGGAATTGTATGGCTTACTGTTAAATAGTTTTGAGGACGAGTTGTCGTTACTTCAGGATATAGCAGTGTATAGCATCTCTCACGTTCATACATCGCTTAGGTTTGCGGAGGACGACATTTGTGACACTTTCCGGGATGATTTATTGTCGGAGTTAGGGATGTTCGGAAGAGAAACATTCGAGACACGTCATAATTTTATTGACTATATGAAACAGATTGAGGTATCATATATAGCTGTGAGCACTAATTACAAAAATATATTATCGACAAATACTATGGTTTGTGATGAACAATCAGCTTCTTATGTGCAAATACTTTTTGCAGAGAATATCGCACTCAGACACCACTTAAGAACATATTACATTTCATTTGCGGAATCAAAGGGGCACTCGTACACGGAATCGTGGCGTATTTTGTGTTTCCGAACCGAGGATTGTTCGAACATAGCTCCCACTTTGGAAGGCATGATGAATGCGAAGCTGACAGATCTGGAGATTAGTTTCATGTTGATCGAGATACATAATGCAGTTGCACGGTTCTTAAACAGCTTATGCGGAAAGGGTATGGAATCGTGTAAGAGACATAATTTGTTAACTACGAACTCATTGCAGGCTTATCTGAGGGCAGCGAAAGTAAAACGAGCATTTTCGATTACAAAACCTGTTGACACTAGTCAGGCGGATATTGGTTCGAATGATTTTCGGCGGCGAACGAAACGTTGGATTTTTACGGGATTCTTGGGAGCGCTAACCGGGTTAGCGAAAGAGACGGATATAGAAAAGTTGAAGACGGATACGATAAATCTTAAACACGTAGAGGAAGATAATGCAAGTGAGATTGGTAAACTTGAACGCCAGAGTAATAAAATTGTCGACCGGATTGGAGCCCAGAATGAAAAATTGTTACAATTATACCGGGATGAAAGCGATATGAACGTTAAACTAACGGACTTACTGCAAGAGGACGCGGCAGTAGGCAAGGAGTTGGCTTTGTTAGTGAGAGCTTTAGAAGTTGTGACTGATATTAATATTGAATATTCTGTTATAGCTACCATATTGGAACTCATCCCGGTCTTGCTCTCAGAATGCCGGCAGCTGGTTCACGGTTTGTTTACCGGGGTGCTGCCTAATGAAATTTTAATGCATATGTGGCGTACAGGCAACCCTACAGGCAGACAGATGCATCATGTGCATTCAGAGGTTGTGGTTTCGCACGACACAATGGCAATCAACTACTATATACCGGAGTATATGATTTTTGACATAGTTTATATTTCCTTCCTTCCAATTAGTACACAGCCGGATGGGCATTGCGTGAGGGTTGGTAACAAGCCTAGTATTATTGCAGTAGGGATGTCAGGAGAGTTTTTCGAATACGACAATGCACATTGCATAGCGAACACGGTTTCATCTATATGTTCTGCGGAAAGAGTTACTATTAGGACTAAACCGGTTTCATGTGCAGAGTTCTTAGCGACAAGGTATTATAGTGTACTACCGGAAATATGCATGCGAACCATGAAGGTAGGCGTGTGTGGACATCAAGAATATTTCAGGAAGGATAATTTTGTTTATTTATTCTCACCAAAACCGGATATAGGGACAGTGGCGTGCTCAGAAGCATCCGAGAACTTGACAATAACTATGGGAATTTCTCGCTTCAATGTTTCCACGTGTTCGTTGAGAACATCTGAACTTCTTATTCTTGGCTCCGGTTATAATGCAAAAGTAGTAGACCTTGATAGCCGGTCCGGGATTGGCACGACAGTAGCCAAATTGGGCTCAGTACTTAGTGACATTAATTTGGGACATTCAATTTCCTTCTTGAACGAGACGGAGCTATTGTCGTCTTTTCTAGCAGCGTCAGGCGTGGACAACCTTGACTTAGCTAATGCTGAGAAGGAGTTACAGAAGTTCAGGACTGTAGATAAATTGGCAAACTATACGGTTTTTAATTTTGACTTAAACAGTCCCTTAGGAATAAGCAGTGCTGTGACAGGAGCGTACGCTGGCATGGGTTTGCTTGTTTGTTTTATTTCAATACTGTGCTGCTGCACATGCGAATGTGGCAGAGCAGCGATCTTTGCAGTACTTAAGGGACTGGGTAAGTTACTTTTATGGCTAGGAAACGGATTATTTTGCTGGCTATTACCAATTTGTTACAAAAAGTACATGGATGGTAGGATTCAGGAGCCAACTAGGTCGCCGAGCACTGTTTTAACGAGCTCACCTGCCACAGAGGAACCTATAATCTCAAGGAGAGAGGGGGAACCTGATAGTTCAGGCATAATGTCGGAATGGATTGGCAAGCGGGGTCAATCGCCAGTTTTACGTCAGAGGGACAGGACATACGTTTTTAATTCGACACCTGCATTATCTGTGACTGGAGTCTCGGTTGAGCCTGGTGGCTCTGATGGAGCGTCATTTAGTCCATCTATTCTAGTGTCTCCATGGAGAGTGGAGACCTACGCTGATAACAGCAGACATTTGTTAAGAGGCACCTCTTTTGAAACTCTGGAATATATATCGGGATCCGGTGTCATCCTAAACTCCAGCGGGTTGCGAGTAGTTTGTGAAAGTCCGGATCTAGATGTTATTGATAAATTTGAAAAGTCCGAGGGGGAAATAAGATGTTAAAGTTTTCGGACAATATTTCGAGTTTATTTTTCGAAGAAACCTGGCTGAGAGGGGCGTAAGTTATTTTCTCCTAGGGCTCGGGTACTGCCCGCCCC